>Ga0224486_100135_pt1 | contig 34000 bp, 24 predicted proteins | sample TexhydDE_CT_test_FD_172013 | JGI IMG/M metagenome (GOLD analysis project Ga0224486, IMG submission 172013) | Fracking water microbial communities from deep shales in Oklahoma, United States - hydraulically fractured wells DE_CT_test ... | reverse complement strand
CCCACCGACGGGTTGTGAATCATCATCATAGCATGTTCAGATTCCTCTATGGGCGATGGTAACCATGTCCTGGGAAAGTATGGCCAGTAGTTTCATAGGTTCAGATTCCTCTATGGGCGATGGTAACCTGCCGGTACTTCCTGCAGGACCGCCCGGAACACGGTTCAGATTCCTCTATGGGCGATGGTAACCCGGTCCCGGGCCAGCATGTCCAGAATCACGTCGTTCGTTCAGATTCCTCTATGGGCGATGGTAACGGATCAACCCTAAGGAGCGCATTAAATCCAGGGCCGTTCAGATTCCTCTATGGGCGATGGTAACAGAATTCGGGAGCGATGATCAGCAAGGTTTGTTAATAAGTTCAGATTCCTCTATGGGCGATGGTAACTTGCCCACATTGTCGGTAGTCCGCAACAGGGTATCATAGTTCAGATTCCTCTATGGGCGATGGTAACTCCAGGGGCGTACCCGTTTTACGATACAAGCCACGTTCAGATTCCTCTATGGGCGATGGTAACCGGATGATCAAAAAAGGATTTTAATTGAGACCAAGGCGTTCAGATTCCTCTATGGGCGATGGTAACTTCCCATCCCGACCTGAATATCAAAGAACAGCCCTAGTTCAGATTCCTCTATGGGCGATGGTAACCTTGTAGTGATTCAGGGGTATGAAAAGGATTCGGATGTTCAGATTCCTCTATGGGCGATGGTAACATGCCCCAGCCCGGGCACGTCGAATTCGTCCACCACGTGTTCAGATTCCTCTATGGGCGATGGTAACTGGAAAATACCGTGACTTACTCCCACTTTACCAGACCGAGTTCAGATTCCTCTATGGGCGATGGTAACTTAATCCCCAGCCTGGTCATAGACGAGGGTATGCGCACGTTCAGATTCCTCTATGGGCGATGGTAACTTCATCCTTTTAGACGAGCAATTTATGAAAAATTGCGTTCAGATTCCTCTATGGGCGATGGTAACTCTACTCTATGGAAGATGGCCGGCACCACTGCAATCTCGTTCAGATTCCTCTATGGGCGATGGTAACCTGTCAGATAGCACTTTCTGTAAAGTTCCGTATTGTTCAGATTCCTCTATGGGCGATGGTAACTCGGATCCGGGCCAATAGTCTTCTTGTTCAAATCGTAGAGTTCAGATTCCTCTATGGGCGATGGTAACACTACACGGTGTTGATCGAGGTAGTTTCGGCCAGCGACGTTCAGATTCCTCTATGGGCGATGGTAACTATTACTGCTGAAAGGCTTGCAGATATAGCAACCATTTGTTCAGATTCCTCTATGGGCGATGGTAACCCGGATTCTTCTCGTGCGTCCACTTCGTGAGCAGGTTCAGTTCAGATTCCTCTATGGGCGATGGTAACAAGAAGCAGGGGTGATAAAAAATGACCGGTGGAAGCGTTCAGATTCCTCTATGGGCGATGGTAACGAAAGCAGCGGAGGCCGGGGTGAGCGTCGTCTACGGTTCAGATTCCTCTATGGGCGATGGTAACTAAGATTCTTTTATGACATAGAATGTCTCCTGCCCAAGTTCAGATTCCTCTATGGGCGATGGTAACGGGGGTAAGTGGTTAAAGGGAGTCCTTACAGAACCCAAGTTCAGATTCCTCTATGGGCGATGGTAACTGCCGGCGAGCCTCTTGGCCGCACCGACTTCGTGATGTTCAGATTCCTCTATGGGCGATGGTAACTCAATGCAGCTGCATATCCTTTCCCCCAGGGAGAACCCGTTCAGATTCCTCTATGGGCGATGGTAACTGAAGGTCTGGGAGATTCATAGGATTCCTAGGAAAGGTGTTCAGATTCCTCTATGGGCGATGGTAACAAATTCCCTCCCTGGCTTTAAGGGTGGTGGAGTGATGTTCAGATTCCTCTATGGGCGATGGTAACCTCAAAGCGGTTGAGATTGTTCCAGAGGGTAACGGTTCAGATTCCTCTATGGGCGATGGTAACGCTACCGCCTGCGTTCAATTGACAGCATTATCGAGCGTTCAGATTCCTCTATGGGCGATGGTAACAAGAAGCAGGGGTGATAAAAAATGACCGGTGGAAGCGTTCAGATTCCTCTATGGGCGATGGTAACGAAAGCAGCGGAGGCCGGGGTGAGCGTCGTCTACGGTTCAGATTCCTCTATGGGCGATGGTAACTAAGATTCTTTTATGACATAGAATGTCTCCTGCCCAAGTTCAGATTCCTCTATGGGCGATGGTAACGTTGTTATTTGCTGTGCCCAGGGTTTTTGTGACGGCGTTCAGATTCCTCTATGGGCGATGGTAACTCCAGCCCGTACCCTGGAGGATAGCGTAAAGAGCAGTTCAGATTCCTCTATGGGCGATGGTAACTCCACAACTGTCTGAAGTAGCTTTAAAAGGTAGCTGTTCAGATTCCTCTATGGGCGATGGTAACCAACACGCTGTTCAACTGTTCCGGTAACTTTCAGAACGTTCAGATTCCTCTATGGGCGATGGTAACCTTCGCTTATCCGCAGGCCCGCCCGGTAGCATAACGTTCAGATTCCTCTATGGGCGATGGTAACCAAGGTTTTTGACAGCGTTAGCAAGGGCGTTCCAAGGTTCAGATTCCTCTATGGGCGATGGTAACGGTGAACTTCTCCGTCCTCTACAAGCGGTTCAGGACGTTCAGATTCCTCTATGGGCGATGGTAACCATCTCCCTTCCTCCTTCCACTGCAGGATGGCGGGGTTCAGATTCCTCTATGGGCGATGGTAACGGTTCGGCATAGATACCGCTCCTTTCGTTAGTGTAGTTCAGATTCCTCTATGGGCGATGGTAACGTCCTGCCATCTGACTTGGCTGAATATAGTTCGCGTTCAGATTCCTCTATGGGCGATGGTAACGTTGGGGGCAGCATGGAGGGGGCAACCTTCCGAAAAATGTTCAGATTCCTCTATGGGCGATGGTAACAACATGCGCGCATGTGCCGCCTGCCAGGCAGAAACGTTCAGATTCCTCTATGGGCGATGGTAACCCCCCAAACCGGCCCTGATTCTCCCACTGCTGATGTTCAGATTCCTCTATGGGCGATGGTAACGGGGTATTTCTCCAAGAATGAAGAAACGTTTGCCCGGGTTCAGATTCCTCTATGGGCGATGGTAACAGATCATGGAACAGAGAACAGTTTTAGGCGGCGAATAGTTCAGATTCCTCTATGGGCGATGGTAACTCCAGTGCCATGAAGGTGGCATTGCGCATAACAAGTTCAGATTCCTCTATGGGCGATGGTAACCAAAGACGCCCCGTTCAGGCTAATCAACAACCGCCAGGTTCAGATTCCTCTATGGGCGATGGTAACGATTAAGTGGATAACGGTCGCAGACCTCAAAAAGAGTTCAGATTCCTCTATGGGCGATGGTAACTCCAACCTTCACATAACCATATATTATGTGAACTATAGTTCAGATTCCTCTATGGGCGATGGTAACTATGGGAGTTGGAAAGAAGTTTTGTTAGTTAGAGATGTTCAGATTCCTCTATGGGCGATGGTAACGCATATAATGGCAAACTACCTTCTTATATCTGGCCAGGGTTCAGATTCCTCTATGGGCGATGGTAACCACTGTAAACGGGGTTGAGGGGAAAAATCCCGACAAGTTCAGATTCCTCTATGGGCGATGGTAACCTGAGTATGCAAACAAAAGAAGGGGGAATAAATAAGTTCAGATTCCTCTATGGGCGATGGTAACCAGGTGCATCCCTAAGAAAACAGAGCTAGGTAAACGTTCAGATTCCTCTATGGGCGATGGTAACTGCCATCAGGACTATAGACAGGTATAAGCTGTTGTAGTTCAGATTCCTCTATGGGCGATGGTAACTAATAGGTATTGGGGAGATTATTAAGCCTGCGGCAGTTCAGATTCCTCTATGGGCGATGGTAACACCTCTCTCCTTGTCATACTTAAAAACCACATAAGTGTTCAGATTCCTCTATGGGCGATGGTAACTATCGTCAAATCTGTTAAAGTATTATTTTAAAATAGTTCAGATTCCTCTATGGGCGATGGTAACGAAAATCGTCCTCATGCGGCTCATTATCCAGGCCAGGTTCAGATTCCTCTATGGGCGATGGTAACACTCTCTTGAAAATACTCTTTAAGTTCCTCATAGCTGTTCAGATTCCTCTATGGGCGATGGTAACGTGGTGTGCTGTTCCCCAGAGTGAACAACAACAGTGTTCAGATTCCTCTATGGGCGATGGTAACCGGTCTTGCGGCACGGGGTTTTATTCTCGGCGGTCGGGGTTCAGATTCCTCTATGGGCGATGGTAACCTGGTCCCATGATCCGATGGTGGCTGCGGTGATGGGTTCAGATTCCTCTATGGGCGATGGTAACCACAAACTCCAGGCCGTCAAAATCTCCAGGGAGATTTGTTCAGATTCCTCTATGGGCGATGGTAACGGTTTCGCCGGAGTTTCACCGGCTCATCAGGCAGGTGTTCAGATTCCTCTATGGGCGATGGTAACTTGGTAGAATGCATTACGCCAGGCGTGATAGGTAATGGTGTTCAGATTCCTCTATGGGCGATGGTAACTGGTAAGGGACATATTATACTCTAATATGTCCCCTAGTTCAGATTCCTCTATGGGCGATGGTAACCCCTTCCTGGTTATTCTGGCCACATTTGTTTGATTGGTTCAGATTCCTCTATGGGCGATGGTAACCTGAAGCGTGGCACGGACTTTTGAAATTGCCTTTGAACGTTCAGATTCCTCTATGGGCGATGGTAACGGTAAACAAGTGGGTTGTAAAGTCTGTCACTCAAAACGTTCAGATTCCTCTATGGGCGATGGTAACCTTCTGGCAGGAATAAAGAAGCGCGAGATAAGCAAGTTCAGATTCCTCTATGGGCGATGGTAACCGGTTACCGGGTGCGCACCCGGATATCCAGGAAAAAGGTTCAGATTCCTCTATGGGCGATGGTAACCGCAGGTGAAAACCGCATGTCTACTGGCACGATTGTGCTTTCCAGAACCGTTTTTGCGTCAACCCTCCGGCTTTGTAAATAAAGTCTAGAGGAAATTATCCGTAGGGTCAGGTGTTTCGGTCAAGATGTCTTTTTCTAACTTTACTCCATCCCCCAGCTTATACGCAATTACAAAATCAGCCTTTTTGTCGACCACTCTCCCGAGTTCATGCTGCAGGCGAGAATACTGCCCCTCTGTAAGGTGTCCTTCGAATACTGATTTCTGAACGTGAACAAGATATTTGCGGCAGATCTTCAACACCTTTGGCAGGCGTTTCTTTCCCGCATTGTCTTCCGTGTTTATATCATAGACAAGAATAACATGCACATTCACCACCACACTTTCATCGGGGTGAACGTTTCTTCTCCAAGCAAGTGTTTAATCAGTTTGTACAGGTCAAGCCTGATTAAGCTTTTGTACTTTACTTTGCGGCGCAAAACCCGGTGCAGGATGGTACTTTCTACTTGTGCCTCAAATTCGCGAACGAAGATTTTCCGTCCTTCTTCCGATAAATAGGTCGCATTAAGGTCCTGGTTAAAGTGGTCGAGGGTAAGCTGTTTCTGGTTGATAAGGCGGAAGATTAGCTTGTCCACCAGTACCGGCTTAAAAACTTCCGCAATATCCAGAGCAAGAGAAAATCTTCTTTCCGATGGTTCGTGGAGGTAGCTAATGGTTGGGTTAAGGGCTGTTTTATAAATTTCTTTCAGCACCGTTGTATAAGTCATGGCATTGCCGAAAGAGATCAGAGCGTTCAGAGCATTCTGTGGCGGCTGCCTTGTCCGTTCACCGAACTCCCAACCGGTGATTTTTTCCCAGGCGGAATAATATTGCTTGCGGGCATGGGCCTCGGTGCTCATTACTTCTTCAATGCTTGACGCTTTTTTCAGGGCATGGCGATAATTGTCCAGTGCCATGCAAACTTCCTCAAGCCCCCGTTTTTCCAGGTTGCGCCTTATATTGTGGATAGATCCTTCAACAAAAGATCTGGCAAGAACAAGCCTCTTATCCGGGCAAAGGTAGTGCTCAACCTGCCTGACAAGAAGGAAACCTGAAAGCAGACTTGCACGGGGAATGAAACTCCCCGTATAGTAACCGAAGTGGTTGAAAACATGGGCAGTAATCCCTTTATGGGCCAGGAAATCCAGGAGCCGTGAGTTAAACTCGGTTTCGCCGAAAAAGTAAATCTGTTCTACATCCTCTACGGGGATTACCCTGCGGCCCGCTTCATTTTCCAGGCAGAGTGTATTGTGCTCCCTTTTTAAACGTCCCGATGAAAAAATGTAATAGGTCCTGCTCATTTTCCTCACTCTCAGAGTTTCAAATATAACAGAAATCGAAGTAGGCACAGCGCCTGCAGAACTTCCGGTTTATTTTACCGGGGGGGATATTTTTCTTAAGAATATTTTCAATGCCCCTCAATGCCTCGACAATCCGCAGCTCATCTTCCCTGTTGAAGGTAACCTCGACTTTACGCATTGCGGTAGGGTAGTGGATCGTTCCCGCAAAGCACCTGACACCCCTGGAATTTAAATAAAAGATATAGTATTTCATTTGCATGATATGGGCTTCTTCAAACTTCCGGCTCTTCTTGATTTCGTGCAAATATATTTGATCACCAAATTTAATAAAGTCGATTTGCACCCGGTCAAAGGAAAGATCCCGGTAATTTTCCCGCTGGAAGCGGGACTCGTGGATAAGTTTTCCCTTAACCACGTCCGGGTTTCCGGAGACGTTTTCCAGGTTGAGACCCCGGGCGAAAAGCCAGAGCTTGCGCCGGCAAATGTGGTAGTAAGCGACCATCGTGCCGGTAACGGCAAGCCGGGATGTGGTGAAGTCGTGCTCTTCACTCTTCTCCAATATCATCAGCCTCCAGTATCAGGCCCTGCTGGTTATCGTAGGAGGCAGGGACCACCCAAATGTCCTGGAGCCAGCGCCTAATTTTCTGGATTGTTTTGGCATTGAAATGGTCGATGTCAATTATATCGGTTAAGGTTTGCCTATCTGCATGCCGGGATAAAGAACGGAAGTCCACGGAAACCGTAAAATTGCTCAGGACCTGCTCATTGAAATCAAAGTAGCCCGGCCTGTCTTGTTGTTCAAGAAAAGACTTGAGCTTTTTATTGAATTCCTCAATTTTTTCCCGGGGAACAACTTCTACGGTATACACTTGACGGAAAAGGCGCTGGGCATCGTATTTCCGGTCGGAGCAGTAACCGCTGTCCAGGATATCGAGGGTGTCGTAATATTCCTTGAGGTAGGATCCTATATCTTTTCTGCCGTGCTTCCAGGCCAGGGTGAGGATGCTGTAAGTTAATGTCACAAGTTGCATTTTCGCCTGCTCGTTAAGATAAAATTGAGGGGCGCTGGCCAGAAGCTCATACAGAGCACTATAATCTTTATTGACAGTGTCTGTGTATTCTGTCAGGAGATTTTCAATTACATTTTCTGTTTCTGCTAATTCCAGATTCCCCGCAGCATAGCGGGCGAGGATGTATCCGGTCAGGGCCACAAGGTGCCTGTCGTAAACTCTACCGCAGCCTGAAGCTAATTCTTCAACTTCTGTCATAATATAAACGTTGGTGTATGATGGCTTTACTGTTCCGGATGGCTGCCTGGCTGCCCGGCGCCACACCCTGCCAAGGCGCTGGATGAGGCTGTCAATGGGGCAAAGTTCGGTATAAAGGATATCCGCGTCGATATCCAGGGAAGCTTCTACAATCTGGGTAGCGAGCACAAGGCACCCTTTTCCCCATTGCGGCGCCCTCCCATTAGGCATATAGTCCTCGACATCTTTCTCTTTTTTTCTTCTGTCCGTCCGGGTATAACGGGAATGAACCAGGAGAAGAGGGGGGCTTTCTTCAATACCATCCAGCAGATTACTGATCAGTCCATAGGCTTTCTGGGCGGCCTTAACAGTGTTGAAAACAGCCAGAACCTTTTTGCCGTTCCTGGCAAGAGACACCATTTCTTCTATCATGTTCTGGTAAGGTTCGGCATCAGGATAGCCCGGCTTGTCCTGTTTATCCTTCTTTGTGTAGACTTTGAACTGAAGATGATGGCGGACCTGGCCGGCAAGCATTTTCCCGTAAGGGGTGTTTAAAAAGTTAATAATGCGCTCCGGAGGAAGCCCCAAGCGCTGGGAGATTTCTTCTTGAACAAATGAGGGAAGGGTGGCGGTCATCAAAAGTACCCTGCCCTTAAGATTATGTATATCCTCTAAAAGCCTGGTTATAATTGCTGCTGCCTTTGGATCGTATGCCTGGACCTCATCCACCACCAGGCAGGAGTCCATAAGAACGGCATACAGGCGCTCGTAGCCCGGATATTTTAAAACGGCTGGAGCTATCTGATCCCCGGTGGCGATGATGTAAGGCTCTGCCAGGTGCCGGGCAAGGGCCAGGGAGCGCGTCAAATTCTCTCCTTCCAGGTTTGGATCTCTGCTTGCGTTCCAGAGTTCCATCGCCGCTTCACCGTGAAGAAGGGCAACGTAACCCTCGAAACCCTCTTTTGCTTTACCGAACGCCCGGCGGGTTCGCTGCCACATGGCGTTTACTGCCGCGCGCATGGGCAGGAGATAGATGTTTTTTCTTCCAGCACCCCAGAGATAGGCGAACTCTGTTTTCCCCACGCCGGTGGGGGCAATGAATACCAGCGATCCCTCACCAAGGTCGGGAGCGCTGGCAAAGAAATCCCTCTGCCAGAAAGACGGCTCCGGTTCCTTCCGGACGGCGGCTTTCTCCCGAAAATCCTCCTCCAGTGAACGGTGAAGTTCCGAAATTGAAGGATAGATACCGTGTTCGATGTCTTCCGGCGAGAGACCCGGTTCTTCCGTTTCAATTAAAGAGGCAAAATGGTCGCAGCGCATCAAATTTCCGGTGATGAAGATTCTTTCCCGGTCGTCTTGAATATTGCGCACTATGAGTTTCTGGGGCAAAAAGGAAAGGAGATAGGGGGGAAGGAGCAACCCCGCATTCCCCATGCTGTTATACTGGAAGTAGCTTGCCCACATTTCGTTGAAACTGATCAATTCCGGGTCGATACCGTATTCATGGGCAAGGTTCTGGAGTTCATGGCGCAGCTTGTTCACGAGAGTTTCCCACATTTCCCTTTTTTCCAGCATGCCCCGGGCCGTCTTCGAAACCTCATCGACCCTTGCACCGAGGAAGAGGTCGGGGTAGTAGTCCCGCCAGTGATGGAAGGCCACTGCACCCAGGACCGCCCCGGGGTTCCGGGCAGCGGAGAGCAGTTTCTCCCGGTTGAGGAGAAAAACGGAGAGCAGGTTGTGCGATATGGTCGTTCCTCCTGAGGATGATTCTTCTGCGTTATTTTTGAGCTTTTGCTGAAATACGGGATCAACCTTCCCCACGTCATGGAGGAAAGCAGCAAGTTTAAGGTCTTCCCACAATTCCCGCTCATGGTACTGCCGGTTTTTTTGTTCGAGAGCCCGTACTGCAGCCAGTACATCAGCAGTATGTTCTTCGAGGGCGACGCCGTTGCTCTTGGCCCAGAAGGGCATTTCCTGGTCACCTCCATGCGATGTGCGCAGGAAAAACCGGAAGCAAAAACTCCGGGTCGACCATTACCCTGGGCAGGCGACCGAATTGCACCAATGGAATTTGGCCCCGGCAGAGTTTGGTGCGCACATGGTTAAAGTTTCGAATTTCCCAGGACCTGCCTTTTTCATTCGGGACTTTGACTTTTTCGTAAAGGGCGCAAACAAGCTGGGGAGAACCCATGGTTTTATCAAAGAGCTCGGTGTATTCCTGCCTGTCCCCCCATTCCCCGAGCTTCCAGGTTTCTTCCGGATGGGGAAGCCAGAAATAGTAACCCCTGTCCGCGGTCCAGACTATGTCCGCCTTTTCAGAGGGGAGGAGTCTTACCCAATTTGTGCTTTCAGGCACTACCCAGTCTTCGGCTCTCCCCAGATGCAGGTGGTTAATCCACCTTTCCGGGTGAAAGAGGTTTTCCTGCAACCGGATCAGAATGTGGGAGTCCGGATGGGTCAGGTAGATGATGGTTTCCACATCATTTAAAACATCCAGTACAACCGGGCTCTGTCCTCCGGGGTGTTCAGCAAACTGGCTGAAGTACCGCGAATTGTTACTGTAAAAACGGCTGGAGTGGCTTTCAGATCCCAGGTTGCGCAGCCAGGTATATTCCCGCGTTAACGTCTGGTATTTCCCGGCGATATAAATACCGAAAGGCTGGTTTAGGAAACGGTTTATAGCTTCCCGGTCGCCCAGGACGTTACAGAGTAAGCCTATGACGGTGGAATAGGGGGGTATGGGGTAGCTATGCCTGACCTTGTATGTAAAAGGTACCCGGTAATGGGCTGTCGGAGCTTTAAAATATAGGCGCAGGTATTTCATCATTTCTTCTCCCCATGATTGTTTTCCAGACAGAAGGAAAGGATCTCCTGGACATTAATGCCTTCAGTAACCCTGGTGGTACTTTTTTCCAGTAGCTTATCCCAGGGGAAAAAGCTGCTGATATACGTGCGCAGAACATAGTCGTTTTCCATAATAACCTTGCTTAACTCGTCTGTATCGACACTACCGTTTTTGAGGTTAACGAAGTTGTTGAAAACCGGAACGGGTACGGTAAGGCAACCAATTATGATAAACCGGGGCACGATGCCGTAACACTCGCCGCTGGATTGGAGCATGATCCCGTTTTTTAACACGCAAAGCAAATTTGCAAGTCTTTTCTTACGCTCTTCGTCGGCCACGATAAATACCGCTTTTCCTGTCTGACCGGAAATGCCAACAAAGCCCACGGTTTGTTCCTCTTTGCTGTATTTTCTCCATTCAAACTTTTCCCCGAGAGATGCTATCTTGTTTTGTGCCCATCCTGCATGTTCACTTACTTCCTCTTCCGTTGCGGAATCGGTATTCTTCTCCAGCCAATCACAAAGTGCTCCGGGTGGTTTTTTAGACTTCTTATCAGGGATAAAAAGATACTCGTCATAGCCAAACCGGCAAAGGTCAAGGGTAAAGGAGACCCGGTAGTAGGAATGATGTTCTTCCTTTGAGTAAGGATTGGGCTCGGCCTTTTCCCCGGTCTGCCGTAGCCGGGCTACCAGGTCGTGGTTGGCTCCAAAGGACATGTCGGCCTGCCATGGCTCAACGGAAACAGCCTTGGTAATCCCGAGGGGTGCCTTCCTGGTGGGACGCCCGTCGGCACTGGTATTCATATAGCCAAAGAGATCTAATTCGGGGTAGGTGAGTATATTGGCTCTGGGAAAATCGAATTGGATGACTTTGTTATTACCATCTCCGGCCAGTAATACCGGCGCAGGTTCCCAGTTGTACTGGTACTGTAGTGTGGTAAAAAGATGATGGCGTATATTTGGCCTGCTGAAATAGGAAAAAACTCCATGCTCCCGGGCAAGTTTTTTAATGGAGAGTACGCTTCCACCTATCTTTTCGTCCCGGTTAAGGGCAGAGCTTTCAAATAATATCGTGGCCGTAATGCCTTTGCATGCCATTTATATCTCGCCTCCTCCAGTATTGCTCTGAACACCGGCAATGTAGCTGAACATGAAGTTTTTAAAAAGATTCGCGTTTTGCAATTGGAAAACTTTAGTCAGAACCGGTGGAAAAGGCCTGCTTTCTGCAATATAAGATCTGAGAAGCAGGTAGTAAGCTTCGTCTTTTTTCCCCAGCCGCACAAGCTCCAGTAACCTGTAGATGAGACTGCTTCCTTCTTTTGCTAGCGACGCAGGTGCTTCCTGGCCGCACCTCAAGACCTCTTCCGTTTTGACCACGACAGGTTCCCTCCTTTCGAACAATTTTTTTATTTCTGCATATAAGTGGCAGAGGTTGATAATTTCCCGAAGCGAAAGTTCCGCTTCAGGATCCTTCACGTTTCCGGGAGCTGTCCCCAGGGCAACCCGCAGGGATTTATAAGAAATGTTGGGCAGGAGCTCAAATCGCTCTTCCAGGATATATTTGAGTACAGCCCGGTTCCTGATCCTGGCCAGCAAACTGCTTACTTTCGGGTTGAGCAGCAGGTTGCAAACAACCGGTGGCAGGACGAAGTGTTCTATTCCTTCCCCGGTGAAATAAAGGAACTCCAAACCCTGCAGCTCCCATGCGCCCATACTCCTGGACATCTGATTATTGAAGTGAAGGAAATGGTAAAAAAGCTCTTCCTGGTAGTTTTTAACTGTGCGGAACAGGTTTTTCTGGCTTTGGGCCAGAAACTTGTTGAAATGCCAGGTTAATAAAAAGTTGCTGGTATTGGCGAAGAGTACCTGCATTATGGTAAAGTGGGCGCACAGAAAGATGGAGCGGCACAAAGGGCACAACAGCAGGTTAGGCTTCAAGTCCCAGAATGAATTTGGGAATTCTCCGGTCGAGGAAGCAAGATCATCTGAGAGGACGGACATAAAGAAACGGTGATAAAGACGTTGTTCAAAAGTATCCCCGGATTGGCCAGTTAACTGTCCGCAAAAGCTACACTTTTCTCGTCCCGAATCTCTATTGCAAGAAAACCACTTATTTAAAAAAGTTTTTTTGTCCCGATGAACAGATGGTTGAAAAAGGTTTCCGTATTTCTTAAAGTTTCCCTGATAAGTCCCTACACGCAATGGCCTGCCCGTAATAACTTTACTGCATACTTTTTCGATAACTTCTTTTGGCGGCAGGTTATTCGGGAGTTCATCCTCTTTCCAGGCAATCATCTCCCTGTTCATCTCCACCCACCACCAGGCCAACCGTTTGATGTCACTAACAGGTGGGTGCCGGTCTTCTTTAACGGGCACCCGGGGGGAGGGATTTTCCTCAGGCGTTGTAAAGAGGGCCGTCACTAACCCGGGTGTAAGCCGTATCGTGCCGTCCCTTTGCAGAACGTTGTTTTCTACGTATTCTTCCCCGAGGCCGTAAGCCAGGACTTTCAAAAAGCCGTAGACGCAGGCATTGTAATACCAGGAAGCCGGGTAGAGAGTGACCGGTTCTACCATTCCCGCACCACCTCAACGTAACCAAATCCCTGACCCGCCCGCACGCCCAGGCCGTAATCATATAGGAACTGAAGAACCACCGGACTGCCCGTCAAATAGATATCGCCACGGACGGTGGTCAGGGTACCGCCGTAATGGTAGCAGACCCCTTTTTTTAATATAGAATCGCAGGCCAATCGAACCTTTTCTTTTGCAACCGGATATGTACCGTAATACCGCGACAGGAATTCAGATCTGGTTGCAAGATGGCAATTTACTGCCTCTTCCAGGGCAGCCATATTTCTTCCATCCAGGTAGCCCTCCCTGGCCCGAAAGACGGCGTGTCCCGGGATGCGAAAATGGACATGGCATTTGTGAAGCTGGCGAAAGGGGAGCAGCTCCACTTTGTCGATTACCAGTCCAAGCACCGCTTCTTTGCCCTTCCAGGCAATGGCGGCATTACAAACCCCGGCCAAAAGGTCCGGTATTCCCGTAGAAAAAATATAAGTTACCGGAGGTCTGACAGTCATTGTCTTTGACGTGAAATCGATATTATGGATTTTGCCAAAACTGACATGGAATACGTAAGGGCTGTATCCCGGCCGGGTTTCATCAAAACGGCTGAAAAAGGGGGTGAACTGGAGCAGTGTTTTGGTGAAGGAGATGAAGTGCCGGCGGAAGTCCAGTGAAATGTTGATTACGCCTGTTTCCTCCCGGGGAAACATGCTGATCTTTACCCGCACAACCGTGGTTCACTTCCTTCCGTTCTCGGATTTTAAAAGCTGAACTCCAATTTTATCAGACTATGGCACTTTTACACACTTGTTCCAAAGCTATTTCTTCTACAAGAGGAAACAAAATCCTGTAAGGAAAAACAAAATAATTTACGGCTTAAACAAAAAATGCCGTCTTCTAACGGCATTCATAAAAGAGTAAAGTACAGGACAGGTTAGTCGTCCTTCTATTTACCGTTATCTGGCACAGCTAAAATTGAAATACTGTCGCCGGCCAACGAACCGGGAGCTAAAGCTATGAGAATCAGCTTCCCTTCTGCTCGTTCCGGGCGTTCATTTTTTCCCTGAACCAGCGGTGAATATCGTCCAGGGCCGGGGGAGCCACATAAAATACATGGATACTGGCCGGGAACTGGACGCCGTGGTCCTCCCGGATAAAAAGCAACCCTGCTTCTTTCTCGCCCAGAGTCTCGTCAATCCGGCGGGAAATATGGGCAAATCTTTTTTCGCTGGCCTCCCGGTAAAATTTACTTATGATATCAAAAGTTTTCTGGCTCATAACTACGGACAGGCAGTTGCCCCAATCCATGCTTTCGGTAAAAAGTTCCATGTCCTCGGTGGCTTCCAGGGAAGCTCCCCGGTCGCACCTCTCTTTAATTATCCTGTAGCTCTTTTCGTGGAACTTCTCCAGAATATTCAATCCTGTTTCTCCGCTTACGGCGAGGGATTCGTGGTAAATTTTCTTAACCGGCCCCATTTTCTGTTCCAGCGCGGCTAACTGCCGGTCAACCTGCTCCCAGTATGTGTTGATTTTAACGTTAAGATCTCCGGGCACCTCTCTGGGGGTGTAAATTAAAGGCACCAGGTAAATCTTTCTACCCTCCTGGAAACTGCTGACGGAAGGTTTTTCAATTTTGCCGAGCACTTCAGGCATAATATTACCTCCCCTGGGAAAAGCCTGTCCTTTTTGAATATAGCATATTCCCCGTAACTTTGGCCAGCCAGCAGGAAAAGGAACAATTCTCTTTATCCAGTAATTAAATTAAGTATCCGGAGTGAAAGCATTCTGAATTTGCAAATTATGCCCCTTAAAATTGCGCTTCATCAAGCAGGAAGTGGGGATGGGCCGGCGAAAAAGTGACCATAGTTTTCTCTTGCCGGTTCTTTGGAGGTAAGTTGCATGCTGGCCATTGTGAAAAGTACGGCTCTTTATGGTTTAACGGGACAGGTAGTGCAGGTGGAGGTTGATGTGAGCAACGGGCTGCCTTCCTTTGATCTGGTGGGGTTGCCCGACATGGCCTGCCGGGAATCCCGGGACCGGGTGCGCGCAGCCATGAAGAATTCCGGTTTCGAGTTTCCGGCGCGGCGCATAACGGTAAATCTTGCTCCGGCCGATCTGCGCAAGGAAGGACCTCTCTATGATCTGCCCATTGCCGTGGGCATTCTGGTAGCCACCGGGCAGCTGGAACAATCCGCAGTTGACCGGTATGTATTTCTGGGGGAATTATCCTTAAACGGCCAGGTGCGGGGAGTGGCCGGCGTCCTGCCCAATGTACTGGCTGCCCGGGAGCAGGATCTGCGGGCTGTGGTGGTACCCCGGGACAATGCCGCCGAAGCCGCTCTGGCCAGGGAAGTGGAGGTTTATCCTGTAGAGAGCCTGGGGCAGTTGACCCGTTTTTTGCGCGGGGAAGAACAAATTTCCCCCTATGAGGTGGACCCGCTGCTTTTGTTAAACCGCGGTGGAAATGGAGCCGACATGGCCGATGTGCGCGGGCAGGTTGCGGTGCGCCGGGCACTGGAGGTGGCCGCTGCCGGGGGACATAACTTGCTCATGATCGGCCCTCCCGGTTCGGGTAAAACCATGCTGGCCAGGAGACTGCCCGGCATTTTACCCGACCTTACTTTTGAGGAGGCACTGGAAATCACCAAGATATACAGCCTGGCCGGTTTACTGAAGCCCGGAGAACCCCTGGTAACGCAGCGACCCTTTCGTTCCCCTCACCATAGCGCCTCCGCGGTAGGCCTGATTGGCGGCGGCCGCCATCCGCGTCCCGGGGAAATCAGCCTTGCCCATCACGGTGTCCTTTTCCTGGATGAACTGCCGGAATTTCACCGGGATGTGCTGGAGGCCCTGCGGCAGCCCCTGGAAGACGGAGTGGTAACCATCTCCAGAGTTAGCGGGGCAGTGACCTATCCCGCCAGTCTGATGCTTGTTGCCGCTGCCAATCCCTGCCCCTGCGGTTTTCTTGGCGATCCGGCCCGGGAATGTACCTGCACTCCCTACCAGGTGCAGCGATACCTGGGGCGCATCTCCGGCCCTCTGCTGGACCGCATCGACATCCACCTGGAAGTTCCCCGGGTGGATTATGAAGACCTGGCCGGCCGGGAGCCGGGTGAGCCATCTTCGGAAATCAAAAAGCGGGTGGAAAGGGCGCGGAACATACAGCGCCAGCGCTTTGGTCCTGGCGGGACTTCCTGCAACGCCCGGATGACCCCGGCCCAGGTCCGCCGTTTTTGTTCCCTTACCAGGGAAGCCAGGTCTCTGCTGGCATCTGTTTTCCGCCGGTTGAACTTGAGCGCCCGTTCCCATGATCGGATGCTCAAGGTTGCCCGCACCATTGCCGATTTAGAGGGCAGCGAGGTGATTGAAGCCGCTCACCTGGCTGAAGCGGTGCAATACCGCAGCCTGGAGGCCAGGTACTGGCCCGGTTAGAAAATGATTGCCTGCGGTTAATTCCTGGGATAAGATTATGCTGGAGCAAATTGTTAATTTGAAATTGGAGGTGTTGGATAATGGAATGCCATGTGCAAAAAAATAAAAATCAATGCACCTGCACCTATGAACCATGTTCCCGGAAAGGAAAGTGCTGTGAGTGTATTGCTTATCACCGCAAGCACAACGAGCTGCCCGGCTGTCTGTTCCCGCCGGAAGTGGAAAAGACGTATGATCGCTCCATTTCTCGCTTTATCAGTTGTTACCGCTCCAGTTAAGGAGCTCATGTGCCTGCTGTCGTTCCCATACAGCCCATTTCCCGGGCTGATCCAGGCGGCCGCGAAGAGCGGGCACGTATAACCGTGTCTTTTCTGTGCCTTTTTACGGCAGGAAGCAGGGGCACCCCGCGGTTTGAAGTTAAAGCTTTGAACGAAGAACGTTTTCAGAGGGGGTGTGCTGGGTTTGGTACGCAAGCACGTTTTTATCAGCGGTAAGGTACAGGGAGTGTACTTCCGTGTCTATACCCGGGACACGGCCCAAAAACTCGGTCTGACCGGTTGGGTGCGCAATTTAAGGGATGGACGGGTGGAAGCGGTTTTTGAGGGTGATGAGGCGGCGGTAGAGCAGATGCTTGGCTGGTGCCGGCAAGGCTCACCTTCCTCCCGGGTGGAAAACGTAGAGGTCATTGATGAACCATACCGGGGAGAATTTAAGGATTTTACCATTGCTCCCACGGTATAGCCTGCAAGGACCCCCTGTTCAACAGCATGGGGGGTATTTTTTAACATTTTTTTAAAATCCAAAAGGAATCCATCATATTATCGCGAAATAACAATATATATTGGGTTTATCCATAACGGGTTTAACCGGGATTGTTAAAGGGGGAATGATCATGGAAAAAGGGAGAAAAAAAATATTAATTATTGGCGGCGTGGCAGCAGGTCCGAAGGCGGCCGCCCGGGCCAGGCGCTGTGACCCCGATGCGGAAATAACCATTGTGGAAGAAGGCAGTTTTTTATCCTATGCCGGTTGCGGGATGCCTTTTTATATCGGAGGTACGGTGGAAAGGCATGAAGAGCTTATGGCCACACCGGTGGGGGTGATCCGGGACGCGGCTTTCTTCCGCAGCGTGAAAGATATCAAAGTGCTCACCGGCACCAGGGCGGAAGCCATCGACCGGAAAAATAAAACCGTACGGGTAACCAATCTGGCAACCGGGGAAACCAGCGCTCTTCCCTACGATAAGCTGGTTCTGGCCACCGGCAGCCGGCCGGTTCGGCTGCCCGTTCCGGGGGCAGACCTGGCGGGAGTGTACACGCTGGGGAATCTGGAGGAAGCGCAGGCCATCCGTCGGGCTGTTGAACAGGGTGCCCGCAGGGTAGTTATCATTGGCGGCGGCTTAATAGGGCTGGAACTGGCCGATACTCTGGGGACAAAGGCCGAAATCGCCATTTTTGAAATGATGGACCATGTTTTATCATCCCTTTTGGACCCTGAACTCTCCATTCTTGTGGAAAAGGTCCTGCGCGGCAAAGGTGTGCAGTTGTTCCTGGGGAACAGGGTGGAACGCATTGAGGGAAACGAACAGGGTGCCGTTGCACGGGTTGTAACCACGGCCGGTTCCTTCCCCGCAGATCTGGTGGTTATTGCCGCCGGGGTAAAGCCGCGGGTGGAACTGGCTAAAGAAGCCGGGCTTGAGCTCGGGGAGACGGGAGCCATAAAAGTTAATGCGTACCTGCAGACGTCTGATCCGGATATCTATGCCGGCGGGGACTGTGTGGAAAATGTACATCTCATCTCGGGCCGGCCGGTATATACTCCCATGGGCTCTGTGGCCAACCGCCACGGCCGGGTTATTGGTGATAATGTTACCGGTGGCCGGCAATCCTTCCCCGGGGTACTGGGAACGGCCATACTTAAAGTTTTTGAGATGAATATCGGCCGCACAGGTCTTACCGAAAGCGAAGCCCGCCGCCTGGGCTACCATGTGGAGTCCTTTGTCTGCTCTGCTCCCGACCGGGCCCATTTTTACCCGGGAAGCAAGCCCATAATCATCAAGCTGGTTGCTGATTCTTCCACCCGTAAGCTTCTGGGTGCCCAGATCCTGGGTCCGGGGGACGTTAACAAGCGGCTGGATGTAATGGTGGCGGCGTTGAGCATGGGGGCTACGGTGGATCAGCTGGCTGCTTTTGATCTGGCCTACGCGCCTCCCTTTTCCACCGCCCTCGACCCCATTACCCATGCGGCCAATTGCCTGCGTAACAAGATTGACGGGCGGGCCAGGTCCATCAATCCCCTGGAATTGAAAAAACGTTTATCCGCAGGGGAGGAGCTCATTCTCCTGGATGTCCGTACGCCGGCCGAGTTTAACGAAGTGCGGCTGCCCGGTTCCAATGTGGTATTCATACCCCTGGGCAAGTTGCGGGAACGGGCCGGGGAGTTACCCAGAGATCGGGAGATCGTTACCTTCTGCAAGCTGAGCCTGCGGGGCTGGGAGGCCCAGACCATCCTGGAAAGCCTGGGCTTTACAAACGTGAGCTTCTTCGAAGGGGGAATTGTTGCCTGGCCTTTCGAACTTGAAACCGGACCGCGCCAGAAATAATCCTGACAAAGTAAACAGGGATGTGCCCTGGTTTTACCCGTCGCTCCCAGGAGTTTGTTAACAATCCGGGGTGCCCGCTTTTCCAGCGGGTACTTTTTTTATGCTGTTTTGCGGGCACCGCAGCACCCTTGATCTTATCGTTGCCAGTGCCGCAGGTATTCATTTATAATCTACTTGAGGTAGAAATTATGCAGAAAATGGTAAAAGAAAAGGTATGGCACTTAAAAGAAGGGAACCCGGTTCTGCAGCACATCATTTCCCGGGAACTGGGGATTTCACCTCTACTTGCCCGCCTGCTGGTCAACCGGGGAGTGCTGACGGCTGAGGATGCCCGGTTTTTTCTTCAGGGCAATATCAACCAGATGGGAAATCCTTACCTTTTGCCGGACATGCACCGGGCAGTGGAATTAATTCTTACGGCTATAGAGAAACGGAAGAATATTCTGGTTTACGGGGATTACGATGCTGACGGTGTTACAGCTACCGCCCTTATGGTTCAGGTATTAAGGCGGCTGGGTGCCCGGGTGGATTATTACATACCCCATCGCCTGGTTGAAGGTTATGGTTTGCATGAAGAGGCTGTGCACTGGGCACGGCAGTCCGGGGTAGACCTCCTCATTACCGTTGATTGCGGGATCAGCGCTAAAAAAGAAGTGGAGGCGGCTCTTGGGGCCGGCGGGCCGGAAATTATCATTACCGATCACCATCAGGTTCCGGAAGAAATACCCCCGGCAGCGGCGGTAATTAACCCGCTGCGGAAGGAATCGCTTTATCCGTTCAGAGATCTGGCCGGGGTTGGCGTAGCCCTTAAGCTGGCCCAGGCCCTTTTGGAGGCAGCGGGGGAGGGTGAAACCGCCTGGCATGATTACCTGGACCTGGCCTGTGTAGGTACGGTAGCGGATATTGTTCCTCTCCTGGGGGAGAACCGCCTTCTGGTAAAGTACGGGTTGCCAAAGCTGGCCGCTACCAGTAATCCGGGGTTTCAGGCCCTGATGCAGGCCAGCGGGGTGAAGGCGGAAAAAATAGGGGTGCGAGAGGTTGGTTTTGCCCTGGCCCCGCGCCTCAATGCTGCCGGTCGTATGGGTAATTCCCGGGTGGCTGTTGAACTGCTGCTCAGCCGTGATCCCGCAGAGGCAGAAAAGCTGGCCGCACAGCTTGATCGGGAGAACAGGGAACGTCAGCAGGTGGAGTCCCGGGTTCTGGCGGAAGCCCTGGGGATGCTGGATGCCCTGGGGCGCGACCGGGATCCGGTGGTGGTGCTGGCATCTCCCGGGTGGCATCCGGGGGTCATAGGTATTGTGGCCTCCAGGCTGGTAGATATGCTGTACCGGCCGGTGCTGCTGGTGTCCCTGGATGAAGGTCTGGGAAAAGGTTCGGGCCGCAGCATTCCCGGTTTTCACCTGTACCGGGCGCTATCCCATTGCCGTGAACACCTGCTCTCCTTCGGGGGACATGAAGGAGCAGCCGGTTTTACCCTGCCTGCCGACCGGGTGGATGGCCTGCGCCAGGCCCTCAATGATTATGCCGCCGTTGCCCTCTCACCGGACCTGTTGCAGCCCAGGCTGGAAATAGATGCCCTGGTTTCCCTGGAAGACATGACCTGTGAGCTGGTAACTGAACTGGACGGCCTTGGTCCTCACGGCCACGGTAACCCCGAGCCGTTGCTGGCCTGCTCTGGAGCGGCGGTGATAAATTGCCGGGAAGTCGGGCGGGACGGGCGTCACTTAAAACTGCTGCTGCAGGAGAAAGGGGTGGTCCGGGACGGTATTGGATTTGATCTCGCGGGCCACCTGGAAAATCTTTCGCCCGGGGAAGCAGTAGAACTGGCCTTTGTGCCTTCCCTGGATCGCTGGAACGGCGATGTGCGAGTGCAGCTGGAGATTAAGGATTTGCGCCGCAATGGCAGGTGGGAGGGGGTACAAAAACCTGGCCTTGCTCCGGATCAGGCTGGGGAGGATAATTTAATTAATCAATTAACCGGTACCTTAAAAACAATTTATAAAAAACCTTCCTTCTTCTGGCCGGAATTTATCCAGCGGATACTGGCGGTAAGTGAGCAGGAAGGACCTGCTTGCTTAAAACAAATTCCCGGGAGCCCGGGCTTTCAGCAGCCTTTTCTCCAGGTGGCCTGTCACGCGGAGGAGCCGGCGCGCAGCCTGCAGCTCCCTTTAGAGCTACCTTTTCAGGTAAAAGATTTGCGGGAGCAACCCTCCCGGCCGTCCCGGCTGGCCAGGCTGGCCGATGTACGGCAGCGTCTGCTGGTGGTTGTATCTTCAGCTCACCGGGCTGTGGAACTGGCAATGTTTTTGCGCCGGGCTTGCTACCGTTCCGGAAGGCGGGTGGCTTTCTGCCATCCCTGGCTAAGCAGCCAGCAGCGGGAAAAGCTGTGCCAGCTTTTTGCCGGGGGAGAGATCAATGTTTTGCTGACCACACCGGTTCTGGCCCTGGACCTGGCCGGTAGTGGTGCCGAAAACCTGGTAATTTATAACCTGCCCTACCACCGTGAGGAATGGGAAATCCTGCTGGCTGTTGCCCTGGTGGAAAAAATCCGGTCTCTCTGGTTGCTTTTCAGCAAAGAAGACATGCGGGAGGCCTGTTTTTACCTGGCGGCCCTGGCGCCGGATAGGGATCCCCTGGCCAGGCTGTATTCTATTTTGTCCCAAACCAGCAGTGGGAGCAACGCCCTTGCGCGTGGCCGGCGGGAGGTGGACTCAGAGGATAACTTTTCCCGCTGGCTGGCCGGTCTTTTGCGCCGCAATGGCTGCCCCTGGGCTCAGGATTTTACGGTAGCCCTGGGTTTAAAGGTTTTCTTTGAGCTGGGACTGGTAAAGTGGCGGTCTGAAAAGAGCGGGTGGCCGGTTATTATGTGCCCTGCTGGGGGGCGAAAACTGTCTTTAAGTGCATCCCCCACGTACTGCCGGTTGCACCAGCTTAAAAAAGAGGCCCTGAGCTGGCAGGAGTATGTTTTAAAAGCCCCGTTACGGGATATTATTACCGGTTGTCAACCTCAAAGGGTAATTGCCAGGTTTTGATCCGGGTTTTTGACGTTTTTCAGTCATGTAATCATGCCGGGTAGATCCACACGGGCTCTTTAATGCAGTATAATTATATTAAGGAACAGTTTTTGCTTGTACTTCAAGGGAAGTGACCTCTATGCTTCAGGGCCTGGTACACAGGGTAATTTTATATCATCCGGAGGCAGACGTATCTTTGTTGAGCAGGGCTTACCGCTTCGCGGAGGAGGCCCACCGCAACCAGAAGCGCTTTTCGGGGGAACCTTTTATTACCCACCCCGTAGCGGTGGCCAATATCCTGGCCAACCTGCAGATGGATCTGCAAACCCTGGTGGCCGGGTTGCTACATGATGTGGTGGAAGATACCGGTGTCACCCTGGAGGAAATCAAAGCTACCTTTGGAGATGAGGTAGCCCTGCTGGTAGACGGGGTAACCAAATTAAACCGCCTGGAGTACCGGTCCAAGGAGGAGCATCAGGCGGAAAGCCTGCGCAAAATGTTTTTAGCCATGGCCCAGGATATCAGGGTAATCCTGATTAAACTGGCCGACAGGCTGCATAACCTGCGCACACTTAAGTATCACAACGAAACAAAACAAAAGGAAATAGCCAGGGAAACCCTGGAGATTTACGCACCCCTGGCCCACCGCCTGGGTATATATCACCTGAAATGGGAACTGGAAGACCTGTCTTTTCGTTACCTGGAGCCGGAGAAATACTACGAGCTGGCCGAGCGGGTATCCCGGACCAGACGGAAGAGGGAGGAATATATCCAGGCGGCCATTCAGATTTTACGGCGCAAGCTGGCAGAAACAGGTATTTTTGCCGATATCCAGGGGCGCCCCAAACACCTGTACAGCATTTATAATAAAATGACCAGGCAAAATAAGGACCTCAGTGAGATTTACGATGTAATGGCCGTGCGGGTGGTTGTGGATTCGATCCGCGACTGTTATGCCGTCCTGGGTACGGTGCATACCCTGTGGAAACCCATACCCGGGCGTTTTAAAGATTACATTGCCATGCCCAAGTCAAATATGTACCAGTCCCTTCATACCACTGTTATCGGCCCGCAGGGCGAACCCCTGGAAATCCAGATCCGTACGTGGGAGATGCACCGTACGGCAGAGTACGGTATTGCCGCCCACTGGCGGTACAAGGAAGGTGGCAAAACGGACCGGGATCTGGATCAGAAACTGGCCTGGCTGCGGCAAATACTGGAGTGGCAGCGTGAGTTACGGGATGCCAGGGAGTTTATGGAAAGCCTGAAAATTGACCTCTTCTCCGACTCGGTGTTTGTTTTCACTCCCAAGGGAGATGTTCTGGAACTCCCTGCAGGATCAGTGCCCATAGATTTTGCTTACCGGGTACACACCGAGGTGGGACACCGCTGTGTAGGTGCCAGGGTTAACGGGCGCCTGGTGCCCCTTGACTACCAGCTGAAGAATGGCGATATAGTAGAGATTATCACGTCCAAAAACGCGGTGGGGCCCAGCCGGGACTGGCTGAACCTGGTAAAGACTTCCCAGGCCAAAAACCGCATACGCCAGTGGTTCAAGAGAGAACAGCGGGAGGAAAACATCAGCAGGGGGCGGGAGGCCCTGGAGCGGGAGGCCCGCAAGCATGGCGTGGATGTGGAACTGTTAAAAGGGGAGAAGATTCTCCAGTTTGGCCGGCGTTTCAACCTGACCACGGTGGAGGATGTTTATGCCGCCATAGGCGACGGGACCATTACCGCCCAGGCAGTAATCAACCGTATCAGGGAAGAAGCCAGGGCGCCTAAAGCTCCGTCTGAAGACGTCCAGCCCGGCAGGGTGAAAACTCCCTCCCAGAATGCGGAATCCGCTCCCGGAATCAAGGTTAAAGGGATGAGCAACCTTCTCATCCGCCTGGCTCATTGCTGTAACCCCATACCCGGGGATCCCATTATTGGCTATATTACCCGGGGCAGGGGGGTATCCATCCACCGGGTGGACTGCCGCAACGTGGCTTTATTCCAGCGGGGGGAAAGCAACCGCCTGGTGGAAGTATCGTGGGATGGTAATTTCCAGTCACCCTTCCTGGTTAAACTGGAAGTATCCGGAATGGACCGCGCAGGGCTTTTGAGTGATGTTATGGCCATTTTAAGCGAACTGAAGATCAGCGCCAACTGGGTAAATGCCCGGGGGCTGAAAAACCGGCAGGCGGTTATTGAGCTGCTTCTGGAATTGAGAAGCAAGGAGCAACTTGACTTAATCATCAGCCGCATTAACAGGGTCAGGGACATTTACGAAGTCAGGCGTACAAGTTGATAACTTTGCCGCTTTTCGAAATGCCTTCCGGCTTTAAAGCACCCTTTAACCCCCGGTTAAAGGGGGAAAAGAGGGTTTCTTTTTTCTTGCGCATAGAATTGTTTAATTGAGGAGGTTTTTTATGCATGTTCTGGTTACCGGCGGGGCCGGTTATATCGGCAGTCATACAGTCAAGGAACTGCTCCGGGCGGGTTATAAAGTAACAGTGCTGGACAACCTTTTCCGGGGACACCGGAGTGCTATGCAGCTTCTCCGCGGGGCGGATTTCATCCAGGGGGACATTGCCGACCGGGAACTGGTGGTGGAACTGCTGAAAAATCGTGACATTCGGGCTGTTATGCATTTTGCCGCTTTGAGCCTGGTGGGCGAATCGGTAGCCAACCCGTCCCTCTACTATCAGAACAACGTAATCAAGGGTCTTGCTTTACTGGAGGCGGTGCGGGAAGCGGGAGTGCCTTATTTCATTTTCTCCTCCACTGCGGCCGTGTACGGCGAGCCGGAACAGGTGCCCATTGAAGAGAACCATGCCCTGCGGCCCACCAATCCCTACGGGGCCACCAAGCTGGCATTTGAAGAAGCGCTGCGCTGGTACGATAAAGCTTATGGCATAAAATATATCTGCCTGCGCTATTTTAATGCAACCGGAGCTGATCCCGATGGCGAACTGGGAGAAGATCACCGGCCGGAGACCCACCTCATTCCCCTGGTGCTGAAGGCAGCCCTGGGGATATATCCCGGGGTGACCGTTTTCGGGACCGATTATCCCACGCCTGACGGGACCTGCGTGCGGGACTATATTCATGTTACCGACCTGGCGGCAGCCCATGTGCTGGCCCTGCAGGCCCTGGAAGGCGGCCTCCCTTCCGCCGTGTATAATTTGGGAAATGAGCGGGGTTACTCGGTTCGGGAAGTAATAGAGGTTGCTTGTCGGGTAACCGGCCGCAATATCCCGGTAAAGGAGGGTGACCGGCGTCCGGGTGATCCGGCCGTGCTGGTGGCTTCTTCGCGGCGGATAAGGAAAGAGCTGGGGTGGCGCCCGCGTTACGGGGACCTGGAAACCATCATCGGCACAGCCTGGGAATGGTACCGGTTGCACCCGGAAGGTTATGAAAATTAAAGGTCCTGGCTTATTGAATCCCCAACCTGCCTGATGTAAACTGTATCCAGGATATTACCGCAAGCATGAATTTATCAAAGGTGGGAAATGGTGAAAGAGGGAAGGAAACATGCGGGCAGTGGTACAACGGGTAACCAGGGGGTCAGTTACGGTAAATGGAGAACGGGTGGCGGCTATAGGGCCCGGGCTGGTGGTACTGCTGGGGGTCGGGCGGGATGATGGGGTGGATGATGCCCGTTACCTGGCGCAAAAGGTGGCCCGGCTGCGCATTTTTGAAGACAGCCAGGGCAAAATGAATCGTTCGGTCCTGGAGGCAGGGGGAGAAATGCTTGTCGTGTCCCAGTTTACCCTTTACGGTGACTGCCGGCAGGGCAGGCGGCCCGGCTTTGACCGGGCAGCCAGGCCGGAGCAGGCCCGGGAGCTGTACGAATTTTTTGTCAGCCTGCTGAGGAACGAAGGTCTGGTAGTGTTCACCGGTGTTTTTGGTGCCAGCATGCAGGTGGAAATTATTAACGACGGGCCGGTGACCCTGCTCCTGGATAGCAAAAAGGAGTTTTAAAGTAAAATGTATTCTTAAAAAGATTAAGGAGGTATGTCCTTTGATTCTGGAGGGTTTTCCCGTCGGGTCAATGGAAGCCAACTGCTACATTATCGGCTGTCCGGAAACAAAGGAGGCTGCCGTGGTGGATCCCGGGGCCGAGGGGGGGCGTATTTTACGCCGTCTGGAGCAACTGGAGCTGAAATGCCGCTACATAATTTTAACTCACGGCCATATTGACCATATTGGCGCTCTGGGACAGGTCAGGGAAGCTACGGGCGCCCGGGTGCTCATCCACCGGGATGATGCTCACATGCTCACCAGCTCCGGCAGCAACCTCTCCCTTTACATGGGCCTTTCCGTTACCTACCCTCCTGCGGACCGTCTTCTGGAGGATGGGGATACGATCAGTATAGGCAAGCTGACCCTGCGGGTTATTCACACTCCGGGCCACACTCCCGGCGGTATTTGCCTGGAGGCTGGAGATAGCTTGATTACCGGAGATACCCTTTTTGCGGGGTCGGTGGGCCGTTCCGATTTTCCCGGGGGCAATCACCAGCAACTGATCCAGTCGATTAAAGAGAAGCTTCTGGTCTACCCGCCGGAAACCAGGGTACTGCCCGGTCACGGTCCATCTTCCACCATTGGTGACGAAGCCAGGTATAACCCTTTCCTGAACGATAGATGGTAATGTTAGCGGCCGGAATTCCGGCTTTTTTTTCTTATCCTCAGGTAAAAAGGGAGTGGGTTTGATGCTGGATATCCATATAACCGGGTTTTTCCTCCCGGGATAATACAGGGAGGGTGATAAACATGGTGGTACCCCTGCCGGGTATGCTTTTTACCGTAATTTCACCCTTATGATTATGTATTATCTGCCTGGCAATGAACAGTCCCAGGCCTGTACCGGATGCTTTGGTGGTATAAAAGGGTTCGAAGATGTTTTCAAGAACAGGTTCCTCTATACCGGTTCCCGTGTCGGAAATGGCAATATAAAGTTTCCGGTTATCACAACAAGCCCTGATGGTTATCTCGCCACCGTCGGGCATGGCTTCCAGCGAGTTTTTGATAATATTGATCAGTACCTCTTTAATTTGTTTGGGGTCTATCAAAAGTGGAGGCAGGTTTTTGGGGATAACCATTTTTAGAGAAATATTTTTAAGGGCAGCTTCACTTTCCATAAGCATGGAAACTTCCGTGAGCAGTTTTTGGGGAGCATAGATTTTCCGGCAGGAGTTGTTACCGGGCTGGGCCAGGTGCAGGTAATTGGTAATAATGTTATTGGCGTGGTCTATGGCTTCCAGCATTAGATCAAGGTATTCCTGCCGGCTGGAATCATACTGCTTCTCTTTTAAAAGCTGAAGAAATCCTCTTATGGTGGTCAGCGAGTTTTTTATCTCGTGTACCACCTGTGCCGCCAGCTGACCCATAATGGCCAGCTTTTCAATTCCCGTTTGGACACTATCCAAAATTTCTTACCCTCCTTTCTTCCTCATCTGTTAATCTTTTCTCTTTCTGGTTCATTCAATCCTGCCAATGTCGTGAAAATGAGAACTATGTCACATAAGTAACAATTTTGTATTTTGTGGCAAGCAGGAAGAATCGCAACAAACAAAGAAGATCCCTCTTGGGGAGTATGTACATGGAAAGGGGGAGGTTGTTATGCTGGTTATTCCTGCCCTGCCGGGAGAACACAACCTGAAGGATTATATCCGGGCCAGGGAAGAGTTTAGTTTTCAGAGTGTTGAAAAGGAGTTCAGCTGGTCCACTACCGGGAGAGTAAATATCGTTTATGAGGCTGTGGACCGCCATGTGGAAGATGGATATGGCCAGCAAGTGGCCCTTTACTTCGAAGCGGGTGCGAGACGGGAGGAATATACTTTTAGCCGGTTACAGCATGAATCTTCCCGTTTTGCTGCGGTCCTGAAAAAGTACGGCCTGCAGAAGGGCGACCGGTTGGGAATATTTATGCCCCGCAGCCCGGAACTCTATATCAGCTTTCTGGGGGCTGCCCGGCTGGGTGTAGTGGTGGTTCCCCTTTTTGAAGCTTTCATGGCCGAAGCCCTTAAGGATCGCCTGGGAGATTGCCAGGCGGTGGCTGTGGTAACCACGCCCGAGCTTTTCCCACGCCTGCCCCTGGCACAGTTGCCGGCTTTGAAGCATGTTTTTGTGGTGGGAGAAGATATACCGGCCGGTACGGTGGACTGGCATGCGGAGATGTCGCGGGTTGAAGGAACTCCCTCCATGGAATGGGTGGGCCGGGAACACCCTTTGTTTATCCTTTATGCTTCCGGAGCCGATGGACGGGCGCGGGGATTGGTCCATGTGCACAACATTATGGTCGGTCTATTAATTACCGCCCGCTGGGTACACGACCTGCGTCCGGACGATATTTACTGGTGTACTGCGGACCCGGGTTGGATTACCGGCATTGCTTACGGTTTTCTGGCTCCCTGGCTGCTCCGGGTTCCGGTGGTGGTAAGGGGAGGCCGGTTTAATGCCGAGGACTGGTGTGCCACCCTGGCCAGGTACAGGGTGTCGGTCTGGTACAGCGCTCCCACGGCCTTCCGCATGATCATGTCTGCCGGCGACGAACTTTTGTCCAGGTATGATTTAAGCCGCCTGCGCCATATCCTGAGCGTGGGCGAGCCCCTTACGCAAGAGGTTATGGAATGGAGCCTGGAAAAGCTGGGGCTTCCCATCTATGATACCTGGTGGATGAGCGAGACGGGGATGAATATGATCTGCAATTACCGCTGCATGCCGGTTAAGGTTGGCTCCATTGGCCTTCCATTTCCGGGAATAGAGGCGGCCGTAGTGGATGATGAGGGCCGGGAGCTGCCCCCGGGCAGGATCGGCAACCTGGCCATTCGTGCCGGCTGGCCGGCCCAGTTCCGGGCGGTATGGAATGACCCGGCGCGTTATGAAGAATATTTCCGCCACCGGCCCTGGTTTATTTCGGGGGATGCCGCTTACCGGGACGAGGAGGGTTACTTTTACTTCCAGGGGCGCCTGGATGGTGTCATAAATACCTCCGGTGAACGGGTGGGTCCCGCGGAGGTGGAAAGAAAACTGGAGGAGCACCCGGCGGTAGCCCGGGCCGGGGTGGCCGGAAAACCCGATAAATTGCGGGGAGAAATTGTTAAAGCCTACATTGTTCTCAATCCCGGTTATACCTGGTCGGATGAGCTGGCCGGGGAATTAAGGGAATTTGTCAGGACTGGCCTGGCGGCCCATGCCGCTCCCCGGGAATTTGAAGTCAGGGAAGCCATTCCCCTGACCAGGGACGGCCGGGTGGACCGCCGTGTATTAAGAGAGTGGGTTCTGGGTTTAAACAGGGGGTAGACAGGAATCCGGGGTATTGCCGGAGAATAAGCACTTCCAAAATATTTTTCGGGGGTGCGGTTTTTGGCTCAGAAAATGATTGCCGTATACGGCGCCAGGGAAGGTAGCGGCAAGACTGTGGTGGCCCGGGAACTGGCCGGCGCTTTTTGCCTGCGGGGGAAAAAAACTCTGCTGGTGGATATGGTGCTAGGGGAAGGGCGGCTCAGCCGCGCACTGGGTTTGTCGCCCGAGCCCAACCTGGGGCAGTGGCTCCAGCAAATAAATAAGCGGTTAAAAGAGGGCCAGCCCTATTTCAGACTGCGATTTTCCCCGGAGGAGGTAGCCTCTTATGTTCAGCACCACTATACCGGGCTGGACGTTCTGGCCACCAGCCCCGTGGATTTCCCCGGACAGGCAGCGGCAATGGTGGAAGTGGTGGTCACCCATTTGAGGAAACTGCCCCATGAGGTAATTATCTTCGACACCCGCTCCGGTGTCCGGGAATATATTCTGCGTATCCTATCCATGGCGGACGTGGTTCTTCTGGTGGAAGACGGGTACCACTATCATCTTCAGCATGTAGCCGGGGTTCTGGAACGCCTGCGGGAAAATGGGGTGAAAACGGAACATTTTCAGTTGCTGTACAACCGCATGCCTTCCGTGGTGGATGAACCCCCCGGGGAAGCAGCACTTGATTTGGGGCTACCCCTGGCGGGGGTTCTGCCCGAGCATCCGGAATTGCGGCAAATGCGGGGTGAAGCGGGGTTTTTATCCCGCGATCTGGTGGATCAATTTACCCGGGCTATGGACGAACTGGTGGACCGCCTTGAAAAAAGTTGACAAAACTTTTCCTTTTGCATACAATGAAGGTCAGGAGTTACGGGAAGATGCACTCCCGTCCGGGCAAGGGCGGGAGTTTATTCTGTTTTTGGATTTAAGGTAAAACTTGATGGGAGGGAAAGCCCATGTTAACCACCCGGCCCCGGGGAACCAGTGATATACTACCCGGCGAGGTTGAAAAGTGGCAGTACCTGGAGCAGGTGATCCACCGTCTTTGCCGGGAGTACGGGTATTCTGAGATCCGGACGCCGATTTTTGAACATACGGAGCTTTTTGAACGGGGTGTGGGTGAAACTACCGACATTGTTCAAAAGGAAATGTACACTTTCCTGGACCGTGGCGGGCGCAGCATCACTTTGAGACCGGAAGGTACCGCCGCGGTAGTTCGGGCCTACCTGGAAAACAAGCTGTATGCCGGTCCCCAGCCGGTGAAACTTTATTATACCGGTCCCATGTTTCGTTATGACCGGCCCCAGGCGGGGCGTTACCGGCAATTTAACCAGTTTGGGGTAGAAGTCCTGGGCTCCCATGATCCAGCGCTGGATGCGGAAGTAATAGCCATGGCCATGGACTTTTACGGCCGGCTGGGTTTAAAAAACCTGAACCTGCTCATTAACAGTGTGGGTTGCCCCCGTTGCCGGCCGGTATTACGGGAGAAACTGCAGGACTTTTTCCGGGCCCGGGTGGACAGGCTGTGTTCCCACTGCCGGGGTCGGCTGGAACGCAATCCCCTGCGCATTCTGGATTGTAAGGAGGAGCGGTGTCGTGAGGCGGGGAAGGATGCTCCCACTTCCCTGGATTACCTCTGCCCCGATTGCGAGGCCCATTTTCAGGCCGTGTTAAAGCAGCTGGAAAAGCTGGGGGTTGCCTTCACGGTGGACCGCAGCCTGGTGCGCGGGCTGGACTATTATACGAATACAGCTTTCGAGATAACGGTCCAGGGTATTGGAGCTCAGAACTCCATTGGCGGGGGAGGGCGTTATAACGGCCTGGTCAAGGAGTGCGGCGGCCCCGATATTCCGGGAATTGGCTTTGCCCTCGGCCTGGAGCGCGTTCTTCTCACCATGGAACAGCAGGGTATTGTAATCCCCCGGCCCCCAAAACTGGATGTATTCCTGGCTACAGCCGACGAAGCGGCCCGGGACCGGGCCCTGGTTCTGGTTCAGAGGTTACGGCAGGAGGGGCTGGCGGTGGATATGGATTACCTGGGGCGCAGCTTAAAGTCCCAGATGAAATATGCCGGCAAGCTCGGGGTTGGCCTGGTGGTCATTCTGGGCAGCGACGAGCTTGAACGCGGGGTGGTTACCCTGCGGGATATGTCTGCGGGCAGTCAGAGGGAGATCCCCCTGGACCGCCTGGCGGGGGAAGTCAGGCAGCATGGTCTAAAGCACGTTTCTGGTGAAGGTAAGTACGGGAGTTGAAAGGGTTTGAATCTGCGCCGGGAAGCCGGATTCAGGTAGAAGAAGGATGAATCCGTGGGTGCTACGGGCTGGACCGGCAGAAATCTACAGTACAGGCAAAGGGGAGTATGACGGCATGATCGAGACAATGCAAGGTTGGAAACGTACCCATCACTGCGGCCTGCTGCGCCGTGAGCATGCCGGCCAGACAGTGGTTTTGATGGGCTGGGTGCAGCGACGCCGGGATCACGGGGGCTTGATCTTTATTGACCTGCGGGACCGTTCCGGCCTGGTACAGGTGGTCTTCAGCCCGGACCGCGCCGGCCAGGCTTTTATAAAAGCCGGGGCCGTACGCAGTGAGTACGTCCTGGCTGTGGTCGGACAGGTGGAGGTACGTCCTGAAGGTACGGAAAACCCCAATCTGGCCACCGGTGAAGTTGAAGTGGTGGCCCGCGACATGCGTATCTTGAATTCAGCTAAAACCCCACCTTTTTACATTGAAGATGGGGTGGATGTGGACGAAAATGTGCGTCTCCGCTACCGTTACCTGGATCTGAGGCGACCGGAAATGCAGCAGGCCCTCATTTTAAGACACCGGGCGGCCAAGGCGGTGCGGGATTTTCTGGACAGGCATGGTTTTCTGGAAATAGAAACTCCCATGTTAACCCGGAGTACCCCTGAAGGTGCCCGGGATTTCCTGGTACCCAGCCGTTTGAACCCGGGGCGTTTTTACGCCCTTCCCCAGTCCCCCCAGCTTTTCAAGCAGATATTGATGGTATCCGGTATGGAGCGCTATTTTCAAATTACCCGCTGTTTCCGGGATGAAGATTTGCGGGCTGACCGCCAGCCCGAATTTACCCAGATCGATATTGAGATGTCCTTTGTGGATGTGGATGATGTCCTGGAACTGATGGAAGAGATGATAGCCTATCTGTTCCAGGAGACCATCGGCGTACATGTGCCCCGGCCGTTTCCGCGCCTTTCCTATCAGGAAGCAATGGACCGTTTTGGCACCGACAAACCCGATACGCGCTTTGGTATGGAATTAAAGGACATTACCGATATTGCAGCCGGGTGTGGCTTCAGGGTTTTCGCTTCGGCGGTGGAAGCCGGGGGACAGGTCAAAGGGATCAACGCCAGGGGGTGCGCCAATTTCAGCCGTAAGGATATCGATGATCTAACCGCCTATGTGGCCAATTACCGCGCCCGGGGACTGGCGTACCTTTTTGTTACCCCGGAAGGGGTTAAATCACCCATTGCCAAGTTTTTTACCGGTGAGGAAATCGAGGCCATCCTGAAGCGCCTGGAAGCTGAACCCGGAGATCTGCTGCTTTTTGTGGCGGACCAGCCGGCGGTGGTGGCCGCATCCCTGGGGGCTTTACGCCTGCACCTGGCCCGGCGCCTGGACCTGATTCCCGGGGATACTTTTAACTTCCTCTGGGTGGTTGACTTTCCCCTCCTGGAATATGATGAGGAGGAAAAACGTTTCGTTGCCGTTCACCACCCCTTCACTTCCCCCCGGGAGGAAGATATACCCCTCCTGAAAACGGAGCCGGCACGGGTACGCGCCCGGGCGTACGACCTGGTTCTCAATGGCACGGAGGTAGGTGGGGGCAGTATCCGTATTCACCGCCGGGACGTGCAGGAAATGATGTTTGCCGCCATAGGACTGAGCCCCGAAGAAGCCCGGGAAAAGTTCGGGTTTATGCTGGAAGCTTTTGAATACGGTACGCCTCCCCACGGCGGCATCGCCTTTGGTTTCGACCGGCTGGTTATGCTTATGGCCGGAAAGAAGACCATCCGGGATGTGATTGCCTTTCCCAAAACCCAGAGCGCCACAGATCTGATGACCCAGGCACCCGGGGAGGTTTCCCCGGAGCAATTAAGGGAACTGCATATTCGTCTTCACCTGCCGCCGGTCAGGGCAAAACAGAAGTAAAAGTAATAAAAGTGGTAAGGTAGATGGCGTGATACCCTTGCCAAAGGCTGCGGTTTGTGTTAACATAATAGCTGCAAAGGCAATTACCCTGCTGTGTGCGTGAACTCCTTGAAGTTTTGAGCCAACACCTATACAAAGGGAGCCCGGGCTCTGGCTGTGGCTTGTATGCCTCGTCAGGAGGACACAAAAAGCAGCCAGGAGGGCACCCACCTTGTGAGACCGGGTTCAAGAAACTTGAGGGTTCACGGCATAAGTGGGGTCCCTGTAAAGTTTCCTTTAAGGTTTCCGGCTCCGCAAGCCGGAAACCTTTTCTCATGTTCAGGAGGTTTGTAGCAGTTACCAACAGGCCAACAAATATTGACAAAATATAACAAAACAGTTATTATAAAATTATGGAACTATTAACCATCAGTAAAGCGGTAAAGAAATTGGGCGTTCATCCGAACAGCTTGCGCAACTGGGAGAAGCGCGGTTTAATCAAGCCCGTCCGTCTGCCTGGAGGCCAGCGCCGGTACTCTATGGACGAACTTAACAGGCTGCTGCAGTCC
>Ga0224486_100134_pt1 | contig 34290 bp, 32 predicted proteins | sample TexhydDE_CT_test_FD_172013 | JGI IMG/M metagenome (GOLD analysis project Ga0224486, IMG submission 172013) | Fracking water microbial communities from deep shales in Oklahoma, United States - hydraulically fractured wells DE_CT_test ... | reverse complement strand
AAAAATGGGAAAAGTAGTTGCAATGGTGGGAGATGGTATTAATGATGCTCCTGCTTTAGCTACTGCGGATGTTGGCATAGCGATAGGTACAGGTACAGATGTGGCGATAGAAACCTCAGATATAACGTTGATAAGTGGAAATCTTATGGGTATTGTGACCGCCATAAAATTAAGCAAAGCTACCATGAGAAATATATATCAAAATTTATTCTGGGCTTTTATATACAACACAATCGGTATACCATTTGCTGCAATGGGATTTTTAACTCCAGCTATAGCGGGAGGGGCGATGGCGTTTAGCTCAGTATCAGTTGTTTTAAATGCTCTGAGATTAAGAAGGTTTAGGGAGGGATAAATATTTAAAATGAGTTTGGAATTGTCCAAACTCATTCTTTTAATGCAGGAAGCCACACTACAAAAGTTGCTTCTTTTCTCTTTTTACTGTAGATTTTGATCAACTCTTTGCTGTTGTCCACCACTTAATTCATGGGATATCTTTTTCATCAAGTATTTTTTCCTGTTCTGTTTTTTCCATTTTTTCTATTCCAAATAAGATATTTTTTCAACTGTCATGTGTGGAAATAATGCATAGTAGCAATTAGTCTTAAAATTGTACATTTACCGCTTCCACTGGGACCTAAAAGTGCTACAATCTCTCCTTTTTCAATAGATAAATTAAAGTCCTTTAATAGATAAAGGACTGCACTAATAAGCATAATTGAACATTAATTCTATCTCCTTTGAAGTTTTAGGTCTCGATATATAATAACCTTGTATTTTGTCACAACCCCATTCCTTTAGCATACTAAGCTGTTCCTCTGTTTCTACCCCTTCCGCTACGACTTCATAGTTCATTTCCTTTGAGATATACAAAATTCCCTTAATTAATGTTTTTACTTTGTTTTCGTCAATCCTGTCAATAAGGCTTTTGTCCATCTTAATAGTGCTTATAGGAAACTCTATCATGTTTATTAAGGAAGAATATCCAACTCCAAAATCATCTAGCGAAATCTTTATTCCCCTTCTTAAAAATTCGTCTATTTTATTTACCCTTTGCTCTTTAATATCTAATATTTGAGTTTCAGTAAATTCTATGCCGATGAGATTTGATGGTATATTGTATTTACTAATAAGCTCATCAAATTTAAAGAAAAACTCATCGTCCCTAAGCTGAAGGGGAGAAACATTGATGTTAACCTTAAGCTCGATACCCTTATTCCGCCAATCTTTTATTTGTTTAAAAATATCTTCAATAATAAAAATACCAAATTCTTTGATAAGACATACGCCTGATAGATGAACGCGATCGTGATACCTGGAAAGTAGTAGGATTTGAAGCAAAGCAAGCTCTTAGCACTTTTGAGGAATTTACCTACAAAAGGCGCATTTACATTTTTTATTTTTTATATAAACTTGTTAATTTTCTTTGCATATTATATGATTATGATAGAAGAATTTACAAAATTTATTTTAATGGTGGTGAGTGAAGTGCTCATAGCTATTGATCCAGGTCACGGAGGGAAAGATCCGGGAGCAGTGGTTGAAAACTATAAGGAAAAAGACTTAAATCTAGATATCGCTTTAAAATTAAGGGAGATTTTATTGGACAAAAATATAAGCGTGATTATGACAAGAGATAAAGATGAAACTGTAGATTTGCAACAAAGGTTGGTCGTGCTTGGATATTTGATTGATTATTTAAATACCAAAATTGGTATGGAAAAAATGAAAAGATATTACGAAATTGCAAAAACTTTTGTGCAAGCAGTAGAACAACAAATAGGGCCTGGCAAAGGACCAGATAAGAAAACAGAAGTTTTTAATTTATTAAAGAAAGTGATTGGCAATAAGTTGACAGATGAAGAGATAGATAAATTAATAGAAGCGGCAGTTTTTGAAATGAATTATATATTGAAATTGAAAGGTCTAGAAAAGCAAGCTGAAGTGAATAAGTAAAAGCGCTCCATTAGGAGTGCTTTTGTTTTTATCACCTATTACTAATCAAAATTGCAAGAATGCGATTCAAAAATTTCATCAATGTAAAAGATTACAGAAGATATGTGCGCAAAAGAACGATATTATGACAAAAAGTTCGGAATGTAGATACATACTAAAAATTATTTTGCAAATTTTATTATTCAAATTGCAAACTTGAAAAATTTTTTGTATAATATTCTTATACTTATTATTGTGAGGTGGTATAAGATGGACTTTTCTCTCATTACTAATAAGGAAACAATGGAAATTATAAGTAAAATGAGCCTACCAGAAGAAGTAGAGGAAATATTAAAAAAGTGTCCTAAAATAACAATTCCAGAAAGTAGACAACATCTTCTTGAAATTTCTGTTGGGGGGAATAATGACTTTTTTGAAGTTTTTTATGATGTTCCAGGGAAAGGAAAAGTATTAGAAGCCACCGTGGCAAGGTGTAAAAATGGGTTAGCAGTTAATTATCCTGAGCCTTATATGAGAAGAAGAGAGCCAGATTGTCTTGTAGTTGCTGATAATGGGGAGACAGATAAACCCAGGTTTGCGGATAGGTATGGATATGATTTTGACGAATTAAGGCAGAAAACTTTTGAATGGCTGAAAAAGCAAAATTTAATTGTCATGCCTTTTATGTCTGGTGGAGATGAGTACGGATACCCTTCTCTTTTAATAGCGCCTGATAATGCAGGTTTTTTTGCCACTGCTCTTGCAGACATACAGGGTTTTATCCCAAAAGGTGAAATACCAGAAGGTTTTTTCCCAAGAGCCATTGTTTATTTGGCTCCACCTTTTAGGCATACTCATTTTAACGGAAAACAGGTAGTTGTCCATAACCGCTTAGAAAATTTACATGAGCTTTTTTCGTATAATTTATATCTTGGTCCCAGTGCTAAGAAAGGAATATATGGTGTGCTTCTGACAATCGGTGAAAAAGAAGAATGGATTACTGCTCATGCTTCTACAGTAAGGATAATTACTCCTTATGACAATATTTTGACTATTATGCATGAAGGTGCCAGTGGTGGCGGAAAAAGCGAGATGCTGGAGCAAATTCACAGAGAGCCTGATGGACGTATAAAAGTAGGGCGCAATTTGGTGACTGGGGACGAAATATACGTAGACCTAAAAGAAGCTTGTGAGCTACAACCTGTAACTGATGATATGGCTTTGTGCCATCCCGCTTTGCAGCAAGGGAAAAAGTTAGTTATAAAAGATGCAGAAAAAGGCTGGTTTATAAGAGTAGACCACATAAATGAATATGGAACAGATCCTCATCTTGAAAAGTTGTGTATATATCCGAAAGAACCTTTAATCTTTTTAAACATAGAAGGAGTACCTAAGTCCACGTGTCTTATATGGGAACATATTATGGATGCACCTGGCAAACCTTGTCCTAATCCTCGTGTAGTTATGCCGAGAAGATTTATGCCAAATGTAGTTGATGAACCTGTAGAAGTAGACGTGAGAAGTTTTGGCGTAAGGACTCCACCTTCTTCAAAAGAAAAGCCTTCCTACGGTATAATAGGAATTCTACATTTGTTGCCTCCTGCTCTTGCTTGGCTGTGGAGATTAGTTGCACCGAGAGGTCACGCTAATCCAAGTATAGTAGGAACTGAAGGGCTTCAAAGTGAAGGAGTAGGCTCATATTGGCCTTTTGCAACGGGGAAAAGAGTAACCCATGCAAATCTCTTGCTCCAACAGATTATAAATACGCCTGGTACTCGATACATTCTTGTTCCAAATCAACACATAGGTGTATGGAAAGTTGGATTTATGCCTGAATGGATAGCTCGTGAATATCTTGCAAGAAGAGGAAGCGTGAGATTCAGGCCAGACCAAATTACACCAGCGAGAAGTAGTCTCTTAGGTTATGCTTTAAATACATTAAAAATAAACGGAAGCTTTATTCCTCGTGAATTACTGCAAGTCAACAAGCAGCCAGAAGTGGGAGATGAAGGATATGACAAGGGTGCAGAGATGTTAAATGAATTTTTCAAAAGAGAATTAAAACAATTTTTAGTACCTGAACTTGATCCCCTCGGCAGAAAGATTATTGAAACGTGTTTAGAAAATGGAACTTTAGAGGACTATATAAAACTTTTAGGAGATTATAGATAAATTGAAAGAGAAAAGAGCCTGTACTAAGTTGTATGGGCTCTTTTTTTGTGGTTCTTTGTCAAGAGTTGGGGTGGGTATTTTTCTGAATGCCGCCATTTAGTTTTAAACTGAAATATGTAATCGTTGTGTCAGCTTTCAGAAATTTTGTGATATAATTGGTATGCACTTATTCTGATGCTTCTTTTTGATAAATTTTGTTATTTAACCAATTTTATTATAACAGGCATTCAGAATAAGTGCGCTATTTTTTATGGATGATTTTTATCCACCCCAACATTTGTTAGAGAACCAAATTTTTTAAATTATATTCAATTGTTTTCCGACTTTTTCAAAAGCTTTTAAGGCAGCGTCTAAGTCTTCTTTTGTATGGGCAGCTGTTACAATTGTTCTTACTCTGGCTTTGTTTTTAGGTACAGTTGGATATACTATTCCTTGCGCGAAAACTCCTTCTTCAAAGAGTTTTCTGCTAAATTCGAGAGCTTTAGTTTCTTCGCCTATTATTACAGGGGTGATAGGTGTTTCACTCTTGCCGGTATCAAAACCTAAAGATTTTAACTTTTCTTTGAAATATTTTGCGTTATCCCACAGCTTGCGAGTGAGAGCATCACTTTCACTTAAAATATTTATAGCTTCTATTGATGCTGCAACTGCCGCAGGAGGTAGAGCTGTACTGAAGAGGAAGGGTCTGCCTCTATGATTTAGCCATTCTATAAGCTCTCTTTTGCCAGCTACATATCCTCCAACAACTCCGATTGCTTTGGAAAGTGTGCCTATTTGTATATCAATTCTTCCGTGTAAGTTGAAATGGTCAGCAGAGCCTCTTCCGCTTTCACCTAAAACGCCACTGGCATGTGCGTCATCTACATAAGTTATTGCACTGTATTTTTCTGCCAATTTCACTATTTCGGGGAGTTTCGCTATATCGCCATCCATGCTGAATACTCCGTCAGTTATTATCATTTTGACTCTGTATTTATCTTTTACTTCTTTTAATACTCTTTCTAGGTCCTCCATGTCACTGTGTTTGTATATTACCACATCTGCTCGGCTTAATCTGCAGCCATCGATGATACTGGCGTGGTTTAATTCGTCACTTATTATGACGTCTCCTTTGTCAACAACTGCTTGAATGACGCCCATGTTTGCTGTAAAACCTGATTGGAAAGTGAGAACTGCTTCTTCTCTTTTAAATTCAGCTAATTTTCTTTCAAGTTCTTCGTGAATTGTCATGTTTCCTATTATCGTTCTTACGGCGCCAGCACCAACTCCCCATTTTTCAATAGCTTCTATTGCGGCTTTTTTTAACCGCGGATGATTTGCAAGGCCGAGGTAGTTGTTTGAAGAAAGGTTTATAACTTCCTTTCCATCGATTATAGAACGGGGGCCAGAGGGACTTTCAAGGACAGTTAATTTTCTATACACACCTGCTTTTTTGAGTTCTTCCAGCTTTTCTTTTATAAAGTCAAGGTCATGAATGCTTGACATATTAAAAACCTCCTTTTGTTTATGGATATAATACAACTTTGCCACATTGGCCTTTTATCATTAGTTCCATCCCTTTTTGGTATTCAGTGAGAGGGAAGGTATGGGTGATTATTGGCTTTAATGCATCTTTTAATCCTGAGCGCAATAAACCTTTTACTTGGTACCAAGTATCGTACATTCGCCTTCCTGTGATGCCGTGTATAGTTATGCCTTTAAAAATGACATCATTGGTTATGTCTATAGGGACTTCATTGTCAGGAAGACCTAAAATAGACATTCTTCCGCCTTTTGCGATATATTTAAGACCTTGCCTTATTGCAATCGAGCTTCCAGAGAAGTCCAATACTACATCCGCGCCGTAGCCTTCTGTTTCGCTTTTTATTATACTGACAACGTCTTCTTTAAGAGGGTTTATAACTCGTGTTGCACCTAATTTATGAGCAAGTTCCCTTCTGTATTCGACAGGTTCTATTGCAAATACAGCTGAAGCTCCTGTTGTTTTAAGAAGTGGTATCGCCATCATACCTATAGGACCGCAACCTACTACAGCGACAGTTTTTCCTACTACCTCTCCAGAAAATACTGTGTGAACGGCGTTTCCAAGGGGTTCTTGTATGGAGAGAAGTTCTAAAGGTATGTCTTTATCGTTTAGCCATACATTGCTTTCCGGGACTTTAATGTATTCTGCAAAAGCACCGTCTGTATCAACACCGAGTATGAGGGTGTTTTCGCAGATGTGGGCATTACCTGTTCTGCAAGCTTTGCATTTTCCACATACTATGTGAGTTTCCGCACTTACTAAATCTCCAACCTTTACAGATGTTACATTTTTACCTATTTCTACAACTTCTCCTACAAATTCATGTCCCATTGTCTTTGGAGGTTTTATGCGGCTTTTTGCCCATTCATTCCAAACGTAAATGTGAACGTCTGTGCCGCAAATAGATGTAGCTTTGACTTTTATTAAGACTTCATCCGGTCCTATTATTGGTATTTCTTTTTTTATTATATCTGCACCCTCTGTGGTATGTTGTTTAACAACAGCGGTCATATATCCTTGCACCATGGACAACTCCTTTTCTTGTACACTCAACTTAATACATAATATATTCTATATTTTTAGAAGAATTCCTTCTTACATTACAAAAAAATTTGAAGAACTACATTTTTTCCAGAAAAGTTTCACTAAATAAAGGTGAAAAAGGCTTTAAAATGTATGATAATCCTTTTTTGTCAAATAATATATCTGAATATATGAATACAAATTTAAAATTGGTGAGGAGGAAACTTATGAAAAAGTCAATGAAAACAATGGACGGAAATACAGCTGCTGCCTATGCCTCTTATGCTTTTACTGAGGTTGCAGCAATTTACCCTATTACGCCTTCTTCTCCAATGGCAGAAAATGTCGATGAATGGGCTGCCCACGGCAAAAAGAACATATTTGGACAACCCGTGAAGGTTGTTGAAATGCAGTCAGAAGCAGGTGCTGCAGGTGCTGTCCATGGTTCTTTAACTGCAGGCGCTTTGACAACCACATATACCGCATCACAAGGACTTCTTTTAATGATACCAAACATGTATAAAATAGCAGGAGAGCTTTTGCCGGGGGTTTTTCATGTAAGTGCCCGTGCTATTTCTGCCCATGCACTTTCTATATTTGGTGACCATCAGGATGTAATGGCAGTAAGACAAACAGGTTTTGCACTTCTTTCTTCTTCAAATGTCCAAGAAGCTATGGATATGGGTTTTATAGCACATCTTTGCGCGATAAAATCGAGAGTACCTTTTTTGCATTTTTTCGATGGTTTTAGAACCTCTCACGAAATGCAGAAAATAGAAGTGGTGGAATATGAGGATATTGCAAAGCTTTTGGACTTAAAAGCAGTAAAAGAGTTTAGAGATAGGGCACTTAATCCAGAACACCCTGTTGTAAGGGGTACTGCTCAAAATCCTGATATATACTTTCAGGGAAGAGAGGTAGCTAATAAATTTTATGAAAAAGTTCCCGAAATAGTGGAAGATTACATGAAAAAATTTAAAGAATTGACTGGAAGGGAATATCATCCCTTTGATTATTATGGAGCAAAGGATGCAGAGTACATAATTGTTGCAATGGGGTCGGTGTGTGACACAATAGAAGAGACAATTGATTATTTGATGAAAAAAGGTGAAAAAGTAGGCTTAATTAAAGTGCATCTTTACAGGCCTTTTTCAGAGAAGCATTTTTTTAATGTGCTTCCTGGTACAGTAAAGAAAATCGCTGTGTTGGACAGAACAAAAGAACCTGGTTCTATAGGTGAACCGCTATATCTTGATTTGGTTAAAGCTTTTTACCACAAAGATAAGAAGCCTGTAATAGTAGGAGGAAGGTATGGCCTTGGCTCAAAAGACACAACTCCTTCTCAAATTATTGCTGTGTATGATAATTTAAAGAAAGACTATCCAAAAGATCGATTTACAATAGGAATTGTAGACGATGTAACTTATACCTCATTAGAAGAAGGTGAATTTGTAGAGACAACTCCTGAAGGCACTGTAAGCTGTAAGTTTTGGGGATTAGGCTCTGACGGTACAGTTGGTGCAAATAAATCGGCTATTAAGATAATTGGGGACAATACAGATTTGTATGTGCAGGCATATTTTCAGTATGACAGCAAAAAATCAGGTGGAACTACTATTTCCCATTTGAGGTTTGGTAAAAAGCCGATTAAATCCAGCTATCTTGTAAATCACGCTGATTACATTGCTTGTCACAATAAATCTTTTATTTATAACTATGATGTGCTAAAAGGCCTTAAAAAAGGTGGCACCTTTGTGCTAAATTGTCCTTGGAGCAAAGAGGAACTTGATGACAAACTGCCTGCCTCAATGAAAAGATACATTGCTGAAAACAGCATCAATTTTTATATAATAGATGCAGTGTCTATTGCGCAAGAGGTAGGATTAGGTGGCAGAATAAACATGATAATGCAGACTGTGTTTTTTAAACTAATAAACATAATACCTTTTGAAGAAGCGGTTAAGTATTTAAAAGATTCTATACAGAAAGCCTATGGCAAAAAAGGGCAGGATATAGTGGAGATGAACTTAAGAGCTGTAGATAAAAGCATAGAAGCACTTGTAAAGGTAGAAGTGCCTGAAGAGTGGAAAAACGCAAAAGAAGGGCAAAAAATTATAAAGCCAGAGCCTGATTTTGTTAAAAACATACAAAGACCTATAGAAAGAAACGAGGGAGACCTGCTTCCTATAAGTGCTTTTGTCGGCATGGAAGATGGCACATTTCCTACTGGCACTACCGCATACGAAAAGCGAGGGATTGCGGTACTGATACCTGAATGGCAAATAGACAATTGCATACAGTGTAACCAGTGTTCATTTGTTTGTCCTCATGCGGTTATAAGACCGTTTTTGTTAACTGAGAAAGAGGTAAAGAAAGCGCCGCCAACTTTCAACGTAAAAAAGGCTATAGGGAGAGGTTTAGAGGGACTTTGGTATAGGATACAGGTAAGTCCTCTTGACTGTACGGGATGTGGCAATTGTGCAGATGTGTGTCCTGCACCTACAAAGGCCCTTATAATGAAGCCTGCTGAAGAACAAATAGAAAAAGAAGCGAGAAATTGGGAGTATGCTGTGACACTTGATGTTAAAGATAATTTAGTGGATAAGACAACTTTAAAAGGCAGTCAATTTGCTAAGCCCTTATTTGAATTTAGCGGTGCATGCCCCGGCTGCGGTGAGACACCTTATATAAAGCTTTTGACTCAGCTTTTTGGGGACAGAATGATGATAGCAAATGCTACAGGTTGTTCCTCTATTTATGGAGCAAGTGCGCCTTCTATTCCTTATACTACTAATAAAGAAGGAAAAGGGCCTGCGTGGGCTAACTCACTTTTTGAAGACAATGCCGAATTCGGCTACGGCATGTTTTTGGCAAATAAGCAGATAAGGGAAAGGCTTAGAGATTTGATGAAAGAAGCTATAAATATGACTATTGACGATGAATTAAAAGCCGCATTCCAAGAGTGGATTGATGGGATGGAGGATGGAGATAAATCTAAACTTGCTTCACAGAAGATATTGAATATTATAAACAAAGGTAGCTATACAAATAATGAGATAATAAAAGAGATACTTGACAAAAAAGATTTTCTTGTAAAAAAATCTCAGTGGATAATAGGGGGAGATGGGTGGGCATATGACATTGGTTTTGGAGGGCTTGACCATGTCATAGCATCAGGGGAAGATGTAAATATCCTGGTGCTGGATACAGAAGTTTATTCCAATACAGGAGGACAGTCCTCAAAATCTACGCCGTTAGGGGCAATTGCAAAATTTGCGGCAGCAGGTAAGAGGACAAGCAAAAAGGATTTAGGTTTGATGGCTATGAGTTATGGATACGTGTATGTGGCACAAATTGCAATGGGAGCAAATATGAACCAGATGATAAAGGCTTTTGTGGAGGCAGAAAAGTACAAAGGACCGTCACTTATAATAGCATACGCTCCTTGCATAAACCATGGCATAAAGTCAGGCATGGGGACAAGTATAATGGAGGAGAAAAAAGCTGTGGAGTCTGGTTATTGGCACCTTTACAGGTTTAATCCAGAACTTAAAAAAGAAGGGAAGAATCCTTTTGTACTTGATTTTAAAGAGCCAACAAAATCTTTTAGAGAATTTATTGAAGGTGAGATACGGTATTCTTCACTTAAAAACGTGTTTCCTGATATTGCAGAAAAACTTTATCAAATGGCAGAAGAGACTGCGAAAGAGCGATTTAAAAGATATAAAAAGCTGGCAGAATAACAATTCCGGGCGTATGCCCGGAATCGTTATTTTTTGTTTTCTTCTACCCATTCTTTTGCGTTTATTACTTCATTTTCACTTGGGATAGGCACATTTGATTCTTCTTTTACATTTTGTATGTTTGCCCAGGAAGCAGTCTTATGATTTTCTATTGGCATTTTGTGAGGTTTTTTTGGTTTTTTAGTCATACAATCACTCCTTTAAATGTATTATTTTCGATAATTGAAGAAATTATGACTATTATTGTGATAACCTGAGGGGTGTAAATTTCTTTTCTTTCTTAGGTTACAGTTCAAAATAGCAGTATAATTATTGTTATAATCATGGGATGAGGAGAGATTGAAATGGAGATAAGAGGACATCACTTTTTGTGTATGTTGGGCTTTAGAGGGCTTGGTTATGATGAAAAATTTGTTAAAAATATGGATGAAATTATTAGAAAATTAAATAATGAACAGGACATGTTGATAAAAGTTGTGGATAATGTGGATAATATTTGCGCCATGTGTCCAAACAATGTAGATGGAGAGTGCAAAATAGAGAATTATCCGGGAAGTGTGAGGGAAAAGGATAGGGCTATTTTAGAGGTTCTAGGTATAGAAGTAGGAGAAATATTAAGCTATAAAAAAATTATAAATCGAATTAGAGAAAAAATGACAGAAGAAAAGATGAGAGATATATGTAGGGATTGTGAATGGTTTAGCCTTGGGTATTGTTTAGAAGGGCTTAAAAAGTTAAAAGGCGGCTGAAGCCGCCTTTATAAGTCTCTTTGTGAAAAGCGCTTTGCACCGTAATAGAGGAGAAATACCACGTAGAAAAAGATGTATATGAACATGTAAATACTGGGTTGAGACATGCCGCCAAAGAGTCCTTGTGTCATAAAACTTATCCCACTACTTTGTGTCAAAAGCTCTGCGGTCATTTTTCTATATATGACATCTGTAGGAAGGATGAGGCTTGTAATTATCCCTGCGTTTATAAGGCTTTCTCCGCTTTTTAAGCCAAAGGTACCGACTTGACTTTGTTGCATTGCTATGTCTTCTGCTTTGAATTCGTCTTTGATCATCCATGAAATTTGTCTTAAAACTTTTGGATAATATTCTTCAAAGATATCTTTGAAGTCCTGTTGTATTTTGAACACCTTCCCTATGTCTTTTCATTAATAATAACACATCTAAACCAAGTTTTGTGACAAAAAACCCCGCATGAAATTTTTCATGCGGGGTTATATCCATGAACTATACAATCCCTTTGTCTTTTGTATAAAAACTTTATATAATTATATCAGTGCCACAATGTACTTTGGGGGTGTTAAGTTGAAAAATATAAAGAGTTATTATCCCTATTTAGCTGGGGTGGGGATGGCATCAATTTTTGGATTTTCTTTCATGTTTACTTCTATGGGGCTTGATATAGCTTCTCCTATGGAGCTTATAGCCTATCGTTTTTTACTTGCAGCATTTATGATTACTCTTTTGTGGGTATTTGGAATTATTAAACTTAATTATAGAGGGAAAAATCTGTGGCCATTGTTTTTATTGTCTCTATCAGAGCCTGTTGTGTATTTTATATTTGAAACATATGGTGTAAAATATACCTCCTCTTCTCTTTCAGGCTTGATGATAGCTTTAATTCCTGTTGCTGTTACTGCTTTGGCGGCGGTATTTTTAAAGGAAAGACCCTCTTTGTATCAGCTTTTCTTTATTCTTTTGTCTGTTACAGGAGTTGCTTTTATAATTTTTATGACGGGTATTGAAAGCCGTAATACGTCAATTATAGGGTTTGTGTATCTTTTAGGAGCAGTCTTATCTGCAGCTTTTTACAGTATTTTAACAAGAAAGTCTTCTTTAGAATTTTCACCTATTGAGATAACCTTTGTAATGATGTGGTTTGCTGCAATTTCTTTCAATTTTTTAAATTTAATTGATAGATTAACAAAAGGTTACCCTATTTCTGACTATTTCAAGGATTTAACTGATTACCGAGTACTTATTCCTGTGTTATATTTAGGCGTTTTATCTTCTGTTGTAGCGTATTTTTTAAATAATTACGCTCTTTCAAAATTGCCTGCATCTCAAGCTTCAGTTTTTGCAAATTTGACCACAGTAATTTCTATAATAGCGGGAATAACCATAAGACATGAAACTTTTTATTGGTATCACGTAATAGGGGCTATTATGATATTGATAGGAGTATGGGGGACAAATTATTTTGGAAAAGTGTCTCAATTGGTTATTTCTTCAGAAGAAACACACTGAAATTCTGTATTTACATTACTTAGAGGATGTGATATACTTTTAACGTAACCCTATACCATACGGGGGCATATATTAGCCCAAAAAGGATGCGGTATAAAAATACCGCATTTATTATAGAGGAGTGATTTTATTAGTACTTTAATTAGTATAACATGTTTTTGCGTTTTATTAAAGTGCAAAAAGAGAGATAATAAATATAAAAAGTTTTTGAAGTGAAACTATGGAGAGAGATGTAAAAGAAGCTCTAGAAATGTTAGGCAGAGGGAGATGAAACTTTTGAGGTTGTGGCTACATTCAATGCTATGCATCACATGAGGAATTATAAAAAGGTACTGGATGAGATGGTGAGGGTCTGTTGAATATGGGAAGAAAGTTGTCGCTGAAAGACACAAAGAGAGAGGAAGCCATCATGAAGCAAATATAAGCATTGAAGATATTGCAAAGTATTAGAAGTCGAATATGGTTTAATAGGAGAAATAAAAAAGTCAGAAAGGACAGATATTTTTATATCCAAAAAGTGACAATTATTAAGGAAAAATTTATCGTTGACAAGACATGAAAATATGATAAAATAAATAATGTCTTTTGTGGCCCCGTGGTCAAGAGGTTAAGACACCGCCCTTTCACGGCGGCAACACGGGTTCGAATCCCGTCGGGGTCACCATTTAAGTTAAGAAATAAAATGTCGCACAAAGGTGCGACATTATTTTTTATGTCGAAAGAAAAATTACATATATAACAAAAATTAACAAATAAAACCATCACCTTAATGTTATAATTTAGAAAAAACGAGAGGTGGTGGTTTTTTATGCAAAATATAAATATTTTACCTTATAAAAGAGTTATAAAAACTCCCTTTACGGAAAATACACAAAAAAATCTTTATAAAAACATTCAACAGATTATATTATTGTCAATTATAAGCTTTTTTATAGGGCGAGCTGTTATTTTCAATAGTCTTTTGCCTTTCGGCATTGCTTTTTTTGCAACCCTTTTAATGTATAAAAAGCGATATCTTTTAACAGGAATAGGAGTATGGTTGGGAATATTAACTTTACCCAATGTCAATAGTTTTAAATACCTTTTAGTCCTTATTTTGATCTTTTTATTGGAGGGGCTTTTAAAAGTTAAACCTCAAAATATTATTAAAACCTCTTTCATTACTTTTATTTCTCTTTTTAGCACAGGTCTTATCTTCAGCTATATTTATGGCTTTTTGCTTTTTGACATCATAATGAGCCTATATGAGTCTGTCACTGCAATGTTAATGGTTTTTATTTTTAATCACGCTGTTTCATTTATTTTGAATGTAAACAGAAAAATTGTTTCCAATGAAGAGTTGATATCTTTGAGTATATTTATAGGGCTATTTATTTTAGGAATGAATCATCTGAATGTATGGAAATTTACTCTCAATGGGATATTAGGGATATTTATAATACTTTTAGCCTCTTATATAGGTGGGGTTGGAGTAGGAGCAAGTATCGGCACGACTATGGGACTTATTGGGAGTTTATCTTTTTTCCAAATGCCAGTCTCCATAGGGCTTTTTGGATTTGCAGGCTTGTTGGCCGGTAGTTTGAAAAAATTGCATAGAATTGGAGTTATTATAGGCTTCTTAACTGCCATTTTTATTATTACATTTTATGTAACATCAAGTGTGGATATGCTTGTAAATCCTTATGATATTGTGTTAGCTTCTTTAATGTTTGCAGCGCTTCCTAAGAAGTACATAGTAAAGGCGGAGGAAATAGTAAAAGGAAATAAAAATTTAAACAACAGAAATTACAATGAAAAGCTAAAGGAAGTAGTGACAGATAGATTAAAAGAGTATTCTCAAGTATTTGAAGAGCTCTCTAAAAGTTTTAAACAGGTAAATGAAAAGGTACTAGACCACAAAGATATTTCTTATTTGTTTGAGGAAATTGCCAATAAGACTTGTACTCAATGTGTTATGTATAAAACTTGTTGGGACAAGGAATTTTACAATACTTATAAAAGCATGTTTGAATTGATAGAACATCTTGAAAGAAATAGCAGTATTGAAGACAATAAACTTTATAGAAAATGTATAAGATTTTCTGAGCTTATAAGTACAACTAAATATTATTTAGGCATTTATAAAATAAGCATGCAGTGGAGAGAGAGGTTAAAAGATGCAAAAGGGCTGATTGCTACTCAGTTGAAGGGAGTTGCTGATGCAATATCTAATATGGCTAGTGATATTAGCATGAATGTCACTTTTAAAGATGAATTAGAACAGATGATGATGATAGAATTGGATAAAAAGGGCATACCTGTAGAGGATGTGTTAATTTATGACACAGGAGATGGAAATGTTAACGTAAAAATATACAAAAAGGTATGTTTTGCTAAGGAATGTGACAAAAAGATTGCCCCAATTGTGTCTGAAATTATGGGGGAAAGATATGAGAGAAAAAGTAGGTTATGCTCTATAGACCACAATGGAAGGTGCGTACTTACTCTTACAAAAGCAGAGAGTTTGCAAGTTTTGACAGGTATAAGCAGAGTTAGCAAGTCAAAAAACAAGATTTCTGGAGATACTTATTCTTTTATGGATTTAGAAGATGGAAAATACATGGCAGCTTTAAGCGATGGAATGGGGATTGGATATAAAGCGGCTGCAGAGAGCAGTACTACCATTTCTTTGCTGGAGAAATTTATAGAAGCAGGTTTTGATAAATATTTAGTTATTCAAACATTAAACTCTATTTTGGCTTTGCGATCTGCAGAAGAAATGTTTTCTACTGTGGATATAATGTTTCTGGACAAATTTACTGGAGAAACAGAATTTATCAAAATTGGTTCTTGTGCTACTTTTATAAAGAGGGGAAATGAGGTTGAAATTATAGAATCTAGTTCTTTGCCCATTGGCATTTTGGAAGATATAGAGGCAGATATACATGAAAGAAAATTAAAAGATGGAGATTTTGTGATTTTAGTTACTGATGGAGTGTTGGAGTGTTTTGAGAAAGATAAAGAAGTAGAATTTTCAAGGTTAATCAGTGAAATTAACACGAGGAATCCTCAGGATATGGCGGAGGTGTTGATGAAAAAATGTTTGGAATTGTGTAATAATACTCCAAAGGACGATATGACAATTTTGGTTTCAAAGGTATGGAAGAAAATATAAAAATTAATAAATTGGAATAACCCTTCCACAATGTGGAGACAATATATCGAGGCGATTAAAGGAATACTTTTGTGGAGGGGTTTTTTAGGTTTGATTTAGAAAGGAGGATATTATATAATCATTATATAACATGAGTATATATCGTTATAAGGGGTTAAGAAATGATTGATAAGGTTGTTTCTACAATTAAAAGGTATAAAATGATTGAGACAAATGATAAAATTGTAATGGGGGTTTCCGGTGGACCTGATTCTTTGTGTATGCTGGATATTTTATACAATTTAAAAGATTTATTTAATCTTAAGTTGTATATAGTACATGTTAATCATATGATAAGAGGAGAAGCAGCTAAAAGGGATGCGCAATTTGTTGAAGATATGTGTCGCAAATTGAAACTCCCATTTTTTTTATTTGAAAAAGATGTAAAAAAAATAGCCAAAGAAATGGGATATTCAGAAGAAGAGGCTGGTCGATATGTGAGGTATCAGGCTTTTGAGGAAGTATTAAAAGAAGTTAAGGGTAATAAAATAGCAGTAGCTCATAATAAAAATGATGTAGTGGAAACAGTTTTTTTAAATTTAATAAGAGGTTCTGGAATGGCTGGCCTCATTGGAATAAAACCGGTAAATGGAAATATAATAAGGCCTCTCATTGAAATAGAAAGGGAAGAAATAGAGAAATACCTTAAGGAAAAAGATTTAAAGCCAGCAATAGATTTTACAAATTATGAGGATTTATATAAGAGAAATAAAGTAAGACTTAAATTAATTCCCTCTATAAATGAAACTTTTGAAGTAGATATAATAGAAAATATCTACAGGATGGCAAAAATTATTTTAGAGGAGAATGACTATTTAGAAAAAGAGTGTGAAAAGATTTTTAATGAGGTTTGCTATTTTAATCAAGAGGAAATTTTTGCTGATATAAAAAAAATGAAGACACAGCATCCCGCTATTCAGCGGCGCTTAGTTAGGCTTATGTACCAAAAATTAAAAGGAGATATTTATGGGTTAGAATACATCCATGTAGAGGATGTTTTAAGCCTTTTAGACAAACCAACTTCCTCAAAAATTGATTTACCCTTTGAAATTGAAGCTTTAAAAAGCTATAATAATCTTATAATGAGAAAAGTAAAAGAAAAAGAGGTTAAGACTTTTTGGGCAAAATTAAATATTCCTGGAATTACTAAGATATGTGGTATTGGTCAATTTAAAACTGCTGTTTTAGCTATTGATGAGGTAAAAAAACTCAACATAGGAAAATACACGAAATTTTTTGACTATGATAAAATACAGGGAGATGTGGTAGTTAGAAATAGGCAAGCAGGGGATATTTTTTCTCCTCTTAACTTGGGGGGGAGTAAAAAATTAAAAGAATTTTTTATTGACGAGAAAATACCCCGCGAAATAAGAGATAGCATTCCTTTATTAGCCATAGACAATGAAATTGTGTGGGTTGTAGGTTATAGAATGAGTGATAAATTTAAAGTAGATGAAAATACAAGAAAAGTCCTTGTGATAGAGTATACCAAAGGATAAAATAAAAAAAGAGGAGGTTAAATTTATGTCGAGTCCAACACAAGATATACAGGAGATTTTGATTACGGAAGAGCAATTAAAAGAAAAAGTGAAAGAGTTAGGACAAATAATTACAAAAGACTACCAAGGGAAAGACCTTGTCCTCCTTGGGGTTTTAAAAGGAGCAATAATGTTTATGGCAGACTTATCTCGTGCGATAGATTTACCTTTATCAATAGATTTTATGGCAGTCTCCAGTTATGGTTCTTCTACTCAGTCTTCTGGAATAGTAAAAATAATTAAAGACCATGACATAAACATTGAAGGGAAAGATGTGCTCATAGTTGAGGATATTATAGATAGCGGTTTAACACTTTCTTATTTAAGAAAGACTTTATTAGAAAGAAAACCCAGAAGTTTAAAAATTTGCACTATTTTAGATAAACCTGAAAGAAGAGAAGCAGACGTTAAAGTAGATTATTGTGGATTTAAAATTCCTGACAAATTTGTAGTTGGTTATGGATTAGATTTTGATGAAAAATACAGAAATCTCCCATTTATAGGGGTTTTAAAGCCAGAGCTGTACAAATAATTTGGTTTTTTAAAGGAGATATGATATTATAGATTAAAGGTAGTTGGACTTGTTTGAAGGAGGGGCCTTATTTGAAGGATAATAACAAAATAATTAGAAGCATGGTGCTCTATTTATTAATATTTATAGCTATTTACGCAATGGTACAATTGTATTCTCAAAGCACCGAACCAATAACCGATATTGATTACGGACAGCTAATAAAATACATTGATGCCAATCAAGTAAAAAGCATTACCCTTGTGGGTAATGATGTTAAAGGTGTATTAAAAAATGGTACCGAGTTTAAGAGCCGTGTACCAGATGTAACAAACTTTATGAGTTTTGTAAATCCTTACATTTTACAAGGAAAACTGGATTTTAAAAGTAAGCCGCAAGTAGGCCCGCCATGGTGGGTACAAATGCTTCCTTCTCTCTTTTTAATCGTAATTTTTATCATATTTTGGTATATTTTTATGCAACAGGCACAAGGTGGGGGAGGAAGCAAAGTGATGTCTTTTGGCAAAAGCAGAGCCAGAATGATTACAGACAAAGATAAAAGAGTAACTTTTAATGACGTGGCGGGAGCGGATGAAGAAAAAGAAGAACTACAAGAAATTGTTGAATTTTTAAAATATCCCAAAAAGTTTCTTGAGCTTGGAGCCAGAATACCTAAAGGGGTTCTTTTAGTAGGGCCTCCAGGTACAGGAAAAACTCTTCTCGCAAAAGCTGTAGCAGGAGAAGCGGGGGTACCGTTTTTTAGCATCAGCGGTTCCGATTTTGTGGAGATGTTTGTCGGTGTAGGTGCTGCGAGAGTAAGAGATTTATTTGATCAAGCCAAAAAGAATGCGCCTTGTATTGTTTTTATTGATGAAATAGACGCAGTAGGAAGGCAAAGAGGTGCGGGTTTAGGTGGCGGACATGATGAAAGAGAGCAAACACTAAACCAGTTGTTAGTTGAAATGGATGGTTTCAGTGTCAATGAAGGTATAATTGTGATTGCCGCAACAAACAGGCCAGATATATTAGATCCTGCACTACTGCGACCAGGAAGATTTGATAGGCACATTACTGTTGGTATTCCTGATATAAAAGGAAGAGAAGAAATTTTGAAGATACATTCAAGAAATAAGCCATTGGCTCCAGATGTATCATTGCAAGTATTGGCAAGAAGGACGCCTGGGTTTACTGGGGCCGACCTTGAAAATCTTATGAATGAAGCGGCTCTCTTAGCAGCAAGGAGAGGGCTTAAGCAGATAACTATGGCGGAGTTGGAAGAGGCTATAACGAGAGTAATAGCAGGACCTGAAAAGAGAAGCAGGATTATGTCTGAAAAAGACAAGAAATTGGTGGCATACCACGAAGCGGGGCATGCTGTTGTAGCAAAGCTTTTGCCAAACACTCCTCCTGTTCATGAGGTAACGATAATTCCGAGAGGCAGAGCTGGAGGCTATACTATGCTTCTTCCCGAAGAAGATAAATATTACATGTCAAAATCTGAAATGATGGATGAGATAGTTCACCTTTTAGGTGGACGTGTGGCAGAGAGTTTAGTGCTAAATGATATAAGTACAGGTGCACAAAATGACATTGAGAGAGCTACAAATATTGCAAGAAAGATGGTTACAGAGTATGGCATGAGTGAAAGGTTAGGGCCCATGACTTTTGGTACTAAAAGTGAAGAAGTGTTTTTAGGGCGGGATTTAGGAAGAACAAGAAATTATAGTGAAGAAGTAGCTGCAGAAATTGATAGAGAGATAAAGAGAATAATTGAAGAAGCGTATAAAAGAGCAGAATCATTGTTAAAGGAAAATATTGATAAACTCCACAGAGTAGCAAAAGCTCTTATTGAAAAAGAAAAGCTTAATGGGGAAGAGTTTGAAAAAGTCTTTAACGGAGAGGATATAGAAGGGGTGCAGTTTGCATAAAACACCAAATAATGTATAAGTCTTTGGACTTATACATTATTTTTTTAAAAATTTTTAGTTAACAATAAAAAAATTATTGACAAAAAGGAGGATTTTTCTACTTTAATGTCTAATTATATTAGTGGGACTAAGGCTTTTGAACGAAAGATAAGGGAGATAAAAGGGGGACAGTCATGAAAGTGAACAAAGCTTTTGCTACAGATAAAAATTCCTTGCAGTGGATATGCAACCTTTTAGATAATTCACACGATTTTTTTGTCTTAAAAGATTTAAATGGTAAGGTAGTTCATGTAAATAAAAGACTTCTTGAAACATTAGGCTATACCGTTGATGAGTTAGATAATTATGATTATTTTTTTTACCATATATTAAAATACAAAGAAGTAGGACCGTACGAAGATGGTCTTATCATAGAGCTTACGGCAAAATACAATATAAGAATGTCTTTTAGCATAAAATTTAGTCCTATAGCTAACAGTGTTGGTGATAAAATAGCTTTTTTAGGGTTTGTGAAGTTGCGAAGCTATTGTAAAGAAAAACCTGAAGATTATTTTAACTTCTTCAAACATCCAAATGACGTAATGGATATGACAGAGGAAGGTGTTGTGATAGTTGATAATAGGTTTAACGTGGTCTATGTGAATAACAGGACATGTGAATTATTTGGCATTAAATATACAAAATTCATAAATGCAAAGTTTATGGACATTATAAAAAAATACAAACCGGATGCTTCAGAAAATAATTTAATTAACGGAGAAAAAATTGTAATCCCATTGAAAGGGAGTTTTGACGAAAGAGTGCTTTTGCTTAAGTATGGGAAGTTAAACAGTGGGCATTGGAAAACTATTATTGTGAAAAATATAACTGAAGACTTAAAATATCAAAAATTAATTGAGCAAACGGAAAAATACACAATTGCTGGTGAATTTGCTGCCACAACCATTCATGAAATAAAAAATTCTTTAACTTCTATAAAAGGCTTTATACAACTTCTACAAGCTAAACATAAAGAAAGTTCTACTTACTATGAGACTATTTTAGATGAAGTGGACAGAATATTAGCTTTAATAAAAAATTACCTTGGTATAGTTAGAAGCAATGAAGAAGGAGAAACTGAAATAGACATAAATGGCGTTATAAATCAATATTTACTTCTTTTTGAAGCAGAAGCTGTTCGCAAAAAAATTAAAATAGAAAAAAGGTTTGGCGATGTCCCTCCTATAAAAATGGACAAAAATCATCTTAAGCAGCTTATTCTAAATGTAGTTCAAAATTCTCTTCATGCCATTGGGGAGAATGGTAAAATAATATTAGATACAAGATATTACACTCTCAAAAAGAGGGTGGTAATAAGAATTGTTGATAATGGAGGTGGTATAGAGAAGAAATATTTAAAAAAAGTTATTGAGCCCTTGTTTACAACTAAAAGAGAAGGAACAGGCCTGGGACTTGCAATTTGCAAAAGTATTGTAGAATTGTACAATGGTGATATTAAAATTTTTAGTAAAAAAGGCAAAGGTACACTTGTAAAAATAATTTTAGGTGAGAGATAAAAATAAAAGCTGGAGGGGAAAATTTATGAAATCTGATATTGAAATAGCTCAAGAAGCGAAAATGCTACATATAAGGGAGGTTGCAAAAAAGTTAGACATTGAGGAAGACTACCTAGAATACTACGGCAAGTATAAAGCAAAAATTTCTCCTGCGTTATCGGAGAAAATAAAGGACAGAAAAGATGGTAAGCTTATTCTTGTCACAGCGATAACTCCCACCCCTGCAGGCGAGGGTAAGACTACACTTACTGTAGGATTAGGACAGGCTCTTGCTAAAATAGGTAAAAAAGCCATGATAGCTTTAAGAGAGCCCTCATTAGGACCTTGTATGGGAATAAAAGGTGGAGCGGCTGGGGGAGGATATTCTCAAGTTGTACCTATGGAGGACATAAATTTGCACTTTACAGGAGATTTACATGCGATTACTGCTGCTCATAATTTATTGGCTGCTATGATTGACAATCACATCCATCATGGAAATGAACTTAATATTGACATAAGGGCTATTACATGGAAAAGAGCTATGGACATGAATGATAGGGCTTTAAGAGAAATAATAGTAGGGCTTGGAGGAAAAGCAAATGGCTTTCCGCGGCAAGACGGATTTATAATAACAGTTGCCTCAGAAGTAATGGCGATTTTATGTCTAGCTCAAGACTTGATGGATCTGAAAAGAAGAATTGGTGATATAATAGTGGCTTATGATAAAGATGGCAATCCTGTAACTGCAAGAGATTTAAAAGCCGATGGAGCTATGACAGTCTTATTAAAAGATGCTATAAAGCCTAATTTAGTACAAACGATTGAAAACGTTCCAGCATTTGTTCACGGAGGACCTTTTGCAAATATTGCTCATGGATGCAATAGCTTAATTGCCACTAAATATGGTTTAAAATTGGCAGATTATTTGGTCACAGAGGCAGGCTTTGGTGCGGATTTAGGAGCTGAAAAATTCTTTGACATAAAGTCAAGGTTTGGAGGACTAACACCCAATGCAGCCGTCATAGTAGCGACTGTAAAAGCTTTAAAGATGCATGGAGGAGTTAAAAAGGAACACTTACAAAAAGAAGATGTGGAAGCAGTAAGAAGAGGAATAGAAAATCTTGAAAAGCAAGTTGAAAATGTGAGGAAATTTGGAGTACCAGTGGTTGTAGCTCTCAACAGGTTTGTTTTTGATACTGAAAGGGAAATTGAAGAGGTAAGAAAGGCCTGCGAAGAAATGGGAGTAGATATGGCAGTAGCGGAAGTTTGGGAAAAAGGAGGGGAAGGCGGAATAGAGTTAGCTGAAAAAGTTGTGAAAGCTTGTGAGACACCTTCCAACTTCCACGTTTTGTATGATGAAACACTTCCAATTAAAGATAAATTGCACATAATTGCAACAGAAATATATGGAGCTGATGGAGTAGAATATACTGCTTCTGCTCTTAAAGATATAGCAAACCTTGAAAGACTAGGCTTTGACAAGATGCCAATAGTTGTAGCAAAAACTCAATATTCTCTTTCAGATGACCCAAAACTTTTAGGCCGTCCGAGAGGGTTTAAGATAACAGTAAGAGAATTGAGAGTTTCAAGAGGTGCAGGGTTTATTGTGGCTCTGACAGGGGATATAATGACAATGCCAGGACTTCCAAAACATCCTGCAGCAGAAAACATAGACATTGATGAAAATGGAAGAATAACAGGGCTGTTTTGAGGGAGTGTAGATGAAAAAAGAAATATTAGATATACAAAATTTGTCACAGGCGAAAAAGGAACTTAGCCAAATAAAAGCTGAAGAAATTTCTATAGATATTATGGCGCCAAAAGCTGTTTTTAGGGTTGTCAAGCTGTTTGATGTACATCCAGCAGCTGCTAACATAATAAAACAGGAGATGTTAGCTATAGGAGGAGAAGCAGCTGTAGCAAGAGGTTGCGTCAATATGAGCGTTGAAAAATCTGACGTTATTATAATGGGAACATTAAGACAATATCAAAGGCTTTTGGCGAAACTTAAAATGCAAAAGGGCTATTTTGGGCTTAATGAGGTTGTAGAAGAATTAAAAAGTGTTATTGAGGAAATGTCTAGATAGGCGGCAAAGAGGCTTTTTCTTTGGCCGCTTTTTTACGGGAAAAAATTTCAAATGAAAAGGTAAACATTTGTTAAAAATTTATGTTATAATGTTAAGGGGAAAATCAAAGGAAGGTGTTTTATGGTTAACAAGGAAGAATTAGAAAGTACTTTTGGAACTTTGTCAAAGGGATTAAATTTATTGTGTATTTGGGAAGTATGTGGTATATTATTTTAGTAGGTACTAATAATAACTGCTACTATTCGGTCGCAGTGAGGCTGTAAGGAGGTATAATTGTATGAGTGTTCATGATATGATAGAAGAGCTAAAAAGAAGAAGAGAAAAAGTTTTAGAAGGTGGAGGGGCTAAAAGAATAGCTGCTCAGCACGAAAAGGGTAAATTGACTGCAAGGGAAAGGATACATAAGCTTCTTGACAAGGACAGTTTTGTAGAAATAGACCCTTTTGTAGAGCATCGGTGTTATGACTTTGGGATGGAAAAGCAAAAATATCCTGGAGAAGGAGTTGTAACAGGCTACGGAACAATAGATGGAAGATTAGTCTATGTATATGCGCAGGATTTTACTGTGTTAGGTGGGTCATTAGGAGAGTACCATGCGAAAAAGATAACAAAAGTTATGGATATGGCGATGAAAATGGGAGCGCCTATAATAGGGCTTAACGATTCGGGGGGTGCTCGCATACAGGAAGGGGTGGATGCTCTTTCTGGGTATGGAAACATATTTTACAGGAATACTTTGGCCTCCGGTGTCATACCGCAAATATCGGTAATAATGGGGCCGAGCGCTGGGGGAGCCGTGTATTCACCGGCATTGACAGATTTTATTTTTATGGTAGACAAAACTAGTCAAATGTTTATAACAGGTCCACAAGTTATAAAAGCTGTAACTGGAGAAGAAGTTACTCCTGAAGAATTGGGAGGATCAATAACTCACAATAGATTAAGCGGTGTTGCTCATTTTAGGGGTCCAAATGATGAAGAAGTTCTTAAGATGGTGAGGAATTTATTGAGTTATTTACCTTCTAACAACTTAGAAGACCCACCACAATACGAGACAGGGGATAATCCCAATAGAGTTTCTCAAAGACTTATGGAGATAATTCCAGACAATCCTAATAAGCCTTATGACATGAAAGAATTAATAAGAGAAATAGTCGACAATGGAGAATTTTTAGAGTCACAAGAGATGTACGCAGAAAATATCATCACAGCTTTTGCAAGACTTAATGGAAAGACAATAGGAATTGTTGCAAATCAGCCAAGAGTATTAGCAGGAGTACTTGACATAAATGCTTCTGACAAAGCGGCCAGATTTATTCGTTTTTGTGATGCTTTTAATATACCTATACTTAGCATAGTGGATGTGCCTGGATTTTTGCCAGGGACAAATCAAGAATATGGTGGGATAATAAGACATGGGGCAAAAATGCTTTACGCTTATTCTGAGGCTACTGTTCCTAAGGTTACTTTGATTGTAAGGAAGGCTTACGGTGGGGCTTATCTTGCTATGTGCAGCAAAGACTTAGGGGCTGACATGGTGTTTGCATGGCCTACGGCAGAGATTGCGGTTATGGGTCCAGAAGGAGCAGCAAACATTGTATTTAAAAATGAAATCAATGAGGCAGAAAATCCTGCAGAAGTGAGGCAGCAAAAGATAAATGAATACAGAGATAATTTTGCAAATCCATACAGAGCTGCAGCTCGTGGCTATGTAGATGATGTAATTCTTCCTTCTGAGACAAGGCCAAGACTCATATCAGCTTTTGATATGTTATCTAGCAAAAGAGAGAGTCGTCCTCCTAAGAAACATGGCAATATACCTCTGTAAGGTGGTGCTTTTATGGAAGGGTTTTTGGAGTTTTTGAAGAAAATCTTTAATAATAAAGAGGAAGAGAAAGTAAAGAAGGAAGAAAAAATAGATAAAAATGGAGAAAACGAGGAGGAAACTGAGCTTGTTGCTGCGATTACAGCCGCAGTTGCTTTGTATTTACAAGCCGATGTTAGTAGTTTTTACGTAAAGTCTATAGTGAGACTTCCAGAGACTGCTCCTGTTTGGGCTAAAGTAGGGCGGCAGGAGCAAATGAGAACAAGATTGTAACTGAAGGAGGGATTTCTGTGAAGAAGTTTAAAGTGACAGTAAATGGCAAAGTATATGAAGTTGAAGTAGAGGAGATAAAAGAGAAGGATGAAGTTTCTAACATAACACAAATGGCAACTGTTTCACAGCCTAAAGTGACTGCAACTCAGGCGACTTTCCAGCCAGTTTCAAAAGCTGAAGCGCCTTCTTCGGCAGATAAAGGTTCTAAAATAATTTCTGCCCCTATGCCAGGCACAATTCTTGATGTGAAAGTTAAAGAAGGTGACAGGGTAAAGCGGGGAGATGTGGTAGTAATTTTAGAGGCTATGAAAATGGAAAATGAAATAATGGCACCTGAAGAAGGAGTTATAGCAAGCATACATGTTTCTAAAGGCTCTTCCGTAAACACAGGGGATGTGCTTGTGACTATGAATTAAAAAATTATTGATGAGTAAGACTTTTTTTGGTAAAATAAAATTGCGGGTATCGTCTTTGAACCTGACATGATAATTAAATAATTAAATGGAGTTCGGAACGGTATCCTGAAAAGGAACCGGAACGGAGGTGAGGAAAGTGCAAATTAAAGCGACAAGAGAAGGGAAAGCGGCAAAAATTTCTTTGAGGCAGATAACTGTAGCAGGAATGCTGGCTGCGATATCCATTGTTTCATCTACAACCATTTTAGGGTACATTCCTTTAGGTATTGCTAATGCTACTACAATGCACATACCAGCAATTATAGGAGGAGTATTAGAAGGACCTATTGTAGGAGCTTTTATAGGTTTGATTTTTGGATTGACCAGCTTCATAAGGCAAAACACTCCTCTTTTTGCGGACCCTGTAATTGCTATATTTCCCAGGATTTTTATAGGGGTTGTGGCATATTATTCTTATAAGTTGACTAAAAATGTTGGTATTGCAGCAGCCGCAGGCACGTTGACAAATACCATCGGAGTTTTGGGCTTAGCAGTGCTTCTAAAATATCTGCCGCTTAAGGTTGCATTATTTGTAGCTTTAAAAAATGGCATATTTGAAATTATTGTCGCTGTGATATTGACAACAATGATAGTAAAGTCTTTGAAAAAAGTGTATGATAAATAAATATAAAAGCAGGCATTTGCCTGCTTAATTTTAAGAAGGTGATGATTTTGCTTTTAGTCTTTGACGTAGGGAATACCAACATTGTAATGGGGATTTACAAAGGGAAAAAGCTTCTACATTCTTTTAGAATATCTACCGAAAAAAGCAAAACCTCCGATGAATATGGGATGTTGATAAATCAGTTGTTTGAGTACAATGGTCTGAAGCTTAAAGATGTAGATGCGGTAATAATTTCTTCTGTTGTACCTCCTATTATGCATACACTTGAATCGATGACTATAAAATATTGCAATACAAAGCCTTTGATTGTGGGACCAGGGATAAAGACAGGCATAAATATAAAGTATGATAATCCCAAAGAAGTAGGTGCAGATAGGATTGTAAATGCTGTTGCCGCATATGAAATTTACGGAGGACCAGTCATAGTAATAGATTTCGGCACAGCTACTACTTTTTGTGCAATTTCTAAAAATTGTGAGTATTTAGGTGGAATAATTGCCCCTGGATTGGCAATATCTGCTGATGCGCTTTTTCAAAGGACTGCTAAACTTCCTAAAATCGAACTTACAAAACCGTCTACTGTTATTTGCAAAAATACAGTGTCTAGTATGCAGTCAGGTATTATATATGGACATGTTGGTATGGTGGATTATATAGTAAGCAGAATGAAAGAAGAATTTGCGCCAAACGCTTATGTGGTAGCGACAGGTGGTTTTGCAAGGATGATTGCAGAAGAGTCAAAAACTATAAATACGGTGAATGATATGCTCACTTTGGAAGGTTTAAGAATAATCTATGAGAGGAATGCAGATTAATTCCTCTCATTTTATTTTTCTGATTTTCGCAATGATATAAAGAACTATAGGGAAAAATACTTCAAACCAAAAGGCTTCAAAAGGGAAACACCTCTGTATGTAAGTGTACAATCCATCTAAATTTTCAGATACATTTTCTGCTAAGGGGATTAACAAAGTAGCAAGGGGTAATAGAATAAAGCGATAGTCTGGGGTTTTTATTGTTTCAGCTAATCCTTTTGCAAAGAGATAAGTAAATATTACAATTTTAAGATAAATTCCCATTAACCACATTGCCATTACCAATGAATCAAACCGCTGTATATAATCGCTAATTCTTATATTTCTCACCATTTCCAAAGCTGTAAATTGAAAGTTTGATGCAGTTTTTGCTCCAAAAATTCCTATTGCTAAAACTCCCAACATCATGCTAAGAGCTAATATTCCAAGGCTTATTATTCCTCCTTTTAAGGCTTTTTCTTTTTTAGAGATATGAGGGAATATAAAAAGTATTATTACCGTTTCAAGCATATAAGAGGTAATGAGGATTGAACCTATTATGGGAGGTTTTATCCCGTTTTCGAGTATTGGGAGAAAGTTTGCCATCTTAACTTTTGGAAGGGCCAAAGTGATCACAAATGCCAAGAGGAGCATTCCAAAAGGAAATAAAAGTTCATTTAATTTAACAATTGCTAAAAAACCTTTTGATACAGTGTACATTACTGATATTATCAAGACTACATAAAAAACCATTGGGGGAGTATGAGGCATAAAAGCATTGACCATAATCTCTATTAATTCTCTCATTACTAAAGAGATACCGTGTAAGATAAATAACAAATAAAGCGAAGCTATTATTTTTCCTATAAATTTTCCTGTTATTTTATCTACGTAGGAAAATAGCATTTCTTTTTTAAAGGTCATTGCCAGTTTATAATAAAAAACAAAGACAATGCTAGAGGTGAAAAAAGATATCACCACAGATATCCAAGAGTCTTGTTTTGCGGCTAATGCCACAAAAGAAGGCAAAAAGACGTCTGCCGTTGATAGGACAGTTGTGACCAATAAAAATATCATTTGTTTTGTAGAGATTTTCTTTTCTGAAGTCCTTTCATATTGTCCTGTTTCTTTAAACATATCCGACTCCTAAACGTATTTTTTTTTATTATTTATCTAAAGCCAACATAATATTCTAAAAAAAACTTGAAATAATAATATCTGGAGGTGTTTAAAATGCCCCATAAGTTGCCTGATCCACAGTATGTAAAAGAAAATTATCAATATATGACTCTTAGCAAAAAATTAGAAGAAAATATATATATATTTCAAGTGCTTTTAAAAGGGAATAATGACATAGTTTTTAGGCAAATTAGCATAGGAGATAAAAAAGTTAAAGCTTTTTTAGTATATGTAGATGGAATGGTAGATAAGTTGTTAATTACTCGAAATATTTTAGAGCCAATAATGATAGAGACAAGAAAGTTGAATAAAATCATATACACTAATGACCAACTCTTTAATTATATAAATGAATATTTTATAACAACTTCAGAAGTAAATGTAAAAGATAAAATTGGAGATATAATAGACGACTTACTTTCTGGAGAGACAATACTTTTAATTGATGGAGTGGAAAAAGCCTTAATTATCTCTACAAAGGGATGGGAAGGGAGAAATATAGCTGAGTCTACTACAGAATCCTATGTAAGAGGTCCTAAAGAGTCTTTTGTGGAGACTTTAAGAATAAATACTTCTATGCTAAGAAGGAGAATAAAACACCCTGATTTTGTAATTGAAAATATAAAAATTGGAAAGTATTCTAAAACAGATGTATCTATTGCTTATGTAAAAAGCATTGCTGATGATACAGTGGTACAAGAAGTTAAAAAACGACTTAAAAAAGTACAAATTGATGGGGTTATTGATAGCGGTTATTTAGAAGAATTTATAGAGGATAATCCTTTTTCTCCTTTTCCACAAATAGCTCATTCTGAAAAGCCAGACAAGGTGACTGCAGAAATTTTAGAAGGGAAAGTGGCAATATTAGTTGATGGTTCACCTTTTGTATTAATAGTTCCTGCAGTATTTGTACAATTCTTTCAGGCTGCTGAAGATTATTATGAGAGGTATTTCTTGTCATCAGCTCTCAGAATTTTGAGAATTGCTGCGATGTTTATTGCTCTTTTATTTCCCTCTATATACATTGCAGAAACTACTTTTCATCAAGAAATGATACCGACGCAACTAGCTATTTCTATTGCTGCTCAAAGGGAAGGAGTGCCTTTTCCAGCACTTTTGGAGGCATTATTCATGGAAATAACCTTTGAAATTTTAAGGGAGGCGGGTATAAGACTTCCTATGCAAGTAGGACAAGCAGTAAGTATAGTAGGCGGTTTGGTAGTTGGGCAAGCAGCTGTTCAAGCAGGACTCGTGTCTCCTGCAATGGTGATTGTAGTTGCAATGACAGGAATAGCTTCCTTTTCAATTCCTGCTTATAACGTTGCGATAACTTTTAGGCTTTTGAGATTTATCATAATGATTGCAGCAGGAACTTTAGGCTTTTTTGGGATAATAATGGTGGTGATGATGATACTCGCCCATATGGCGTCATTGGAGTCTTTTGGAGTACCATACCTTTCACCTTTGACTCCAAGTAGGACACAAGAATTAAGCGATGTATTAATAAGAATACCTTGGTGGGCAAAGATATTGAGGCCGCGAACTGTACAGAGAAAAAATATTATGAGGCAGGAGGATACAAGAGGATAAGATGAAGAGACTTGTAATATTAATTTTGGTGGGTGCCATTTTACTCACAGGATGCTGGGATAAAAGAGAAATAAATCAATTGGCCTTTGTACAAGGTTTAGGTATTGAAAAAGGAAAAGATGACATGATACATCTCATTGTGCAAATTTTAAAACCGGGACTTCTTGCAACAGGTGGCGGTGGTGCTGGAGGTACGGGGGGAGGAAGTGCTGTTGGCAAGCCCTATGCTGTTTTTCAAGCCAGTGGGGTGGATTTTGCAAAGGCTTTTTCTAACTTAAATGATGAATTGCCAAGGTCTCTTTTTCTGCAATATAACGAAATAATATTTTTAGATGAAAAATTTGCACGTTCGGGAATATACAAGACTTTAGATTTTATGACAAGAAATCCTGAGTTTAGGAGGACAGCTTATATATTAGTTGTAACTGGAGGAAACTTGCAAGAACTCTTTGATTTGCCAAGTAATGAGCAACTTGAAAGATATCCCTACAGAGAAGTGTTGGGAATGATACAAAACCAACAAAATACTTCTTCTTCGTATGTATGTGATCTAAATGAGTTTATTGAGACGTTGGAGATTCCAAAAAAAGCGCCTATAACAGGGCGACTGGAAATAGTAAAAAAAGATGGCAAAGCGATAGGATTGAGGATGGTAGGGTCTGCAGTTTTTAACAATGATAAGTTAGTGGGATTTTTAGAGGAGCAAGACACAAAAGCTGTAATGACATTAAAGAACAAATTAAAAAGAAGTACATTGACTTTAGACAAGGGATTAAAAAGCGAAAAGGCACATATTTCTTTTGTGGTTACTAAAGCCCATACTGATATTATTCCTAAAGTGAAAGGCAAAGACATTTCTTTTGATATAAAAGTTAATATAGAAACCCATATGAACGAGCAAGAGAGCAAGTATGATTTGACAGAGCCTAAAAATCTTGAAAAGCTTCAACTTTTAATAAATGACAAAATAAAACAAGGGATAGAACACGCGCTTTTTGTACTTCAAAAGAAGTATAATGCTGATGTAGTAGGATTTATCAATATTTTGCACCAAAGGAATCCTAAACTATGGAAAGAAGTTGAAAAAGACTGGGATAAAATTTATCCTGAGGTGAAATTTAATGTGACAGTGAAATCAATTGTAAGAAGGACAGGTTTAACTTCTAAACCTATATATCCGAGGTGATTTTATGATTAAAATACTTGTTCTAACATTGATTTTTGTGATTATATCATTGGTTGAGGTACCAGGTCTTGTAAGACAAAAAAAGATTAAAGAAGTTATTCTGTTTTTTGTCTTTTTGATTGTTGGCTACATATTAAACTTGCTCTACCTTTTAAATATACAAATTACCCCTACTAATAAAATAATTCAATCTCTATTAAAACCAATTGAAAAATTTTGGGGACAATAATCCAGAAAAGTATTTTATCTGGATTATTTTTCTTTTTGGTATTGAAATTTTTTTAAAAAAGTATTAAAATTGTAATTAATATGAGCACAAAATGTGCACACTGGAGGTTGTGCAAATGAAATTCATTAAAATTGGTGATAAGACTATAAATTTAGAGAAATTGCACGGCATAATAGATAAAATAATTGAAATGAGACAAAATGGTCTTTCACAGCAAGAGGTTGCCTCTCGCTTTAAAGTTGACAGAAGTTTTGTATCGAGACTAGAAAGTTTAGGTGAGGTTAGAAAAGGAGGAAATATTGCTGTAGTAGGTTTTCCTATAAAAAATAAAGAGGAATTGGAAGAGCTTTTAAGAGAGTGGGGAGTTAATTTTACACTTCTTTTGTCTGAGAAAGAGAGATTGAGCTTGGCTGAAAACATGAGTGGTGTGGAGCTTTTTAACATGGTAATGGACTTGATTGCTAAAATTCAATCTCACGACGTGATAATATTTTTAGGTTCAGACAAAAGGAGCCAATTGGTAGAAGCTATATTTGACAGAGATATCATAACTATAAATATTGGACATTCTCCTTTGACAGAAGATGTATATGTTGACCCTGAAGTAGTAAAAGAGATATTGAATTCATTGAAAGGGTGAAAATATGAAGAGGGTTGTAAGTATAAGCATAGGTTCTTCCACAAGAAATAAAACAGCAGAGGTAGAGATTTTAGGAGAAAAATTTATAATAGAAAGAATAGGAACTGATGGGGACTTGAAAAAAGCCATAGAACTTATTAAAGAGTTGGATGGAAAAGTTGACGCTTTTGGAATGGGAGGAATAGATTTATACCTTTCAGCAGGCAATAAAAGATATATCATAAAAGATGCATTGCCGTTAAAAAATGCAGCAAAGATTACGCCAATTGTGGACGGCTCGGGGCTTAAAAATACACTTGAAAGAAAAGTAATAAAATACATACAGAAAAAAGGAATAGTTGATTTAAAAGGGAAAAAAGTGCTTATGACAAGTGTTATGGACAGGTTTGGCATGGCACAAGCTTTTTATGAAGAGGGTGCACGACTTATTATAGGGGATTTGATGTTTGCTTTGAATATCCCTATACCCTTGCATTCCTTAAAGGTTGTGTATTTTCTTTCTTTTATCATTGTGCCGATTGTGGTACGTCTTCCCTTTGAAATGATTTATCCCACAGGAGACAAGCAATTGAAAATAGATAGTAAAAAATATGAAAGATTTTATAAAGAAGCAGACATAATTGCAGGGGATTTTCTTTTTATCAAAAAATACATGCCTGAAAGGCTTGATGGGAAGATAATTGTGACTAACACAGTTACACAGGAAGATGTGGAAATGATAAAAGAGAGGGGGGTGGAACTATTAATTACTACTACCCCCAACATAAATGGCAGGTCTTTTGGAACAAATGTGATGGAAGGAGTTCTTGTGGCAATAGCAGGTAAAAAACAAGAAGAAATGACGCCACAAGATTACGATGAACTTTTGGATAAAATAGGTTTTGAACCAAGAATAGAATATTTACAAAAATAGGGAGGTAATAAATATGCATAAATTTGGTTTTATAATACATCCTATAGAGTACGAAGATGTAAGCCGCAAGTTTAAAATAATGGAGAAGTTTCCCAAAAGAGTTGTGGAAGGTTTTACAAGACTTCTTCCTCCTATGAAAGTTTCCGAAATAACAGGGGTTAAAAGCGAATATGCTGAGACAGAAGGTTGGTTTGTAGCGGTTCCTTTGACCTCTGAACAAATGTTAAAATTGCCTGAGGGCTATGTTTTAAATAAAATAATAAAAGCGGTAAAAATTGCAGAAAATTTAGGTGCAGAAGTTGTCGGCTTGGGGGCTATGACCTCTGTTGTAGGAGATGCAGGGATAACAATTGCTAAAAATTCAAACATCGCTGTAACTACTGGTAACAGTTATACAGTCGCTACCGCAGTAGAAGGAGCGGTAAAAGCAGCAGAGATGATGGGTAAAGATGTAAGAGATTCTCATGTCGCTGTAATAGGAGCGACAGGCTCAATAGGCAAAGTCTGTGCAGAAATTTTATCCCGAGATGCAAAGTACATGACACTTGTAGCACGAAATAAAGAAAAATTGCAAAATTTTAGAGACTATCTTTTAACAAAAACGGGTATGTCTGCTCATATCACTTCAGATATAAAAGAAGCTTTAGAAGATGCGGATATAATAATTACTGTTACAAGTGCAGTAGATACGGTGATAAAGCCTGAATATCTAAAACCCGGGGCTGTTGTATGCGATGTAGCAAGACCGAGAGATGTGTCAAAGGAAGTTGCGGATAAAAGAGATGATGTTTTAGTTATAGAAGGTGGAGTAGTACAGGTGCCTGGTGATGTAGACTTCCACTTTAACTTTGGCTTTCCACCTAAAACAAGTTATGCATGTATGGCAGAGACAATGATTCTTGCTATGGAAGGACGAATTGAGAATTATTCTTTAGGGCGAGATTTGACTGTAGAGCAAGTGGATGAGATATCAAAACTTGCTAAAAAGCATGGGTTTAAATTAGCGGGATTTAGAAGTTTCGAGCGAGAAGTTACAATGGAAAAGATAGAATCTGTGAGAAAAAACGCCAAAAAGAGATTACAAGAGTGGAAATTTGCATAATTTAGACTTGACTTTATTTGTTAACTGA
>Ga0224486_100133_pt1 | contig 34455 bp, 32 predicted proteins | sample TexhydDE_CT_test_FD_172013 | JGI IMG/M metagenome (GOLD analysis project Ga0224486, IMG submission 172013) | Fracking water microbial communities from deep shales in Oklahoma, United States - hydraulically fractured wells DE_CT_test ... | reverse complement strand
ATTCATTCTAAACCAACCTTCTTAATTCCAAAATTTGATTTAATTATATCATACTTGGTTCTCAGTTTCAACCCTTGCATTCATCCCCGCCCTACAAGGACGAGGCTTTCTGCAGAATTCTTGTAAAAGCCTCATTAAAATCAATTTGTCCTTTATCCAATTTCTCTAAAATCTCAATGTCATCCATTTTCTATCATCCTCAAATAAACTTTTCTCAATTCACACGTTATTCAACTACAACGCTTACATAAGTCTCATCATCTTCTATTTCGACAAGCTTTCCTTGTGCTCCATTTTTAATAGACTGTATAATCTCGTTAAAATCAATATTCTTCAAAGCTTCCAATTTTGGCTCAAATTGTGCCCCAACCTGTGTCCCCAGTTTTAACCCCACCTCAATTAATGAGAGCGGAATATTTACATTCACTTTATTAGCCCCGTTTTCAACCACTTTAACCCTCAAAAATTTCTCGTAATTCCCATTTGCGCTTGAATCATACTGTGTTAGACCTGTGTTTTCTGGCTCAATCATATCAATAAGTTTTTCGGCCTCCTCTGCAGTAATCTTCTTCTCCTCTACCATCTTTAAAATCTTTCTTATTTCTTCTTTCATCATGCCCATCCCATCCTTTCATTAATTTATTTACTGTTCTCCTTCATCATCTTTATTGCCTCTTCGTAGGTAATCACCCCTTGGCTCAGTAGCTCCAAAACCTCTCTTTTGTTGGTCTGCTTTTTTTCATTGCCACCAACATCGTAGCCCAGACTACAAATAACATCATCAAGTTTGCTACGAACAGTTGGGTATGAAATGTTAAGTTCCTTCTCTACTTCTTTGATGTTCCCCCTGCATTTTAGAAATACCTCGATGAAATATTTCTGCTATATCACCAAAATTAATTTTTTCAATATGTTTTTTAATAATTTTAATTTTTTCTCGTGTTAATTTTATAAAATTTAATACTTCTATTAAATATTTTTATTTCGGGCCATATTATCTTGCTTAATAACTTTCTAAGAAGTTGAAGACTTAAATCTGATGTGCAATTTCACTTTTTCATCACTTAAATAAATATAGCGCCTGTACATTTTTGGTTTCAGCAACAAATGTACAGGCGCTATATTCGTCAGTCACAAAAGTTTACATAAAGATTTTAATCGTTCACCGTTACCTTTGTAGTAAACTTCTTGTTATTCCCAATGACCAGCTTCTCTCCTACAAGATTGAACTGCCCTGTAGCCCTTATATCTTCGGAGGAACTACCAACATACACATCAACCTTGCCCGGCTCCACCACGAAATCCATGTTCTCATCATAAAATCCTAGCAAAGCAATTGGCAGCTTAAATACAACGGTTTTCGTTTGACCAGGTTCAAGATTGACGCGCTTAAATCCCTTGAGCTCCTTCACGGGCCTGGTCACATTTTGTGCCGGAACGTGGACATACAGCTGTACCACCTCATCCCCTGCCATTTTACCCGTGTTGGTCACATCCACCTGTATGCGGACCTCACCGCTTACATCAACATCCTGAGGCGTTATCCGCAGGTTGCTGTACTCAAAAGTGGTATAGCTCAATCCATAACCAAATGGATACAGGGGTTTTGTGCTGCACTCTACGTAGTCACCCAGCCAGTGAGAACGTCCACCCGAAGGCTTATGGGCATAGTATACCGGCACCTGTCCTACCGTGCGCGGAAAACTAATCGGTAGCTTGCCACCCGGGTTGTAATCGCCAAACAGCACATCTGCAACTGCTCGACCGCCTTCCTCACCAGGGAGCCATGCTTCAACTATCGCAGGAACGTTCTCATGGAGCCAGGTGATCGAAAGCGGTCTCGCATTGACCAGTACAACTACCACCGGTGTCCCAGTAGCATGTACCGCCTTTATGAGCTCTTCCTGTTTGCCTGTTAAATTCAAGTCAGCTCTGTCTCTGGCTTCACCGGATGTACATCCACGTAACAGACCGGACCTATCGCCAACAACCACAACAGCGACATCAGCTTTCTTAGCCGCCTCAACAGCCTCAGCAAAACCGCTGGTATCGTCGCCTAGTACATCACAACCCTTTGCATACAGAACCTCGGTATTTTCAGATACTTTCTCTTTTATCCCATCCAATATGCTGACCATTGGCACAAATAGTTCTTTGTCAGCCAAATCAACATGCTCCGGTCTTGCTGTATCAAAAGCATCAGCCATGTTTTGCAATGTCTCAATATGGCAGGGGTAAGCATAGTCCCCTATCATATGGCGAATATTGTGGGCATTGGGGCCAATAACTGCTATTGAACGCAGATCTTTACTTAACGGTAAGAGATTATTCTCATTCTTCAATAAAACTATTGACTCTTGCGCCACTTTTCGCGCAAGCTGACGCTGCTCCGGAATATCAAACACCGCTTTAGTCTTAGAAGGCTCGACGTACGGATTCTCGAATAATCCCAACCTGAACTTGTGCTCTAAAATTCGTGCCACAACCCTGTCAATAACTTCTTCAGAGACAATCCCCTGTTCCACTGCAGTCTTCAAGGGTAAGCCATAGCAATCGGTGCTTGGAAGCTCTATATCCACTCCCGCTTCAATCGCTTTTTTAGCCGCCAATACCTTGTCTGGATTCAGCTTGTGATATTCATACAGCATGTTGATAGCAAAATAATCGGAAACTACTAAACCTTCAAACCCCCATTCATCGCGCAGTATATCCTTTAGCAATCGGCTTGAAGCGTGGCACGGTATTCCATCTATTTCATGATAAGCCGGCATGATTGAAGCCAGCTTGGCTTCTTTGACAGCCGCTTCAAAGGGAAACAAATATACCTCGCGCAACTCTCTTTCTGGAATATGAGCTGGTGCCCAATTCATCCCGCCTTCTGACATTCCATAGCCCACAAAATGTTTCCCCGTAGCCATAATGCCATCATGCAAACCATTCCCCTGCAGGCCGTTAACATACGCAATACCCATTTGAGCCACCAGATATGGGTCCTCTCCAAAAGTCTCCTCTGTTCTACCCCATCTGGGGTCCCGCGTCACATCCAGCAAGGGAGCCAATGCCTGATGTGCCCCGGCCGCTTTCATCTGCGTCCTTATTACTTCTCCTATTGCCCTGGCCAACTCAGTATTCCATGTACTAGCCACACCGATTGTTTGAGGGAAACATGTGGCGCCTTTTGCCATAAAACCGCTGCACGACTCTTCATGTACAATGGCCGGTATTCCAAGGCGGGTATTTTCTATTAGATATTTCTGGATCTCATTTGCTATTTGGGCGCATGACTCAGGGTCCAAATTGCTGGCCCCCGCAATGCGCGTAATCTGACCAATACCATGTCCGATTTTGGAAGCAGCTTTATCGGGCGAAAATTTTGTATCATCCAGCACTTCATATACCCATACAGCACTTAGTTGGGCTATTTTCTCATCCAATGTCATCCGCGAAAGCAAATCCTCAACCCGCTTTTCAATCGGCTGGTTTTTATCCTTATACAAAGCTTCAGCCATCCCAGTCCCTCCCTCATTTTGATTACACTACAACGCATCTGCCCTTCTTTGCATTATCCAAAATCATTTGACATTAAACAAATATTCATTAATCAACGTCTTTATCACTTCTTGTCTTCCGGAGCGGTTTTTAATTACGGGATTTTGCATTGCATACTGTTCTAACGTCCTGAAATTGGCTTTTCCGCTGACAATATCCAGACCGATACCGCTCTTGTAACTGCTGTAGCGCTCTTCTATAAACTTGTCTATCACCTTATCCTCGATCAGCTTTGCCGCAACCTTTAAACCTATGGCATAGGCATCCATGCCTGCGATGTGGCCATAGAACAGATCCTCGGGTTCAAAAGAACCTCGCCTTACTTTGGCATCGAAATTGACTCCACCTGTAGTGAAACCGCCGGCTTTCAATATTTCATACATTGCCAGGGTGGTCATATACAAATCAGTGGGGAACTCATCGGTATCCCAGCCTAAAAGCAGATCCCCTTGGTTTGCATCAATGGACCCCAGCATACCGTATATGCTTGCGACCCTCAACTCGTGCTCAAAGGTGTGTCCAGCCAGCGTAGCGTGATTTGCCTCAATGTTCAGTTTGAAATAATCCTTTAGGCCGTAATGCTGCAGAAATGCAATGGTTGTAGCCGCATCAAAGTCATACTGATGCTTTGTGGGTTCTTTGGGTTTGGGCTCAATCAAAAACTGCCCTTTAAAGCCGATTTCCTTGGCATAGTCAACCGCCATATGCAAGAACCTAGCCAGATTGTCAAGCTCCAATTTCATGTCTGTATTCAAAAGCGTTTCATATCCTTCTCTGCCACCCCAGAATACGAAGTTTTCAGCCCCCAGCTCTACAGCAATTTCAAGGCTTTTCTTAACCTGAGCCGCCGCATATGCAAACACATCGGCATTACAAGATGTAGCAGCCCCATGTACATATCTAGGATGACTGAATAGATTGGCTGTATTCCACAAAAGCCTAACTTTGCTCGTCCTCATATACTCTTTTATCATAGATACTATTACATCCAAATTCTTATTGGTTTCCGCTAGGGTATCACCTTCAGGAGCAATATCGCGATCATGGAAACAGAAAAACGGAACATTTAGCTTTTCGAAAAACTCAAAAGCCGCTTCCACTCTAGCCTTGGCCAAATCCATACCTGTATACTTGTCCCAGGGACGAATCATGTTCTTTTCCCCGAATGGATCCGCACCGCTACCGGTAAAAGTATGCCAGTAAGCCACCGCAAATCTCAAATGTTCTTCCATCGTTTTCCCCATAATAACTTCGGAAGGATTATAATGCTTAAATGCGAGAGGATTCTTAGAATCAGGGCCTTCATAAGTGATGGGCTTGATATTCTCAAAATAAGCCATAAGTGTACACTCCCTTCATATTCGTTTGTTTACTCTACAAATTATGTTATTATATTAAATAATATTAGTCAATATGAAAATAATATTAATCAACCCCAATACAAAAAATTGTGTCGTTTAAGCTATACTCAATCCCAAAATTTGTATATATTGCACAAAAGCCTGCTTTATATTGAAAAAGGAGCCCCCGCCATAGATCTGGTAGGGGCTCCTTTACTGGCTCAGTTCGTTTTATTCGATTATTATAAATACTTCTTTCTCGGTACATAGTGGGTATGCAACAACTGGTGGGCTTTATGGCTATTGGGCTGTCCTAGATACTCCTCATACAACCTCTTAACCGATGGATTTTCATGGGACTTCCTGAGCGGCAGATTCCTATCTTCCTGATAGATGGCAGCAGCCCTTACCTGCCTGGGATCCACATCCATCCTGTCCTTGGCCTTGACTATTGGCTGACCGCCTCCGTTGACGCATCCACCAGGGCATCCCATTATTTCGATAAAGTGATATTCCTTCTCACCAGATTTTACCTTTTCAAGAAGCGCTTTTGCGTTGGCAGTGCCATGGGCTACCGCTGCTTTTATGGTCATGTCTCCCAGAGAAATCTCCGCTTCTTTTACCCCTTCCAGCCCTCGCACTTCCGTTATCTCGATATTGCCAAGCGGTCTGCCGGTTACAATTTCGGCCACCGTCCTTAAGGCCGCCTCCATCACGCCACCGGTTGCACCGAATATGACGCCGGCTCCGGTGGAATCACCAAAGAAGGGATCAAACTCCTCATCAGGAAGATTTACAAAATCTATGCCTGCCTGCTTGATCATCCTCGCCAGCTCTCTGGTGGTCAACACAGCATCGACGTCGGGATAACCGGTAGCGCTGAGCTCGGGACGCGTGGCTTCAAATTTTTTGGCGGTACACGGCATCACCGAAACCACAAATATCTTCGAAGGATCAATGCCGTTCTTCTCGGCATAATAGGATTTAATCATTGCGCCCACCATTTCATGAGGCGATTTGCAGGTTGACAGATTATCCAGAAACTCTGGGAAATAGTGCTCGCAGTACTTGACCCAACCTGGGCTGCAGGAAGTGATCAAAGGAAGCTTACCGCCGTTCTTGAGCCTATTAAGCAGCTCGGTCCCCTCTTCCATTATGGTCAGGTCAGCCCCAAAATCGGTATCAAACACTTTATCGAACCCCAATCGCCTGAGCGCTGCCACCATTTTACCCTTTACGATGGTGCCAATCTCCATGCCAAACTCTTCGCCCAGGGCCACGCGTACCGCCGGTGCCGTCTGTACCACCACGTGAAGATCTGGGTTGTTGAGCGCATCCCATACCTTCTCGGTGTCATCCTTCTCCCTGAGAGCACCGACGGGACAGGCTTCAATGCACTGGCCACAGTAAATACACGGCACATCCTTGAGGCTCATGCCAAACACCGGCGAAACGATTGTATCGAAGCCTCTCTCGCTTACTCCGATTACGCCTATGCCCTGTACGTTGCGGCACACCGATACGCAGCGACGGCATAAGATACACTTGTTGGGGTCACGCACTATTGAAGGCGAAAAATCGTCTACAGGATAATTGATGCTCTCTCCCTCAAACCGTATCTCATTGACACCCAGCTTTTGCGCCAGCTCCTGAAGCTCACAGCTCTGGTTGCGCACGCAGGTCAAACAGCTCCGGTCATGATTGGACAGAATGAGCTCCAGGTTCACCTTTCTGGCTTCACGGACGGCAGGCGTGTTTGTCCTTATCTCCATCCCATCAGATACGGGATAGACACAGGCGGCCTGCAGAGCCCTTGCCCCTTTCACTTCTACGACGCACATCCTGCACGCTCCGATTTCGTTTATGCCCTTCAAATAACACAGGGTCGGTATATCTATATTGGCAAGACGGGCAGCTTCCAGTACAGTGCTCCCCTTTGGAACCTCAACCTGGATACCGTCTATAGTGACTTTGACCATTTCCATGTCTCTCACTCCCTTTCCCCTCAAAATGCGCTTACTGCTTTTTGACGGCATTAAACGGACATTTCTCAATGCATAGGCCGCACTTGATGCATTTATCCGGATCTATGCTGTAAGGCTTCTTGCGCTCACCGGATATAGCGCCCACCGGACAGTTCCTGGCACACAGCCCGCAGCCTTTGCACAGCTCGGAAATAATGACGTAACGCAACAGCGCCTGACAAACGCCTGCCGGACAGCGCTTCTCCCTTATATGTGCTTCGTACTCGTCCCTGAAATAGCGTATGGTGCTGAGCACCGGGTTGGGCGCCGTTTGCCCCAGTCCGCACAGAGCAGCAGCTTTGATGTTCTTTGCAAGAAGCTCCAGCTTCTCTATGTCTCCTTCCTGCCCTTTACCGCTCACTATCCTGTCCAGTATTTCCAGCATCCGCTTGGTACCGATACGGCAGGGCGGGCACTTGCCACACGACTCGCTCACTGTAAAGTCGAGGAAGAATCTGGCAATATCAACCATACAGGTATCCTCATCCATTATGATAAGGCCACCCGAACCCATCATGGAACCGACTTGAATGAGCGATTCGTAGTCGATCGGCGTATCCAGGTGTTCAGCCGGTATACAACCACCCGATGGACCACCCGTTTGAGCCGCCTTAAACTTCTTGCCGCCGGGAATTCCTCCGCCTATATCGTAGACGATTTCACGAAGGGTTGTGCCCATAGGTACCTCTACCAAGCCAGTATTGTTGATCTTCCCACCCAGTGCAAATACCTTGGTTCCCTTGCTCCTTTCGGTTCCGATAGAGCTGAACCACTCGGGCCCCCTCAGGATTATGGGCGGAATGTTGGCATAAGTTTCGACGTTGTTGAGAAGGGTAGGCTTGGAAAATACGCCTTTGACTGCCGGGAAAGGTGGCCTGGGTCGCGGCTCGCCCCTTCGTCCTTCAATGGAAGCCATAAGGGCAGTCTCTTCACCGCATACAAAGGCACCTGCTCCGAGGCGCAGCTCTATGTCGAAATTAAAACCAGTCCCAAAGATATCTTTGCCCAGCAAGCCGTATTCCCTGGCCTGGGCAATGGCTATGGTCAACCGTTTAACGGCTATCGGATATTCCGCACGGACGTAAATATACCCCTGGTCAGCTCCCACAGCATATCCCGCAATGGCCATAGCTTCAATTACGCTGTGCGGGTCGCCCTCGAGGATGCTTCGATCCATGAAAGCACCGGGGTCACCTTCGTCAGCGTTGCAGCAGACATACTTCTTATCCCCTGGCGCTTTTCGTGTAAACTCCCATTTGAGCCCTGTCGGGAATCCAGCACCGCCTCTACCTCTCAGTCCCGATGCCTTGATGGTCTCTATTACCTGTTCGGGCGTCATCTCGGTAAGCACCTTGCCCAGGGCTTTATAACCATCAAGGGCAATGTACTCCTCTATATTTTCGGGGTCAATCACGCCGCAGTTCCTGAGGGCTATCCTCATCTGCTTTTTATAGAATCCCACTTCATCCAGCGATTTGATGGTCTGATCCTCTGCTACGCTGTCGTGGTATAAAAGCCGTTTAACAATCCTTCCCTTTACCAGGTGCTCCTCGACGATTTCGGGCACGTCCTCAACCTTGACACGGCTGTAAAAGGCGCCCTCGGGATAGACAATTACAATAGGGCCCACTTCGCACAGGCCAAAACACCCTGTTCTTACCACCTTGACCTCGTTCTTTATGTTATGCTTTTCAAGCTCTTCGTTGAATTTATCGATAATACCTGCAGAACCCGATGATGTGCACCCGGTTCCTCCGCATACCAGTACATGAGCGCGATACAGTTCCATGTTATCTACCTCCCCACAAACACATCATTGCTCGTCAGCAGCGCCTATGGTAAACTCTGTTACCGGTTTGCCATTCACAATGTGCTCGGCCACGATCCGCCTTACCTTCTCAGGCGTGAGCTTAACGTAAGTGACCTTCTCTTCACCCGGCCTATAAACCTCTGCCATGGGTTCCAGACGGCATACGCCTATACAACCCGTTTGAGTCACGATAACATCCTGAAGATTTCGCTTTTTAACCTCTTCTAAAAACGCCAAAAGCACTGGCCTTGCGCCCGCGGCAATCCCGCAGGTCCCCATTCCAACTACTACTCTTGTGCCGTTTCTTTCTTTCCTTAAATTAACGGACTCCAAAGCCCGTTGCCTTATCTCCTCTAACTCTTTCAAAGACTTCATACTCCTCCACCTCCGCTTATTTCATCAATGCCTTCCCTTATATACTCCCTAATCCACTCCACGACCTCGGGATGGTCAAGGGACAATTCGCCGATCCTCTGCCGGACCTCCCTTGAATCAAAACGCAGCCTCCCCGCAGGAGCAATGTGGGTGTATACAAAATCTATCGATGGATTGCAGGCTACCAACACTGCTATGGTCTGATCTATCCTGCCCAGAGGCGGGCGGTCAATATGATGATATTTGAACTCCACCCTCACTTCAGTGCCTTTTCCGGGCTGAGAAAAGATGTAAACCCCTCCATCGCAGGCCTGAGCAGCTGCCTCCACAAGCGCCAATCCCAAACCCACCTTTCGGGTGGTCCGCGTCGTATAGAAGGGATCGGTAATCTTTTTAACCGTTTGAGAGTCCATCCCCACACCGTTATCCCTGATGCTCAAGATGAGCTTATCATTTTGTACATCCTCGATTACCGACACCTCGATAAGGGTGGCCGCAGCGGCAATAGAGTTCTGTACTAGATCCAGTATATAAAGCGAGATATCCTCCATCCACTATTCATCCTTATATTTGGCAATTATTCCTTCCACATCTTCTGGCTTCAGCCTGCCGTACACATGGTCATTTATCATCATAACCGGAGCCAATCCGCAGGCTCCCAGGCATCGCGTGGCTTCCAGCGTAAACTTACCATCGTCGGTGGTATCACCCACCTTAACGTTGAGGATTTCCTGCAGCTTGTCCAGTACCTTCTGTGAGCCCTTTACATAACAGGCCGTCCCCATGCAAACGCCAATTTTATACTTCCCCTTTGGCTTCAACGTAAACTGGGCATAAAAAGTCGCCACCCCGTAAATGTCGGTTATCGGAATGTTTAATTCCTCAGCTATATAGTTTTGTACATCCAGGGATAGGCAACCGAATATCTCCTGGGCCTTCTGCAATATAGGCATAAGCGGGCCTTCTTTGCCTTTGTACTCCTCAATTACCTTCTTAAATTCTTCAAACTTTTCTTTATTTTCTGTCAAAACAGATGCCGCCATGGTTGTTTCCCTCCCATATTCCTTCATGTTAAAATCTGCTCAGATAAAATCCGTGTCTACTTGTATACTTAAAGTTGGTTAACATTTGTCCTACAGATAAGCTACGACCTTTTCTATTTACAATTTATTGCAATCTATATATTAAACAGCATCTTATTAATTATGGATGCTGTTCAACAAGAGTTATTATCTCATATAATTGTATCATAATCAAGAGTATTTGCCATTATTTTAACGAATTTTGTTGCAAATTTTTTTGTTATAATTCTGTTAAATAACAGTCGAACCTTTTAACCACTGTATAACAGCAGCTAATGAGACATCATATACGTCAATTAACATCTCTCTTTCCAGTATTTGACCCAATTGATGGGCATCTGAAGAATAGATATATTTAAATCCCTGAGAATACATTGTGTAATTCGTGTCAAACTTTGAAAATTCCAAGACGCTAAAACCTAAGTTTGGGGGAATGAACCCAAGCTGAGAAATGATGCTGTAAGAAGGGCGCTCGATGTGAGCCGGTACCACAACCCCGCCTCTTTGCAGGACCAGCTGTACTATCTGCTCAACAGACAGGTCAAGCGAAGAGAGCAGCAAGTGCTCCCTCTGCCCTATAATTCGATCATTTTCGTCCATTATATACTGATTACCGAAAATATGTGGGACATTTGGCACTTCTGGCATGAAATTACGGATATATGCATCAAAGTCAAGCAGCCAATTCATATCTTCAAAATAACACAGCAAATGGACATCCTCTTTTGTCTGCACTTCCATTCCAGGCAATACTAAAATACGGCCGTCAGCAACCTTCATGACGGCATCAACATTGTCACAACCATTGTGGTCAGTTATGGCTATGGCATCAAGCCCCTTTAAAACGGCCATGTTTACGATGTTGTTTGGCGTCATGTCATCATCGGCACAGGGAGACAGCGCCGAGTGTATATGAAGGTCCACCGCTATTTTCATATGACGTCTCTCCTCAATAAATTGAGGGGGATACTGTTCCCTCGCGCTCCATCAATTGCTAAAACTAACATTATATCCTATATTTACAGGGGGGGTTATCAAGATGCATCAAATCCACAAAAATTGTTTATAATTGTTTATAACCTTACAGGCACAATGCCCATCTCATACAATTTCCCTGCCAGTTCAAAGGCTGTCAAATGAGATGAAAGTATTATTACGCCTTCTTCTTCAGCCTTGTCCAAAACTTTACGTTCCACCTCTATGCCTTCCGGAATTATGATACAGGCCATCTCAACCAGTGCAGCCACAGCCACTATGTTCATGTGCGTCTGCACGGTAATCCATACCATCCCCTTTTCCCCTTTTGCCATCACCCTGCTCAAAAGGTCACAGCAATAGCCGCTTAATACCTCTCGGTCCAAAAAACTTTCTCCCGCCAGTACCTTAAGGGATAAAGCCTCGACCATTTGCGATACTCTCATGATAGTTCACTCCTGCCTTTCTGTTTCTTTTCTTCCTCCTGGAATTTTTTCAGAAAGCTCTATCATCTCCTGTGCAAGCTGTTTTACCTTTTCCCTCAATTTAAAGACGCAATCCATCTCAGAAGCATAACCCCTTACTATGTCCTCTGCCAGCGTTCGACAGCTGGGCGAACCGCAGGAACCGCAGTCAAGCCCCGGGAGGCTCTCGTATATCCTCTCTATGGTCTCCATCTTCTTCATGGCCTCCACAATATCGTCGTCCAGCTTCATAACGGGTTTGGGCAGTATCTTTTCATCAAGCCGCCAGTTTATCTTTTGTGCGACCTCACGCAGCTCATCTTCCGGCACCGGTCTACCCCTTGCCTTCTCTGACAGCTTCCTTATACGGTTTTTGGCTACAAATCCGTTTTCAACGGTAAGCGGGCCACCCACGCATCCTCCGGGGCAGGCCAGCCCTTCAAAATATTCCAGGTCAGTCAGCTTCTCATCCTCTATCTCTTCCAACACGCGTATGACGTTCTGTATGCCGTCAACCGCCAAATAACTGTCAATCCCCAGAGAAAGGCTCTCTCCTCCGGAATTGGCCCATCCCACTCCAAACGGCGATGCCATCTGTGCAACATCTTCCTCTTTCAACTTGCTTATTTGATTGTAAAGTGGGCCGTATATCTCCTGCATGGAAATGGCGCCTTCCACCGAGGATTCTTTTCTGCCCACCGGATTTCGTATGCTGGTCATCTTGGCAGCACAGGGCGTGATGAAAAATACCCCAACCTCCTCGGGCTTTGCACCGTACTTCTGGCAAAATTCGTTCCTGGCAAGCTGCGCGGCGATCTCCATAGGCGAGTCGACGTCCACTATGTTGTCTATCAGCTCAGGAAAGCGCACCTGAATAAGCCTGACAATGGCAGGGCAGGATGAGGATATGATAGGCCTTTTGCGATTTGGGTCCTTGAGTGCCCGCTTGACAAAAGCGGCCACATAATCTGCTCCTCTGGCAACCTCGTATACGTAATCGAAGCCAAGTTTTTTGAGGCCTGCCAGAATTACGTTTATATCTGTCACATTCTTGAACTGCCCGTACAGAGTTGGAGCCGGCAACGCTACGCGATAGCGAAACCTCTCTATGGAAGATAAAGGGTCTGTAACTGCCACCTTTGCATGATAAGGGCATACCCTTATGCATTCCCCGCAATCTATGCACCTTTCTGCAATTATCCGGGCCTTGCCGTCCCTCACCCTTATGGCCTCAGTAGGACACCTCTTTATACAATTGGTACATCCCCTACACTTGTCCTTCCTCAAAGTAACCGAATGGTAATATTCCTTCAATTTCATCACCTTGCTTTTATGTCAAAATATATCTCCAAGAGCGTTCCCTCTCCCACCTCGGATTGAATATTTAAACGATCAGCGCAGCGTTTAATGTTGGGGAGCCCCATCCCTGCACCAAACCCCAGCTCTCTGGCTATTTCAGGAGCTGTAGAGTACCCTTCCTGCATGGCCAAATCTATATCCGGGATGCCAGGACCTTTATCTTCGGCCATCACGATAATGGACTGAGGAGTTACTTTCAGCTTCAGCTCTCCGCCTATTGAGTGTATTATCAAATTCATCTCGGCCTCATAAGCTGCTATGGTAACTCGCCGAACCAAGCCGGGATCAATTCCCAGCTGCTTTAATGTTTTCTTTATTTGGCTGGAAGCCTCTCCTGCTGAAGCAAAATCCCCGGCTTTAATATGAAACACCTGTTCAATGGAATAATAGCCGCCCGCCATTTATGACTCCCTCGTACAGCCTGGTAATCCCGCACTATATAGCCTTCCACATGCCTCATACATGGTGTATTCGGTTGCAAGCACGGCAATGCCCATCTTTCTGGCCATATCAACAACTTCCTCAGCAGGCTTTCGCCCACCAACAAACACTATGGCGGTAACCTCCAGGATTTCAGCCATCTTAATGACATGAGCATTGGTAAGACCAGTGAGCAACACCGTTTGATTTTTTACATAGGATAATATATCGCTCATAAGGTCTGATGCGCAGGCCGAAAACACTTCCCTATCTAGCAATTCTTGGCCTGTTAAGAGCGTGGCGTTGAGCAAATGGCGTATTTCTTCTATTTTCAATTAATAGCTCCCCCTTATTCACCTGTTATGGTATCTATATATTGCTTGTACCTATAAACCATATCAATATAAGTATACTTTATTTTTGACGAAGTTGCTACCCTATTCACAACATTTCCAGCAAATATTCCGTTTAGGCTTTCGATGCCCTTTTGATAAAGCTCCTGAAGTCCAGCCAGTATATGGTTGCTTTCCTGCGTAGCTGAATACGCTTTAAGCTGTTCAAGGGTAGAGTTAAACGCACCAATCGTCGCTTCAATGCCCTTTTTGGCATCCTCTACCGATATGGCCGAAGTATCCAGCCTTTTTACTATGTCTTCCAGGGCTCTGGTTTTCTCGATCCACAGCGAAAAGGCTGATTTAACATTGCTTACCTTATCCGCTGAGGCAGTTATCTCCATATTAACGCCAGGTACTGCAATGGAATATATTTGGCTTTCTATTCCTTCCTTTTCCAGCTGTTGCTTTACCTTTTGAGCATCGGTCTCGGAAGCATACCCCATAGCCAGAAGGCGAAAATACTTGTCATTCAAAATATACCCTGCTCCTCCTTTTGCCTGAAGCTCTCTGGCAGCCACTTCGGCATTTTCTTTGCTTGTAAAAGCGCCCAGCTGTATGGCATACAGATTAAATGGAGCTATGTCGAGCTGTTCTGTCACTTTCTGGCTCGAGCTTTCATTTGGGCTTTCATCTGGGGTTTCATCGGCTTTATCAGGGACGGTAAGCTGGGTATCAGGTACCCGAACAGAGGCATCGTCTTCACCCTGGTTAGTGTTGGCGAAGCTGCCCAGGAAGGATGTGACTATCCGGCTTATAAAATTGCCGGCCGCACTGGCAGAGCCTATATATACAGCCAAAAACAGTAAAAGGCCCAGAAGGAGTACTGAAGTGTAACGCCGCCTGTTTTTCCTCTTTAACCGCGAGTACCGCATAAAGATTCCTCCTTTGATTTATAAACTGCTTAAGGTAAACTTTATACTTATATCTATGGCAGGTCCACTTGATTTATGATAAAATGATACCCAAGACGTGCAATTCTATTTGATGGAGGTTACAGATGAAATACCATATCGATACCATTCCTGTATGGGATGCCTACCACCAGGGAGGAGAGTGCCCTCTGTGCAACCTAGAGAACAGGCTGGAGAAAAGCTATGTAGATTCGTTCCTGGGAGCCTCGGTGATGGAACCAGACACCCGGATAGAGGTCAATAAAACCGGTTTTTGCCCCTTCCATTTTAAATTGCTGTATGATGCCCAAAATCGTTTAGGCCTGGCTTTAATGACGCATACCCATCTCAAGGAATTTATGGAAAAATTCGAGCAACGCTGCAAAGCGCTTTTAAAAGCAAGCAAAGACAGGAGTACCTCGGTATTGAGCAGTATAATTAAAGGGAAAAAAGAGGTAAACCAGCTTACAGCGGAATTTGAAGGATGGCTTACCATGCAGCATGGTCAGTGTATCATATGTAACCGAATGTCAAATACCATGAATCGCTATGCCTACACCATTCTTTATCTGTGGGATACAGATAAGGAATTCAAAAAAGCCCTTGAATCTTCAAAGGGATTCTGTCTCAAGCACCTGGTCCTGACTACAAAAATAGCCAGAGAGACGCTGCCAGCACACAAGCAAACTCTCTGGCTGACCGATATAATCCCGCTACAGATTAAATCTTTTCATAACCTGGAGCATGAACTGTCTCAGTTTATCAACAAATTTGACTACCGCAACCAGGACAAACCCCTGGGAAGCGCAAAGGATTCGCTGCCCCGCACCATACAGAAGCTCACGGGAAAATTTATGGACTAAAGTATATGTCCGGCAAAGAAAATGCCTACTCCTCGTACTGCTCCAGGCTTACCCCAACCGCCGTCAGTATGTGCACCGCCAGCTCGTCAGGATAAGGGTGTTTGTACACAACCCTCTTTATACCGCTGTTGATGATGAGCTTGGCGCATATGACACAGGGTTGGTGGGTGCAGTACATCGTGGCACCGTCAATCGATATCCCCATCTTGGCTGCTTGCGCAATGGCGTTTTGCTCGGCATGGACCGCGTAGCAGTACTCATGATGGGTGCCGGAAGGTATGTTTGCTTTTCTCCTCAGGCACTCCCCTCTTTCCATGCAGCTTGTATAACCGGCCGGAGCACCGTTGTAACCGGTCGTCAGTATGCGCTTGTTTTTGACTATCACAGCACCTATCTTCCTGTTGGGCTGGTAGCAACTAGACCAGTTGGCAATCAACTCCGCCAGCTCCATAAACCTCTTATCCCATTTATCCACAAGACCCCTCCTCGAACGCTTCTTAGAATATATTCTACTTATAACCACAGGGTATTGCAACTTTTTTAGAGTGATATCGCTCGTTTTTTGTCAAATTCTGCAGATAAACAGCAGGGGGTATGGTATTCGTATATACAAACTGTAATGCTTATGGAAAAGTTTAAAAGCTATATCTATTTTTAGATATAGCAAGCAAAAAGATGATTTGTTATTTTATTTTTCAAAATCCAAATTATTTAACCAAAATTCGTTTACAACAGTATTTGCCATCCCCCTGGCTTTTATATAAACTATTTACTGTGATTAGCACTCACCGAGGATGAGTGCTAATAGAGTAGAGTACAGATAAGGTACAGATAATTAACACAAAAACATAACTAAAAGGAGGGTAACGGCATGAAATTAAGACCATTGGGCGATAGGGTTGTAATCAAAGCGTTGGAAACCGAAGAAACCACAAAGGGTGGCATCGTGTTGCCCAGTTCTGCAAAAGAGAAACCTCAAATGGCAGAGGTCGTCGCCGTAGGACCTGGTGGCATGGTCGACGGCAAAGAGGTCAAAATGGAGGTAAAGGTAGGCGACAAAGTCATTTACTCCAAATATGCTGGAACTGAAGTAAAGCTGGATGACGAAGAATACATCATCGTTCGTCAAAGCGATATACTCGCAGTAGTTGAATAAAAAACAAGAAAAAGGAGGAGGTAATACATATGGCCAAACAGCTTATATATGGCGAAGAAGCGAGAAGAGCAATAGAGCGCGGCGTTAACAAATTGGCCGATACTGTAAAGATAACTCTTGGCCCCAAAGGGCGTAACGTCGTACTGGAGAAAAAGTATGGTTCTCCGCAGATCGTTAACGATGGCGTAACCATCGCCAAGGAAATTGAGCTGGAAGATCCATACGAGAATATGGGCGCTCAGCTCGTCAGAGAGGTGGCCAGCAAAACCAACGATGTAGCCGGCGATGGTACCACCACAGCGACGGTGCTGGCACAAGCCATCATCCGTGAAGGCCTGAAGAACGTGGCAGCAGGGGCCAACCCCATGTTGTTAAAGAGGGGCATCCAGAGGGCTGTGGATGCAGCTGTTGAAGCGCTGAAGAAGCTCAGCAAGCCCATTGAAAGTAAAGAGGCTATTGCTCAGGTAGCTTCCATTTCTGCTGGTGACGAGACAATAGGCCAGTTAATCGCCGATGCTATGGAGAAAGTAGGCAAAGATGGCGTCATCACTGTCGAAGAATCCAAATCGCTGGTAACCGAAGTCGAGACAGTAGAAGGAATGCAGTTTGACAGAGGATACATCTCCCCCTACATGGTAACCGATACTGAAAAGATGATCGCAGAGTTGGACGAACCATTGATCTTGATCACTGACAAGAAGATCAGCAATGTACAGGACCTGTTACCAATACTCGAACAAGTAGTACAGCACGGCAGAAAGCTACTGATCATCGCCGAGGACATTGAAGGTGAGGCATTGGCAACGCTGGTTGTCAACAAGCTGAGAGGTACTCTCATCAGCGTGGGAGTAAAGGCTCCTGGGTTTGGTGACAGGCGCAAAGCCATGCTGCAGGATATCGCTATCCTGACAGGCGGTACTGTGATTTCCGAGGAGGTAGGTCTCACTCTCAAAGAAGCCACCATTGACATGCTCGGTCGTGCCACTAAAGTAACTGTTGACAAAGAGAATACCACAATCGTGGGTGGCGCTGGCGATCCGAAAGAGATCAAGAACCGCATAGCCTCCATTAAAGCCCAGATTGAGGAGACCACCTCTGACTATGATAGAGAGAAACTACAAGAGCGCCTTGCTAAGCTGGCCGGCGGCGTAGCCGTGATTAAGGTTGGTGCCGCGACCGAGACCGAGATGAAGGAGAAGAAGCTGAGAATCGAAGACGCCCTCAATGCTACCAGAGCTGCTGTGGAAGAGGGTATCGTTCCTGGCGGTGGCGTAGCGCTCATTAAAGCCATAGAAGAAGTAGAAAAACTCCAGGCTGAAGGCGATGAACTAACAGGCATCAACATAGTGAAACGTGCCTTAGAAGAGCCGCTGCGCCAGATTGCCATCAACGCCGGTATGGAAGGCTCTGTGGTAGCCGAAAAAGTCAAATCCAGCAGCGACAAGTACTTTGGCTTTGACGCGTTGAGAGGCGAATATGGTGACATGGTAGCCAAGGGTATCATCGATCCCACCAAGGTTACCCGTTCGGCATTGCAGAATGCTGCTAGCGTAGCAGCTATGGTTCTCACCACTGAGAGCTTGGTGGCCGAAATACCCGAGAAAGAACCGGCAATGCCCGGTGGCAAGAATCCTGACATGTATTGATGAAAAAAAGCGGTTGCTTGATAAAAAGCAACCGCTTTTTATTTTCATGATACGCTCAGCAGGCCAGAATCCTCTTCTTCCCTTTCTTTAGCGCAGTCAATACAGTCTCCTTCTGCAAAAATGGAATCGCTCAATTCTTTGGATTTGAGGTAATTGATCTCGGAATAAAAGTTTTCCATGAGAGTGCATACCATGTGTTCAAACTCCAATAGCTGACGCCGTATCTCCTTACACCTTGCTTTCCACTTATTCTTCTCCATCTCCAGCTGGTACATCTCTGCTGCAATTTTTTGACGTCCTTCTTCTATAATAGCCTGGGCTTTTTGTTCGGCCCGAACCAATGCTTTTGAAATATAAGCCTCCCTCTCAGAAAATTCCTCCAATTTCTTTTCCAGTTCCTTAATCTGCGACTTTATCCTATTGTTTTCCTCCACAAGCTCCAACATCCGTTCCTTTTTCTTAGAAAGCTCTTCCTCATAATCTCTGCGCATATCAGAAAGATATTGTTCAACTTGGCGCCTGTTGTATCCCAGTATGGCAATGCTAAACGTCTTCTTCATTTGTCCTAACCCCCCTTGTAGATAATATACTACATTTGTCCTGTAAATTTTGTAAATTTGTGGGGTCGAATGACATCTTTTTATTTCGCTTTTTAGCAAACATCCCAGCTTTATAAAAGGCGTTTTGCGCTAAACCCTGACTTTAAGACCTTGAAAGGCTATGTCAACTACCAGCCACCTATGGAGAATGCTTTGAATTCTTGAAGTAATCCCTAAAGGCTTTCTCTTGATTCAACTGAACGTTGGCAAGGGCAAAGCTATCTACTTCCTTCAAAAAAGGATATTCCTTTTTGTATTTCGCCGGCGTTATCTTGGGTATCCTTTTACCCTGCTCCAAAGCTTTAAGCTTCTCTTCCAGCATCTTGTTCCAAACAAACCTGCAACATCCAAAGGTCTTTTGAAAAAATTCTTTTTGCTTATCCAAATATATCTTCTAATTACCTCAGCTGGAGCTCCGCCGCTTATCAATAAGCAATAGCTTCTTGACCAAAAATATTCCTTCCACAATCACAATTCACCTCCATCTTATAGAAGATGGAAACTTCTTGCGGCAAATTTGATGTCTCTCCTTTGTTTAATTTTGCCGTTTCTTGTTCTTCCAGTATCACTTTATCTTCTTTCTGCTCATTTTTGCCATCTTCTTTATGTCCTTCCCTCCCATTGAGATTTTTACTTTCGATGGAACCACCTTTATCATTATCAGAGCGAGTGGCATTGTTTTCCGTGTGAGAACCATCCTCATCTCCCAAAAAACTGACCTTCTGATTCTCGAAAACTTTGTCATCAGAAAGCTCTGTTTCTTTCTTAGCAACTTGATGTCGCCATTTAGCGTATGGTTCGTGCTCTTCTGTCACAATATTTGCTGGATTCCCACCATATTAATTTATTAGTTCTGATTCACTATCAACAAAGCCATCTGTCGTATACATTTTGGTGCAACCTGATAATAAAAATAACACAATTGCCAATATTAAACATTTAAATACAATTCTCTCTCGCATTTCTATCAACCCCCACAATGGAAATTATAGCCTCTTTCGTCTGCTTTTTCGAGCGTTTAAAAGCCTGGATGAAAAGGTTACGTCGCTATCGTGCCCTTTACCCTCTTTAGTCTGCCCAAGTTCGGGTTTATCCACGACCTCGTTTTCCCCTTCAATGCTCCTCTTTAACCGAACATCGTCTTGATCCCGATCGCTTTCAGATGCGGTAGCGCTTTCATCCGCGCCTTTGTGCGCATTGCCATGGCTTTTTAAATTGCCCTCAAATGCGCTGGGTTTCGGCCAATGGCCTTCCCATATCTTTATCCTCGATGCCCATCTCCTCAATAAAGCCTCTACTTTAAGCCTTCTTAAGGCCACCTCCACCACAAACAACACAAGCGCGGCAGAAAGCAGGTACGGCCAGACCTCGGTTTCCACCCAAACCGGATGCAGGTCCTCGCGGAACACCTGTTCAGGCTCGTCAAGCATAATGCCACCGGTTTCTTTCACCAGCCTTTCAAGCAGCTCTTTAGCGCCCCGATTGCGGATATCGTACTCCGGCGAATAGCTGACCGCCAGGCCGCTTTCAAGCTGTAAAGCCGCGCTTTCACCATCTTTAAGCTCCACTCTAACAAGATACACGCCCGCCTCATCTATCTCAAATTCACCCTCATATCTCCCTGGCTGAGTGGCCTGAAGCGATACCTCCTGCCTGCCACCGGCCGGCTTCATAACGACTGCATGGCCGTGTAAGGCCTCATCCCAGTTTTGGGATATATCCAAAGTAATATGCCCCTTGTCCCCAACCCTGCTGAGCTCAAGAAGGCCATCTTGATCCTCTTCTGAAGGCAGCACCCATGATATGACATTAAGCCAGAAACGCTGCACCGCATCCCATGCAAGCCAGTCCCCTGTCCAGCTGCCACGCAGGTCGCTGGTCCATGCCACTACCCGTCCCAGACCATACTGCCACTCAGCCAATAACGGGTCCTGCCTATCGCTGGACAGCACCACGTTGGCTTCCACCTTTGGCAGGGTGGCGATATACCCGTGTAGCGGCGGAAAGCCTTGATTAAACCCCTCTACTATGGGTGAATCCCCGGTGACGACCGGATAAAACGTTCGGTTATGTATATAGCTTTGAGTTGCCAGATATGTTTCCTTGGTGAATATTTTAGGGATATTGGTAAACTCGTCGGTATAATAGTAGCGCCCTTCTCCTATATTTGCCAGCTCTTCTAGTAATTTTGTATCCGAATCCTCACCTACCGCCACCGTCGAAACCGTAATCCCATGGTCCCGCATCTCCTGTACCAAGCCATGGAAATTGCCCTCCTGGGACTGCCCATCGGTAAGCATAATCACGTGCTTGAGCTGCACGTTCAGCTCTTTTAAAGACTCATAAGCCAACTTAAGTCCTGGATACATATTTGTCCCCCCACCGGGCCTTATGGTGCCAATATCGCTCTTTATCCTGTCTACATCGTCTACTGCTTGCGTTTTCACAATCCATGAAGCCACATCATCAAAAGCCACCACGCCTATATAGTCTACCGGCCGCAAGGCCTCGGTCGAGCGGATGGCAGCCTCCTTCGCCAGCTCCATCTTGCTTACGCCGTACTGCCCTGCCGCCATGCTACCTGATTTGTCTATCACCAGCACCAGCCCCAGGGAAGGTATATCCGCTTTACGCATGAGGTCCACATCGACCGGCAGCATGGACTCAAGCGGCGTAGCCATATACCCGCCCAGGGCATAGCTGTTGTCGCCTCCGGTCACCAGCATCCCCCGTCCCAGATGTTTTACGTATGAATCAAGCGCCTTCATCTTTTCATCTCCTAGGTCATCGGCAGCAACGTTGCACAGCACCACTGCGTGGTATTTGCGGAGCTCCTCCAAAGCGGCCGGCAATACTTGAGGAGTAAGAACCATCGTTTCGATCCCCGCCTGATTCAGCATCTTCATAAGCTCCCGGCCTTCGCCCTCTCGTCCCTCCACCACCGCCACAGCGGGCAACCCATATACCTCCACAAAGGCGGCCACGCTGTTGTTCTGGTACACCGTATCCTCACCTACCTGCAAGACTGCCTCATAGGTCTTTATTCCGCTGTCCTGCGCCGTATCCTTAAACACAAAGGTGTTCTCTCCTTTTTGTATCTCCACCCTTTCCTGGCTTATGAGCTGGCGGTTGGCATACAGCCTCAACACACCAGAGGTGTTCGCTGTGCTGTCAATCTGTACCCGTATATCGTATGTCTCCCCTTTATACAGGCGGCCGGGAACATCCAGCGATGTTACCTGTACTTCGGCTGAGGGTGTGGTGTCAAAGTACACCCCGTCGACCACGATATCCTGCAAAGCCAGCGCTCTGGAGCTTTTTAAGGCATCGCCTACATTCTCGGCAGCGTCGGTGAGCAACACTATCCTCTTCCGGGTATCGGCAGGCAAAAGGGCAGCCGCCATCTGAAGCGCACCCTCTATATCGGTGAAATGGGGATTGGGGAGGGTTTCAAAGCCGCCAAAGTAAGGGGTCCGTCCTGCCGGGTGCTCCACCAGCGCATCCTTCCCAAAGGTTATAATGCCTGCATTCCAGTGGGGTGGCTTTTGCTCCAATGCTGTCGCTATAAAAGATTCCATTTGCGCTTTGGCCCCCGCCGCGCTGTTCGACAGGTCGGCAACGAAAAATACGGTAGCGGCATGGGTATACTTCCTTATACTGGCCCCCGCCAGGGATAATATTATGAGAAGCACTATTACGCAGCGCAGGATCAAAACATACCTATCCTTCTTGCTCCCGATTCGCCGGCTCCTCGCAAACGAAAGTATCACAAACGCTACAGTAGGGACAGCCAGAAGCAACCACAGAGGGGCAGCAAAGCCTATGCCGCCATTTTTAAAGCTAATACCCACGTTGATACACCCACCATTCAAGCATAATAACAGCCAGCACAGCCCCGGCGAAGTACCTCCACAGCTCCTTCACAAGCCCGGATACATCGCTCCGCACATCCGCAGGCTGGCCCACATCGCTCATGACCTGTCCTGCCCTCAGATCGGACTCGCTGTGAGTCGGAACATGAACAGTAAAATGAGATTCCAATACCTCTTGCCTGTCGCCCTGCTGGATAACCTGCTGCACCGTGTATACCCCCACTTCATGGTTATCGATAAAGGGGACAACGCTGTAAGACGGATCAAGTACGAATTCCTTCCCAGATGGGGTTATCACACGAATCTCCTGAGCGCCAGGCAGCAAATTTATGTGCACCTCCTGCCCGGCATAAAACCAGCTTTCCAGCACTACAGATTGAGGGAGCGCCCAAGCAAGCACATTTTGAATCAGTATGGGGAAATCCACCTTGAGCGGAATATCCGAATAATGTACATCAAACGAAAATGCAATAACTCTCTGGGTACCAATTTCACCTGCCATTATAAGGGGCCCCTGCCCCCCATCAAGCACAGCCTCGGCCCACGGGGGCACAATCATCCGCCTCGCCTTTGCAATATTGAAGCCTTCATAGTTTACAAGATCCAAAAGGCGTGCGTAACGGGAATGGGATGAAAGCCGCAGGTTTTGGGGAACGTACTCCTCCCCCACTTCCAAAAAGCCGTTTTTGGGTGGGGGATTGAATATAACGATGTTCCCATCCCTGGGAAGTTTTGAAGGGATATACCCGTCAAATACATACAGCGCATATCCATTCAAGTCCACGGCATGTTCATAAGCTGTTTTTACAAGATTCACATCATCTCGAAGGGCTATGGCCTTCTCCAGAAAGACGTTGCGCTGGGTCACCAGCAACACCTTGTTTTCTTTGTGGAGTTCCATAAACGTCCAACCTCTGTTGTCGACAGCCAGATCATCCTCATCCAAAATGGCTACCTCCACGCGCTTGGCATCGGCAGGTATCCCCGTCCAGTACACGTCTGCCTTGCGGCCGGCAGGCACCGCAACCTCCCTTATATCAAAGGTAGCGCCATCTACCAGGCATTCAACCGCGAGCGCAGCGTCCTCATCAGAATAATTTGCGATCTTTGACAAGACCACCGTTCCATTGGGCGTCTGAGACCAGTTCACCAGCTCAACGGCAAAATTTTTCCCTTCATTATTAAAGACAATTGACTCTATGTCTTGGTTCCTTATCTGATATACCTTATCGCTGTAAATGCGTATTCGAACATCCTCAAGCTCCTTCGCAAGCGCCTGGACCAAAGCCAGGGCTTGTTCCATGCTGCCCTGGCCGTTGGTAACCTCTATTTCATTGAGCCGCTGCTTTAAAATGCTTTTGTCGCCGCTCCTGCTTGCGACCACCTCCGCGTCATATCCGGCAGCAATGAGGGTCACACGCTGCCCTGGGAGCAAATCATCGATAAAGCCCTCTATCTCCCTTTTGGCAAGTAAAAATCGTGATGGTTTTACATCCTCAGCCTGCATGCTGGCCGAACAATCCAATACCACTATAAATTCGGAACTCCTGCCTTCTTGAAAGAGAAACGGCCTGGCAATTGCCAGGGTAAAAAACGCTGCAGCTGCCAGCTGTAAAAAAAGCAGGAGGTTTTTTCTGAGCTTCTGCCAGGGTGCATTGGCCTGCATATCCCGAACGGCCTTTTCCCATAGATGAGTGCTCGAAACTTCAACCTCTTGATACCGCTGTTTCAACAGGTACAGCAATACAATGGCCGGTATGGAAAGCGCAAACAAAAACCCCCACGGATTTAGAAAGCTCACCAGTCCACCTCCACATACGCAAAAAAGCCTTTTACAGTCATACAGCTATCTCACAAGTCCAGGCTTCATCAGGTTGTGAAACACCACCTCTTCCAGGCTGTTGGCGCTGCTTGCCAGCACGTAATTTATACCCCGGGCATAGCAAAATGCCCTGACGTCGTTTAAAAACTCATCCAGCGCTTTTCTGTAAGCCTTGAGCACACCGGGAGTTACGATGACATCTTTTGCCTCTTCACCTTCCACGTCCACCAGGCGCAGGCTACCGCTCAGCTCCGGGTCAAGTTCCTGTGGTGCCATGAGGTGTATAAGGGTTACCTCCTGTTTGAGATACTGAAGATACTCGAGCGCCTGCTTATACCCATCCTTTGAAAACAGGTCGGTGATCATAATGCTTATACCCCCGTTAGGCTTTAAGATGGGGCATTCCTTGATAGCGCTGCATAGCGACGTTTTCCCATCGAACTTAAGGCCTTCTATGAACTTGAGAGCCCGCCAGAACCCCTGTTTGCCAGAGAAATAGGGTAGATAGGTAGCTGGCTTATCCTGTATGCCTACCACGGCCACCCTGTCAAAATTGGCAAGGGCAATGTAAACCAACACGGCTGCCAGCTGCTTAGCAAGCACCCCCTTGTTCGGCTGGCCCCAGTTCATTGATGCGCTCACATCCAAAAACACGGTGATGCTCGCCTCCCGCTCCTCCATGAACAGCTTGACAAACAGCCGCTCAAAGCGCGCATAGGCATTCCAGTCAATGCGGCGGAAGTCATCTCCCGGGATGTATTCCCTGAAGTCGGAAAACTCAATGGAACTTCCCTTGCTCCTGGATTTTCTGTTACCGCCCATATCCCCCTTAATGGCCATACGGGCGTTTAAGGCCAGCCTGTCCAGCCTCTTTAAAAACTGCTGATCAAGTAGAGGCCCGTCCAAACCCATCATCACTCCTCAAGCCCCGACAGTATCTCGCCTATTATTTCATCGGGGCTCTTGCCTTCAGCCATCCCTTCAAAGCTTAAAGATATCCTGTGTCGCAACGCCGGATACGCCACATACCTTATATCGTCAAAGGACACGTTATATCGCCCTTCCATCACTGCCCTTACCTTTGCGGTGCTTATAATGGCCTGAGCACCGCGAGGACTGGCTCCGTACCTGATATAGCGCTTGGCCACCTCGGGCGAATCGGCCCTTTCAGGGTGAGTTGCAAGCACCAGGCGCAGGGCGTAGTCCTGCACGCTTCTGGCTATGGGCACCGCCGCAGCGACAGACCTGAGCCGCATTATGGTTTGTGCATCGGCCACCTTTTGAGCCTTTACCTCGCTCCCGGTGGTGGTCATATCAACGATCTCATGCAGCTCCTCAAGCGAAGGAAACTCCACCAGTATTTTGAACATAAACCTGTCCAGCTGTGCCTCGGGCAAAGGGTACGTCCCCTCCTGCTCGATGGGGTTTTGCGTCGCCAGTACAAAAAAGGGCTGGGGCAGCTGCCGAGTTACTCCTCCCACCGTCACGGTATGCTCCTGCATGGCCTCAAGAAGGGCGCTCTGCGTTTTGGGCGTTGCACGGTTGATCTCATCGGCCAGCACTATATTGCTGAACACCGGACCGGGCTGAAACTCAAACCGGCTGTTCCCGCTCCCATCGCGTACTACTATGTTTGTGCCCGTAACGTCAGCCGGCATAAGATCCGGCGTAAACTGTATTCGGTTAAAGGACAAGTCCAGCACCCTGCTTATGGTACGTACCAGGCGCGTCTTGCCCAGACCGGGTACGCCTTCCAGCAGCACATTGCCTCCGGCCAGCATGGCCATGATAACCTGGCGTATCACATCCCGCTGGCCTACGATCTCCTTTGCAATCTCGCCTTCTATTTCCATTACCCTTTGGGCAAACACTTCTATGTCGTTTATGCTTACATCCATATTAATCCCCCGTTCATCGCCATAATGCTTTTCTCTACAAAGCAAAAGCCATCAAGGCAACTTTACATAAGCCACCGCCCTTAAAAACTAATATTAGATACAAATTATTACCATTTCAAGGTCTTTCTATCGTAAACTACTCCAGCGACAAACTACACTTATTCACAGTTAACCTCGAGATCTTCTTACACTTCCCATATCTAATACCTTCATATGCCGCTCCGAGGCACTTCGCTGCAAAAAATTCTTAGCTCTTTAGAAGAAACCTTCCTCACGGTTACAATAAAACTATTTAAAAGCAACTATTCAATGGCGTTGAAGTACTCCTTAATCAGCTCTCGCATTCCGGCGGGGATGTTCATGCGCTCTAAATTTTGCATGGCCTGGCGGCTGTAGCTGCCAAACACCTCATTGTAGGGGACAAAACCGTCAAAGCTTCCCAATCCCGGGCCGGCCTCTGTCTGTTCGCTTGCACCCTGCCCTGACGGTTTTCCGGTAACCTGGCTGGCCTGGCCGCCATCGCCCAGCCTGGTAGAGTCGTATATCCTCTTATAATCGCCATAAGAATCGGGATCGCCCTGGCCCTTTGTACCCTGCTGGGATGACGTGCCAACCTCCTGATACCCCGCATCCCGATTCATGTGCCCGGCGCCTGTCCCCGTGCCTGCTCCAACGCTGGAAGAACCCTGACCGGTGCTTGTCGAACCGCTGCCTGAGCCGCGATCTCCCAAGACATTACCCGGGCCATCCGAGCCCTGATCACCTTGTCCACTCCCTGAACCCTGTCCGTCACTACCCGAACCGTTATCGCCTGTATTCTGACCGCCCGAGCCCTGGCCGTTTGATGACTGACCCCCCGAGTTTTGGCCATTCCCTTTCTGGCTGTCAGGCCCCCGATTGGTTTTGCCGTTTGAATGGCTACTTAAGCCCTGATCGGCGCCATAGACATTTTGGGCCAGGCGGATATCCTGTCCGGCTGCACTAGCTATGCTGTTCTTCATATTCTGTAACAAGTATTGAATATCGGCCGGGTTGGCAAAGCCTTCCTGAGCCATATAGGTAAGCATCTCCTGTAGAGAGTCCAGCTCTCTTGTTACATCGCCTGATTGGCCGGCAATAGCTGAAGCTACAGCCCCAGCCGCCTTCTCCAGCTGCTTCTTCAAACTGCCATTTGGCAGGGCATCGGCTGCACTTTTAAGCGCTGCCTCCAGCGACTGCATTGCCTCAGCATCCATATTCTCCTGCTTAATCTGCTCCTTTAAGCTCTCAAGCGCATGCTCTATTCCTTGCGCCTCCATGGCTTTGGCTGCCTGGCCAAGTTCGCGGGTCAGCAAATGCCTCTCCAGAGCTTCACCCAGCAAACCCATCCTGTACTGCCGGAACCTCTTCACAAGTCCGGCAAGTTGCTGTTCAGCCTTTGAGACCTCCTTGATGGCTTCCTTGTAGTCGCTGGTTTGCCTGAGCCTCCTTGCAAGCTGGTTTACAAGGTGCATGAGCTCCTGCTTCTCCTCCGCAGTCAGCTCAGCCTGTGTTGTCAAATTCTCCTGTACCTTATCCTGAAGCTGCTCAACCTGATTCTCTATCTCCCTCTGCACCCTTATTCGGCGGTCTACGATTTGGTTTTGTGGATTTGGTAGCATGCCTCCCACAAGGATCAATAAAGCCATGCCCACCAAGCCTAGCATCCATTTTTTAGGCGGTGTAACAGAGATAGCGGCGGTATCAAGCTCTTTGAGCCTGCGTATGGTATCCTCCCTTTGCATTACCGAAAAAGCATCGTCAAGGCCCATGCGCTCATACGCGGTGATGGCCCTCTCCTGCAGGCCCAGCCTGTCAGCCTCGCGGGCAACATCTTTGAGCGAGGGGCGATAAAAGGCACTGACCACAACCGAAATCAATAGGATTCCGAAGCCACAGGCGGCAGCCTTCTGCCACATATAGGGTATGGGGACGAAGAACGATGCGCACAGCCATACCACCACCTGGGCCAATGCTAAAATAGCCCCAAGCACCACGTACTTTATGAAATGGCGCAGCAATATGCGCCTCCTTATGGGCTTTAAGGCGCCATATAATCTTTTATCCACCGCTTTGGCCATCAACCAGTCCCTTCTTTCACGCATTTTCATGGCGGTAGCTTTTCACCTGCACAACTGTCATCGCTTTTCTGGATAGCTTATTCATCCAATTTAATTTGCCCGTCTTTTTGCCCGTATTCTTATACCCCACATTTCGTTTGTTTTTTAGGTAAACTTATTGATCAAAACCTGCTACGCCAGTATTTTTAAAATTTTATGCTAAGTACTATTAGAAAAACACAAATTCCCATTAGATACTTCTTTCTTCAGTGGTTGCCTTCTACTGCCATATCCCCGGCTATGCCTTATCCTAATAAATTTTTTACACGCTAAGAGTATATATTTATAGGAGGAAATTGTTTTAAAACGCATGCGTCAAATCACAATGATCAATACGCAATTCTTCTCGTCAGCATTTTAAATATCTGGTCCCAACAGCTTAAGATTTACGCTTGAGCCTCTTGTACGGCCTTATAACCCAGGCACTGGCACAGAGCAGCAGTACAGCTATACCTGACATCACAGCGCTGTTACCGATCCATAGAGGCAGCTTCTGAAACCACCCCTGTGGCGAACCCAGACTCCTGCTCACGCCGAAAAATAATCCCAATATTCCATAGTAGACGTTGGCCGTCGGATCGCCGGCCTGCCTGGCCAGCAGGTCACCTAATCCCACCGCAGGATTTATATAGAGTATAAAGGGGATATAATGATCAGTGGGGCTCGGCACCTGTGAATAGTGTACCGACATCATGTAAGCGCCCAGTGCCACCGATACTATTCCCAAGAAGAAAATTGTAATATAGGTAACTACCGTGGACACCACCGTCCTCTTGAAAAGCGCAGAATAGAATATCCCTATGCTCCCAACAGCAAACGCCGTGATGATATAAAACAGAAACAGCATAGCAACATCTTCGGGCGCAATGCCCCCGAACAGGAACACCAGGCTAAAGAGCGGTATGGATGAGATTATGAGCAGCAGTATGAAGGCCAGCGATGACAGCAGCTTTCCAATTATTATCGAGAGAGGAGACATCTTGGTACACAGAAGCAGGTCAAGCGTCTGCATCTCGCGCTCGCTGCTTATCACACCAGCAGTCTGTGCAGGGGTGACCAGCAGGATAAGGGCAAACTGAAGAACCGCAAGCATCAGATACACCCGAAGTCCTACTAACCCGCTCGAACTAAAGGACAGGTAATACATCACTTCATTTTCAACGCTAATTTTGAAGAATATATAAGCGATAAACAGCATAACTCCCAAATAGGCCGTCACTGCCGCAGCCGTCCTCCAGCCGCGCATCCTGGTTTTAAGGCTGATTGCCAGTACGGGGTTATAAAGCCATCTCTTCATCGCTGGTCACCTCCATAAATATCTGCTCGAGATTGCCTTCCATCTTGCGGAAGGATACCACCGGCACATCGCTGCTCACAAGGGCACGAAGGAGTTGCCACAGGTCCTCGTCGCTTCCCTTGCAGGCCACCTCCAGCTCCTGGTCCTCCTGAACGACGCCGGTGACCATGGGCTGTTCCTTGAGCAGGCTTATGGCCCTGTCCATATCTCTCAGCACCCTTATCCTGACCACCGTCCTGCCCGTCATCCTCTGGATGATCTGCTCCACGCTCCCCTGAACCACCAGCTTGCCCCTGTCTATGATTCCCACGCTGTCGCATATCTCAGCCACCTCGGGCAGAATATGGGAGCTTATCAGTATCGTCTTGCCCATCCTTTTGAGCTCCTTCAGTATAGCCTTTATTTCAGCTCTAGCACGGGGGTCCATACCCGATGCCGGTTCATCCAGTATGAGAAGCTCGGGGTTATGAATCAGACAGCGGGCCAAGCACAGCCGCTGCTTCATCCCCCGCGACAGGGTATCAACGTAGGCATCCTTTTTATCGCTCAAGTCCACCAGCTCCAGCAAGTCTTCGGCTATCTTGCGCCGCTCGCGGTATTCAATGCCGTATGCGCTGCCGTAAAAGTCCAAATATTCCATAACTTTTAGATTGTCGTACACCCCAAAGAAGTCAGGCATATACCCTATCTTTTCCCGCGCCTTCATGGGTTCTTTGAACACGTCTATACCGTCCACCACTACCCGGCCTGAGGTGGGGGCCAGCAATGTAGCTATGATCTTCATCGTGGTGGTCTTGCCGGCACCGTTGGGGCCTATGAATCCAAATATCTGGCCCCGTTCAACCTCCATGTTGAGGTGGTCAACGGCAAGGAAATCGCCATACTTCTTGACGAGGTCGCGAACCACCAGCATCAGCGCCGCCTCCCTTCTATCGATAGAGTAGGCAGCTGTATGGTCCCCGGCATCTCGAGTTTCAACGAGGACGTAGAGCCCGCAGATTTATTAAACACCTTGACCTTTAATTCCAGCCTGCCCTGAGGGGTTATATATTTCTGCACCGCATGGTCGTCTATGGAGATAAGCCCCTGCGCATTGTCTATTGAAAGCCCCTCTCCAGCGTCTATATATTCACCCCTCGCTGGATCATACACATACAGTTCAGGGACAACACCCTGGTAATTCAAATATATCTCTACTTTGGAATATTCCAAACCGCTGTAAGGCTTCATATTAAAGTAAAATACGCCGGATCCCTGACTCGCGTAACCTACCGTATTCCCCTCTGTGTAAACTATTCCTTCGCTTTTGCTCCTGTCCAAAGCAGCCATTATAACTCCAGGGGGAATATAGACATTGCCCTCATCCTCATAAGGCACATCAAACTGCGCGGTTATAACATTTCTATGGTACATGATTTGTGGTGCAGCGCCGTTCACCTCAATATCCGGAACAATCCTCTGTGTGCTAAACCCCAGCAGGTTGAGCGTCCCTTTCAACGGCAAGGTTGCACTATAATCATAGGCCATCATCAATCCCTCTACAATCAGCCTCCGCACATACCTTTCGCGGACCTCATCGTCTAAATTCCTGTACCCTGCTGACAAGGTATGAGGATATGGGAATACCTGATCCAGCATGCTGTACAAATAAGGCATTTGAGATTGCCACTGGCCCGTATTTGCAAATACCGGCACATCCACCTGTTTTGCCTCACCCGCTGCCAAGTTGCCTAACACCTGATACCCATACTGCGTATACGCGATAACATCTTCCAGCGGATAAGGCATATTGTTAATTATGCTTCCCTTTATCCTGTTGCCTTCAAAATACAGCTCGGCATCAATTGTGCCGAATTCATCTACCGTGTCAGCCATCATAAAATCCCACATGGTCCACACGTTGGTATTGTAAAAGGTTATTGAAGGGTATCTGCCCTGTACCACCCGCGCCTCAATTGGCCCCCTTCGTCGGTCATTTTGGCCGCTTGCAGAAGGCATGTTGTAATCATCATATACCCCCTGGCTTCCCAAAGCCAGCAACGAGTCGCCTTCAACCGTAACCTGGTAATCCCCCTTCTTGGGCACGAACACGCCAATGTGGCTCTCCACATCTGCGCTGCCGCTTCCATCCAAGTTTACCACCGAAATGGCGTGGGTTATGATATCACCCCCCTTGGCCATATACCCCAAACCATATATGATAGCTGAAAACACCATCACCGTAATGGGTATTGTGAACCACGTCCATTCGCGCCTGTCCAATCGTTTGAGCACCAGGTAATTCACAGGCCCCACCACAATTAAATATGCAGCAAGTATTAAAAGCAGCTTTGAAAAAGGGGGAAGGTCCATAGCCTTCATGCCTATTCCGAGGGCTTCATGAATTCGCTCATTTCTTGCTGTCCCAACCCTCATACCATAAGCTCTGCGCACTTCAATGTCTTTCAGAATGCTCACCTTATCGGCGCTCATATGAGCGTTCAGGATATTTTCCCACAGCATCTTATTGCCGGTCCAGCTTACAAATGGCTCCAGCCCCAAGTCGAAGGCCGACACAAAGATGTACCCTGCACCGCGATTTAGTTTCCATACGATTACCTTGCCCTCATGCTCAAGTATGGGCTCTGCACCATCGATGGCCAGATCCATTATCTCAAAAGGCACATCGCCCTGTATCGTGCTTTCACCGACAGCTTCTAGAATGGGAATTCTAGCCACCTCTTCTGTCTCCGACATGCTGGCTGAAAGAATACCATCCTGCAAACCAGACAGCGTCTTGTGCCCGTTGGCGCCGGTACCCACAATGAGAATGCCGCCGGCCTCCACCCACTGCCGCAGGGCCTCTACCTGCTGTTTCGAAAACCCGGTTGTATCGGCATTGTTCAGTATGAGTATCATAAAATTATCAAGGACCTCTTTTCTGTCCGGAAAATCTTCCATACCAAGATATACCGCCTCATACTGATAAAAGATGCGGTCACTGCCCAGTGAGGCCTTCCAGTAGCTAAGCGCCTCCCTGTCGTCCGTCACAAGGCCCAGCATATAGCTGTCCCGCGTCACCGGCGCCACATCGTCGATCTCAACGCTATCTATTACAGTACCCCGTTGAGTTAGCTTCACCTCAAAATTCCTCTGCAGAGTATTTATTTGGACATAGAGTTTAAAGCGCTTTCGCGTACCATGGGGAATAACCACCGACGTCGAAAACACGGCCGAGGTGGTGCGATTTGGCTGCTGGACCTCTATCTCGAGGTCTCCCTGTACATCATCACCCTTATTCTCGATATCCACCGTAATAGGAGTCCAGTTCTCAAGCCTGAAGCGCCCATCAAAGCCCATTTTAGCTTCCATGATTACGCCATCGTCGTCATTGGCATATGCTATGCTAACGTTGACCGAACCTAGCTGCATCAACAGCGCTAAAAAGGCTAACACCATTATCGTTGCTCTTTTCACACCATTCCCTCCACCCAGAATCTATTTCCCGCAGTACATTTCTCAATCGCCCATTCGATACGGTCAGGCATACTACCTATTTCTTCTCCCTTCATAGATTATATCATCAATTGAAACCGAAAAAATAAATAAATAACAACAAATTTATTAAAATTGATTTAAGACTAAAAATATAAGGTCCTAAACCATATATTGCCAGGAATTAGGACCTTTGCTACAAATGCAACTAATGCCATTTGGATAAAAATGCTGTACTTTAGAATGACAATCTATGATGCTTTTACTTTTTGAGCGCAATTAATACTGTGATTATCCCACAAAAAGTACCGGTTCTAAATAAAATTTCTTAAACCTATTGTCGAAAAACAACCAAACCGATGAACACAAATATAAAAATGAATGTAAAAAAGAAGGAGTTAATCTGTTCTTCGGATCCTTCTTTATCCATTTCAGTAAACTCTTGAAATTCATGGCTGCTATCTTAAACCCAAACCACAATTTTGAACGCAATAATCCCCTTCCGTTATCTTTACTCGACACCTATCCTTTAATGGACATCTCTTACATTTTTCTACTTCAAAGTAGGCCTTGTAATTCCCTTTACTGTTATAACTGGCATACGGTTCTTCTCCGCCAGAACATCCTATTATAACATTTCTTGCCTCATCTACCTTGTATTCACTGTAATCCATCTTATCTTCTGACGGCTTCTTACCAGTTAATCCCGTCGGTATCATCTCTATGTTCTTTTCCAATGCCTTCTGAGCTATTTCTTCACTATAATAAGTACCGTCCACAATAACCTTTGTTTCATTACCTGCTTCCCCTTTAGGTAACCGTTCTATCGTATCTTTTGCAAACTGTTGGTCACTATATATGTTCTGCCTTAGGTCATATTAATAATCACTCCACCTTCTTCGTTAAAACTTTCAACCACATTGGCTACATACCCTATATTGCCTTTGTTATATTTCTTCCGATACGTAGCATCAGGATCTGTCGGATTTTGTAAACTGTCTGATGGT
>Ga0224486_100132_pt1 | contig 34468 bp, 23 predicted proteins | sample TexhydDE_CT_test_FD_172013 | JGI IMG/M metagenome (GOLD analysis project Ga0224486, IMG submission 172013) | Fracking water microbial communities from deep shales in Oklahoma, United States - hydraulically fractured wells DE_CT_test ... | reverse complement strand
AGTGCTATTTTGCTGACTTTTTATAGTATTATTATACCATATTTAGCACTTTTTTGAAAGAGATTGGCGTATTTTATCCTACAATTAGCCCGAAAAATTTTTACTCCTCAGCGCTGTAAAACATACATTATTACCACTATTATAGCAGTAAATTAAACATGCCTAACTCCCCATTTTTTATATCCTCATTGCCCTCATCTACAGGCACACGGCCTTGCAGAAACCGGAAAAGCGACTTATATGCTCACCACTCACACAACTGCAATCTTGCAAGATCATACGGATTTATTAACCATTACCACAAGAGCGTAACGCCATCATATTTTAACGGTTCATTTGCATATTGTAAGAAAATATTGCAAGAAATGTATAATATCATGGAAGCTATCAAACGGTACATACGGAACCCCTTGTGCTGCACAGTAATCCCTTAAGCGGCCTTTTGCAAACACTATATCCGCCTCACGGGCCGCACATCTATCAGTCGTTCCATCGCCGATGAAAATTATAGTCTGGTACTGTGCCTTAAGCTCCCTCAAGCGCCTCAATTTGCAGTTCCCACAAGGGCCCAATCCGCTCTCACATTCATCGCTTTCATCGAAAAACACAGCTTCTATATGGCGCCCATTAAACTTCAAACGGTTGGCATAAATCTTTATATTGGTGCTATCGATGCCTTCTTTTTCAAAAAAACTTGAAATGGTGTTGACATAGCCTCCACTTACTACGATAAGCGGAATGCCTTTTTCGCTTAATAATTTACAAAAGTCCTTAAAACCTTCATCCAAGCGGGCATTTTGAAATATGAAGCTCAAAAATTCCTGTTCAGTAAGATGGATTCTTTTAAAATGCTGGAGGGCGCCTTCCTTGACGCCCAACTTGCCCTGGGCAATTAACTCCTCAATCTCATAACTAGGCTGCCCTCCAAAGGTAAAATAAATCAAATCGTTTGTATCAATATCAGTAATAGTCCCATCAAAATCAGATACTATTGCCACGTTGCTTAGACTGTCCAAGCCCTTATAGTTCACCGCCATTTCAGCCCTCCAGTGCACGAATTAAGCACCACATTTTATTTAGCAGCAGTAGCCTGCCTTTTGATCTCCTTGAGCCGCTTCATGACGTCATTGGCTCCTCTGCCGAAATAATCGTGCAAGATCTTGTATTCAGCATAGAGCCTGTCGTACATCTTGACATTCTCGGGTATGGGCCTGTATACCGTGTCCTTCACCTTTGCCATAACTTTTGCCGCCTCTACTATGGAGTCATAGCCGCCGCGTTCTTTCCCTGCCGCTACCGCGCCAAACATCGCAGAGCCAAGAGCAGGCGCCTGAGGAGAACCCGATATCTTTATCTCCCTATTGGTCACATCGGCATATATCTGCATCATAAATGGGTCTTTCTCTGCAATTCCACCAGCGGCATAAAGCTCATAGATGGGAATGCCGTGCTCTTCAAATGTCTCGATAATCATCCTGGTGCCGTAAGCAGTGGCCTCTATGAGCGCCCTGTATATCTCTTCGGGCTTTGTAAGAAGTGTGCATCCCACAATCACTCCCGTAAGGTCCACATCCACCAGCACAGAGCGATTACCGTTCCACCAGTCAAGTGCCACCAATCCACTCTCGCCTACCGCCAGCTTTTGCGCCTTCTCCGCCAGCAGCCGATAAACGCTTATGCCCCTTTCCTTGGCCTCCTGAACATATGCAGCCGGTACGCAGTTCTTGACAAACCATTCAAAATGATCCCCTACACACGACTGCCCGGCTTCATAGCCCATATAGCCCGGGATGATTCCATCCTCCACAACGCCACAGATGCCGGGTACCATCTTTTCTTCCTTGCCGAGCAGCATATGGCATGTGGAAGTCCCCATGATCATCAGCATCTTTCCTTCCTCGGTAATGCCAACAGCAGGTACCGCTACATGGGCATCCACATTGCCTACGGCGACGGCCGTACCTGGCTTAAGTCCTGTTAAGCGTGCAGCTTTCTCGGTTATCTCACCGGCTTTGGTGCCTATTGGATATATATCCCTGCTGAGCTTTTCATCTACTACATTTTCAAGCCTGGGATCCAGGGCCCTGAAGAAATCCTTGGATGGATACCCTTTTCTCTTGTGCCATATGGCTTTATAACCCGCGGTACAGCTGTTACGCTTTTCCTGTCCGGTCAGCTGAAGCACTATCCAGTCAGCCGCTTCGATGAATTTCGCAGCCCTCTCGTATATCTCAGGTGCCTCATTTAGTATCTGCCATATCTTGGGAAATAACCACTCGGAGGAGATCTTGCCGCCATACCTCTGCAAAAACTCTTCTCCTCTTTCAGCGGCGATCTGGTTCAACCTGTTAGCCTCATCCTGTGCCGCATGATGTTTCCAAAGCTTAACATACGCATGGGGATGTGACTTATACTCGTCATAAAAGCACAGCGGAGTCCCGTCCTTATCGATGGGGAGCATGGTGCATGCAGTAAAATCAATCCCGATGCCAATTACATCTTCATTGGAGACCCCTGCTTCTTTAAGCACCGCTGGGATGGTTTCAGCCAGCACATCAAGATAATCCTGAGGATGCTGAAGCGCCCAATCGGGCTCCAGCTTTGTCTTTCCGTCGGGCAGGTATTCATCCATGACGCCATGGGGATATTCCTTAACTGCAGTGGCCACTTCCCTGCCGGTGTCCACTTCAACCAGTACCGCCCGCCCGGACTGGGTTCCAAAATCCACCCCTATCGCATACTTCTTACCCATATTATATCTCCTCCCTCTCGCTTACTTTTTTAGCACTTCCCCTTATAACCAGCTCCGGCCGCATTTTGATGCGGGAGCGTTTTTGCCTGCCTTCAATCATATCGATTAAGGCTGTTGCTGCCTGCTGGCCTAATCTTTCCTGGGGATGCGCCACGGTGGTGAGCTTAACCTCGGAAGCCACAGCAAGCTGCGAATCGTCAAAGCTAACGAGAGAAATGTCCTCAGGGACGCTCAGGTCCATTCCTCTCAATACATCCAGTATCTTAATGGCCATCTGGTCATTGTAGCACACAATGCCGGAACATTGCGGGAACAAATCAATAAGGCGCTCCATCATGCTGCTTTCAAAGTTTATCGCTTGCTCTGTATCAAACCATAAAACCCTTGAAGGCAAAACCTCAAGCCCGGCCTCCTCATGTGCCTTCTTAAACCCGGCAAACCTGTAATGCCCCTGAATATCGTCTTTCTTGAACACGCCGCCAATTCTGGTGTGCCCCAGTTCAATCAGGTGTCTGGTAGCTATATAGCCAGCCCAGACATCATCCTCTACAACGTAAGAATAATCAAAATCCTCATAACAACCATGGATAAATAATATGGGAATATTCTTTTTCTTTAGCTCCTGGTACAAATCCAGATTGGGGTTGGGCAAAGCGCTCTTGGTGGGCTCAACTATCAATCCTGCAATGCGGTGATTTTTCAAGTTTTCAAGGCATAGCCGTTCCATTTGATGCTGATTATACGTGCAGCTCAGCAGCATGTTATATCCGTGCTCCAGCAATACGCTGTTAATGCCACGGATTATGGCCGGAAATATATAATCATTGAGGTAGGTGGTAATGACCCCTATGGTGTGCATCTTTTCCCACTTTTCACAGGGGCCATTACCCACAAACGTGCCTTTGCCATGTATTCTATAAAGCCATCCTTCGTTCACCAGCTCTCCGATTGCCTGCCTCACGGTGTGCCTGCTGATGTTGAACTTCTCTGCCAGCTCATTCTCAGAAAAAAATCTGTCACCGAATTTCAACTGCTTCTGGTGTATCGTCTCTATTATATACTCCTTTAGACGCTGGTACTTAGGCTTTTCGTTATTCTCAAGCAAAGTGCTACACCTGCTCCATCTTTTATTTTATTTGAATGGATTCTCATCCCTGTACAGCATATTGGCCGGCTGGTTGAAATCCACTTCCTCGATACCCAGCATCTTCATGGCCGCAAACAATATCTTGCCCACATGTTTGAAGGCAACACCTGTGTGATGCGGGTATCTCTTGGCGATCAAAACGTACCTGTAGAATCTAGCCATTTCTTTTACAGCAAATACTCCGATGCCGCCGAATGATTTGGGATCCACGTCTATAACTTCGCCTTCTGCCACATAGCTCCTCAGCTTGCAATCAGCCGTACCCTGCAACCTGAACAATGTGATGTCCCCTGGCTTTATGGTCCCCTCCAGGGTACCCCTGGTTATATCCGGTTCCTTATCCGGCTCCAGGAGCCTGTGCATGATAAGCTGATATTTCATGGCTCCATCTTTCAAATGGCACTTGGGCGTATTACCGCAGTGGAACCCCATAAACAGGTCGCTTAGCTTGTAATCGCCAAACTTATCCCTGTTGTTTTCATACATGTCCCTGGGAACGGTATTGTTTATGTCAAGAAGGGTTGCCGGCATGCCTGTGGCACATGTAATGATGTACTCACTCAAAGCGCCGTATATATCCACCTCGCATGACACCGGAATGCCGCGGGAAGCCAATCTGGAGTTCACATAGCACGGCACAAAGCCAAACTGGGTTTGGAATGCAGGCCAGCACTTGTTGGCAAATATGGCATACTCCGACGCTCCGATGTGTTTTTCCATCCAGTCCAGCAAGGTAAGCTCATACTGCGCCAGCTTAGGAAGAATGCCAGGGAATTTGTTGCCTTCCCCCAGTTCTTGCTCCATGTCCTTGATGACCGATGGTATCCTGGGGTCGTTTGCATGCAGGTTAAAAGATTCAAATAGGTCAAGCTCAGAATTTTCCATGATTTCAATTCCTAAATCGTACAAAGGCTTTATAGGAGCATTGCATGCCAAGAAGTCCTGGGGCCTGGGGCCAAAAGTGAAAATTTTAAGCTTTGACAGGCCCAGTATCACCCTTGCGATATCCACAAATTCCGAAATCATATCTGCAACTTCATCGGGCGTGCCAACGGGATATTCGGGAATATATGGATTGAGTTTGCGCAGTCCCAAGTTATATGAAGCATTGAGCATTCCACAGTATGCATCCCCACGCCCATCAATCAAGTTGTTCTCGGTCTCCTCAGCTGCAGCCACAAACATGGAAGGACCGGCAAACTTCTGCGCCAGCATGGTCTCTGGCCCTTCAGGCCCGAAGTTACCCAGGTACACAACCAGCGCATTCACATTGGCCGCTTTAAGCTCATCTAAAGCTTTAAGTACATCCTTCTCATTTTCTACCACTGTTTGAATCTCGGTAATGGCAATGCCTTTTTGACGACAGGCTTCAACTACTGCTTTTCTCCTTGACTGGCTGAGCTGTACCGGGAAGCAGTCTCTGCTCACCGCTACAATCCCCAGTTTTACCTCCGGAATGTTTATCATACAAAGTTACCCCCCTTTAAACAGTTATTGACTTCCAGTATCATTATACCACCGCATCACTTGTATGCACAAGTCCCAAAAGTCAAAATAAAATAGAAGGAAAGGGCAGAGCTTTAATGCGCCCTGCCCATCTTCCTAAAGTAAAAAATAAGCTATTTAAGCGCCCCTAATTCGAGGTTTTATGAGAAATCAAAGCTCAAAATTTTTCGCGACGCGATTCATGCATTCCAAATCGCAATCAATCGTAGTATACACTGCCGATTTAATGTAATAGTGAACTTATTTTCGTTTAAATAGAGGAATAAAAACTTTCTGCGGTAGGGTGGTTAAACTAAATATTTCATGCCAGCATATAGTTGATCTGTTGCGACAGGCTTATATTCCTAATATCCCATTTTCTCGGGAAAAAATCTATAAACTCCAAATTAGATAACCCTGAATCTCGGACGAATTTCAAGAATTTGGCGTCATACCACGGTGGTGTCCAGGCTCCCGACCTGCATATGTGAACTGCAGCTACCTCTATGCCCGTAGGGATACTCTCCCGGGTGATATACTCCACATTGTACATCCCATTGATTTCCTTAAAATCTTGTGGCCTTTCAGCAGTATAAGGGCTGTATATGATGCTCGCTTTTTTAACAATCCCATCCTTCAAAAGCTTGCCCAGCCAGTTGGCACAGTTTAATTCAAAGTTCAAAGAGTGCAAACCTCCATACCCCAGGTCGGCATGGGCGTCAAACAGGTAAACGCTGGTACATCTGTTATCCCGAGCAATGTTATAAGAGAGGACGTGAGAGTCAGAAATATAAACTTTTACGCGGGGTTTAATTATGAATTTTTGTCTAATTTTCTCCCAAAAATCCCTTACCTCTGGAGACAGGCTGTATAAATCCTCAAGGTCCTTCCCTTGCCTTTTAAGCACAAAATACCGCTTATACCATACATCAAGCACATTTTTGGAATTTTCTATATATGAGTATCCCTTTGCCTTAGAACAGATAAAATAATCCCAATCGATGCTTAAAAGACATTTGCCCACTGACATCACTCCCATCGTGACCAATAGCAAATGTCTTCACAAGTTCGTGGTCTGGTTTTAATAAATTTCACCTGGCAGAGTTGCCAGGTTTTTTGAACATGAAATTTATGCCCATTTAGAAAGATAATAATATTTTTCGGCCGAACTGCTGCAAAACCTTTCCATGCTCAGGATAGAGATATAATAAGATATAAGGCTTTCTGCTCCCTGATTTAGATTTACGCCATCTTTTGTGATGCCATCATAGCATCCACCCGTCTCGGGATCGATAAGGCTAACACCTTTAGAGTTATAACCCGTATACCACCTGTAGCATTTTTTCGCCTTTTCAAGATAACCATCTTCCTCCGTCATCTCATATGCCTTAAGATAAGCCAGCAGCATTTCGCAGGCCTCTATGGGCTGTTCATCAAACTCGGCTGGCTTGCCCCCTTTCTCAAACCAACCATGACAACCAATGGGCTTGAAATAACCCTTGTTGAAGGTATGTTTCTCTAAAAAGCTCAGGCTTTCCAATCCTATACCCTTAAAGCGTTGCTCTCCGGTTGCCTGAAAAGCCACCAGCATAGCCCACGGCAATACGGCATTGCTATAGGTAAGCACGTCTTCAAACCACTTCCAGTCCTCCCTGCAGTGGTTATAATACTCCTCCGCCAGGGAGGTAGCCAAGCTCCTTATTATTACTTTGGCCTGGTCACCATCTAAAAAGCCCAATCCTATAATCGAGTAGGCTTTTCCCCTGGGATAAAGCAACTTACTACAATTGGGAAGCGCTCTGTCCAGGATGTATTTTGCAACACGGCGTATGTTTACCGGTACATGTTCATTGGATATGGTAAACCCCAGCGCCCATAGGCATCTCCCAAAACAGTCTTCAGAACCCCTTTCTTCAATAAACCGCCTGTCATAACCCATGAAATTCCTGAACCAGCCATCTTCATTCTGTGCGTTGAGCAAAAAGCTGGTATATCTGTAAATAAGGGTTTCATATCTCTTTACCGGCCGTTGCTCATAAAGGAGTACCGCCATGATCAGCGCTCTTGCATTGTCATCGGTGGTATAGCCCTTGGTAGGATCGGGTACCCCATACTTGGCATGCTGCAGCATCCCCGTATCGTCGGTCATACGGAAGATGTGCTGCTCGTTCTTCATCTTAACCAAATCGTACAGCATCATCCTACCAGCGTATCCCCTTTCAACTGGGTTTCCTCGATAGTCTTTATGAACAGCCGAGCATATTGATTGGCAACATTCTTCCACATCATCGTCCTACCAAGAGCCATGGTCCTTTTCTCCATCTCGCCCTTCACCTCCGGGTGCTCCAGTATATAGTTAATGCATCTTGCCAGCGACTTGGAATCCGCAAACTCGGCCAGCATGCCCCTGCCATCTGCCAGCATCTCTTTAGCATACGGATATGGCGTAGAGACTATGACCTTGCCATATCCAACCGCATAGGCCAGTGTACCGCTTACCGCCTGCTCTCTGCCAAGGTAAGGCGTCATGTATATATCCGAAAGCTGTAAATACTGTATGATTTCATCCTTTGTAAGGTATTTATTTACAAACTGCACGTTTTCTTCCACGCCCAAACGTCTCACCAATCCTTCCAGCTTTTCCCTGTAGCTTTCACCATATTCCTTTTTCACGCACGGATGTGTCTGCCCCAGTATGAGGTACAGCACCTCGCGGTGCTTTTTAGCCACCTCTGCTATGGCTTCTATACCATATTCCAAACCCTTACCCGGGCTTATAAGGCCGAATGTGCTGATTATCTGTCTTCCTTTAAAGCCGTATCTCTTCTTGAGCTTTTCTCTTGGTTCTACAACCTTGTAAGGTACGCCGTGATGTATAACCTCGATCTTGCTGGGATCTATTCCATATACGCCCGTTAAAATCTTTACCGTGTTGTTTGCCATAGTGACAACCTTTTGGCTCTTTTCCCCCAGAACCTTTATAATCTCCTTTTGTTTATCAGAAGGCTCAAGAAGAACGGTATGCAAAGTGGTGATAAAAGGTATATGCAAATTGTCTATAAAATCCAAGATGTAATCTCCCCAATCGCCGCCGAATATTCCGTATTCATGCTCGATGACCACAAGTTCTATATCGGTCTCGTTCAGCTCCTTGGCAGCTTTTAAGTAGCTGTCTCTATCATATTGCCAGACCTCCATGATGACCCTGTCATCGTATCGATAATCCCCGTTGCTTATGGCAATAACCCTGGGTTTATTTATAAGCTTTATCTCATCCAGCTCATTTACCAGGTCCTGAGTGAATGTGGCCAGTCCACATTCTCTGGGCGGATAAGTGCTTAAAAACACGACGTTTCTGGCTCTATTGAGCACCACCATCCATCACTCCTTTCTTAAAAATTTGCAAAACGAAAAGTTGGCATTCTCTTCATTCAATAATCATCATGAGCTCTTTGCAAAAAACTATATTGCCATGGGACGGCTGTCTTCCTCTGCGTACACCGTCCTGTAGTGCTCACATCCCTGTTTTATCCTGCAATTGGACGCTACAATGGTATTGACCAGCTTGGCTCCATTCTCTACCACCACATCATCCCATATAACGCTTCCCACAATCTTTGCCCCTATGCCTATGTGCACGTTGTTTCCTATAATGGCGTTGGGGCCTATTGATGCATTTTCCTCAATCTTTACATTGGCGCCTATATACACGGGCCCATATATTTTCACCGAACTATGTATGTCGGAGCCCGGGCCTTTGTATATCCCTTTACCGGAGAAGTCCAAGCCACTTACCCTGCATTTACCTGCCATTATATCCATATGGGCCTGCAGATACTTTTCAGGCGTACCGATATCTATCCAGTAAGAACACCCTTTATACACCGCAATCTTGTAGCCTTTTTCAAGAAGCTGGGGAAATACTTCCCTTTCAACCGATACCACGCGTCCTGCCGGAATCTCCTCAAGCACCTTCGGTTCAAATACATACACGCCAGCATTTATGAAATTAGAAGTCACTTCATGGGGTTGCGGCTTCTCTTTAAACGAAATGGCATAACCCTTCTCGTCGTATTCTATGACCCCGTACATGGATGGATTATCCACCTGTGTCACGGCAATGGTAACGTCAGCTGCCTTCTCCCTGTGATATTTTATAAGTTCCCTTAAATCTATGTCGCTTAAAATATCCGAATTAAATATCAGAAAGGTATCATCAAAGTACTCTTCTGTATTTTTTATTGCCCCACCAGTTCCAAGCGGTATATCCTCTTTAACATGATGGATTTTCATCCCAAACCTTTGTCCATCGCCAAAATGCCTTTGAATATATTGAGCCCTGTAGCAAGTGCTCAACACCACTTCATCTATGCCTACGTTTTTCAGGTTGAGTATGCTTCTCTCAAGTAGCGGTTTGCCCATGATAGGAACCATCGGCTTTGGAATTTTATTGGTCAAAGGTCTCAGCCTTGTCCCCATCCCTCCCACAAGAAACAATGCCTTCATAAGTCGCATCCCTCCTTCAAAATTGTTGATTTAAAATCAAACAATTCGAAGAAAGCAATACGACTTTTGAAAATTTATTTGTATAAATTTAAGCATTAAACTATTTTCATTGGACTTGAACACTATGAATGCCTGTTAAAATGCCTTAAAATTGGCTTGCCCAAAACTGTTTGGCACCTTAAGATGGCTGCTTAAGGGCTTGCTTTGCGTGATAACGCCAAATTTTTTATCAGCACTCAGCAATTACGAGTGCTAATAAACTTATGATAAAATTTTAATACTTTTGTTCCCAATGTCAAAAACGGCCAATACGGATTATACGTGGTTTGCCTCAATTATATTAAATTATCTCATTTTAAATAATGATTTTTTAAAAATTCACCTTGTAGAAGGTCTGTTTAAAATTTCACATGCCAATGGTGGTATCACGGTTCCAATATTTGCTGTATACATCCTTAAAAAAGACCTGCAGTTTTCCTTTGTTTTTATACGTGATAAGAAGGGAATTCTCCAGCCATAACAACAGAAGATAATAAGGAAAGGCCCTGAAAAAGAGATAGAGCCCTAGCATCCACATGCCAAACACTACCATAAAACCATCGGTTTCGGTGGGTGTATTCTCACCTTTGTATACCATCCTTGCAATGACATAAAGGACCGCAAGAATGACCGCATAAACCAGAGAAACTTTAAATTGAGTGACGGCGCTCCATACTCCAAAGGTTACAGCTATCGCTTTGCCGCCTCTTCCTCTAAGAAAAGGGGAAAAGGCGTGCCCCAAAATCGGAGCAAATGCAACCGTTGTTATAGATAAATCTCTGATCATCTCGCGCTGTATCAATACCACAAGCGGAAAATAACCCTTCATGAAGTCCAACAACACTCCCAGCAACCCCAGCTTAAACCCTGCAGCCAACCATAAATTAAATGCTCCGGGATTGCCATCCCCCACCTTTGTTAAATCCTTCTTAGCTGCAAGGCCAAGCCAGTATGAAAACATGAGCGACCCACACAAAAACTATATAATAAAGTAAAATACAGTCATAGGTCCCTCCTGGTTCTAACTTCAATCTGCCTCCCTTTCCAATACACGCACCCCTTGAACAAAACCTGATACATGGAATAAACCATTATCAATATGAAAAACGCCAGCGACAAAAAATGCACCACAGGCATAATTTTACCATAAGCTCCTGTGTATTTCAAAAAGTATGTAATCTGAAAGGTATAAATGATATATCCTAACAAAAAAGGCCACATCCACGGATGCCTTGCCACCAGTAGAAAAGGAGTCATAAACCCAGACAAAAAAATACCTATAAACCACAGCGCAATCAATGCTACAGTAGAACGGCTAAGATTGACCATTCCCAATACAGCGCTCTTGCTAAACCCCTCTATTTCGTTTTTTATGCCGTTGGGATACATCCTAAAAGAGACAAGGTCGTAACCTATGAAGTTCTCCACATTGATGCCAGCCTCTGAAAATCTCTTACCAAGGGTCATATCATCCATGACTTCATGCCTGACACCATAGTGACCATTGATTTTTTCATAATCCTCTCTGGTCACCACAATACAGGATCCATACAAGCTTTTCACCGAACTTTTCCTCTCAAACGGCGAAGTAAAAGCAAACACCCCTAGAAGATATGGTATAAGCGAAAGTTTTTCATAGAATTTTTCAGGCCTGTGATAGGGAACAACAGAAATAGCCCCACCATACCTTTCTCTCGTTTTAATGAGGGCTTCTAAAGCATGTGGAGCCAATCGCACATCGGCATCAAGGAATATTAGGAGATCTCCGCTGGAATTTAAAAAGCCATTCCAGACAGCCCAGTTTTTCCCCGTCCAGCCATCCGGAAGCTGAGCATTTTGTATCAATTTGACGCCATATTGTCTGGCAATCTCCCCTGTTCTATCCGAGGAAAAATCGTCAACCACAATGACCTCATCCGGCTTGTAAGTTTGCTTTTTTAGCGATTCAAGCAAAAAAGGCAAATTTTTTTCCTCATTCCGAGCTGGAATTATAACTGAAACTCTGTATTTTCTTTCAAGGGGTTTATCATTATTTACAAGGCAAACCTTAGCAAATAAAACAAAACCCGAAATGCACCCGATTACAAAAAGCATTAAAATATTCATATTCCCCAATCCCCTTGCTTATTTTAGGCGATAGATTGATGAGAAGTTCAGCTATTTAACAACATACAGAGTTGCAACATACTCTTTTTTCTATAATTTAATTCGCATACCTTCAAAAAATAGTATCTTTTTACCCCAGGCAGAATAAAATCCCCCGTAAAATCCCTATTTAAATGATACCAAATTTATTCTTGCATAGCAATATTTTTTATCATTTATGAAACAATATGACAATAGATAATAACGAAAGAACAACAGAAAAACTGGGAATCGATGTGTCTTTTTAAGCTTAAAATTATTATTTATCATATGCAAAATGTTTGTAAAAACGCCACGTTTAAAATTTCAGTCAAAATATCAAAGGCCGGAAAGCTTGATTTTCCGGCCTTTTCTGGTACACCCGGAGGGATTTGAACCCCCGACACCCGGTTTAGGAAACCGGTGCTCTATCCTCCTGAGCTACGGGTGCGCATATTTCCCACTCTTTCTGCAACGCTTATATTATAAAATAAATAACTCAAAAAGTCAAACAATATTTTTAAATCTCAGACACTATTTTGAACAAAAGCCTGGCTTTTTATACTACCCAATGATTTTTATGGTATAACCCCGCTATAGAAATTGCCGATCTATTGAAAATTCCACACCGAAGAAAGCACCTGGAAAACACCTGTTTTATTCGTCCTTCACAGCTTTACCAACCGCACTTTTCCCCATGCACCCATCTTGTCATCTACAACAATTACCACACCCAAAACCCCTTGAATCCGCCTGGCAAGATGAACACCCTTTTCAATATCATCCGGAGTCTTCACAACATTCCCCACAGCGGTAGCGGCTGCATCGGCCAGCGCAGTATCATGGGACAATATGACCACTGCATCGGCCCTGCCAAAGCTCAACGAATGCCCTATCTTGCCCGATGAGGTGCAAACCCCTATTGGCGTGTCTTCCGCAGAGATTTTAAGCCCAATCTTTTGACTCAAAGGAGAAGCGCCCGCAAATATGGCTATGACCCTTTCGCGGAAGCTCTTGAGAAAGATATCCCCACCGTTTTCCACAATCACCTCGGGCGAGTATTGCAATAGTTCCATCCCGACAAATTCGCTTATGGCACCCGCAACCGCTGCCATAGGCCCTACGCCGGCCCTTTGCGCAGCATCGCACATCCGTCGCACTATCGCCGGTGCATCCGGCAAACATTTAATTGGCACCAGCGAGGTTAAAAACCTGCTATCTTTCCTGATGTAATCTTCAATATCCTTTCTGTATTTTTTGACCAGCTGTAGGGCCTCCTGACGCAGCATTGAATGTGCACCGATATCCAGATCGGTCTGTTCCACCTTTACATTGAAATACACCAAATCCTTTGCCCTGTATAACTCTCTATAAAACCTTTTTTCCGCCATAACACCACTTCTATTTAAAAAACATACGAAACAAATATTTTACAGAAAAATATTCACATCCATGGCATTTAGAGGACAGGCTTTGACGCACAGCTCGCATATCAGGCATTTGCTGTGGTCAAAGGTCAGCTTCCACTCATTTCTATCCATGCTCAAAGCCCTGGACGGGCAGACAGCGGTGCAGGCACCACAGTGAACGCATTTCTCCTCATGCCAAATTATATTCTTGTTGAATATCCTGTACTGTACCCCCTGCTCCTTTAAATACTGCAATCCCTTTTCTATGTTTTCCGCAGTACCTTCAAGCTCAGCCATCAGCCTTCCTTTTTTGTTGGGCTGGATCTGAGCCTGCAGAATATTGAACATGAGGTCATAATCCTTGACCAGGCGATAGGTTATGGGCTTGTCGGTCTTCTCAGGAGGAAAATACATAAACAGCTTTATCTTCTGCAACTGCACTTACTTCACCTCCCTTTCCTTCAAAGGGTTAAAGCGCCGGTCTTCAGGCAGTTTCTGTATAGGTTCCTGCAGTAAAAACTCGCCTTTTAATATCATTTCCTTGAGTACCTGTGCAATCTCCCGCGCCTTTCTCAGGCTGGACAGCGGTGCTGTAGGTACTTTCTTACCGTTGAGCTCAATTGTACCACTTCGCAGCTCTTCATAGCTAACTTTGCGCAGTACAGGTCTCGAACGGCTGGGCACGCTGTAGTCTACAACCTGCGTATAAATGTCACGATTGCGTACCGCTAAAAATTTAGCCATATCCTCATCCAAAACCGGAATGGGAATGCCGATCCCCACAAACAGGGTAGTACCGTATTTTTCATAGCTGGCCGCCCTTATGAACCGACTGCTCATCTGCTTCATATCCCCTACAACCGCGAGGGTGGCTCCTGAATACTGAATAACTCCATCCCTAATTACTTCTTTATTTCTCACAAACTGCGTACCTTCCCACGCAACATAACCCTGAGCACCGCCGATGAATATCCTGGTCCCAATACCTATACTCCTGAGCTCGGGATCGTTGAGCAACGGGCTCAGCTCCCCCGATGTACAATAGGTCACATTCCCATATTGAGGCAGAAGGGTACCCATATAGGTGTAAAGTATTCTATCCGATGAGTTGGTAGCAGCATTGTAATTTTGATACGCATTCCTGGGATTGAATAAATACGCCTGGTTCAAGTCATCTAAGGTAATGTACGTGGTTATCTCTTTCCTTGGATAACAGTCCGTTCCATACGACTCTGCGCGCAGCTTGATCTTCTTTCCATCTATTAAATCCTGAATCACATGCGCTCCGCCGTATTCAAAACCTTGCGTCTCAGACAGCTCGGTAGCGCCTATATATGTGTCTACTGCAGCCAATCCCCCATAGGCTGGCACATCATTGAGCCATATCCTATTCATACGGATAGGGGGGTCTGAATGGCCAAAATTGATGAAAGCTCCGCTGGAGCACATAGGGCTGAAAGTCCCTGTCGTAACCACGTCCACCTCTTTTGCCGCCTGAGCAACTCCCTTTTCTTCGACCAGGTCTTTGAACTCTTCGGCAGTCAGCACAACCACTTTACCATCTTTTATTTTCTCGTTAATCTCGTCAAAAGTCTTAGCCATTCCTTCTCCCTCCCCTTACATCTTACAACACATATATTTTTTAAGTACACTTGTGCTGGATAAAAAATCAACCTGATAAATATTACATACTATTGTACAATATCTTTAACTTTTGTACCATACTTTTTAACAGAAATTTTTATAATTTTTGATGGCGCAAAAAATGGGTATAACCTTTTTAAAAATAATAACAAAAACTGGGGAACCTGTATAGATTATACAAGCTCCCCTAGTTTATCAAGCTCATCTAATATTTCCTGAAATATGCCAAATATAAGTTGATTTTCTTGTGTATAAGGCTTCCTAGCTTTAAAATAAGACATAAATGGATTGACCAGGCCAGCTGTAGCTATGCCTCCTAAAAAGCCGTAACGTTCTATCAATAATACTTTTTCAACCCCCAAGCGTTTAGCAGCCACAACAGCAGCCACACCGGTTAATCCCCCACCACCTACTACAACATCATAATTATACATAAGTCAATTCCTCTCCTATGAAAAATACAGAACTCCTAATGTAAAAATTCAAAATAAAACTTCATTCTACCTGCTTCATCCACCAGCACACCAAACAAAAAATTTGTCATCCTGGTGTCTGCAGGCACAATGCTTAATAAAATCAAGTATATGATCAGTTTAATACTCCAGCTCCACAGGTTCTCCCCTAACCTCAAATTCGCCTACAAGAATGGGGGTCTTTGCAAGGGCTTCGCTTCTTTTATCCGGTTGCCTGCCTCCCACCATGACCCTAAACCTGCCCGGCTCCAAGATGCATCTGCCGTCGTTGTCTATAAGCGCCATCTGCCTAGGAGTCAACGTGAATGTGACAGTTGTGGTCTCACCCGGCTGAAGCTTAATTCGTGAAAAACCTTTGAGCTCATGAATGGGCACATCCACCGATGCCTCCAAGTCTTTTAAATACAGCTGTACCACTTCATCTCCAGCCATGTTGCCGGTATTCTTTACATCCACCGAAATAGTAATGGACTGCCCAGCTTCTATAACTTCTGCACTCAACTTCAAGTTGCTGTATTCAAAAGTTGTGTAGCTCAATCCATACCCAAAGGGATACAATGGCTCATCCTCCATGTATCTATAGGTCCTGCCCTTCATGCTGTAATCGGTAAATGGCGGCACCTGATCCAGGGATTTAACAAAAGTAACCGGAAGCCTCCCACCAGGATTGTAATCACCAAAAAGCACATCTGCAATTGCCGTTCCACCCTCTTCTCCCGGATACCAGGCCTGCAATATAGCCGGCACATTCTCCTGTGCCCAGTTTATGGACACTGGGCTACCGCTGAAAAGCACCAGTACAACTGGTTTGCCGGTAGCACATACAGCCTTCAATAGCTCTTCCTGCATACCAGGAAGATCAAGGCTGGTTTTATCTCCTCCAGCTGTGGACCTCGCCGCATCCCCTTCCTCGCCTTCCAACTCGGGCGACAGCCCCAAGCACATTATGACCACGTCTGCCCTCTGAGCGGCAGCCAAGGCTTCCGCAAAACCTGCAGTAGCCTCCTGTCCCCAGTAACTAGACTGCGTACTGGTAAGATCACATCCTTCAGCGTAATATACTTTCGTTTGAGGCGAAACCTTCGCACGTATACCCTCCAGAGCGGTCACATATTTAGAAGGCGTACCGTTGTAATTGCCCAGCAACACCTTCTTGTTGTCAGCATTGGGACCAATTACCGCAATCGCTTTCAAATCCTTCCTAAGCGGGAGCAGTCCGCCCTCATTCTTGAGCAATACCATCGACTCTCTTGCCATTTCTAGAGCCAGCCTGCGGTGTTCCTCACAATCATTCACTTCATAGGATATCTGGGCATAGGGAACCCTCTCCGGCGGATCAAACATCCCAAGCTTAAATCTGGCTTTAAAGAGTCGCTTCACAGCTCTATCGATTATCTCTTCGGATACAAGTCCCTGCTTTACCGCATTGACCAAGCTTTCAAATACCCTGCCGCAGTTGAGGTCACAGCCGGCATTAACAGCCAGTGCCGCCGATTCCTCTGGAGTATTGGTCACCTTGTGGTGAGCATGAATATCGTAGATGGCTCCGCAGTCAGACACAACGTAGCCGTCAAACCCCCACTCATCCCTTAAAATCTTTTGAAGCAGCGTCGGGCTGGCACAACACGGCTCTCCATTGGTACGATTATACGCGCCCATTATGGATGCTGCCTTGCCTTCCTTTACGCATTCCTTAAACGCCGGCAAATATGTCTCCCTCAAATCTTTCTGACTGACTCTGGCATCAAAGGAGTGGCGTAGAGGTTCAGGACCACTATGTACCGCATAATGCTTGGGTGTGGCTATCGCCTTCAAATATTTAGGATGATCACCCTGTATACCCTTTACAAATGCCACGCCCATTCGGCCGGTCAAATAAGGATCCTCGCCGTAGGTTTCCTGACCCCTTCCCCACCTGGGGTCGCGAAATATGTTTATATTAGGAGACCAAAATGTCAGCCCTTTGTAAATCCCCCTGTCGCCCTGGCGCACGAACTCGTGGTGCTTGGCCCTAGCCTCATCAGATATGGCACACGCAACCCTGTACAGAAGCTTATCGTTAAACGAAGCTGCCATCCCTATGGCCTGTGGAAATACGGTGGCAATTCCTGCTCTGGCCACGCCATGAAGACATTCATTCCACCAGTTATATTCGGGGATGCCCAGGCGCGGTATGGCGGATGAAGCATATATCATCTGCGAGACTTTTTCCTCAAGCGTGAGGCGCGAAACCAGGTCATCCACCCTTTTTTCTAAAGGCTGGTCCGGATCAAGGTAGATTGGAATACCGCCATTTTCGTGTTGTTTTACATTATCGCTCATTTTCAAACCCTCCTCATCACAAGACGTAATACGAATCGGTTACAATGTTTTAATATTGTTATTCCTGATATTCGCGATCACAGATAATGTAGAAAAAGCTTAGTTTAAAGCTCAAAAATATTTTACCACATTTAGTATTTGTTCTGCTTAATTTTATTTCTTTTTTGAAAATTATGCATCTTAGGTAAAACAATAAAAAGCGCCCTGCTGTATAATCATAACACCTTAAACCGGTTATTTAAAGCAGGGCACCTATAATAGAACGATCAAATACCACACCGTTTCCCATAACAACCAATGAGCCCATCGCTGATCTTATAAACATAAATCTTACATGACGCTTTATTTCTCATACACCGGGTCAACGATGACACCCATGAACAGCAAGCTCCCCGTCTCATTGTCGCGTATTACAAAGAAGAATGGACGATTCACTATCATGCTAAAGTTATCGACGGGCAAAGACGTTATCCCCACCTCTACCGAAGTTGCTCCTGATGCTTCGGTGCCTTGCTCATTGGTCTCTACAAAAGTCTTGTGCTTTACGCTGCTTATATATACATTGGCTCCTGGAGCAATGGGATGCATCTTGCTAAAGTTGGCTTTCTCAGCATCAAATGCCACTTCCATACCCAAAGCCTTTAATGCCTCGCTCAGATCCACCTCATACTCCAGTTTAAATTTCGGCAGTCCAACTTCGCCCTGGGCGTTAGAGAATGAACTCATCCACTCCTCCCATTTTTCAAAGGTTATGCCGCCGCAAAACTCATTTAGGTCAACGCCCTCATCGGGCAAAAATACCACCATACTTACCCGTCCATTGCCGTACGGGAGGCTTACAGCCTGGAAGTTTTCCCCCTTGTAATAGGGATATTCTTTCCCTGTTTGGAACATTATTGGGTGAGCCTTTTGAGTGCCATCGTCCAGGGAAAACGGCTCTTCTCGCGTAAGACCGGGGTCAAACTTATTTGTCCAGCTCCCTTTGAAATACAATGCGTTTATGAGAAACATGATGGTATCGGGAGATATGGCATCTCCAACGATCTTCTCGATCTTGTCTCTCGTCTGCTTCTTCACCCAGTTGTTTATAGTTTTGGAAGCATCGGGTGAATCAAAGTCCAGCTCCTGTACCTCGGCACCGTAGAACTTCCTGTTTATGTCTAGAAACTCATCATAGAAAGACATTCCCTTGCGTGCCCATAGCGAATTGGCTATAACCACTTGAATGTCAGGATCCGGGTTTTGAAGAATGGTTTTAAGGTCTGCATAAGCCTTATTGAAATCCTCTATATCGATTCCCTGTACTTCCAAAACCTCTGCCATGGCATTCTTTGTTTCTCCATCCGCTCCGTTGTATGTCATTGCCAGCGCCATAGCAATGCTTGCAGGGGAAATGAACACGTTTTCACCAGGCTGCTGCTCAATGAGCTGCTTGAATAGTTTAAATGCAAACCTGGTGTTGGCTTCCACCAACCTGCTATCCACCTCTTTGGCAGGAGGCGGCAATTGTGAACTCCCAATGGAAGCTCCGCCAAACAGCCCGGAATCGCCAAAATATCTTCCAATTGAACTGCAGGAAACCGCCATGAGCATCACTGTAACCAATAATATATACATAAAGAATTTGGTAAAACCTTTCATCGCTTTCCCTCCTTATATCGTTTTCTGTTCGATGTAATAGACGATAGCATAACTTAAAAAGTTGCATTATTTTTCCTTTTTTGAATGACGAATAATTAATAATCCAGTCGAGGATACTATAACTAGCAAATTCACGAAAGGAGTGTTGTATGTGGCACAGCTTAATCAACTAGAGCTTCAAAACTTGAGGCATCTAATAGGTGCCCATGAAACGGCATACCAGAAGTTACAGATGTATGCTCAGCAGGCTGATGACCCACAAATCAGACAAATGTTCCAAAAATCGGCTCAGGATGCCCAAAAAGCCAAACAACAGTTAATGTCATTACTAAGCTAAAGGAGGTTTACCTATGAGAGAAAAAGATATGGTCAATGACGTGCTTTCTATGCTCAAAAGCAGCATAACCACCTATGCCAATGTAATTGCCGAAGCCGAAAATCCTCAGTTCAGGCAAATGGTTCAGCAACTTAGAAACAACTGCGAAACCTTCCAGTACGACCTTTTTAATGTAGCCAAACAAAAAGGATATTATCAGCCGGCAAAACATGCCAACCCTGCTGACATACAAGAAATACGCTCTCAATTTATGATGAGCTAACCAGGCATATAAAAATTAGCCGGGGAGGGCTGAAGCCCTCCCCAAATTTATTAAAAATTTGAGATTTACGGTTGACATCCTAGCATAAATAGTTTAAAATGAATTACGCTAAGATGTGCCCGTAGCTCAGCTGGATAGAGTGTCTGACTACGAATCAGAAGGTCGGGGGTTCAAGTCCCTCCGGGCACGCCAGAAACCCTGTAACATCAAGTGTTACAGGGTTTTAATTTTTCCCGCGTATAGGGTTTTCCCACACTTTTCCCACAGTCAAAAATATAATCAAAACATAACACACAAACTCTACTAAAACCATTCCACCGCGCAAAACAAAAAAGAGCGGCTAAAACTTCTTTATAAAGACTGACAAGCCTCCGTACAGTTTTTCTTACATCTTCTCTTGGCGCTTTGACACGATAAATCCTGATTGCAGCTGCAACTATACCATTTACATTTAGCATCCCATCCGGTTCTCCCACTAGTAGCTTGCATTGTTCCTTGCTCGTCGGTGGCCCGTCGTGAATGTAAATTAGACAAGACCTGTGTCATTACTCAAAGTCATAGTCGTGCCATTGCTCAAGGTCATAGTCGGACTCTTTTATATCCCCCCAAGGCTTGTTGCTGACCTTCTCTGCCATTTGATGCTCACCCCCTTACAAGAAGGCATAAAAATGCCACCTCAACCGCTTTGGTTGGGTGGTTGTTTAGAGTGCTTCAACTGTAATTATTTCTTCTTCATGTAACAACACATATTCGCCTTTAGGTATTTTATTAGATTCTTCAACTTCAACTAAAATACCTTCTTCCTCTTCTTCGTCTTCATCTTCTGGCTCGTAATAATAGTCTACAATTCTACCTATGATATAGAGATTATTGGGCAAATCAAATTTAACCTTTTTCTTTCTGAACTTGTCATAAATTTCACTAATTACACTCATCTTAATCACCTTCAATTACCGGTTTAATAGGATAAACGTGAGTTCCTGCCTTGGAATAAACTACCATTGCCCTATTAGTGTCAATATATTCTCCTGTATCCTCATTATACACTTTCCCTACAATAAAATCTACAGTGACTTTTTCTTTTGGTGGCTGTCGCATTGATTGTATCACTATTTCACCAGTCCCGTGGTACTTATTAACAAAATCTTGTGCGTCCACATAAAGTATATTTGGTTTTTTATTTTCACGTTGTAGCTTGTTCAAATAATGTTGGTATTCTTTAGTACCTTCAGTATGCCTATTTTGCTTTGATTGATTAATTTTAAGATTATATTTACCTGCTTTTATCTCTGCTCTAATAGTTTCAATTATTTCTTCTGGATTTTCTAAGCCACCAAATAAATAATTAGCCCATGTCTTGATTAAACTTGCATCTAACCCTGTTGGTTTCTTCCCTTGACCTTCGTACGTCTTTTTTAGCTTTAACGCCAATTTTGCTTTTTCGACTGTACTTACATTGTCGCTCAAAAGCAATTCTCTTAATCTCATTCTTGTGGTTGCTAATGTTCTTTGATCTCTCATTTCTTGATAAGCTTGCTTTTCTTTCTCGCTTCGTGGATCCTTAGTCAACGATGTATTGCTGTATTCTTGCGTTTCCTCTGCATCAGGATCTAGCTCCCTCACGTACGGAGTAAGCACATGGCGGCAATTAGGGTGGACTGGTACCCTCACTTCATCATAGGTTTCAATCCCTTATAGGTAGACTAAAAACCAAGGGCCGTCCAAAATTTTTGCGTGAGCAAAAATTTGTTTCAATCCCTTATAGGTAGACTAAAAACATTATCTATCTTTAAAGAAAGATCCGAAAGAAGTGTAGTTTCAATCCCTTATAGGTAGACTAAAAACCGAGCGGTTGTAAAAACCGCTCTTTTTTTGTTTTGGTTTCAATCCCTTATAGGTAGACTAAAAACAATTCCAGTCTATTTCTTGTTCGATTTGGCGTTCAAGTTTCAATCCCTTATAGGTAGACTAAAAACGCTTGTAGTAATTGTCAATTCCGTATCTGTTGCAGTGTTTCAATCCCTTATAGGTAGACTAAAAACTAAAGATAACAATACCACAAAGTATGCTAAAAAGAAGTTTCAATCCCTTATAGGTAGACTAAAAACGTAAATGGATTTGTATGGCTATCTGCGTTCTTTAAGGTTTCAATCCCTTATAGGTAGACTAAAAACCTAACCGTCTTGCATTTGCTTGGTCTAAATAGGGTGGTTTCAATCCCTTATAGGTAGACTAAAAACTAACTGAACGTCAGCCTCCTGGATGGCGTTCTTCTTGGTTTCAATCCCTTATAGGTAGACTAAAAACCCGAACCGTCAAGCCCTTCTCTTCTCTAGCTTGCTTGTTTCAATCCCTTATAGGTAGACTAAAAACAGAACAACGGCGATATCGCCAGAATCAACGTCATCCGTTTCAATCCCTTATAGGTAGACTAAAAACGCGAACCATTACGAGTATATTGCTCATTGTACTTGTGTGTTTCAATCCCTTATAGGTAGACTAAAAACCAGGGAGTTTTTCGTCTACGATCCGAAGAAACGACGTTTCAATCCCTTATAGGTAGACTAAAAACTCCAATTCAACCCGCTTGACAGAATTGTAATACGCCTGTTTCAATCCCTTATAGGTAGACTAAAAACAGGATTCCCCTGCCACTCCATGCGGTAGGGCATGTAGTTTCAATCCCTTATAGGTAGACTAAAAACGGATTCGGCAGCAAGGCTTTCAAAAGTAATAGAGCTGGTTTCAATCCCTTATAGGTAGACTAAAAACAAAATTGGCTACACGGTGGAAGGAGCACGAATTACCTTGTTTCAATCCCTTATAGGTAGACTAAAAACTCAAAGATAGCTATCGAGCAGCAGTTGAGGCTGCGAGGTTTCAATCCCTTATAGGTAGACTAAAAACCATCTTACTTCACCTCCATATACCAGTAAATCAGCAAGTTTCAATCCCTTATAGGTAGACTAAAAACCAGAGTAAAGTCATCCAGGTTGGGAGCAAAGTCAAGGGTTTCAATCCCTTATAGGTAGACTAAAAACATATTCCCATACGCCTTCGCTTGTCTCTATGCCGAAATGTTTCAATCCCTTATAGGTAGACTAAAAACGCAGCATTAAACCTTATTGCATCATAACTTGTTAGAAGTTTCAATCCCTTATAGGTAGACTAAAAACTTCAGGAATCCAATCATGAATTCCTGTGGAACCCCAGTTTCAATCCCTTATAGGTAGACTAAAAACCTGTGCTTGCAAATCGCAGTATTGCAAACACAGGTGTTTCAATCCCTTATAGGTAGACTAAAAACTGGATTTACCTTCTTTGGTGAACCATCCACGTACAAGAGTTTCAATCCCTTATAGGTAGACTAAAAACGAAAGCATCAAAGCTGTTACAAGGCAGATTGAAATTGAGTTTCAATCCCTTATAGGTAGACTAAAAACTGAGAATGTGGCAAACGACCTTGACCACAAAATAGACGTTTCAATCCCTTATAGGTAGACTAAAAACAAAACTTATGCCGATACAAATACAAAACTTTTACAAGTTTCAATCCCTTATAGGTAGACTAAAAACTCAGATTTAGCAAAGCTTCTAGGAATCTCGGTTCAATCTTGTTTCAATCCCTTATAGGTAGACTAAAAACAACACATATTTCAGAGCAAAAGAATTAGTTCAACCAAGTTTCAATCCCTTATAGGTAGACTAAAAACATCCATGTAGATTCGCTTGTTTACACCATCTATAACAAGTTTCAATCCCTTATAGGTAGACTAAAAACGCAACCGAAAAGAAAGAGAAAAGATAAGACTAGTGATGTTTCAATCCCTTATAGGTAGACTAAAAACTAAAATCACTTTTAAGATGCGTTCGCCGGTTTGTGGTTTCAATCCCTTATAGGTAGACTAAAAACTGTGCCGTACCTCCAAAGCTAATGGTTCCGGACTCGAGTTTCAATCCCTTATAGGTAGACTAAAAACCGTCCGTTAGCTTGTCAAGATACTGCGTTTTCCCAAAGTTTCAATCCCTTATAGGTAGACTAAAAACTGCATTGTTTGAATATGCCGGGGAGCCACAGGACTGTTTCAATCCCTTATAGGTAGACTAAAAACCCAGCTGGGTTTGTTCCACTACCTATTTTGTTAGGCGTTTCAATCCCTTATAGGTAGACTAAAAACAGTTCAAGAGAAACTGTGGTTCCATTCTGCCATGCTGGTTTCAATCCCTTATAGGTAGACTAAAAACTATCTTACGTTGTTTATGACCTGTTCTGATACACCGTGGTTTCAATCCCTTATAGGTAGACTAAAAACTTCGCTGACAGTTATTGCAACGTATTCCCTACCGTTGGTTTCAATCCCTTATAGGTAGACTAAAAACCGTTGTCCCACTCGTCTGCGTAGAGTCGCTCGCTGAAAGTTTCAATCCCTTATAGGTAGACTAAAAACAGAGATGCTTTTCAAGAATTGTGTCGGGGCACCCTAGTTTCAATCCCTTATAGGTAGACTAAAAACGGCCATGCAGGAGAGTAGTTCCATAGCCAAAGACCAGTTTCAATCCCTTATAGGTAGACTAAAAACTAGTTACGCTTGGAGAAGCAAAACAGTATCTTAGGGGTTTCAATCCCTTATAGGTAGACTAAAAACAGTTTCCCGCTGAATGCGGGAAGCTAAAAAGAGGTGTTTCAATCCCTTATAGGTAGACTAAAAACTTTTGCCTTGCTAACCATACGGAAGGAGGTGAAAACAGTTTCAATCCCTTATAGGTAGACTAAAAACTTTCCGTGCTTGACCGGCGCACGTTGCCGTAATAAAAGTTTCAATCCCTTATAGGTAGACTAAAAACGTTGGAGCGCAAGGAGATTGAGCTAAAGCGCGAAATGTTTCAATCCCTTATAGGTAGACTAAAAACAAGTGTTGCTGTCTGCTTGAAATAATCTTGCATCATGGTTTCAATCCCTTATAGGTAGACTAAAAACATTGATGCAACAAAGAAGCTGTCGGGAAGCGCATACGGTTTCAATCCCTTATAGGTAGACTAAAAACTTGTTTCTTCGCTCCAATCTAAATTAAATATAATTTTAGTTTCAATCCCTTATAGGTAGACTAAAAACTTGTATGATGATTATCTTAATTGTGTAGACATTGTGTTTCAATCCCTTATAGGTAGACTAAAAACACTTTTTGCAGACTTTATGCCGTTGAAGGATTCTTCGTTTCAATCCCTTATAGGTAGACTAAAAACGATAGAAAGCTTGTAATAGCGACACCGGGAAACAAGGGTTTCAATCCCTTATAGGTAGACTAAAAACCAAGAAATACATCTGCATATTGGAACATTAGTTGCGGAGTTTCAATCCCTTATAGGTAGACTAAAAACCCCCCAATGGGGAACTTATGCCGAGAGGATTTATATGTTTCAATCCCTTATAGGTAGACTAAAAACTGGGCTGCTTCCCTGCTGGTATGTTGTACCTCCTCTGTTTCAATCCCTTATAGGTAGACTAAAAACTTTAATACTGGTATAACCAGCTTGAGGATTGGTTTGTTTCAATCCCTTATAGGTAGACTAAAAACCGCTTTGCTCTCAATTATTTCGCACGTTGCCAAAGGCGTTTCAATCCCTTATAGGTAGACTAAAAACTTATCTAGGCAGCCGTCAATACGGCTGCCTTATTTTGTTTCAATCCCTTATAGGTAGACTAAAAACCCATTTATACCACCTTCCTTCCCGAAAGTTTTGCTCTGTTTCAATCCCTTATAGGTAGACTAAAAACTTACAAGAAGATGTACGCATGGCAAGACCCAGACGCGTTTCAATCCCTTATAGGTAGACTAAAAACTGTTATTGTCTGTTATTTGCTGTTATCTTAAAATGCGAGTTTCAATCCCTTATAGGTAGACTAAAAACTTTTAAGCGCACTTTTAAAATCACCAGCATTAACATGTTTCAATCCCTTATAGGTAGACTAAAAACACAGCTTTTAGGTGATTTATGCAAGTATGGACGCACGTTTCAATCCCTTATAGGTAGACTAAAAACCTTCGGGTTTACACCCGAAGCCACGGTCGAGGAACGTTTCAATCCCTTATAGGTAGACTAAAAACTTGATTCACCAGTTCATATTTTTGCTACAGTACGTGGGTTTCAATCCCTTATAGGTAGACTAAAAACTTATTTTTTGAAAGTCTCATTTTACGCTATTTTTGCGTTTCAATCCCTTATAGGTAGACTAAAAACTTATTTAACACCTCCTTTTATATTAATATCCAGCAGGTTTCAATCCCTTATAGGTAGACTAAAAACGCATGCAAAATATACCTGCCACAATTGAGGGGACTGGTTTCAATCCCTTATAGGTAGACTAAAAACATGATATTGCAAAATCAAAACAATAGCCTCAAATAAGTTTCAATCCCTTATAGGTAGACTAAAAACTTTTTATTGCCGATTAGTCCAATTATACTTTAAAGATAGTTTCAATCCCTTATAGGTAGACTAAAAACTTTTACCACCTCCGCTTGGTGCAATCATCAACACCTGTTTCAATCCCTTATAGGTAGACTAAAAACATTTTGAAAAAGCACTTAAGATAACCCCAAAACGTGGTTTCAATCCCTTATAGGTAGACTAAAAACCTGCCCCTTTCGGTGGATCAGCCAACCGCAAGAAAAGTTTCAATCCCTTATAGGTAGACTAAAAACAAAGTACCTTTTGTTTTGCAATATTAAAAGGCCCTAGTTTCAATCCCTTATAGGTAGACTAAAAACAAAAAGATTTGATGGAGAAACTGCTTAGCAAAGGGTGTTTCAATCCCTTATAGGTAGACTAAAAACAATGTTCAATTAAGATAGCTGGCATAGCTGTTTCTCTGTTTCAATCCCTTATAGGTAGACTAAAAACTCGGGTTGAAAAAATATATTGCGTGGGTCAAAACGAGTTTCAATCCCTTATAGGTAGACTAAAAACCAGCTTGGGGCAGATAATTGTTGTCAAGCTGTTCATGTTTCAATCCCTTATAGGTAGACTAAAAACTGTTGGCGATGAGGACGAAACCGGCTTTACAGCAACGTTTCAATCCCTTATAGGTAGACTAAAAACTTGTTACACCTCCAGATAATAGAATCTCAAGACTTTGGTTTCAATCCCTTATAGGTAGACTAAAAACGGAGATGGTGATGGTATGAATGTTCAGCAAACAGTGTTTCAATCCCTTATAGGTAGACTAAAAACATAGTTACGCTTGGAGAAGCAAAACAGTATCTTAGGGGTTTCAATCCCTTATAGGTAGACTAAAAACGTCAAAAGGAGACGTGTATCTTGTGGTTTTTAAGTGGTTTCAATCCCTTATAGGTAGACTAAAAACTTTTGATATAAAAGTAAGCTCAGTAGCGCCTATAAGGTTTCAATCCCTTATAGGTAGACTAAAAACTAGGTTCGCCATATTCGTTGTAACCTACTGTTGTTTGTTTCAATCCCTTATAGGTAGACTAAAAACAAAATTACCCATTTGAGGAAATTGTACGAGAGACATGTTTCAATCCCTTATAGGTAGACTAAAAACAACACGAGCAATCATCCGCAATTATAACGGTTTGCGGTTTCAATCCCTTATAGGTAGACTAAAAACGAGCGGGATTCTACAAGAATTATCATATGCCATTGGTCTGTTTCAATCCCTTATAGGTAGACTAAAAACTATCCGCATATGTCCACCTCCTCTTTTTCAAGCTCCTGTTTCAATCCCTTATAGGTAGACTAAAAACCAGGCATAGGATACCACTTCTACGTTCGCAAAGATGGGTTTCAATCCCTTATAGGTAGACTAAAAACGAAGTATACAGGTTGGTACAAGAACGGTACGGGAAAGTTTCAATCCCTTATAGGTAGACTAAAAACGGGTAGATATTAACCGTAATGGCGACTGGCATAAATTGTTTCAATCCCTTATAGGTAGACTAAAAACGGTTATAACAATCGGAAAGCCGAGGCCGAAATGGAAATGTTTCAATCCCTTATAGGTAGACTAAAAACATAGACGATGAACAGACTGATTATGTGATGCGAGATATGTTTCAATCCCTTATAGGTAGACTAAAAACTGAAACGACTACAGGAGAATCTTAACAAGCTGGGATTGTTTCAATCCCTTATAGGTAGACTAAAAACTTGCCTTCTGCACATATACCAATACTGCGGTTATTAGTTTCAATCCCTTATAGGTAGACTAAAAACCAAAATTGGCTCAAATAATTTAAAAAATAAAAATTAGGTTTCAATCCCTTATAGGTAGACTAAAAACCTGCCATTTGAAGCGATAAACAACACAGAAACATTGTTTCAATCCCTTATAGGTAGACTAAAAACTGATTGACAATAATGCTTTTGCATATCCCATTTGGGAGTTTCAATCCCTTATAGGTAGACTAAAAACCGGGCGACTATAAATACGCCGGCTTTGAAAGGAGGAGTTTCAATCCCTTATAGGTAGACTAAAAACGGAGTAAAGTTACGCCAAGACACGAAGCTTTTATGGAGTTTCAATCCCTTATAGGTAGACTAAAAACAAAGACCGCCTAAATTCACAGTGGAGGTGGAATAGAGTTTCAATCCCTTATAGGTAGACTAAAAACTACGTTTGCCTGCTCGTTTGCAGAAACCTGTATGGACGTTTCAATCCCTTATAGGTAGACTAAAAACGATGTCATGGTTAATGAGCGGCGATGCATTCGTTATTAGTTTCAATCCCTTATAGGTAGACTAAAAACTTTCCAGGGGGGCGGTATGTATGCCAAGGCTGCGGTGTTTCAATCCCTTATAGGTAGACTAAAAACGCAGGCATTACCGAAGAAAGAGCTCGTCTCAAGGCCATGTTTCAATCCCTTATAGGTAGACTAAAAACATGCAGACTGGAATAGCGATAATGCCGACATCTTCGGGTTTCAATCCCTTATAGGTAGACTAAAAACCTTTATATAATTTTTGGGCTTTGTTTATGCTTATGCCGGTTTCAATCCCTTATAGGTAGACTAAAAACTGTCTTGCCCGGCACGCCTCATATACTTCCTGCGTAGTTTCAATCCCTTATAGGTAGACTAAAAACCTTGTTTGGATGTGCAATCGCCTGTATTCCCTTTGCGGGTTTCAATCCCTTATAGGTAGACTAAAAACGCTGGAAGTCTTTCTCTTCACTTGGCAACAATTCTCGTTTCAATCCCTTATAGGTAGACTAAAAACAAACTGAAGCAGCAGTAAAGGCTTTCCAGCAACGATAGTTTCAATCCCTTATAGGTAGACTAAAAACCCAGACGAGGAAGCCATTGCGGCATGGAATAGACGTGGTTTCAATCCCTTATAGGTAGACTAAAAACCAGAGAGAACCAGCGGCTCTCAGAAGCGTCGCCTAAGTTTCAATCCCTTATAGGTAGACTAAAAACGAGTGCCATATGTCTCGCCACCAACCAAGGTGCCTAGTTTCAATCCCTTATAGGTAGACTAAAAACCAATGGCTTGTTTAAATCCTTCCATGTCTTTTTGCCGTTTCAATCCCTTATAGGTAGACTAAAAACCTGAATCCGAGAAAATGTCCGACGCACAGAAACAAGCAAGTTTCAATCCCTTATAGGTAGACTAAAAACTGTTGGCGATGAGGACGAAACCGGCTTTACAGCAACGTTTCAATCCCTTATAGGTAGACTAAAAACTTGTTACACCTCCAGATAATAGAATCTCAAGACTTTGGTTTCAATCCCTTATAGGTAGACTAAAAACGGAGATGGTGATGGTATGAATGTTCAGCAAACAGTGTTTCAATCCCTTATAGGTAGACTAAAAACATAGTTACGCTTGGAGAAGCAAAACAGTATCTTAGGGGTTTCAATCCCTTATAGGTAGACTAAAAACGTCAAAAGGAGACGTGTATCTTGTGGTTTTTAAGTGGTTTCAATCCCTTATAGGTAGACTAAAAACTTTTGATATAAAAGTAAGCTCAGTAGCGCCTATAAGGTTTCAATCCCTTATAGGTAGACTAAAAACTAGGTTCGCCATATTCGTTGTAACCTACTGTTGTTTGTTTCAATCCCTTATAGGTAGACTAAAAACAAAATTACCCATTTGAGGAAATTGTACGAGAGACATGTTTCAATCCCTTATAGGTAGACTAAAAACAACACGAGCAATCATCCGCAATTATAACGGTTTGCGGTTTCAATCCCTTATAGGTAGACTAAAAACGAGCGGGATTCTACAAGAATTATCATATGCCATTGGTCTGTTTCAATCCCTTATAGGTAGACTAAAAACTATCCGCATATGTCCACCTCCTCTTTTTCAAGCTCCTGTTTCAATCCCTTATAGGTAGACTAAAAACCAGGCATAGGATACCACTTCTACGTTCGCAAAGATGGGTTTCAATCCCTTATAGGTAGACTAAAAACGAAGTATACAGGTTGGTACAAGAACGGTACGGGAAAGTTTCAATCCCTTATAGGTAGACTAAAAACGGGTAGATATTAACCGTAATGGCGACTGGCATAAATTGTTTCAATCCCTTATAGGTAGACTAAAAACGGTTATAACAATCGGAAAGCCGAGGCCGAAATGGAAATGTTTCAATCCCTTATAGGTAGACTAAAAACATAGACGATGAACAGACTGATTATGTGATGCGAGATATGTTTCAATCCCTTATAGGTAGACTAAAAACTGAAACGACTACAGGAGAATCTTAACAAGCTGGGATTGTTTCAATCCCTTATAGGTAGACTAAAAACTTGCCTTCTGCACATATACCAATACTGCGGTTATTAGTTTCAATCCCTTATAGGTAGACTAAAAACCAAAATTGGCTCAAATAATTTAAAAAATAAAAATTAGGTTTCAATCCCTTATAGGTAGACTAAAAACCTGCCATTTGAAGCGATAAACAACACAGAAACATTGTTTCAATCCCTTATAGGTAGACTAAAAACTGATTGACAATAATGCTTTTGCATATCCCATTTGGGAGTTTCAATCCCTTATAGGTAGACTAAAAACCGGGCGACTATAAATACGCCGGCTTTGAAAGGAGGAGTTTCAATCCCTTATAGGTAGACTAAAAACGGAGTAAAGTTACGCCAAGACACGAAGCTTTTATGGAGTTTCAATCCCTTATAGGTAGACTAAAAACAAAGACCGCCTAAATTCACAGTGGAGGTGGAATAGAGTTTCAATCCCTTATAGGTAGACTAAAAACTACGTTTGCCTGCTCGTTTGCAGAAACCTGTATGGACGTTTCAATCCCTTATAGGTAGACTAAAAACGATGTCATGGTTAATGAGCGGCGATGCATTCGTTATTAGTTTCAATCCCTTATAGGTAGACTAAAAACTTTCCAGGGGGGCGGTATGTATGCCAAGGCTGCGGTGTTTCAATCCCTTATAGGTAGACTAAAAACGCAGGCATTACCGAAGAAAGAGCTCGTCTCAAGGCCATGTTTCAATCCCTTATAGGTAGACTAAAAACATGCAGACTGGAATAGCGATAATGCCGACATCTTCGGGTTTCAATCCCTTATAGGTAGACTAAAAACCTTTATATAATTTTTGGGCTTTGTTTATGCTTATGCCGGTTTCAATCCCTTATAGGTAGACTAAAAACTGTCTTGCCCGGCACGCCTCATATACTTCCTGCGTAGTTTCAATCCCTTATAGGTAGACTAAAAACCTTGTTTGGATGTGCAATCGCCTGTATTCCCTTTGCGGGTTTCAATCCCTTATAGGTAGACTAAAAACGCTGGAAGTCTTTCTCTTCACTTGGCAACAATTCTCGTTTCAATCCCTTATAGGTAGACTAAAAACAAACTGAAGCAGCAGTAAAGGCTTTCCAGCAACGATAGTTTCAATCCCTTATAGGTAGACTAAAAACCCAGACGAGGAAGCCATTGCGGCATGGAATAGACGTGGTTTCAATCCCTTATAGGTAGACTAAAAACCAGAGAGAACCAGCGGCTCTCAGAAGCGTCGCCTAAGTTTCAATCCCTTATAGGTAGACTAAAAACGAGTGCCATATGTCTCGCCACCAACCAAGGTGCCTAGTTTCAATCCCTTATAGGTAGACTAAAAACCAATGGCTTGTTTAAATCCTTCCATGTCTTTTTGCCGTTTCAATCCCTTATAGGTAGACTAAAAACCTGAATCCGAGAAAATGTCCGACGCACAGAAACAAGCAAGTTTCAATCCCTTATAGGTAGACTAAAAACCTGTTGGCGATGAGGACGAAACCGGCTTTACAGCAACGTTTCAATCCCTTATAGGTAGACTAAAAACACAATCAATGTCAGCCAGACGGCAACCGCTATTGGTAAGTTTCAATCCCTTATAGGTAGACTAAAAACTAAAAGATTCTATGCTGGTTGTAAATGGCGTGGAAAGTTTCAATCCCTTATAGGTAGACTAAAAACCGAAACCCAAGCAGCAACCACTTTAGCAGCGTTTATCGGTTTCAATCCCTTATAGGTAGACTAAAAACCGTGATTATCCAGTCGTTTCTCTATGTTCTCGTTCAGCGGTTTCAATCCCTTATAGGTAGACTAAAAACGAGATAGCCGACTCGTAGCATGGGATTACTTAAACGCAGTTTCAATCCCTTATAGGTAGACTAAAAACCCTACCGCCACTTATCAATGCTTCAGCACCCAGTTTAAGTTTCAATCCCTTATAGGTAGACTAAAAACCGGGATGTTCTGACAGGTAGAAAGCTGCAGTTAAAAGGTTTCAATCCCTTATAGGTAGACTAAAAACTGAGAACTGCTTTCACGGGTTGTCCTCCTTGTGCTCAGTTTCAATCCCTTATAGGTAGACTAAAAACGCTTCAACCGCAACGGTGGCAGCGTGTCGTTCTGCTGTTTCAATCCCTTATAGGTAGACTAAAAACCGTCCTGTGGTCTGTGCGTATACATCATCTTCGGGTGCTTTCAATCCCTTATAGGTAGACTAAAAACCGAAGTATACAGGTTGGTACAAGAACGGTACGGGAAAACTTTCAATCCCTTATAGGTAGACTAAAAACATACAAAGGAGGTGGTGTAATTTGTTTTAGATATTTCTTTCAATCCCTTATAGGTAGACTAAAAACCATTTATTGCTGCTTGCACGCCAAGCCAAATCCATTCTTTCAATCCCTTATAGGTAGACTAAAAACCCAGAGCAAGGATTACCACTCAAAGAGTGTGTATCCGACTTTCAATCCCTTATAGGTAGACTAAAAACCTAACAAGGTAATCCCGCCCATTTGGCTTATATGCTTCTTTCAATCCCTTATAGGTAGACTAAAAACGGGATTGATATATGAAAGACTTCTGGCTTTGTTTGCTCTTTCAATCCCTTATAGGTAGACTAAAAACGCGTTACGACTGGCTAGGACAGAAACTACAGCAGCATTGCTTTCAATCCCTTATAGGTAGACTAAAAACCCACTTGAAGAAGTGTAGGTGATGGCTTTGTATGCAGCTTTCAATCCCTTATAGGTAGACTAAAAACATAAGACTTTGCAAGGACATTGTCCCGCAGGAAAATACTTTCAATCCCTTATAGGTAGACTAAAAACACATTATCAGGTCAAGTACAATTTTATCATTTTTACTGCTTTCAATCCCTTATAGGTAGACTAAAAACTAGTGACGACATAGCCCAAGCGGTATACCAAGCAACTTTCAATCCCTTATAGGTAGACTAAAAACTATTCTGTTGTTTTGAGATGGATAAAAGTTATATCGCTTTCAATCCCTTATAGGTAGACTAAAAACTAGCCGCTGCGACATATTACGCATGGGGAGCTGATACTTTCAATCCCTTATAGGTAGACTAAAAACCGCATCCTGTTCAATTGCCCCAGATTGCCTCAAATCGCCTTTCAATCCCTTATAGGTAGACTAAAAACGACGATTACAACAAAGAGACACGCACAAGAACAATTCTCTTTCAATCCCTTATAGGTAGACTAAAAACCCCATTGCTGCTGGTATTGCAGCAGGGAAGGAAGAAGCTTTCAATCCCTTATAGGTAGACTAAAAACGCATGGCCATTTACACACAGCTAAAAGGGCTGCAGGGCTTTCAATCCCTTATAGGTAGACTAAAAACCTTGTTATTGCTATAGGTGCCACAGCAGCCAATACACTCTTTCAATCCCTTATAGGTAGACTAAAAACCTTATAACCGCTCTTTTTGTTTGATGTTTTGGATTTGCTTTCAATCCCTTATAGGTAGACTAAAAACCCTTTATATGCCAATGACTTTTAGTAAATTTGAACCGTCTTTCAATCCCTTATAGGTAGACTAAAAACGA
>Ga0224486_100131_pt1 | contig 34605 bp, 36 predicted proteins | sample TexhydDE_CT_test_FD_172013 | JGI IMG/M metagenome (GOLD analysis project Ga0224486, IMG submission 172013) | Fracking water microbial communities from deep shales in Oklahoma, United States - hydraulically fractured wells DE_CT_test ... | reverse complement strand
ATTTTCTTGTTCATCACCATTCATCTCCTTCTGAAATATTATAAAATTCAGGGGGGCTTTTAATGAACTAATCACGAATTTAAATTATGAGTTATACACATTTATCACAATTTTTTATTTGGTCTATGGCTTTTTAATCCTTTTCTTTTGTGTATATATCCAACAAAATTATATGAAATTTTCAAAAATTACTAGATTCTTATATTAATATCTAATTTTTTTAATTTGATCTATTTCATGGAGTTATTTTGTATTATGAAAAACTATACAATGTAAGTCTATTGCATCCTCTTCTCCTAATGGTACCACCTTTCTATCTCCTATTCTTTTTCATTCCATCCTCACTTCCCTTTACTTTTTCTTTCCTTATTTATATAATACATGGTAAAAGAAACAATTACTAGCGATATGGAAGTCAGAATATTGATGAATATGGCATTGATAATTGAAAAAAAAGAATCAACTCAAAAAAGTCTTGAGCTGCTTCTCTTTTGCTTAGAAGCTCTCTCACCACAAGATTGGGAAACAAAAATAAAAGTCTATTACAATATTTCTTATCGCTATCACCTTCTATCCATTTACGAAAAGTCTCTCTACTACGCCAATCTAGGTATAGAAACCTGTGTAAAAAATAATACCCTAAGCGGTTTAGGGCTTTTACTCTTCAGAAAAGCAATTGCAGAACTAAACCTTGACAAAGAAGTGTACAAAGATTCCCTCATTAAATCTATACATATATTTGAAATAACTGGTCAGGAGAGGCTTAAAAAAATAACCATAGGGTCCTGTAAAAAACTTTATAAGTTGGAAATTACCAAAGAAAATGGTATGGTCGTGATGAAAGAGTTGTGAATTTTGATTCTTTAAGCATTTGAAATTCCTCCACAAAGCCTCACCTCTTTCTAATACATTCCTATAGCGTTTTTATCTGCTATATCAAAGATTAAAAGGCCAATCACAAAAAACGGCTGTAATTGCAATTAAGAAATTAAAAAATTAATAAAATCCCCCTCCAACCCTACAACTTTAATTTTTACTCCATCATACTATTTGTCCCGCTTGTATTTGGGAAAATGATATCCCTTTCTCCGCCAAAACTACTGCTTCTAGGTATGTCGTATGTTTCCACTACCTTATTTTCTTGGTCTATTAGCTCTATCCCTTTCTCTGTCCTTCGCAAAAGTCCCATCATTTGCCCATCTTTTAGCGCAAAAACATAGAGTTCTGGAGGCTCGGTGGGCTTCACCATTTGAATACCTACAAATAAAATATCTTCATAGCTCCCCAAAATTTCTATATTAACCGGCATGGCTGATTTCAATGTTTCTGAAGCATATTTCTTCTGATACTCTATGATATTGTTGATTGGCTTAAGTTTCATACTATCAATATCTACTTCTGCAGGAACTGTAAGAGTAGGTATAAAGAAGCTTTTCTCAATAGAAGTTGTATTGTCTGGTAAAGGGGGTAACGCCGGTGATAATTCTGCATTTTCTGGAATCTCTACTTCTCCCCATTCTATTTTTTCTGCCTTAAGATCATATTTTGCTATGAAAAGTTTTGCATAGATTTCCCCTGCACCCGGTATAAAGCAGGAATACAGTATAAATACCTCATCTCCCTTTTTGATAATTCCTGCTACAGTGCCTGTTTCTCCTATTCTGTACTCTTTACCGTCATTCCCTTTAAAAAAGTGTGGAGGAATAACCAACTCTATTTCTTTATCCTTACTATTCTCAGTAAAAACCAAAATGTATTTGTCCTTTTCTTTACTGACCAGTTTTACATCTTTCCCCCAAATTATTCTTTCTTGCAAAGGAATTTCTACTTTCTCGACATTTCCTTGATACTCTTGAGAAACTTGTGCATATGATGGAATTACCAAATGTCCTTTTCCATCCCATGAAATTGGAGACTTCTTGTAAATTTCTTTTGGTACCTCTTTCTTTAGAATGGTATGCATGATTTTTGATTCATCTTTTATTTTCTTGTGTTCAAGGTCCCAATAATAAAGCTTCGCTTTTACTTCCTCTTCTTCCTCCTCAAGAATTGCAAAAGGACTTCCATTCAATTTTACCTTCTCTTTTTTCTCCTCAGTGGAACAACCACAGGTCATTATAAAAGTTAATACAAAGATTATAAATAAAGACAAGACTTGTTTAAATTTTTGCTCTTTTTCTTTCATTCTTCCAACCCCTTGTCTTTTAAAATTTAATTGTTTTGGATAATTATGTCCACGCCTAATTATTATCACTGTAGATAATAATACGGTTGCATTACTTTTTTATCATTTATATAGGCGAGCTTTACGTTAACATATGTCAGTATCCAAGCAGAAAAGTTACTCTTGTCAATAAAGCTATACCTTTTTCAATTTTATCCTACCATTCTTGCCTCTTCCAGTAAAATGGCAAAATTGTTGAAGAACTATCCCAATATTTCGTTTTGGCAAAGTTATTCACTTTTTCTTTCTTTTTCTCCTTTTTTCATATATCGTCATTGAAAAAATGATACACTGTAACTTTAAGTTGCATGACAGAAATTTCAGAAAAAACCTCAAGAATAGTAAAATCAATAGTTTAAAAAGAATAAAGGAAATTTTTTGAAATAAATTATCTGAAAATTTAAACTTTATGTGGTGATATTTATGAATATTCCTATTGGCACTAAAATAAAGTCTTTAAGGCTTCAAAGGAAGCTTTCTCAACGTGAACTGTGTGGATTACAGTTTTCTAATAGGCAGCATAATAAAAATCCCCATCTTATGGAGGATTTTTATCTTCATACGTGAGGAACCGCCCCCAGCGTCTGGGCATGACATTGCTACATGATCCCATACCCCATAATTACACTTCATATGTTTAGAGCAGTATGGAGATTATCAGTACTATGCCGTAATCCGACTTCCTGCTAACCTTCCGATATCCTTGTATTTTACACTTGTTTATCGTACTCTTTCTGGGAGTTACAAGACCTCCTGAGTTCCCTATGCGTTAATATTGTATAACATGTCAAGGCCTATGACCCCGAGAAAGCATTGCTATTCCGTTGCTGGCTAGGCTTTACCGGGCAGGATTCGCACCTGTTCTAACGCATGAGCTTTTCTAAGCGCACGGAACCGTCCCCCTTGTCCTCTTTGTCTCTCTCTGATGTACGATAATTCACTTTAAACTTTCATTAGACTTTTTAAAAATACCTGTTTTTATAGAAATTTATATTTTTAGCAATTTTGCAACCGCATAGCTTATCAAATAATAAGGCAGTATTACAAGTATAACTCCTCCTAATATAGTGTAAATAATTAGTATAAACCATTCTACAATCGGATAATTCACAAACACTTTACCCAATGCTTGAAAAGACGAATTGCCATATTTAAAAATACATCCTATGAATCCAATAGTCCATATAGATAAATCTAATCCAACAGCATACGGTAAAAGAAGAAGCTTAAGCAGCCATACTAAATTGTCGGCTCTAATTATATCAACTACAGCAATAAAAGGTTTAGAATCCATTAAATAATTTCCCATAGAAAATTGTCCCCTTCTTCCAGCGACTTCGATAAGCCCAAAAGATATTAATCCCCATAGCAAACCTATTAAAAATATTATTTTCTTATACTTCAACCTTCATCTCTCCTTTCTGTAAAAAGATTAGGGCCTTTCAGAGCCTCAAAAGCCTTAAAAATTCATGGGTTCCGCTATATATTTTCAACTGAATTTCGCTGTTTTTGGTCGTCAAATTTTTATATAGAGGATTAGACTTCAAAACAAACCGAAGGAAACTTTTTGAAAATCAAAACTAAGCAATTATCACTTGCAGATATTTGTGATAATGTCAAATCCTTCTTTGAAAACCTCTGCTGATTTCTCAAGGTTCAGCCATACATCACTGCATGGGTTGTCATTTCAGAGTCTTCTTTCCTGACTTTTCCTTGAGACCCCCCTAGGTAAAAACGATAACTTTCCTCCCATATACCCGCCACTTTTAATGCTCGGAGCTCAAGCAGTGTTGGATTTCGTTTTGATGTACAAATTCGTCCACTCCAAGTCAACCTCATATGTGGTTTTTGTTCATCAGCCCGGAATTCTGCTGCCGACTTCCTTCAGATTCCACCTCACGATGGACGCCCTTGCCTTTGGCTAATGGTTCACACTACCAAGCCCATAGTGCACTTTCACCGCATAGTTATCGCCCATAATGAGCGCACACAAGAGAAGAAGGTGGATTAACACCTTCTTCTCTTATATTAAATTATTTTTTTAATAAATTAAGTCTAATTCGACACATAAATTGGTGTTGAATATATATAATCTGGTCCAGAGATATAAAGGTAATAATAGTGTTGCCCGCCATCAAATATAAAGGAACCAGACATATTATAGGTAACACCACTAGAATACGAACCTGTTTGGCTAAAAATCTCAGAGATTTTGTTATCTTTATAAATTTTTATGGTGTAACTTCCAGAATTAACAGGTTTGAATGTCAAATATATATTAATTCTTGAATTAGCAGGAACTCCAGTAAGTGTTTCACCGATATGCTTTGTTGTCCCATTTCTTTCAAAGTAGAAATAGCCAAGCCCTCCATCTCGGCTTGCCACGGTTTTACCTCTGAGCAATGCTGAATCTACCGCGAACTTGCTAGTTGAACCTGAGGTATTAATAAAAGTCACATAACCCTCTGGATTGGGCTCATAGAATTCCGCATGCCAATCGTCTCCAGTGCGAGCAGAAGGGCGATAGATATAATTAAAGGCATCAGGCAAAAGCCTCGTGAGTTCCGAACGCCATCTAACCATTGGGCTTGCCCCATCATCAAATTTGAGCTGCAAATATCCCGACATCAGTTCGATACCCGAGTATCTGACAACAGACCAGTCAGTCCACGGAGGATTCCCTGTAGGATGAGCAATAGCTGCAGAAGATAAGCTTGAATTTCCCCATATATTATCAATGCCTCTTTGAGGACTATAAGTTTTATTTTCTAAACCATTAAGACTTACTATGCCGTAAGCTAAAAGATCCCCTTGTACTTCTCCAGTAGAAGAAACAACGGTCATTTCTGCTCCTGGATATACTGGAATCCCAGATGCACTAGAAGCATTAGCCATTGCCTCACTGTAACTTGACCACCCTCCATGTTGTGGTATAAGATCTGTGTGATCGGTTATATAAACAACTTTATAACCCATCCCCTTGTAGATATTTACTATTTCTTGTGGAGTCTTTTTACCATCAGAAAAGTTTGAGTGAACATGAAGCTGGGCCGGTATCCAGCTGCTATCAGAAGGTATGGATTGGATAAATACCTCGGTTGTAAATGTTTGAACCTCCTGTCCATATTGAATCTCAACTTGTAAGGGATAGATTTCCCCTTTCTCCATAGAAAAAGGTAACTTTGTAGGATTTATTTTAAGTTCAACAATTCCTTCGGCTTTCTCTACAGCTCCTTTCAAAGCCTGATTTAATGACCTGAACTCAGTTAATCCATCTTTATTTAATGTTCCTTTATGGTAGGCCTTACGAAGTTCATTCCAACGCTTTAGCTGGCTCGTGGTTAATCCTTTAAATTTGTTTATCGGAAATTCAGACGGTACAACTGCTAGGGATTCTTTTATATCTACACCATTTACAGATATAGATTTTAAAATTGGCTTAGATTTTAAATCTGAAACCGTAAGCAAAGAAAATCCTAGATTCCAAGAATCTGCATTTGGTTCGTAACGAATTCTATCGGATGTTACAACAATAAAATTCTGTTCTTTATTACTTTCTTGTGCTCCTAAAGTTGTAACCATCCCTAATATTAAGCACAGAATGGTAATTACAACTAAAAATTTTTTCATTTACTATCCTCCTCTCATTACGGTTCAATTTATAAACTTAATAAAGGTTCAGGACTTCAATCCTTTCGGATACAATGTTTTGCAGAAACAATAAATACCTCAACAAAATATGAAGTTCTCATTTTTTCCATCATTGGCTTAACATTCACCTAAGTAACTGGATTACATTTTCTCCTATTGTTCCCTTATACCTATTTTTTCTGCAAATATTTTTACTACTCCTTAAGAAAGCAACCTAATTTATTGATTTATTTTCACAACCCATCCCAGAGATAAAAATCATTACAAATAATTGAAAATACTCTAATACTTTATCCTCTCTGTTGGTTCTCTTTCTTCCGCTACCAAATATTTTTGTACCGTTTTTACATCTTTTATATGGGTACCCTCCTTTACTTATAATTCTCTTCTACTTAATTACTAATCACTTCTTTCTTTTCCATGAACTCTTGGCTCTTTCTCATTTGCGATAAAATATTTGTAGGATGTGTTATTGTGCACAGGACTTATATTTACCTTAAAATAACTAAACACACCTGTAAGTAGCACCACTAAACTCAACAATGCTATAATTTTTCTCAGTTTTTCTCACCCCCATACATTTCCTCTACTTTCATAATAACATTTTTATACTTTCAAGTAAAAGTGATATAATATTAGAAAATATTGATAAGAATCTTTTACAGCCGGTTACATAAATTTACCTCTCTCATCTTTGATTTTTTAAACATTTTCATATATCGCCATTGAAAAAATGATAAACTGTAACTTTAAGTTGCATGACAGAAATTTCAGAAAAAACCTCAAGAATAGTAAAATCAATAGTTTAAAAAGAATAAAGGAAATTTTTTGAAATAAATTATCTGAAAATTTAAACTTTATGTGGTAATATTTATGAATATTCCTATTGGCACTAAAATAAAGTCTTTAAGGCTTCAAAAGAAGCTTTCTCAACGTGAACTGTGTGGATTACAGTTTTCTAATAGGCAACATAAGGAAGTACCCTATTTTAAGGAGGAATTTTTGTCTTCATACATAAGGAACCCTCCCCAGCGTCTGGGCAATGTTCTCAAAAGTCTTTAAACATATCTTTATATTTATTGTTAATTGATATTTTAGCACTTTTTAGATATTCATCTATTATACTGTCCACATACCTTTTGTATTCATTTTGTACGTCGTTTGTCATATCTTCGGCTTTTTTCAATTTCCCGCTCTTTATCCCTTCTTCTATAATAGAATCGTACAATTTGTTAAACAACAATATCCTTCTTGCATTGTATTTTTCATAAGTATTCCAATATTCATCTTCTGTCATTCCACTTGCAGCAATCAATTCATTTAATTTTTTCTTTGCTTCGGGATACTCGTTAAATTCCTTCTTTTCTTTTTCTATATATGCATTTATCTCATTTTGCGAAACTTTTATATTGTATTTACTTGCCAGATATTCTTGTACTTTTTCTCTAATCAATTTTTGCAATATATAATCGTCTATATTATCTGCTTGCACTCCAGAGGCTAATGCTAATCCCTTCCTCAATTCAAATTCATTTTTGTATATCGGTACACCATTAACTTCTGCAATTATGTCACCTTCACCAATCTGCAATTTATCCTTGTTGTTTTTAAAAAAAGCAGATACTTTTTTCACAACATTATTAAATTGTAATTCATTTGCTTTTTCTTGCGGATTTGCTGCTGAAAATGAAAAAGCAACAATAGCTAAAATAAATATCAGAAAAACACTCAAACTAACTAAAATTAAAGTTTTTCCTTTTTTCACTTCAATTCACCTCCTCAAAAGCTAAATGTTAAAGTCGTATAGTCAGTCCAACTACTCGGTATCCAACTAGGATCTAATTGGAAAAGGGTCTTTGCAGTAGAATTAACAGTTTTTGTTGTCGTAGAATAATAATTGATTGTATAAGAACTATACAAATCAAAATATATTAATGTATTTGGATTCCAAATCGAACCATTCGGATTTTTTACGAATTTTGAAGTATCTATTGTACCAATTAAAACTCCAGAACTAGCATCAACAACATCAACACCTACCAAGTGACAATTGCCATTACCTATTTCAGGATGATTTGGCAAGTTGTTAAAAGCAGCAACATAATGATCATCAATAGACTTCATGGGGTAATCAATGTAATTAGAAGCACTGTAATTTACGTAAAAAAGAAAATTTTCATGCCCCAATCGCTTGACCATGCATAATGACGTATATAATTCTGGGTAAAAGCAGCAAAACTTGGAATAATATTAATACTAATCAGTAAAACTATAATTACATTTTTTTAAAACTTTTATCCAAGAAAACTAAGCTTTAAGTAACAATTCACTCTCATATGACACCTTCCATTCTTTTTATCGAATCTTTAATCTCTTGTCTTTTCTATTTTATGATCAATGCCCTAAAAATTAAATTTTAGTGTAAACTTACGTCACTCCCCTTGGAATTACATAATGCAAGTCTATTGCATCCTCTTCTCCTAATGGTACTACCCTTCTATCTCCTATTCTTTTTCATTCCATCCTCACTTCCCTTTACTTTTTCTTTCCTTATTTATATAATACGTGGTAAAAGAAACAATTACAAGCCGATTTGAATCTGCATGGGGTGTTAAAAAATGGATGGGTTTTATTATGACCTGGAAGGCTTTGGGGAAGAATTGAAAAATATAAGAAAATCTTTAGGCCTTTCTCAAATTGATGTTTCTGAGTATAGTTTTATTAATAGGGATACTCTTAGAAAAATTGAAAAAACAACTTTTATTTCTCGCCGAATCTGTTTTTGAAAAAACTGTCAATAAAGATTATGAAAAGGCTATGAAAAAGCTTGAAGAAGCAATGAAAGTTACTATCCCTGCTCTTTCCAATTACGCTGATTTTGTTTACAGTGATATGGAAGTTAGAATTTTAATGAATATCTCTTTGATACTCAAAAAAACAGAAAATCCTCAAAAAAGTCTTGAAATGAACTTTATGTGGTGATATTTATGAATAGGGTTGTCTTAAGCAGAATTGAAAATGGCAAAACATTGCCTTCTTTAGAGCAACTTATTTATATAGCTGAAAAACTTGAAGTGCCTGTAGGTTATTTTTTTAGTGATTGGAAGGAAAAATATCACTACAGCATCTCTTTAAGCTTTTCTATATCTTTAATTAATATTCTCTGCCTGTCAAGGCGTATTACCCCGTCTTTATCTAATTGACTTAAAATCCTTGTGACATTTTCTCTTGAGGTACCGACTATGTTAGCAAGGTCTTGCCTATTGAGATTTAAATCTAATAAAATTCCCTCTTTTGTGTTTATTCCTCTCTCTTTTGCGAATGTAAGAAGCACAGAAGCCGTTCTGCCAATGGAATCTCTTAAAGCAAGATTTTCTATTATCACAGCTACATTTTTTAATCTTTTTGCCATAAGTTTAATAATGCTTAAGGCTATTTTGCTGTTTTTTAGTATCAAGTTTTCTATGTCTTGGTTTTTAAGCATAATCACTTCGGAGTCCTCTATAGCCTCTGCAGTTGCAGGATATTCTCCACCGACAAATAGAACAGATTCAGCAAATATGTCCCCTTCTTCCATGATTTTAATAATGTGTTCTTTCCCGACAGAAGAGGTTTTTGATATTTTAACTTTGCCGGATTTTACAAAATATATGGCTTCTCCCTTTTCCCCCTCCATGAAAATAATAGAGCCTTTTTTAAAAGATTTTATGATTAAAATCTTATGTATCTCTTCAAGGGACTTATCCTCCAGTTCATTAAAATAAGGGACTTTTTTAAGGTAATCAAAATGAGCCATAATGACTTTCATCCCTTCTTAAAAGCAAACTAAAGATTATTCCGTTCTATATTTATCAAGACTTACAAATTTTGTATACTGTGCAAGCCATAAAAGTTCAACTGTACCTGTAGGTCCATTTCTGTGCTTTGCAATTATAACTTCTGCTATGTTTTTCTTTTCAGAATCTTTATGATAGTAATCATCTCTGTACAAAAACATTACTATGTCAGCGTCCTGCTCTATTGCTCCAGATTCTCTCAAATCGCTCAAAATAGGTCTGTGGTCTGACCTAGACTCAGGTGCGCGAGACAACTGTGAAAGGGTAATTACAGGAACATTGAGTTCTCTTGCTAAACTTTTAAGAGACCTCGATATTTCTGAAATTTCTTGTTGCCTGTTTTCTGCCCTTCCTCTTCCCTGCATAAGCTGCAGATAATCTATCATCACCAAGCCCAATCCTTTTTCTAGTTTAAGGCGCCGGCACTTCGCCCTTATGTCCATTACGCCAATTCCAGGGGTATCATCAATATAGATAGAAGCTTTAGAAAGAGGAGTCATCGCAGCTGCCAGTTTCATCCAGTCATCTTCATCAAGGTTTCCTGTCCTAAGCTTTTGGCTATCTATATTGGCAGTAGAACAGATAAGCCTGTTTACCAACTGCTCTTTTGACATCTCTAAGCTAAATATGGCAACAGGAAGGCCTGTCAAAAGAGCTGCATTTTGAGCAATATTTAAAGCAAAAGAGGTTTTTCCCATTGAAGGTCTTGCTGCGACTAATATAAAGTCAGAGGGCTGAAAGCCAGCAGTTTTTAAGTCAAGGTCAGGAAAGCCAGAGGGAATTCCCGTAAGCTGGCCTTTGTTTTTGTAAAGTTCTTCTATTTTATAAAATGTATTCATTAAGACATCTTTTATAGGTGAAAAATTAGTGGTGTTTCTTCCTTGAGCTATATCAAATATTTTTTGTTCTGCTATGTCAAGGACAGTCTCTACATCATCCCCTTCGTAACTTAACTCCATAATCTCTGAAGAAGCCTCAATGAGTCTTCTCAATGTAGCTTTTTCCTTTATTAGCTTTGCATAGTAAGATACATTAGCAGTGGTGATGACATTGGAAGACAAACTTGCTATATAATCGATTCCGCCAACAGCCTCCAGCATGTTGCGCTTTCTGAGTTCATCAACCACTGTCACAAGGTCAACGGGGATGTCTTTTTCAAACATCTCCATCATTACGTCAAATAATTTTTTGTGGGATTCTTTATAAAAGTCATCAGCTTTTATTATTTCAGACACATCTATTATAGCATCTCTAGATAAAAGCATTGACCCTAAGACGGATTGTTCAGCTTCTATGTTTTGTGGAGGGATTTTGCTCCACTCCATCCTTATTCCCCCTTGATTTAAATTACTCTGCCACAACATCTACCTTCACTTTTGCAGTAACCCCTTGATAAAGTTTTATGTCTACATAATATGTCCCTGTAGTCTTGACATTTTCATTAAAGACTATTTTCTTCTTATCAATGTCAAAGCCTTTTTCCTTTAAAGCCTCTTCCACGTCTTTTGAAGTGACAGAGCCGAAAAGTTTACCATTTTCTCCTGCTTTTACTTTTAAAACTAAGCTTAAATTTGAAAGCTTTTGTGCCATTTCTTTTGCTTCCTCTAATTCTTGCTGTCTCTTTTTCTCTTCTGCCTTTTTCTTTTCATTAAGTGCTTTTACGTTAGATTCTGTAGCCTCTATGGCAAGTCCTCTTGGAAGGAGATAATTTCTCCCATAGCCGTCACTGACATTTACAATTTCTCCTGCTTTTCCTACATTTTTAACATCTTTTACTAATATAACTTTCACTTGTCTTCACCTTCCTCCTCAAAATATTCTTTAATAGCATTTTTTAAGTCTTGCAGTACTTCCTCTATAGGTTTTTTGACCTGAGCTCCTGCAACAGTTAAATGTCCTCCTCCACCGAGCTTTTCAAGGATAACTTGAACATTTATGTCTCCAAGAGAGCGTCCGCTTATGGCTACATCTTCTTCTCTTTTTAAAAGGACAAAAGAGGCTTGTACTCCCTTTATTGTAAGGAGCTCATCAGCAGCCTGGGCTATGATGAGATTGTTGGCATTTGGAGGGCTAACTGCTATTGCAATGCCGTTATCCAGTATTTCGGCATTTTTCACTATTGAAGCCTTTATAATATAAGAGTCTAAGTCATTTTGGAAAAGCTGCTTAACAGATGTTGTATCTGCGCCTTTTCTTCTTAAAAAAGAGGCTGCTTCAAAAGTCCTGGAACCTGTCCTGAAAGTGAAATTTTTTGTATCCACTGATATTCCTGCCATTAAAGCCTCAGCTTCTATAGGTTTTATGTCAATCTTGTCTACTATATACTGCAAAATTTCTGTGACTAATTCGCTAGCAGAAGAAGCATAAGGCTCTAAATAGACAAACAAGGCTTTGTCAATAAACTCTTTCCCTCTTCTATGGTGGTCTATTACAACTATTCTATCTATAATATCTACAATTTCGGGATAAGTAAGATAACTTGGTCTATGGGTATCAACCACTATTAAAAGGCTGTTTTGGTCCACCTTGTTTTTAACTTCACTGCTTTTTATAAATAAATCTTCATAGCCTTTTGTATTTTGTATTTTCTTTACCAATTCATCTATCGCTACATTAGACTTATCTAAGATTATATAGGCTTTTTTGCCTAAAGACATGCAAGCTCTATACATGCCAATTGCAGCACCTAATGAATCAAAGTCCATAAAGTTGTGACCCATTATGAAAATGGTAGAGGATTCTTTTATGAGCTCTTTTATAGCGTGGGCAATTACTCTCGCCTTTACTTTTGTCCTCTTTTCAACAGCTTGTGTCCTTCCTCCATAAAATGAAATTTTATCTCCTCTTTTTATTACTGCTTGGTCTCCGCCTCGCCCTAATGCTAAATCTAAAGCGCTAGAGGCGTATTCATTTAAGGTTAAAAAGTCATTGGCATCTGCTCCAATTCCTATGCTTAAAGTCAAAGGGATTTTTATCTCTTCTCCAATTTCTCTTACTTTATCCAATATTTCAAATTTATTTTCTTCTAAGCTTTTTAATCCTTCCTCTTTAAATACGACAAAGTATTTATCATCATCATATTTTTTCATAAAAGCTTTTATTGAGGAAGCCCATTCTGAAAGTTTTTTTTCTATTTCTGAAGAAACCACCGCTTTTTTAATGTCTTCTATTGCCATCATCGCTTCTTCGTAGTTGTCAATTATTATATGCCCTACCACCGGTCTATCGAAAGCTAAAGATTTCTTAAGCTGAATGTATTCAGTGTTATCAAGGAATAAAAGAGTACAGCTTAGATCCTTCCCTTTTTTTCTTTTTGCTTGAGAATCTACTTTTAACGTGGAATAGTACCGACCATTGAACTCTATTTGGTTTTTTTTGTCATCTATTTTGTTTCCAGCATATTTCTTTATCAATTTCTTTATCTCTTCATTTTCATTAAAGACCTGAGAATAGCTTAAGTTATACCACAGGATTTCTCCGTTATCATTTAAAATAACCGCAGGAATTGGCATCTTTGCTAAAACGCTTTTTGATGCCTTGTCAACATTGAAAAATATATCTTCTATATATTTATCTAACTCTAATCGCTTTTTCTTTACGCCATAGTATTCACTTAAAAGCACATAAAGAAAGATGATTAATGAAATAGAAGCAATTATCTCGTTGTAGTAAAACATTAAAGCTATTAATAGAGCTGATAGCAAAATATTTATCACATTGACAGAAGAAATTATTTTATAAAATTTCTTATCCACAAAAACACCTCTCGTCTTCTAACTCATGTATTTTCTTAAATCTATGCTGGTATCCACAATACCTATTACGGTAAGTAGCCAAGAGGTAAGAGGAAAAAGAAATAAAAATACAAGGATTAAGTTAGCAGCCAATGATTTTATCTTCAATCTATGAATTAAATAATATTTTACTACCGCCAAGCCTCCTAACGTAAAACCTAGAGAAAGCAATACTATTATATTGGTAGTTATTGCTTCAGGTTGCTTTAGAAAATATTGATACAGTAATGCTCCAATAAAAATCCACCCTGTGATATAAGGCATTTTCCATTCTTCAAAAGGTGGAAGTGCATCTATATAAACCCTTTGAGTTTTCAAGATTTTGTATACAATTATATAATTAATTAAAATGACAGCTACGACCGCGATTATTATAGATGCAGGTAAAGTCATTTTAAGCATTTCTTCAATTGTTAATAAATTGCTTTTTATAGCCGAAAAGTTTGGATGTCCCTGATAAATAGATAATACTTCTTTTGTGCTCATATCAATTGCCTTAAAAAACTGATCGAGTGCATTTATTTTGAAAGCCACTTTTATGAAATAAAATATTACAATCACACCAAATATTGACACAACAGAAGTATCTATAAGTGTCTCACTAGCTTTACGTTTTTTCGATATTAAATACCCCATAACAAATCCTTGTAAGGCAAAAAATAAACTTGTAAAAGCTGTACCTATATCTGTAAAAATTACATTTACAATAAATACAGCAAAAGATGATGCAATAGCATAAGATTCAGAACTTCTTATACAAGTTATAGCAATGGGAGCTGGTATCAAAAAAAATAGCACAAATAAGGGCGGAATATACACGCCTATTAATGTCATTACTACAGCCATTGCTGTCATCATTGCCGCATTGGTAAGTTTTCGTAAATCCATTAAATCAATCACTCCCGCTTTCTACCCTTTATGTATCTCTCTAATCCAGAAAAATTATATTCTCCTTCAAAGTTTTTATCAATAATTTGAAGTTTGAGTTTTTTTTGAAGCGCTTCATCTATTTCTTCAAAGTCATAGCCTAATTTCTCTCCTAATAAGTACGCAGAAATTAAAATATCACAAAGATTGTCTACTAACACTTCTCCACTTTCATCTTCATTAAAGGCTTTCAAAAGAGAATATACTTTTCCTAAAATTTTTATTTTTAAATTTTCAATACTCCTTATGTTTTTAGCAATCTCAAGATTATTTTTCATACTTTTATTCCACCTTTATTTTTGACAGCTATTTTAAATAGTAAACTAAAAGAGGGCATCGCCCTCTTATAATTATATCATTATTCTACTGTATATGGTAGTAGTGCAATCTGTCTTGCTCTTTTAATAGCTTTTGTAAGCTGCCTTTGATGCCTTGCACAGTTTCCTGTAATTCTTCTCGGCAGAATTTTTCCTCTTTCTGTGATGTACTTGCGGAGCCTTGCTACATCTTTGTAATCAATCTTATCTATATTATCTGTGCAAAAAGCACAAACGCGCTTTTTCGCTTTTCTGCCTCTTTTTTTAGTAGCTGCGTTATCTTTCGCCGTCGTATTAGCTGTTGTCATCCTTCAACCTCCTTTTTAAAAAGGTAAATCATCTTCACTCTCTATAGGTGTAAAGCCCTCAAACTCTTCCGGTATATCTTCAAATACACTGTCAAAGCCTTCATCAAAATCTCTATTTTCTTCAGCATTGCCACTGCTGCCAAAACCAGATTTCGGCTCTAAAAATCTCACGTCATCTGCTACTACTTCAGTAACCCAATGTCGATTGCCGCTATTATCATCCCATGTTCGGGTTTGAATGCTTCCAGTTACCGCTATTAACCTGCCTTTTTTTAAATTGTTAGCGCAAATTTCTGCAAGTTTTCTCCAAGTTACGATGGGTATGAAATCTGTAGGCCTTTCCCCGCTTTGAGTAACATAATTCCTGTTAACCGCTAATGTAAATGTGGTAACAGGAACCATGTTAGCACTATACCTCATCACAGGGTCTTTTGTAAGACGGCCTATTAAAATAACCTTATTTAACATTTTTAACCCACCTTTTTATATTAATAAATGATCATTCGTCAGTTCTTATTATTAAATATCTCAAAACGCCATCTGTGATCTTATAAACTCTCTCCAATTCCTGAGAAACCTTTGAGTCGCTGTTAAAGTTCATCAGTACATAATATCCCTCAGGCTTTTTGTCAATTAGATAGGCTAATTTTCTCTTACCCCATTCATCAAAATTGGTTATTTCTCCACCATTTTCAATGATGAGGTTTTTAAATCTTTCTATTAAGCCTTTTCTTTCCTCTTCACTTAAATCTGGAGAGAGAATGTACATTGTCTCGTATGACCTCATCTTTTCACCTCCTTTTGGACTAAACGGCCCCAAAAAGGGCAAGGCGGCAATCCATATCCATATTCTATCATTGTCCAGAGGGATTTTCAACTGTTTTTAAAATTTTTTTGATGCTCTTTTCAAATTTAGCTCTTGGCATCAAAACCATTCTTCCGCATTTCAAACATTTTATTCGAATATCCATACCCACTCTTAAAATTTCCCATTCATCAGAACCACAAGGATGCTTTTTTTTCATCTTTACAATATCTCCTACATGGAGTTCTTTTGGCAAAGCAATCACCTCTAACCAATCTATGAACTTAATAAATCAACCGAAAAGGTGCTTTGATTTTCACACATTACTAACCAAGTTATGTGTCAATATTTGTTATTGTAACATCTGTATGCGGATACGGGAATGTAATCTTTTCTCTATCAAATACTTTTTTTATCCTGTATCTTATATCCCTTTCAACTTCCCATTGTTTCATAGGCTCTGTTTTCGCAATAATCGTTATTAAAACTTGCGAGTCCTGAAAATCCGTAATTCCCAAAACTGTAGGGCCCTCTATCACATCATTCCTGGATTTTTTTATATCTTCACAAATTTGAGTGAGCACATTTATTATTCTATCAACGTCTTCCTCATAAGGAATACCTACATTTACAAGCGCTCTCATACTGCCTCGTGTATGGTTTGTTACAGTCTTTATTTCTCCATTTGGTATTATATGTAAATCGCCTGAAAAATCCCTTATTTTGCTTATTCTAAGTCCTACTTCTTCAACAAGACCCGAAAAATTATTTATCGTTATATAATCCCCAACTCCAAACTGATCTTCAAATATTATGAAAAACCCCGAAATCACGTCTTTGACTAGATTTTGAGCACCAAAACCTATAGCCAAACTGCCAATTCCGGCAACTGCCAATATTGATGTCATTTCTATGTTGAAAATTTTTAGTATTGAAGCAGCCGCAATGAAATAAATGACATATCTCAATATATTTTTGGTAAGGGACATTAAAGTGCCTATCTTTCTTTCAGGAAGCTGTATTTTTCCTTTTGTCTGTAATTTGTAAAACCTTGATATAAGTATGTCTCCTATTTTTATACCTATAAAAGCTATAACCAAAATTTTTATGATATCGAAAGTTACTTTTAATATTTTTATATCGTAAAGACTTGAAAATTTTTGGTATAGTTGAGCTATTGTCTCCATCATATCACCCGCTTCATTTCCTTTATATTTTATATATTACACAAGTAAGAAAGGTTTTTCAATAATTAAAACCGGAAATTACCTGTATTTAATTTTACATAGTTGACAAAAATATATTTGTAAGACTTATCAACTTAAGAAAGGAGAAACATATGGAGTTAATAAATATTGAAGACAAAAGTGCTGTAGGGCATTTTTATAAATTTTTCTCTAACTACCTGACAGAACTATATGATTATCGAAAAGAAATAGTTTTGCTGTGTATAGGGACTGATAGGTCCACAGGGGATAGCTTGGGACCTTTAATTGGTCATAAACTAAAGCCTCTTCTTAAAGGAAAAGCCCATGTCTTTGGTACTTTAGAAGAACCACTACATGCAAAAAACATACATCAGGTTTTAAAGTACATAAATTTAAATTATGGACGTCCTTTTATGATAGCGATAGACGCTTGTTTGGGTTCTTTAAACCACGTAGGTCATATCTCTGTTGGAAAAGGACCTATAAAGCCTGGAGCGGGGGTTTCTAAAGACCTGCCTCCTGTAGGAGATATGTTTGTTACAGGAATTGTCAATATCTCTGGTTTTATGGAATACATGGTGCTTCAAAATACAAGACTTAGAACTGTAATGAAAATGGCAGATATAATTTCTGTGGGAATATACAAGACAATAAATGAAATATATGAAGAAAGCAAAGTAAGGGCTCAGTTTTAAGCCCCTTCAGATTATAGACAAACCTTTTTATGAATAAAATGTGGTTGTTAGCGTTTTGCACAAGTGAAGCGACTGTGATAAAGTAGTTACTAAACTTAGCGAGACCGACAGACGAAGGCGAGGCCTCAGCCAAGGACGGCGGAGGCGGGCACCTGAGACAAGGAAGTCGAATGTGCCTGGAACCCCGCCTGAGTCCGAGGTCAAGTTTTAGTTTAGTCTACTTTATCACCCGGAGCAAACTGTGCAAAAATGCCAATAAATAATAATACTTTGTCAACAAACTGAGGGCTTAGTTTTAAACTCTCAGACTGTAGACAAACTTTCGTAAAGGAGATATTTTGCATAAGGAGCGACTTGTTACAAAGCGGTAACAAAACTTAGCAAGACCGAGGGTGGAGGCAGGGCCGAAGCCATGGATGGCGGAGGCGGGCACCTTAAGGCATGGATGCCGATTGTGCCCGGTACCCTGCCGGAGCCCGAAGGTCGAGCTTTAGTTTTGTCGCTTTGGAACATCGGAGCGACGATGCAAAATATCTCCTTTGAATATTTTTTAACTTTGTCAACAAACTGAGGGCTTAAACTCAAGCCCTTTCTAATTTTATTTCAATATTTTTCAAATCTTTGTTTTTGATAAACTCCTCTATCACCTCTATAATTGGCTGATATTTTTCATAAAAGACTACTATTAAATCTCCTGCTTCAGCATTGTACATAGCCGCCCTTAATGCTTCTGTCTCTTTTAAAATAGTCTTTATTTTTTTCCTATCTATACCCCCTTTTATTGCACCTTGTTCTAATAATTTAGCTACTTCTCCCGGTTTTCTACCTCTTAAATCTAAATCTTCTTTTATATATATAAAGTCAAATCCTTGACCACAAATTTCTCCTACTTTTAATATGCTGGAATTTATTCTATCTCCTGGAACTCCTATCACACCGATGAGCCTGTTCGCATCAAGTTTTTGTGCTGCTTCTATTACACTTTTTATTCCAGCTATGTTGTGGCCATAATCTACTAATACACGGAAATTACCTACATTAAATAAGTTAAACCTCCCAGGATTGTGTGTAGTATCGCAATAAAATGTCTTTATACCTTTTGCAATGATATTTATAGGCACTTTTACTCCATAAGAAGCAGCGATAGCTGCAAGAGCATTTTCCACGTTGTACAAAACTTTCCCTGACAAAGCTGCAGGAATCTCCTCTATCTTTACAACAGGAATTATTTGCCCATTCGCTATAACGATGACACCGTCTTTAACATATACTGCGATTCCGCCTTTTTCTATATGTTTTTTTACAGTGAGGTTATTATCATACATTGAAAAATATATTATTTTCCCTTTTGCCCTTTGGGCCAAATAAGGGGTCATCGGGTCATCAGCATTTAAAACACTATAACCGTCTTCCTTTACCGCTTCCACCACCAAAGCCTTAACAAAAGCCAAGTCTTCTAAAGTCTCTATCCCATCAATGCCAAGATGGTCTTCTGAAATATTGGTTATTACCCCTACATCTGCTAAATCGTAACCTAAACCTTCCCTTATAATGCCTCCTCTTGCTGTTTCTAACACTGCAGCATCTATATTTTTATCAGCAAGACAAGTTTTTGCACTTTTAGGGCCAGTATTGTCACCTTTGTAAACACAGGTGTCGTCGATATAAATGCCGTCAGTACAAGTCATTCCTACAGTATAGCCATAAGTTTTTAAAATATGAGCTGTCATCCTGGTGACTGTAGTTTTCCCGTTTGTGCCTGTAATAGATATAATAGGTATAGTAGCTTTGCTTCCTTTAGGGAAAAGCATATCTACAATCGCCTTTGCTACATTTCTAGGTTTACCTTTGCTAGGATAATGGTGCATCCTTATGCCCGGAGATGCATTTATTTCAATTATTGCTCCATTTTCTTTAATTAGAGGCTTTTTTATGTCCTCCATTGTAATGTCTATACCAGCTATATCAAGGCCAATGGCTTTTGCCGCTCTTACAGCAATTTCTATGTTATATGGATGAATGTCATCTGTTTTGTCTATTGCAATTCCTCCTGTACTTAAGTTTGCGCTTTCCCTTAAAAACACTTTTTCCCCTTTTTTAGGGATATTTTCTAGGTCAAATCCTTGTTTTTTAAGGGTCATTTTAGAAATAGTATCTATTGTGAGTTTTGTGAGGGGTTTTTCATGGCCTTTTCCTCTTAAAGGATTTTTATTTTCCATTTCTACTAATTCTTCAATAGTGTGAATTCCATCACCTATTACATGGGCAGGAATTTTTTCGGCTACCGCTACTACTTTTTCACCTACAACTAATACTCTGTAATGTTTTCCCTGTATATGTTTTTCTACAATAACAAGGTCACTATAGCTTTTGGCGTTTCTGTAGGCTATACTTACTTCTTCTCTATTGGTTATGTTTAAATGAACTCCTTTGCCTTGATTTCCGTTGTAAGGTTTTATAGCGACAGGATATCCAATTTCTTCTGCAATAGCAATTGCTTCTTCTTCATTGTAAGCAACATCTCCCTCCGGCACAGGAAATCCATGGTCTTTTAGAATCTGTTTTGTCAAGATTTTATCTGATGCTATGTCTACTGCAATGCAACTGGTATTTTGTGAAATTGTGCCTTCAATCATTTTTTGATATTTCCCATAACCTAACCGCAAAATACTTCCATTTCCTACCCTCGTAACTGGGATTCTTGCTTTTAAAGCTTCGTTCTTTATGGCCATTGTACTAGGCCCTAGTTCTATTTCAGCAATTATATTACGTATTTTTTCTAATCTCTCTTCTAAATCAAATTCTTCCCCTTGTATAAATTTATTTACCATTTCAACCGCTAATTTCCCTACTCTTATGCCACACTCTTCTAATCCATATTCATAAATTATATAATACAGGTCCCCTTCTATATTTCTCGCTCTTCCAAATTTTATATCATATCCTAACATATTTTGTAGTTCCAAAATTATATGCTCTGTCACATGGGGTAAATAGGTGCCTTCCTCTAATCTTTTTAGAAACCCCCCTTCATATCCGTAAGAACAACTATGTTTTGACAGGCCAGGAAGCCATTTTATCAATTTCTCATTAAAGTTGGGTATATCTTTTGTAGGAATATCCAATCTCTCTATATCTACTACCATTTTTATTACAGGTCTATGGCTGTATATATTTCTCCCTCGATATACCCTTATATCTTTAATAATCATACTTTATCCTCCTTGAATTTGACTTTGGGTACCCAATTTTCTAAATCATAACCATAACCGGGAGGTAATATGTGAAGTATAATATTGGTGAGGGCTAAAATTTCATTAGGACTTGATTCAGAAACATTAGAGTGTTTTAGCTTTCTTCCCTCCACTACTGTCACAGCATTTGAACCTATTACTCTAAAACTATTTTTCTCCACAACTATAGCTGTATCTTCATCAATCCCTATTCCGAGATTGTTTGGGTTTTGAGCAATTGCTGCAAGAAGCCTTCCAATGCGCCCTCTTTGTGCAAAATGTTGGTCAATTATTACGTCTTTTAATAAACCTAATCCAGGAGCCATTTTGATAGTGCATTTCCTGGGAGAATCTTCATCATTTCCTTCCACAATCATAGTTTGTGACATCACCGAAGCTCCTGCACTTGTACCTACAATTAAAGTTCCTTCTTTATACAATTGTTTTAACAATTTATCTATGCCACTTCCTCCTAAAATACTGGTTATCCTCAATTGGTCACCACCTGTAAAAAAAACGCAACTGCAATCTTTAAGTACATCCCTTGCATAGTTTATTTCTTTGTCTTCCCTTGAATTTATATTTACAACTTTTACATCATTTGCCCCCAATTTTTTAAAAATAGAAATATACAAGTTGCCGACTTCCACTGGTTTTTCTGTGGCTGTTGTCATTATTACTATTTTACTTTCTCTCCCTCCGGCTAAATTTACAACCTCTTTCAGTATTTCGCACTTGTCCTCTTTGTCTTCTGCTCCTCCTATGATAACCAACTTTCCTTTTACTTCCTCCGCCATTTATCCGCCTCCAAAAAATAATAAACTCTCAGGTTTCATAATTTATTATTCCTGAGAGTTTAACGCAATATACTCTATTAAATTTACAGAGTGCATAATTTTATTGCATCTTTTTCCACTTTTATTTCCAGATTTTTGCTATATAATATTTCACCATCGACATTAACCGGTACTTCTCGATCTGCCTCTATTTCTACTTTTTTTGCTCTATAAACTTCTACAATTTTAAGTTTAGTATGGGTTCCAAAAAGAACTAAGGGCAATAAAACCAATAATTTAATCTTACTTATTTTGTCAACAATCATGACATCTAAATAGCCATCATTAGGATCAGCACCCGGCAAAAGCTTTAATCCGCCTCCATAATAGCTTAAAACTCCCGCTGCAAAAATTGTTATTTCTCTATTTAACTCTTTATCATCCATTTTTATTTTTACAGAATAGGGCTTGTATTTAAAGAGGACATTTAAAAGGGCAGTCAAATATACCCATATCCCTGATAAAAATTTTTTGAACCGCACAGCCATTACCGCTGTTTCAGAAACGATGCCTGTGCTTGTAATATTTCCAAAAGTTAATATATCGTTTATCACAGCTCCGTCTATAATTTTAATATTACCCATTATAAGCACATCAATAGCCTTTTCTAACTTTCTAGGTATGTGGAAAAATCTCGCAAAGTCGTTTCCTGTCCCTACAGGAATAATTCCCAGTGCAGCCTGTGTACCTTTTATTCCATTTACTACTTCAAGTACAGTACCATCTCCTCCTACTGCCGCCACAACTTTAAATCCACTAAGAGCTGCTTTTCTTGCTAATATTTTCCCTTCTCCTGCATATTTTGTTATAAAAATTTTGTAATTGATTAATTTCTTTTTCATAATTCTTCTAATTTCTGGAATCTTCCGATAGGCCCTTCCTCCACCTGCCACCGGGTTCACAATAAACGCAATCATGGTTATCACTCCCTGTTTTTTATAAAGCTTTTCTTTTGGCTCTTTCTATAGCTTGTACTTCTTCAGCAGAAAGAGGATATTTAGATTGCCCTCTTTCAATAGGTTTTGCAAAAGTAGCCGTCTCATTCCTTCCGTATATTCCAGACAAAACAATACCATCATCATTGCTATCTAATAGGGCAATAGAAAAGCTCAAATCAGAGCCTACATCAGGAAAAGCATTATACCGCACCATTCCCACTTTTTTAATTGCTGTTTTTCCTTCTTTGTCTAAAGAATTTAAATCCATTCTTAACTTATCTAGTTTGTTTTTTATCTCTTCATTCTCTGTAAGGATTCTAGAAAAAATATCAAAGACATCTCCTTTTTCCAATGTTTTAATTATCTTATTATAAGTCCTGTTTAATCTTAAAAATTTCCCATTAATTATAAGTATGAAAATTAATTCTATAATTGATAAAACTGATAAAAACAGGATAATCATCGTAGCATTTTGAGAAATAATGTCTAAAAAGTTTTGCATAAGTTTCTCCTCCAATTCGTCAGAATGCTTTTTGCGAAATTATTTCAATAGCTTTTATAGCTTTTTCTACTTCTTCTTCAGTGTTAAAATATCCAATTCCAAATCTTAAAGTACCAGTCTTTAATGTGCCAATTGTTGAATGGGCTAATGGAGCGCAGTGTAATCCCGCTCGAGTGGCTATATCAAAGTCTCTATCCAAAATATAACTTATTTCTCCTACATCACTATCTTTTAATGTTATTGAAACTACTCCCACTCTTTCTTCAACTTTTTGAGGTCCATAAATTTTTACTCCTTTTATCTCTTTTAATCCCTCTATTAAAATTTTTGTAAGTCTTTTTTCCTGCTGATAAATATTTTTTATACCTACAGACTTTACAAATTTTACTCCTTCTTTAAGACCTGCAATCCCTGGAGTATTAGGAGTACCACTTTCTAATTTGTCTGGCATTAAATCAGGTTGATACATTGACTCTGACTTACTTCCCGTTCCCCCTTCTTCAAGAGGCAATATTTCTATACCTTCTCTTACATATAATCCTCCTGTACCTTGAGGGCCGTACAATCCTTTGTGGCCAGGAAAAGCTAAAAGGTCGATGTTTTGTTTTTCTACATCTATAGGCAATACTCCCACCGTCTGGGCTGCATCCACCAAGAAAATTAAATTCATTTCCCGGGCAATATTCCCTATTTCCTCAATAGGCATTATTGTACCTGTCACATTGGAAGCATGGGTTATGGCAATCATTTTTGTTTTTGTTGTAATAGCTTCCTTTATATCCTCAGGGTCAATCTTTCCTTCCTCATTTGCTTTCACGATTGTAACTTCTATTCCCTTTTCTTTCAACGCCATAAGGGGCCTTATCATAGAATTATGCTCCATGCTAGAAGTTATTACATGATCTCCTTCCTTCAAAATACCCTTTAACGCAATATTCAAAGCTTCTGTTGTATTAGATGTAAATACCACTCTCATAGGGTCTTTAATATTGAAAATGCTGCATATCTCTTGCCTGGCTTCAAAAATAACCCTTCCTGATTCAAGTGCCATTTTGTGTCCGCCTCTCCCAGGGTTTCCGCAGTTTCTTAAAACTTTCTCTACTTCCCTATACACTTCCTCGGGTTTAGGCCAAGAAGTAGCAGCATTATCAAAATAAATCATAGTCCTATCTCCTTTAAATTAAATCTCCCGCTATTATAATATATGCAAACCTCCTTTTAGGGTTCTTAACTATATTTTATATTTATTTTTTCTCATTAGCAACAAAAAACTAATTAAAGTGTGTGTCAAAAGTTAATAGGTGAATAATATGCTGACATTTTACACGTACCTAATTAAATCCCTCGTTTTGCTTTAAAAATGGTAAAATTGCTCAAAATTGGATAAAATTAAAAGCCTCCATAAAAATAGGAGACTTTTTAGCCCTTTCCATAAATGATTTCAATAATTCTTGTCAAATCTTCCTCACTGTAATATTCTATTTGTATAATTCCCCTATCTTTACTTTTTTGAGATATTTTTACTTTTGTTCCTAAAAAACTGCATAAATTATCTTCTATTTCCTTAACATGCACATCTATCTTGTTCGACTTTAGCTTTTTCGTGATTTTTTCATTTTTACGCAATAGATTCTTTACTAAATCTTCTGTTTCTCTTACGTTTAAATTTTCTGTAACAACTTTTTTTGCTGCCTCGTACTGTAAATTTTTATTTGGCAAAGAAAGTATAACTTTTGCATGGCCTATTGTTATATCACCTTTCACTAACATTTCTTGTACTCTATCGTCAAGATTTAGAAGCCTTATGCTATTTGCAATTACTGAACGGCTCTTGCCAATTTTTTTAGATATCTCTTCTTGTGTAAGATTAAATTGTTCTATCAATGCTTTATATGCTTTTGCTTCTTCAATGGGATTTAAATCTTCTCTTTGCAAATTCTCAATCAAAGCTATTTCCATAACCTGTAAATCATCAAAATCCTTCACAATTGCTGGTATTTCAGAAAGTCCCGCAATTTTAGCAGCTCTCCAACGTCTTTCCCCTGCTACTATTTGATATCCAGAATCTACCTTTCTTACTATAATTGGCTGAATAACCCCATGTTGTTTAATAGATTCTGATAATTCTTTTAAACTATCTTCATCAAACTGTTTTCTCGGTTGGTATTGATTGGGATGAATATAGGCTATATTTATCGTTTCTACCCCTTGGGGTTCCTCTGTTCGATATTCCGGTATAAGAGCCTGCAATCCTCTACCTAACCCCTTTTTACCAGCCATTTCATCACCACCTTTGTAAATTTTTCATATCCCTGCCCTTTCTATCACTTCTAATGCCAATTCATCATAAGCCTCTGCTCCTTTAGAATTAGGGTCATATATAGAAATTGGTTTTCCAAAACTTGGTGCTTCCCCCAAGCGAATATTTCGTGGAATAATTGTTCCATAAACTTTGTCTTTAAAAAATTTTTTCACCTCATCTACCACTTGTATAGATAAGTTTGTCCGAGCGTTAAACATAGTAAGAACTACACCCTCTATTTCCAATTCAGGGTTCAGACTCTTTTTTACAAGATTGATTGTATTCATAAGCTGGGTAAGTCCTTCTAAAGCATAATATTCACACTGAATTGGAACAATTACTGAATCAGCAGCAGTAAGAGCATTTATAGTCAAAAGTCCAAGTGATGGAGGACAATCTATTAATATATAATCAAATTCATCTTTAATTTGATTTACAGCATTTTTTAATTTATATTCTCGTGAAAGCATAGGGACCAATTCAATCTCTGCCCCTGCCAATTGAATACTAGATGGAACAATTGAAACTTTTAAATCCTTTAAAGGTATTATTGCATTTCTTATGTCTTCATCTTCAATCAGTACCGTATATGTAGTGTGCTTTAAAGAAGCCGGGTTTATCCCAAAGCCACTCGTCATATTACTTTGAGGATCTATATCTATACATAAAACTTTTTTCCCTTGTGTTGCTAAAGAATATCCTAAGTTTATAGTTGTGGTGGTTTTACCAACTCCACCTTTTTGATTTGCGATGGCAATAACTTTGCCCATTTTTTCACCCCCTTTTGCATGCAAATACCGGTTTAAGAGTTATCAATTTATATGTTTATTATATCATTGTTTATATCAATGTTCCACATGGAACATTATCAAGGGGGGTGAAAAAACTTTTACTTTTTTGAAATTTTGATTACAAACTCTATATACTCTTCCTTATCATTTTCAATATACTCTGCCGGCACACCAGATTTTTTCATCAAATCTACAGCTTGTTTCACTGTATTTACAAAAATTCTTATGTCCTTATAAAATTTCATCATTTTTTTGTTTTCTTTTTTAACTTGTTCCTGTTGCTTTGTTATTTTGTCTATCATGTCTTGTATCAATTTTTCTGTTTGACTCACGTTTAATTTTTTCTTTATAATTATTTCTAGTGCCTTTTTTTGTAGCTCTTCATCAGGAAGTCTCAAAAGTGCCCTGGCATGCCGCTCCGTTAAATCATTTTCCAATAGCTGTTCTTTTATCTCTTTGCTAAGCTTCAAAATCCTTAATTTGTTAGCAATAGTTGATTGGTTTTTACCCAAAATCCTTGCTAATTGTTCCTGTGTTAAATGGTGGTCGTTTATTAAATTGTAATATGCTTCCGCCTCTTCAATAAAATTGAGATTTTCTCTTTGTAAATTTTCAATTAAAGCTAAAACAGCCGAGTCTTCATCTTGCGCGTTTATAATTATCGCTGGTATCTCCGCAAGACCTGCCAATTTAGAAGCCCTTAACCGCCTTTCCCCCGCTACTAACTCATAAAAATTATTGTACACCATTCTTACAGTAATAGGTTGCAATACCCCATAAGCTTTAATGGACTCTGCTAATTCTTGTAAATTCTTTATATCAAAGTTCTTTCGCGGCTGATATGGATTAGGCCTTATTGAATCAATAGGCAAATAACAAATTTCTTGTGTTTTACTCGATACCACTTTTACACACCCCGCTCTTAAAACAATTAAAAAATTTTTCTACAATATATATTCGACAAATAATGTAAAATTCCTCCTTAAATTCAAATATATTGTTAAAAATTATAAAAAAGTTTCGGGAATTGGAATAAGGTTATTAAAAAAATTTTTTTGCTGTATAAGCTCTGCCAATTTTTGGGGATAAACTTGATAGTTTTTCAAATCCTTAAGGTCAATCCATTTTACCTCTTTTAAAATCTGTTTCTCTTTAGGAAATTCAGGGTCACTCCCTAAGGTCAAATTTCCCCCAATAATAGAAGAATAAAAATACGTCACATAGTAAATATCATATTCCTGAATATAACAGACACCTTTAAGTTTAATGTCATAGCCTGTCTCTTCTTTACATTCTCTTATAGCAGCTGCTGCTACTGACTCATTTTCTTCTACTCTGCCTCCAGGAAAAACCCATGCTATTTCCTCCCCATCTTGATGTTTTACTAAGAGAACTTTTCCTTCTTCAACAATGACCACTCTCGCAACTAAAAAGCTCGCTCTAAATTTTAACATTTTTTCTTCCCTCATTCCAAGATTGGTAAGTTATTTAGGATATTTATATTAAAATTATACCACAAAAAATTTTATAAAAATAAAAAAGCAGTCTAAAATTACTTTTAGACTGCACAGTTTGTTGACAAAGTTAAAAAATATTCAAAGGAGATATTTTGCATCGTCGCTCCGATGTTCCAAAGCGACAAAACTAAAGCTCGACCTTCGGGCTCCGGCAGGGTACCGGGCACAATCGGCCTCCTTGCCTCAGGTGCCCGCCTTCGCCATCCATGGCTTCGGCCCTGCCTCCACCCTCGGTCTTGCTAAGTTTTGTTACCGCTTTGTAACAAGTCGCTCCTTATGCAAAATATCTCCTTTACGAAAGTTTGTCTACAGTCTGAGCAGTCTAAAATTACTTTTAGACTGCAGTTTGTTGACAAACCTTTTTTCATATAAAAGAGGCATTTTGCATTTATGAAGTGACTTGTTAAAAGTAGCAACTAAACTTAGCGAGGCCGAGGGACGGAGGTAGGTCCAAAGCCAAAAAGGGCGGAGAAGCCACTAAGGCAAGGACGCTGAATGTGACCGACGCTACGGAGTCCGAGGGGAAGCTTATGTTTAGTCGCCGAAATTTTCTCCTTTAAGTTTATAAAGGAGATCTTTGTATAGCATTTGCTCTTCTAGGATACTTTGTCGGACATTTATCTACTTTTTTAATAATTATCAAATGATGAACTATATCACTATAAGGAAGTCTGATTTCCCTAACTTCCTCGATTTTCCCTTTCAATTCCCTCAAAGCTTTTTGAGTATTTTCTATTTCCTCTTCAATCTCTCTTCCTTTTAAAGCAATAAAATAACCATCTACTTTTACAAAAGGAAGAGTGTACTCCAACAAAATATTTAAAGGTGCAACAGCTCTTGCCATGGATAAATCAAATTGTTCTCTATATTTTATGTCTTTTCCTATATCTTCTGCTCTTCCGTGAATTAATTCTATTTCATTTATACCCAATTTATTTATAACCTCTTCTAAAAAAGTAATTCTTTTTTTAGAAGAGTCTAAAAGAGTAGCTTTTAATTTAGGGAACACAATTTTTAAAGGAATACAAGGAAAACCAGCACCTGTACCAACATCTATAATTTTTTCTTCCTCTTTTATTTTTCCACTCTTAACCACAGATAAGCTATCTAAGAAATGCTTAATCACAACTTCACTTTCTTCTGTAATTGCCGTTAAATTCATCTTCTGATTCCATTCCAATAAAAGAGCATAATATTTTTGGAAATGTTCCACATGGAACATTTCCAAAAATATACCCCACTCTTTAGCGCCCTCAATTAGCATTTCAACCGATTTGTTCTTCATCTTCTTTATTTCTCCTTAACTGCTGCATGTAAATTAAAAGCACAGAAATATCAGCAGGCGAAACTCCTGAAATACGAGAAGCCTGTCCAATTGAAGTAGGTCTTATTTTTGTCAATTTTTCTTTTGCTTCATTGCTTAAACCATGAATTTGATAATAATCAATATCTTCTGGAATCTTTTTGTTTTCTAATGCTTTAAAGTGTTCAACTTGCCTTAGTTGTTTCATTATATATCCTTCATATTTAATATTTATGTCTATTTGTTCAGCAACACTGTCTAAAATATCATCGGGCCTGTTTTTATCCAAAAATTTAGTAGACTTATAATCAATTTCAGGTCGCTTTAGCAAAGTATAAAGGTCAACTCCTGTAACTAAAGGAGTACTTCCTTTAGATATGAGAAAATTGTTGACTTCCTCAGAAGGTTTTATCATAACGCCAAGAAGTCTTCGCATTTCTTTTTCTAACTGGATTTTCTTCTTTAAAAATTTTTGATATCTTTCTTCTGTTACAAGGCCGATTTTATACCCTAGTTCTGTCAATCTAAAATCTGCATTATCTTGTCTTAATAAAAGTCTATATTCAGCTCTCGAAGTAAGCATCCTATAAGGCTCATTTGTACCTTTTGTAACTAAATCATCAATCAACACTCCTATATAAGCTTGAGACCTATCCAAAATCACAGAAGGTTTGTTTAAAAGCTTCATAGCAGCATTTATTCCCGCCATCAAACCTTGAGCAGCCGCTTCTTCATATCCAGATGTACCATTGACTTGTCCTGCAAAGTACAACCCTTCAATTTTTTTAGATTCTAAAGTAGCTTTTAATTGCGTTGGGTCTATACAGTCATATTCAATAGCATAAGCTGGCCTCATCACTCTTACATTTTCAAGGCCAGGAACAGTCCTCAAAAATTCCAGTTGCACATCTTCAGGCAAACTAGAAGACATACCTTGTACATACATTTCATAAGTATTTAATCCTTCTGGTTCAATAAAAATTTGATGTCTTTCTTTGTGAGGAAACTTTACAACTTTATCTTCAATAGAAGGACAGTATCTTACTCCTACCCCTGTTATTTCACCACTAAAAAGAGGAGAACGGTGAATATTTGCCATTATTATTTCATGAGTTCTTTTATTCGTATAAGTGAGCCAACAGGGCAACTGTTCTATTTCGATTTTATCATGCATATAGGAAAAAGGAGTAATGACTTCATCCCCCGGCTGTATTTCCATTTTGGAAAAATCAATACTTCTTTTATCAACTCTCGCAGGAGTACCTGTTTTAAATCTCATCAATTTAAAACCTAATCTTTTCAAAGTCTCAGAAAGCTGATTAGCTGGAAAAAGTCCGCTAGGTCCACTGTCAAAACTTACATCACCAATTATAACTCTTCCTTTTAAGAAGGTACCTGTAGTAATAATACAAGCTTTACATTTATATATCGCACCTAATTTTGTTACAACCCCTGTAACTTTGTTGTCTTCTACCAAAATGTCTACAATTTCCGCCTGTTTTATATCAAGGTTTTCTTGTCTTTCTAAAGTGTACTTCATGTTCATCTGGTAAAGTTTTTTGTCAACTTGTGCTCTCAAAGACCTTACAGCAGGGCCTTTACTGGTATTCAAAGTACGAATTTGTAATAAAGATTTGTCTGTATTTATAGCCATTTCCCCACCTAAAGCGTCAATCTCTCTCACCAACTGAGCCTTGGCAGGGCCTCCAATAGAAGGATTGCAAGCCATCAAAGCAATAGAATCTAAGTTGACAGCAAAACCCACTGTTTTAAGTCCCAACCTTGCACAAGCGAGAGCAGCCTCACTGCCCGCATGTCCCAACCCAACAACTGCAACATCGTATTCACCAGCAATAAAATTCATACTTTCACCTACTTTCCCACACAAAATCTCTCAAAAATTTCATTTATTAAATCCTCAGTTGCCGTCTCTCCAGTAATTTTACCTAATTGGTCAAGAGCCGCATTTAAATCAATTGTAATTAGGTCTTCACTATACCCCCCTTCAATAGCTTCAACACAGCTTTCCATATACTTTTTAGCATTAATGAGCGCTTCTTTGTGCCGCGAATTTATGACTATTTCATCTTCCCTCAAACTTATGTCTCCTCTAAACACCAAATTATAAATAGTGTTTTCTAATTCTTCTAATCCAATTTTTTCAACAGTCGAAACCTCTATTATTATACCATCTTTGGTAAGATCTTTTAATTCTTTTTCATCAATTTTTTTAGGTAGATCTATCTTATTCAACACAAATATGATGTTTTTACCTGTTAAAATGTCAAAAATTTCGTAGTCTTCTTTAGTCAACTCTCTTGAGGCATCCAGCACAAACAATATTAAATCTGCTTCAGCCAGAACTTCTTTGCTTTTAGTAACCCCTATTTTTTCCACCAATTCATCTGTATCTCTAATTCCTGCTGTATCAATAAGCTTTATTGGAATACCTTTTACATTAACATATTCTTCAATAATGTCTCTGGTAGTTCCTGGTATATCTGTGACAATGGCTCTATTTTCTTTTAATAAGGCATTTAAAAGAGAAGATTTACCCACATTTGGTTTACCAATTATGGCAGTTTTAAGTCCTTCTCTTATAATCCTTCCACTTTCAGAAGATGCAATGAGTTTATCGATATCTTCTACTATTTCCTTAGCAGTTTCTAATATTTCTTTTCTCTCAAGTTCTTCCACATCTTCTTCAGGAAAATCTATTAAAGCTAAAAGATGGACTAATAGACCCATGATTTTATCTTTCATTTCCTTTATTTTACTTCCAACATATCCAACCAACTGTTTCTGAGCATATCTATTAGCAAGCATAGTTTTTGCCCTTATTATATCTATGACCGCTTCTGCCTGAGACAAATCAATTCTTCCGTTTAAGAAAGCCCTCTTTGTAAATTCTCCTGGCTCCGCTAGTCTCGCTCCTTGCTTTAATACTAGTTCAAGAATTTTGGAAGTAACTACTATACCTCCATGACAATTTATTTCAACTATATCTTCCCTCGTATAAGTATTAGGTTTTTTCATAATAGATACCAGAACTTCATCATAAACTTCTTCTGTTTCAGGGTCTACTATATGTCCATAATGTAAAGTATGACTTTTCACTTTTTTTATATCTTTAGACTTATAGGGTTTAAAAATTTTTGAAATTATTTCTAAAGCATCATCTCCACTTAATCTAACTATTCCAATTCCTGCTTCCCCTGGAAAAGTGGAAATAGCTGCAATTGTATCAAAAACCATTTTCATCACCAACCAAAAAATTGTCTTATAAAATAATATACCAATGTTTTCACTTTTTCAATCAGAAATATAAAAAAAACCCTTGACAGGGTATTATTTTAAAGCTATTATGACTCTTCTATTAGGCTCCTCTCCTTCACTATAAGTCTCTACATATGGATGGTCCTGCAAAGCCATGTGAATTATTCGCCTTTCATTAGGACTCATAGGCTCTAATTCAACGCTTTCTTTTGTCTCCATTACTTGTTTGGCTAATTTTTTCGCAAGCCTAATTAGAGTCTCTTCCCTTCTTTTTCTATAATTTTCTGCATCTAATATAATTCTTCTATATCTATCATATTCTCTATACTTGCTGGCAACAACATTTACAAGATATTGCAATGAATCTAATGTCTCACCCCTATGACCTATCAACAACCCCACATTTTTTCCATATAAATTAAACTTTATAGTATCCTCATCTTCTTCTATATCAAACTTAACATCTAATTTCATCGCCTCAATTACTTGCTGTAAAAAATTTTTAGCGCTCTCCTTTATTACATCTTTTAAAATTACTTTGACTATCGCCTGCTTGCTTATAAGACCTAGAAAACCTTTACCCCCTTCATCCAACACTTCCACTTGTACCATTTCCCTCGGTACGCCAAATTCCTGTAAGGCAAGATTTACAGCTTCTTCCACCGTCTTGCCTGTCCTTATAAGCTCTTTCAACTTATGATTCCCCCTTAGCAGTATTTGTCTCTCTCATAAAAATATACTGCTGCACTATCTGAAATATATTGCTTGTAACCCAATATATTCCTACTCCTGCCGGCAGAGAAACAGTTATCCATCCCATAAAAATTGACATCATTATATTCATAGAATTTTGACTTTTGTCTGTTGCTACCATGGCAGAAGATATATAAGTAGTCACAGCAGCTAAAATAGGAATTATATAATAAGGGTCCTTTTGTGCAAGACTATGTATCCATAAAAAAGAAGCAGTTGAAAAAGCTGGATAAGTTCTAAGCATTGTAAAAAGCGGCCACAATATTATCAAAGGCAAAAGCATAGGTAAACATCCACCAAAGGGATTTACTTTCTTCTCTTGATACAATTTCATTGTTTCCATGTTTAATTTTTGAGGGTCTTTAGCATACTTCTTTTGAAGCTCCTGCACAAGAGGTTGTATTTCTTTCATCTTTTTCATCGTATTCATTTGCTGTATATAAAAAGGCAAAAGAAGTATTCTTATTAAAATAGTAAAAATAATTATAGCGATACCATAATTTCCTACATAATGATGTATAAATTCTAACAACTGTCCTAAATACACAGCAATTGTTGTCATAATAATACCTCCAAAAATTTATTTTACAGGGTCATATCCCCCGGGATTAAAGGGATTGCACCTTAAAATCCGCCAAATTGACATAATTCCGCCCTTTAAAAGTCCATACTTTGATATTGCTTCTATAGAATATTGAGAACAAGTTGGGTAAAATCTACAGCTCCTTGGCTTCATAGGCGAAATATATCTTTGATACAACTTAATTAAAAAAATAACAACATTTTTCATTTTTCATTCCCCGCATAAAGAGGTGTTTTCATAATTAATTTTCTCATGGAATTTTTTAAAGTGTGAAAATCAGCCTCTACAATTTTTCCTCTTGCGACAAAAATTATATCAAAACCTGTTTTTATCTCAATATCTAAAAGTCTAAAACTTTCATGTAAAAGCCTTCTAACTCTATTTCTTACCACACTTTTACCTATTTTTTTACTCACTGAATAGCCAACTCTATTAAAACCTAAATTATTTTCCATATAATACATTACAACAAACTGATTAGCAACAGATTTTCCATTTGAATAAACCTTTTTAAATTCATAACTTTTTTTAATTTTTACAATCTTTCTCCTCATTTATACCTCCGGATTGTAAAAAAGGCCCTAAAGGCCTCACGCTGTCAATCTATGTCTACCTTTTTGTCTTCTTCTTTTTAAAACATTGCGACCGCTTTTGGTAGACATTCTCTTTCTAAAACCGTGCACTTTTTTTCTATGTCTTTTTTTGGGTTGATAAGTGCGAAGCATTGCCACACCTCCTAAAACCTAAAAAATGCTATAAAAATTATAACGTTAATTAAGGAGGATGTCAACAAGACTTTTTAAAAT
>Ga0224486_100130_pt1 | contig 34994 bp, 33 predicted proteins | sample TexhydDE_CT_test_FD_172013 | JGI IMG/M metagenome (GOLD analysis project Ga0224486, IMG submission 172013) | Fracking water microbial communities from deep shales in Oklahoma, United States - hydraulically fractured wells DE_CT_test ... | reverse complement strand
CCTGGGCTTCAATATACTCAATGTCCTCGAAGTCGCCCGCTTCAATACGGGTGAAGACCTCAATGACGTGGTGGATACCATCTACTTCCAGTAAACGCCGGCCGCCAATGCTGGCATTCTCGCCACCGCTGTGGCCCCACCCGTAACCGGCAGCTCCAGCACGGGAGGGATAAGGTACAGCGGTAGCCAGGCGCTGACGGATATCACCATATATGGCGGCCAGGGGAATGACTCTATCAGGGCCCGGCAGTCCACCTTGAGGCTGGCGCGCAGCCGTAATCTTGGCCGGGCAAGGGGAAATAAAGAAGGTGCCAATGGCTTGCGAAGGTAACCCGGTTGCCTCCATCGCTTCTTCTCGGGCCAATCTTGCGGCCACATCCACAGGGGTGGCCAGGGGTAAAATCTGCTCTACCAGGGAAGGGAAACGCACCTGGATCAAGCCCACCACCGCCGGGCAGGCCGGGGAAATGAGCGGCCTTTTCCCCCTATAATCATCCAGGTACCGCCTGATTGCCCGGGCTACTATTTCCGCCGCCAGGGCAACTTCGTAAACGGCATCAAATCCCACGGCTACCAGGGCACCCAGGATATGTTCCAGGTCCGCCTGACCGGCAAACTGCGAGATTATGGCTGGAGCGGGCAGGGCGATCCGGTAGCTATAGGCAGCCAGAGCCGTCAGATCATCGCCCACGGCGATCTTGGCATGGTTAGGGCAAATGCGAATACACTCGCCGCAGTCAATGCAGCGCTCCTGGATAATCCGCGCCTTGCCTTCCCGTACCCGGATGGCTTCTGTAGGGCAGTGTTTGATACAGTTGGTACAGCCTTTACATTTATCCTCTTCCAGGCGTACGGAATGGAAATAACCCACCGCGCCACCGCCTTCAGCGATTATAAATAATTATGTTAACGGTAGTACCCTGACCCGGCGCCGACTTTATTTCCAGTTCATCGGCACAGCGGCGGATATTTGGCAGTCCCATACCGGCACCGAAACCCATCTCCTGGATCTCCCGCGGAGCGGTAGAATAGCCTTCCTGCATGGCCAGGTCAATATCGGGTATACCCGGGCCGGTATCACGGGCGGTAATGGTGATAACCCCAGGTGTTATCTGCGCTTTCAGTTCCCCGCCCTCCGAGTGGATAACTATATTCATTTCCGCCTCATAGGCGGCAATGGCCACCCGCCGGATAATCGCCGGTGGAAACCCTACCTGTTGCAGGACCTGGCGGATGCGCGCCGCCCCGTCCCCGCCTGCCAGGAAATCCCGCGCCCGAACGGGAAAAGACATTTCCAGGGACGGTATATTATCCTTCAAGGCAACCACTCCGGCTAGTCCAGGCAGGCTTCCTTGTATCTCCAGTAACTCCTACCTGTTGAAGCCCTTCCTCGCAGCATCCCTCCATTGTCCTCTCCCCTCCCGCCGGCATGGCGCCATACGGTATCGTACCAGCTTTTTTCCCCTCCTGCGTTTTCTCACTTTCCCAGTTTAAGGTGGCGACCTGGTCATCACCCACCTCCCTGGAACAGCCTTTCAGCCCTGCCTGGAAAAGGCGGCCGCAGCTGTCATACATCAATAACCTGGTGCCCAAGAGAGGTAGGCCCATGCCTGCAGCAGCCTCGATAAGGTTTTCATCCGGCCTCTTCCCCCGGACGAAGACGATGGCCACGGCGTCGATCATGGCTGCGGTATGGAGAACATGGGTATTGGTCAAACCTGTCAGTAGGAGAACCCGCCCGCAGGCAAAGGCCAGGACGTCGCTCATCAGGTCGGAACCAAAACCGGCTTCTACTTCCAGGTCCAGTTTATCAGCACCGGTAAAGACCTCAGCTTCCAGAATCGCCTGAACTTCCCGGAGTTTCACCGGGTCCGAACCCCCTGATGGTGAATTGCTTCACAATAGCTAGCAAAAATAACAGGCCTTCAATAAGCCCCTGCCTGTTTCTTTTTCATTTCAGTAATAGCGCGCTCATTCACTTTCATTGTAAAGTCCTTTTGTGATAGTTCATATGTGGTTTTTATTCGCCATGAATTTTAATTTTCCTGCTAGGTCTTATAAAATTCTTATTAACTATACATATTATTGTACATCATTGTCCATTTTTTTGGCATTTGGCTTTTTGGATATAAGGCAAGGACGGCCCGCCAGGCCGGGCCGAGGATTTAATGGAGGGGAGCCACGGAGCGAAGCGGAGTAGGGTGGAGGCCGTTTAAGCCTCAGGCCGTATCCTTGCTAGAAGTATAAATCCGCAGTCAGTATTAACGTCCCACCAGCACCTTAGACATGCGTGGTCACCTCCAAAACATAATTAACATCGCAGGGGAAGGGAGCAGGGAGCAAAAAACTTTCTCACCTGCTCCCAAAGCCCTGAGATTTAATACAGTTTATCCCCAAGACGACCTTCATAACTTCTGGTCAGCAGTTCTACTGCCGCATCTTTGGTCATCGGCCGCTTAGACCAGCCGTAAAAAGCAGTAATCCATGGGCTCTCAACCATCATTTTGGCTAATATTGGAATATCTTCCTTCTTACCGAATGCTGCCCATGTAGTGGGAAGACCAACATCTTCCAGCAACTGTTTGACCGCACGTATAGCAGTCTGGGCAGCCTGACGGACGCTCATGCCGGCGGTATTCTGACCTAAAGCCACGGCAATGCGAGCCAGCTTCTCCATACCGTGCCCCATGTTATATTCCATCGCGTAGGGCAGAGCTACTGCACAACCAACACCATGCGGTACATGGTATACAGAACCTAGAGTATGCGCTAGAGCATGCCCCTCTACGATACCTGGATCATTAAAAGCCATGCCGGCCATCATTGAAGCATAAGCCATCTTAACTCGAGCTTCCAGGTTATCCCCTTCGTAAACAGCTACCGGTAGGGCCTCTGCTATGAACTCCACCGCCTTAAGAGCAATTGCGTCAGTAAGCGGGTTTTCCTGCCTGGCCATCATCGTCTCAATAGCATGCGACAGGGCGTCGGCACCCGTAGAAGCAGTAACTTTAGGTGGCATACTTACAGTCAGGGTAGGATCCACCAGTGCCATATCCGGCAGGATGGTCGGTGTGGCGAAGAAGCCCTTAATATTATCTTTAGCAAAGGTTACCACAGAATACATTGTACATTCGGTACCGGTTCCGGACGTGGTAGGGACGGCAATAATAGGCGCACCCTTTTTGGGGAAGGTGGTATTAACCAGATAATCCTCAGTTTTACCCGGCAGCGCCAGGAGCTGAGCAACCACCTTAGCAATGTCGATAGCACTACCGCCACCCAGACCAATTACAAAGCTGCCAGCTTCCTTACGGGCAAAGTCAGCAGCTTGGTCACAGACCACATTATCCGGCTCGGGTTTACCCTGGTCAAAAACCGCTGCTTCAAATCCATCCTTCTTAAGGGCCTGTACTACCCGATCAGCGATCCCCGCCTGAGCTACCCCGGGATCAGTTACAATAATAGCCTTTCCGCTTATACCCATTTCTTTGATATACTGGCCAATATTGTCTACGGCATTTACACCAAACACTACTTTTTGAGGAGTATAGTACTGAACCACTTTGAGCACTGAGAACATAATAATAACGTAACCTCCTTAACCTTAGTATTTTTTCATGGGATTTAAACCACAAGTACTATCACTGGATTTACTTCTACCACCAGGCCTCGCTATCTCTTATCAAAAATCACCTTCTCAAGTTTCTAGTAGGTTCTCGGAAATTCTCAACCGTTGCCATGCAAGCCCTTAAAGAGAGCCTTTATTTTTTCTCCTCACCCCCAGGGAGTATTGGTTTTAAGGGGTCAGTTTTGCTATTCTTTTTTTGCCTCAACTTTTATTACTTTTTCCCTGATGAATGGTTTCTTGGTTTGTTAAAGCATTTTTTATTGTTCTTCTTGGTATTATTAGTGTGTGTTGCCCCCTCCTAGCATATTCCCTGTTTATCCCTGGAGGTTTATGGGGCTTTCCGAGAGCTTACATGGTGCACCCGCGGACGGTAGCAGTCGTCAAAGAGCAAGATGATGGCCCTGACCCCGGCAGGCGAAGAATTCCTGGCCGGAATATTAAAATACCGTTCCTCAGTTTTAGAAAAAGCCCTGGCAAACCAGGATGGTATAAACTTAGGACAATTAAACGCTTTTCTGCGTTTGCTCCTTACTAACCTCAGGTACCTGTGCCCTCATCTGCGGTCCTCGCCAGGTTTGGGTTGCCGTACAAAAATCGCATCCGACCCCAGCACTAGCTGTCCTGTTAATAGATAAGGGAGTAGCGTGCGGCTGACCATCATGGATCCATGCCGCGGTGATTACTAACATTACAGTAATTCGACATCCTGCACCGCCTGGCAAATTGGTAATCTACGATAGCCCCGGTCACCTGGGACGCCGGGCCTCAGGTTGAGCCTCACAATAATAAAAACCCCCACTCCTGCCAGGGTGGGGGTAAGGTTTAAGTGAAGGCGGATTTAAAAATACAAATCCCTTTCGCCGCTAGCGATTCGCTCCAGGCGGCGTTCGGTTTCGGCCCGGATGGCAGCACTAGGTATCTGGGCCAGGTGCTCCCTGATAGCCGCTTCTCCCGCTTCCCGGGTGGCCGGTCCGGCGTAATCCAGCAGGTATTCTTTAAAGGTCAGGATGGCGTTGGGCTGGCATACATGCTGGATCTCGCCGGTTTTGGCCAGGGCCATAAAACGGTCCCCTGTACGCCCGCGGCGATAACAGGCCGTGCAGTAGCTGGGTAGATAACCACGCTGGCACAGGTCGCGGATTACTTCATCTGGGTGCCGGTGGTCGCCGATTTCAAACTGGGGCACATCGTCGCTGTTTTCAGCATAGTGGCGGCTGTATCCGCCGACACCGGTGCAGGAGCCGGCGCTGAGCTGGGAAATTCCGAGGGCCAGGAGTTCGGCCCGGAGTTCCGGCGTCTCGCGCGTAGAAATGATCATGCCGGTATAGGGCACGGCCAATCGAATGATGGCCACCAGCTTCTTGAAATCGTCATCGTTAACCAGATATGGGAAGTTTTCCAAACTAATGCCATACGCCGGCCGCAGGCGAGGTACGGAGATGGTATGCGGCCCGACGCCGAAGGTTTGCTCCAGATGGCGGGCATGGTAGAGCAGGCCCATCACCTCAAATTTATAATCGTAAAGACCGAAGAGGACCCCCAGGCCAACGTCGTCGATGCCACCTTCCATGGCCCGGTCCATAGCGGTGGTGTGCCAGTCATAATCAGCTTTGGGACCGCTGGGATGCATGTAGGCGTAAGTCGGCCGGTGGTAGGTTTCCTGGAAAAGAATATAGGTGCCGATGCCGGCTTCTTTGAGCCGGCGGTAAGCATCCACAGTAGTGGCGGCAATGTTGACGTTCACCCGGCGGATATTACCATTGGCCTCGGTAATATGATAGACGCGGTTGATAACATCCAGAACGTAGTCCAGGGGGCAATGGACCGGGTCTTCCCCCGCTTCCAGGGCCAGGCGTTTATGCCCCAGGGACTCTAAAATGCGTACCTCCCGCTCCAGTTCCGCCGGTTCCAGGCGACGGCGTTCAAATTTGTTTTCCCGCCGGTAGCCGCAGTAACGGCAGTTGTTAACGCAGTAGTCGCTGAAGTAAAGGGGAGCAAAGAGGACCATGCGCCGACCGTAAATCTTTTCTTTTATTTCCCGGGCGGCGGCAAACATCTGCCGGCGCACGCCCGTATCGTCGTTCTGGAGCAAAACGGCGACTTCGTAGGGTTCCAGTCCCTTCGCTTCCCGCGCCTTTGCGACGATGCGGGCAGCCTCGTCCCTCGTTGCCCGCTTGGCTTCTTCCAGGTAGCCTTCTATCTCTTCATGCTTAATAAAGTCGGCACGATAACCGTACTGCATGGAAAATTCCCCCATTCCGTTTAATGATACTTAAACGTTTAACCGGACCTTCTCTGCTTTTACTCCTCTTTCACATCGTTTTACGAACGTATATTAAATAAAGCCGTGCTGATATCTTTTCCAATTCGTGGCTACCGCCACCCACTAAGCCGGGAGGGGCTTCAAGGTGTGTCCCGGTCCCCGCCCCAGCCGCCGCCCTAAAGCGCGCACCATGCCTTCCAGGCAGTAGCGGCAGTCTTCCGGGCCTTCGTTGACGCAAATCTTATTGGGGTAGATTTGATAATTGGACCGGTATTTGGTCGGCGTCAGGTTAGGCATAATGACGTTCGCCCCCCGTTGCAGGGCGAGCTGGCGGCCATTGGGGGCCAGTGTGCCCACCGCGGTAGTTGCCGGCAAATGGGCGTATGGTATGACCAGTCGAGCGGTAGCTACCACCCGGTAAGTGAGGTCCAGGCTCCCCGCCGGTTCCCCGCCCAGGGGCGTTGCCGGATGGGGGATAAAGGGGCCCAAACCTGCCATTTCCACGTCCAGCTGCCGCAGGAGGATTAAATCATCAGCCAGGTCCTCCAGGGTCTGACCCGGCAGGCCGATAATGTTGCCGGAACCTACCTGGTAGCCCAGCTCCCGCAGCCACTGGAGGCACTGGAGGCGCTCCTCCCAGCTCATACCGGGGTGGAGGCGGGCGTAGAGGTTTTCATTGGCCGTCTCATGTTTCAGGAGGTAGCGGTCGGCCCCGGCCTCCCGCCACATAGCGTATTCATCCCTCGTCCTCTCCCCGGCGCATAAAGTTACGGCTACCCCCAGCTTTTTTATTTCCCTGATTATTCCTGCCAGCATCGGGCCTGTATACCAGGGGTCTTCCCCCGACTGGAGGACGATGGTCCCATAACCCAGCTCCGCCCCGCGCCTGGCGGCAGCAACGATATCTTCTGGCATTAAGCGGTACCGCTGCAATTTCACATTGTCAGCCCGCAGGCCGCAGTAATAACAGTGGCGGCGGCAGTAATTGGAGAACTCGATGACGCCGCGCAGGTGGACTTCCTCCCCGGCTACCCGGGCGCGGACGCCGTCCGCCAGCCGGTAGAGGGCTTCTTCTTCCGCCCCGGTGTCTGCGGCCAGCAGGTTCATGATGTCTGCCTTGGTGAGTTCTTCTCCGGCAGCGGCCCGCTCCAGGCTGCAGGCAAATTCCCGTCGCACGGCAATAACCTCCTTCCATTTCCAACCAGTATAACCTAATTTTCGGCCTCCCCGCCGCCGGGACAGGCAGCTCACTTTCCCTTTCCTGTCAGGGCCGCCCGCACTTTTACCCCGGGGAGGCTGCCCAGCTTTCCCGTCAGGGCGCCGATGGTATCGGTGGTCCCATCTACAATCAAAGCTATAACAGCCACGCCCCGTTCCCGGTAGGGAATACCCATGCGGCCGACGATGCAGTTGCCGTAATCGCTTAGGATGGCATTAACCCGGGCGGCAGTATGTTCGCGATCCTCAATTACTATCCCCACTACTCCCAGGCGGTTTTCCATCGTCATACTCCTTCATACTCCTTCTACGAACAAGGCTGCACCGGATTATTATCGTTGCAGCTAAACCAAAAAACGCCTGCCAGCTTGAATACTAAGCCGGCAAGCGTGAAAAATTACTTCCCATACAATTCCTCCTTCCCTAAGGTTCAGGTAATCCCTCACCGCAGGATAATTTTTGCCGCCCTCCCGCACCGGTCCTTAAACCCGTACGGTCAGGTTTGTTCTAGATCTATTTTGTACGATTATGAACAAAAATGCAAGTTAATTTTTCAGCCCGGACCTGGAAGGAATTTTTTACCCGGCGGAGAAATTATATCCTTTAAAAGATAACCTGAGAAAGGAAAGTGAATTATATGGAAGAAATCTTAAAACAGCTCCTTCAGGGACAGGAAGAAATCAAAAAGACATTACAACAGCATACCGAAATTCTGCAGCAGCATACCGAAACTCTGCAGCAGCACAGCAAACAGTTAGACTATCTGGAACAAAGAATGATTAAAATCGAAAACCGCCTGGATAACGAACTGCTGCCGAAAATCAACGTCCTGTTTGACGCTTTTGAGCTGCGGGGGGACGAGATTGCCAAACTCCAAAAACACCTGGATGACAGGCTTGATATAATCGCCCTGGATGTTAATTACCTGCTGGGCAAAACCGCCCGCCAGGAAACAGCTATCCTGGAATTAAGACGGGCTAAGTAAAGGAAATCGCCGGAACAGAAAAACGAGGCTGTCGACATAAATGCCGCTAATCATCTCCAAAGCTGATCCCTATAGCCCGCGCCGTGGCCAGGAGCTGGTGATCTAGAGGTATGGTCCGGGGTTTCCCGACGGCTGCTTCCAGGGGGACATGAGAAATATCGTTACCCCGCAGGCAGACCATCACCCCGTGAATGCCTTTAACGGCGAGCTCCGCTGCCGCCACGCCGAAGCGGGTGGCCAGTACCCGGTCGTAGGACGACGGCGAGCCGCCCCGCTGGATATGGCCCAGGACGGTCACCCGGGTTTCGATGCCGCTCTTTTCTTCGATTAGCTTCCCTACCAGCTGGCCGATGCCTCCCAGGCGCACCCGCTCTACACTGCCCTCCACCGTCCGTTGGACAACCAGTTCTCCCTCCGGCGACTTGACCCCCTCGGCGACAACGACGATGCTGAAAGGTTTACCCTCGGCCCGGCGGGCTTCTATTTTTTTCAACACGCTTTCAATATGCCAGGGGATTTCCGGTATCAGGATGACATCGGCCCCGCCGGCCAGGCCGCTGTAGAGGGCGATCCAGCCGGCATAGCGGCCCATGAGTTCCAGGACCATGACCCGGTGATGGGATTCGGCCGTGGTATGCAGCTTATCCAGGGCCTCGGTTGCCGTCCTCACCGCCGTGTCGAAGCCGAAGGTCTGGTCGGTGGCCGCCAGATCGTTGTCGATAGTTTTAGGAATACCGATCACCCGTGCCCCCCTGGCTTTAAAATCCCTGGCCCCGGCCAGGGTACCGTCACCACCCACTACCAGCAGCACTTCGATGCCCATTTGCTCCAGGCGGGTTATGGCCTTATCTGACATATCACGGTAAGTAACCTCACCGTTTTCTTTAACGGGAAAGTAAAAGGGATTGCTGCGGTTGTTCGTCCCCAGGATGGTACCGCCCCGGTGGAGAAGGCCGGAGATGGCCGGCGGGTCCAGTTTGATATAACGTCCTTCTACTACCCCGGTATAGCCGTCCAGGAAACCGAACATTTCGTAACCATGGCTATAGGCAGTTTTGGTCGCCGCCCGGATGACGGCATTGAGGCCGGGACAGTCTCCCCCGCCGGTGAGAATGCCTAGACGTTTGGGCATGAGATAACCTCCTTATGATACCAATCCCAGCATCGTTATTTCCTGTCTCTTCCCCGGTTGCGCTTCAGCCTGGCCAGCAACCGTTCCAGTTCCCAGGTGTTGACTACATTCTCCGGTTCCAGCCAGCCGCGCCGGGCGGTAAGGACGCCATATTCCATGTCTGCCAGACGGATGGAATCATGGGCATCCGTATTGATAGCTATAGGTACATCGTATTCTTTGGCCAGGCGTACGGCCGTATCATTTAAATCCAGCCGGTCGGGGCTGGCATTGATCTCCAGGATGGTACCCGTCTCCGCTGCCAGCTCAATAATCCTGGTTACATCTACGGCGTAGGGCCGGCGCCGTCCCAGCATGCGGCCGGTAGGATGACCTAGAATATCTACGTAAGGATGGCGCAGGGCCGCCTCCAGCCGGGCCATCATCCGCTCCTCTTCCTGGCGGAAGCCGGAATGGACGGAAGCGATCACCAGATCAAACTCCTTTAAGATTTCATCCTCATAATCCAGGCTGCCGTCGGCCAGGATATCGACTTCAATCCCGGCAAGGATGGTAATATCTTTCAACTCTTCGTTCAGCCGGGCTATTTCCTCCCGCTGGGCCTTTAACTGTTCGACGCTCAAGCCCCGGGCCACCACCAAAGAGCGGGAGTGATCGGTAATGGCAATATACTGGTAACCCCGCCTGCGGGCTGCTGTTGTCATGGCGGCAATGGTTTCCACGCCATCGCTGTAGCGGCTATGCATGTGGAGGTCTCCGCGGATGTCGGCCAGGGTAATTAAGCGGGGCAGTTCACCTTTCACGGCGGCTTCTATTTCGCCTCGATCCTCCCGTAATTCCGGCACTATATAAGGTAAACCCAGGCGATGGTAAAAAGCAGCCTCCTCTGCCTCGCTCCCAGATGGAGTTGCTTCAATCCCTCTGTCCTCCAGGCACTCAACCCCAGCAGGAGTAGCTCCAGCTTTAGAAGGGATTGAGGCCCGGTCCTCCGGGCTAAATGACGGCCGGGAAGCTATAGCCGTATCTCCATAATCTCCGGCGAGTACTGCTTCCTCTTCGGCCAGCCAGCGGGAGGTAGTCAGACCAATATCGGCAACCTTCAACCCACGCCCAGCTGCCAGACGCAGCAGCCCCTTCCGGTGGGCTTTAGAGCCGGTAGCATAAAATACAGTGGCCGCAAATTCTTTCGGCGGAACCAATATGATTTCCACTTTCAGCCCCAGGGTCGTCCTTAAGGAAAGGCGATCCGGCTCCCATGCCAGGACTTCCTTCACCCTGGGGTGCCGGGTCATGACGTCCGCCACCTGGTGGCCGGGCTGCACGGCTACCACCAGGTCGACATCGCCCACCATTTCCCGGCCGCGGCGAACGCTGCCGGCTATGGCCACCCTCTCAACCCCTGGTATGGCCAGGATCTGGTCTTGCAGGAGCAGGGCCAGGGGCCTGGCTATTCCCAACGGCACCTGCTCCTTTACTTCTTTTAACATTTCCACGCCCCGCAGGATGGCCAGCTCGGTCTTGCTACCCATGCCGGGCAGGGTCCTGATACGCCTCTCCCGGGCCGCTGTTTCCAGCTCTTCCAGGGTGGTAATGCCCAGGCCCTGGTAGATCTGGCGTACAGAGCGGCTGCCCAGACCGGGTATAGCCAGCATTTCCCTCAAGCCCGGCGGTACTTCCCGGCGTAAATTTTCCAGGAAAGTGGACCGGCCCGTGGTTAACAATTCGGCGATTTTTTTGGCCAGGTTTTTCCCCACTCCCGGGATCTCCTCCAGGGCATCCCGGGCATAAAGGGAGGCGGCCTCTTCTTCCAGGTTTTCCAGGGCCCGGGCGGCGCGGTGATAGGCGCGGACTTTAAAGGGGTCTTCCCCCTTTAATTCAAGTAAATCACCCATTTCTGTTAATGCCCAGGCAAGCTCCAGGTTGGTCAACCCCGTTTTTCCTCCTGTATCAATTTTACCAGGGTTTCATAATCCTGCTGGACTTTATAAAGTTCATCGGCAATATTCAGGGCGGCAAGCACGGCAACCTTTACTGGAGGATAATGGGGGAACTTCTGGTTAACCTGGCGCATCTTTTTGTCTACGTACGAAGCCAGCATCTGGATGTATTCCGGCGCTTCCCCCTTAACCACGTATTCCTGCCCGTTGATGTTGACCGTGGTTCGGTCTGGTGCAGCCAGCGGCTTTTCCGCCTGAAGCAAGTTTACCCCTCCCTTTGCCTGGATATATCTTTGTTTGTTCGCCTTTACCCGTAGAAAATCCTGCCAGAGGTTAAAATTCACTAACGCAGCCTGGCGCCCAGGCGTTCCTCCAGGGCCCTTTGAATCCTTTCCTGGGCGGCATTCACCTCGGCATCCGTAAGGGTCCGGTCCGGCAGCTGGTACACCAAGGAATAAGCCAGGCTTTTATATCCGGCCGGGACAGGAGCTCCCCGGTAGACATCAAAGAGAGTGCAGCCTTTAAGCTGGTCACCCCCCGCTTCCCTGATGACTTCTTCTACTGCTGCCGCGGGGAGATTTTCCTCTACCACCACCGCCAGGTCCCTTTCCACGGCCGGGAAACGGGGTAACGGTTCGTAACCCACCTGCCTCTGGTTTAAACTGCCTGCATAATCCCAGTCCAGCTCGAAGACACAGGCCCTGGCCGGTAAATCAAAAGCCGCCAGGACGTCCGGGTGCAGCTCGCCTATGAATCCCAGGATTGCCTCCCCGGCCTTGATATTTGCCGCCCGGCCGGGATGGAGGAAGGGAATAGTAGCCGTAGCTTCCCAGGTGATGCCTTTGATTTTGACCCTGGCCAGGATATTTTCTACTATACCTTTTAGATAGAAGAAATCCATCTCACCTGCCGGCCAGTTCCAGCCGCGGCCGGTAGTCCCCATGACCAGCCCGCCCAGGCGTAAGGGTTCTACCGGTAACTGCCGGCCCGCAGGAATAAATACCCGGCCCAGTTCGTAAATGGCCACCGGCAGCACCCGGCGGCTGGCATTGCGCCCGGCCACCTCCAGCAAACCGGGTAAGAGGGAAGGCCGCATAATACTTTGCTCATCCCGTAAGGGGTTATGGATTTTTACTACCCGCCGCCAGGGATGATCGGGTGGGAGCTGCAACTGATCCAGGGCGCGGGGACCGATAAAGCTGTAGGTAACGACTTCCACGAGGCCGGCCGTTGCCGCCGCCTCCCGGCCGGCTTCCTCCCAGCGCTGGGCCGGAGTCTGCTTTTCCAGCGCAGTGATATTCCCCGGCAGGGTCACCGGGATGTTATCATAGCCGTACAGCCGGGCAATCTCTTCCACCAGGTCGATTTCCCGGGTCAGGTCGCCCCGGTAGGCCGGAACTGTTACCTGGAAAGGCCCTTCCCCGCTGACTTCCAGGTGGAGGAGCTCCAGGAGTTCCTTCATGGCCGCTGGCGTAAGGGTAGTCCCCAGGAGATAGTTTACCCGTTGCGGTCTTAAAAGTATGGTCACCGGCTGGCGCTTCCTTACATAGCAATCCAGCCGGCCCCGGGCCACGCTGCCGCCAGCCAGTTCAGCCATCAGCTGGGCCGCCCGGTCGGCAGCTGCGGCTGCCCCTTCCAGGTTCACACCCCGTTCAAAACGGGTCGAGGCTTCCGAGCGCAGGCCCAGCTTGCGGGAAGTGCGGCGAATGGAAGCGCCGTCGAAGTGGGCAGATTCGATCAGAATGTTGGCCGTCTCCAGGGTAACCTCTGTCTCCAGACCGCCCATGACGCCGGCTACGGCCACAGGCCGGGCAGCATCGGCAATGACCAGCATTTCCGGATCCAGTTCCCGCTCCACATCGTCCAGAGTTTTTATTTTTTCCCCTGCTTCGGCCCGGCGGACGATAATGCGGTGCTGCTGCAGGAGGTCGTAATCAAAGGCATGTAAAGGCTGTCCCATCTCCAGCATGACAAAGTTGGTTATATCCACCACGTTATTAATCGGTCGCATGCCGGCGGCCCGCAAACAGGCCTGGAGCCAGGCAGGTGAGGGGCCGATGCGCACATTGCTCACCAGGCGGGCTACGTAACGAGCGCACAGGTCGGGAGCTTCGATTTCAACTGCCGCGAGATCCTCGATGCGCCGCCCGTCTTCCCGGACAGCAATTTCCGGCAGGCGTAAAGGGGCGCCGGTAAGGGCCGCCACTTCCCGCGCAACGCCCAAAATGCTCAGGCAGTCGGCCCTGTTAGGAGTGAGTTCCAGCACCAGGACGACATCATTGAGCCCCAGGACCTCAGCTGCATCAGCGCCCGGGAGAGTATCGGGCGGCAGGGTAAGGACCCCTTCCCGGTCGGCCGGGGAGACGAGGTTGGCATCCAGCCCCAGTTCCTGGGCCGAGCAGAGCATACCTTCAGAAGTTACACCGCGGAAGGTGGCCCGGCGAATCTCCCTGCCTCCAGGTAACTTTGCTCCCTCCAGGGCTACCGCCACCTTCTGGTCTATATAAACGTTGGGGGCTCCTGTTACCAGCTGCAGTTCCCTACCGGTATCGACCCGGCAAATTACCAGATGTTCAGCATTGGGGTGGGGGGTAATAGACCTAATCTTCCCAACCACCACGCCTCGAAAATCCGGGGCCAGGCTTTCTATGTTTTCCACCGGCAGGCCGGCCATGGTAAGTTTCTCCGCCAGCTTTTCCGGCGGCAGGTCGATATCTACGTATTGCTTAAGCCATTTATATGGAATACGCAAGTACGATCACTCCTTTAAAACTGCCTTAAAAAGCGCAGGTCGTTTTCATAGAAGAGGCGCAGGTCATCAACGCCGTACTTCAGCATGGCCACCCGGTCTACCCCCAGGCCAAAGGCAAAGCCGCTCACCTCTTCCGGGTCATAGCCGGACATGCTTAAAACCCGGGGGTGAACCATACCGCAACCCAGGATTTCCAGCCAGCCGGTGTGGCCGCATGTCCGGCAGCCCCCGCCGCCACACATAACGCAGGATATATCAACTTCGGCGCTGGGCTCGGTAAAGGGAAAGTAACTGGGCCGGAACCGCACCTGAACCTGGTCACCAAACATCTGCCTGACAAAGGCCATCAAAGTACCTTTCAGTTCGCCAAAAGTTACCCTCTTATCCACCAGCAGGCCTTCTACCTGGAAAAACATGGGCGAGTGGGTGGCGTCATCGTCGCGCCGGTAAACCTTGCCCGGGGCGATAATACGGATGGGTAACTGGGGACGCCGGGCCTCCATTACCCGCACCTGAACGGGGGAGGTGTGGGTACGGAGCAGGACGTCCTCAGTTATATAAAAAGAATCCTGCATATCCCGGGCCGGGTGTTCTTTAGGAAGATTCAGAGCCTCAAAGTTGTAATAGTCGCTCTCTACCTCAGGGCCTTCGGCCACATCAAAGCCCAGGCCTATAAAAATGGTTTTGATTTCATTTAAAGTCTGATACAGGGGATGGCGGTAACCACGGGGAACAGGCCGTCCCGGCAGGGTTACGTCGATGGCCTCTGCCCGAAGACGCTCGGCCTGTTCCCGGCGCGAAAGGACTTCCTTAGCCTCCTGAAGGGCTTTTTCCAGTTCTTCCCGTACCTGGTTGGCCAGCTGCCCTACCCGGGGGCGCTCTTCAGGCGGAAGTTTTCCCATTCCCCTTAAAACCCCGGTCAGCTCCCCTTTCTTGCCCAGGTACTGAACCCTTAAAATCTCCAACTCTTCACTGCTGTTGGCGGCAGCCACCCGGGCCAGGGCTGCCTTCCTGATGGCTTCAATAGTTGCTAACATCTGCATCACCTCGGGTATGACAAAATAAAAAGCCTTCGCCCCTTCGGGACGAAAGCTTAAAAGATATCTTTTACCACCCCAAGTCTCCCGGCACCATCATGCCGCTCCCCTCTAACGGTGGGAACACCGGCTCGGCCTACTCTTTCTTTTCAGCCTGCTGCTCCCGGGCGAACTTCACGCGGCCTTTCCCCAGCAGCGCTTCCAGTCAACGACGCCGCCTCCCTGTGGGTTCCGTACCGGCTACTTTGCCCATTCATAGCATTTGGACGCTAATAACATTTTTGCCTACTGGGTAACCAATCTACGATAAATAATGTAAGCAGCTATAGAACCGGTTTTTTCGAACAGCCTCCAAAAGAACTCCGCCGACAGGAACAACCTATCACGACCTTTCCTGGAGCTTTTGGGGGTAACTTCTGGGTTAATTATAGCATAGCCCCACTGGCCGTGACAAGGCGGAGTTTACCCCCGCGCCCGACGTTTAAACAGGAGCCTGGCTTTGAGGGCGGCCAGGAGGTCCAGCTGGGTCTCCAGAGAGTGAATATTCACAGCGAGGATTTCTCCGATTTTTTGTAGGCGGTAACGTAGAGTGTTGGGGTGGAGGTAAAAGTGGCGGGCAATAGCCTGAAAGTCACCGTTAAACTGGAAGTACCTTTCCAGAACTTCCAGGTAGTTCGTCCCGTTCTCCCGGTCAAAGGCCTCCAGACGGCCCAGGGTTTGCTGGTAGTAGTCTTCCAGCTGGTGGGGCGTTAAATGGTAAAGGAGCTTTTCCACTCCAAGTTCGGCAAAAAAGACAAGTCCCGGCTCCCGGCGCAGTTTGCCTATTTCCAGGGCTATTTTAGCCTCCTGGAAACTTAAATACAGTTCGGTAGTGGAAGGGTAAAAAAGGCCTACTCCGCCGCCAACGAGCATTCCGGGGACGCAACGGGCCAGTTTTTCCTGCAGGGTGCTGAAAATTCCCTTTAACTTCTGGCCGGTGGCTCCCTTATCCTCGAGGGCGGGGATGATAATTACCAATTGCCGCTCCCGGGGCAGCAGGATGGCTTCCGGGTAATCCTCCCGGGCTATGGTGCTTGCCAGTTCTTGAAACTGGTCCTCCGGACCGGTCAGGAGTTCCACGACCATTAAGGCATGGGGCCGGTTTAAATCCCAGCCCCACAACTGCCCCCTGGCTACCAGGACTTCTTTGGATTCAAAGTTGTTGTAGAGGAGATCATAAACGAAATCGGCGCGGTGGCGCTTTTCGGCAGCAATGACTGCCTGATCCCTGGCCAGAGCCAGCAGGAGCAACCTGCTGACCTGGTCGATATTGGTGGCTACCGGTTGGGGAAGACCCTCTTCCCCCAGGGCCAGAAGGTAACCGTAATTAGTAGCACCGCTTTTTAAAGCCACCGCCAGATAAGTCCACCGGCCAAAGGCGGCTTCTTCCCGGCCAGGAGATAAACTGAAGGGCAGGTAACTGCCGACAGAGAACTGAACCGCATCGCTGGTTGCTATAACCTTTCCCCAGGGATTGCTAATGACAAAGACGGCCCTGAACTGCCGCCCCAGGTAATGAACGAGGCTTTCCAGGGTACTGCCTTTAATAATAAGATCTATCAAACCAGTCAAAATATCCATTTGCACTCTCCGTCCTTTGCGCCCCTTTTCCTGCCTGCCTCTCCCTGTCTGTCTTTCTTCTTTAACCTTTTTTGTATTATTTCCAAACTATCGGCTGTTATTTTGTAATAATTACAAACTTCCTCCTGCTGGACTTGCTGCCAGTAATGCCGGCTTTCTCCAGAGCGGTTTATTTGCAGGGAAGGCAGGGTTAAGGCTGGATCAGGCAAAAAAGCTACCCACTGGGAATAGGGGGCCTCGCCGGGATCACTTTCCCAGGTCATCATATTCAGGGCCCCGGTGGGGCAGGCGGCCACACAGGCCGGCTGCAACCCCTCGTCCAGGCGGGCCAGGCAGAAATTACATTTTTCTGCCTGGCGCGTTTCCGGATTATAGCGGGGGGCCTGGTAGGGACAGGCCTGGACGCAGGCCTGGCAACCCTGGCAGCGGCGGGGCAGGTGCAGGACCAAGCCGTCGCGCCGCTTCCAGTAGGCCTTTTCCGGGCAAACCCGGAAACACTCCGGGTTGCGGCAATGGTTGCAGGCAAGGGATACATAGTAACGGCGGCCGTCTTCTTCTCCTTCCCTTACCTGGCGCCAGTTGATACGGCTGGCTGTCCTGTGCTCGTTCTTGCAGGCCAGCTGGCAATTGCGGCAGCCAACACAGCGCTCCAGGCGCAGGGCAAAGGCTCTTTGCTTCACAAACGGCAGACCTCCACAAAGCAGTCGTAAAAGGCACAACCGGGAAAGCCGGTGGTAAGAATGCCCATATCGGTTGCCAGGGGAGACGTTAAAAAATTGACATTATAGTCCCCCGGCGAAAATAACCTTGTCCCCTGGTATTTATCTCTTCCGTACCAACCTTCATAGGCCACCACTACCGCCTCCGGCACACCCGGTTCTATCTTCGCCCTGGCAATTATTTCTCCCTGGCCGTTAAAAACCCGCACCACATCTCCTTCCGCCAGGTCTCGTTTCCGGGCCGCGGCGGGGTTGATCAGCACCACCGGTTCAGGATTAAGCGCCTGCAACCAATCCAGGTTTTGAAACTGGGAGTGGAGCCCGTACTGCTGGTGGGTGGTCAGGAGCTGCAGGGGGTATTCCGGCGGCGGCGAGGCTGGCCGTATATAAATGGGCAGGTTGGGTAGGCCCAGTTCACCCGCTCTGGCTGAATCCAGTTCTATCCTCTCCGGCAGTTCAGGCGGCCGGGCCTTACGCGGCCCGCTCAAAAGTTCCTGCCAGCAACTAATGCCAAAGAGTTCCTGCATGCGCCTGTCAAAGAGTTCATCCAGCCAGTCCCTTGCTTTTTTATGGCTAGGAAAGGTACTGCTGCCGGGGGATAACTCGTTTAGTTTATCCGCCAGGGCGGCAACTATCTCCAGGTCGCTCCAGCTTTCATACCAGGGTGCCAGGGCGGGCTCGTTAACGGCCACCCAGCGGTGCCAGTAGCTGGAAACAATATCCCAGGTTTCAAACAAGGAAGCCGCGGGCAAGACGATATCGGCCAGCCTGGCCGTGGGGGTCAGAAAGTGATCGACGACCACGATCATTTCTAAAGTATTTAAGGTCTGAGAGAGCAGCCGGGCACCAGCCTCCTGGGTGAGGGGATTGCGGCCGGCCACCCATAAAAATTTAACCGGTGGATCCTGGCAGTGCAGGAGTTCGGCGGCAAAATTGTTCATATTCAGGTAACGGTTGCCAGCCTGTCCTGGCGCCCCCGGCCCGCTTCCAACCCTGGGCCACGTATCCAGGTGAGCGTAATACACTCCCCCACCCCCGGTTCCCAGGTGACCGGTCAGGGCTGCCAGGGCATTGATGGCCCGGACGTTCTGGCCGCCGTTGGTGTGACGCTGCAGGCCGAAGCCGATCCAGATGGCTGCCGGCCGGCTGGTAGCATACATCTCCGCCAGTTCGGTAATGGCGGCAACCTCCAGGCCGGTTTCCCTGGCGGCCCAGTCCTGGGACAGCCCGGCCAGGTAGCTACGTAAGGCCGGCCATCCTGCCGCATAGCGGCTTAAGCCCTCTTCATCAAGACGCCCTCGCTGCCAGAGGTAGGCCAGGACACCCAGGGCCAGAGCTCCGTCAGTACCGGGTTTAATCTGCAAATAGTAATCGGCCCACTTTGCCGTCGCTGTAAAGACGGGGTCGATGACCACCACCCTGCCCCCCTGGTCCCGGGCCTGTTGCAGGAACGGCAGGGAATGAACCGCCGTCCAGGCAGGATTGGTCCCCCAGAGGATAATACATTTATTCCTGGCCAGGTCCTCGGGGTCGGGGCTGGTCACCCTGCCGAAGTCAAGGTAAAAAGCGTCAAGGCCTGCCGACCAGCAGGGTGAGCCCCCGGCCCGGGTGGTGGGGCCCAGGCTATCAAAAAAGACGTCTATTATATTTTGCAGCCAGCCGAAATTCCCCGAGTATTTATTTAAAGCAACTGGGAGGGTGCTGCCATACCTGGCTTTAAGGTCCAGGATGCTGGTGGCAATAAGTTCCAGCGCTTCCTCCCAGGAAAGGCGTTGCCAGTTGCCGGAACCCCGGGGATACTGGCGCAATGGGTAGCGCAGCCGCTCCGGGCTATGCACCCGGCGGCTGTAGGCGTAACCCTTGGCGCAGAGACGACCCCGGGTATAGCCGTGCTGTGGGTCTCCTTCCAGTTTGACTACCCGGCCGTCTTCCACATAAGTCAGCATGGCGCAGGCGTCGTAACAGTTACAGGGACAGGCAGAACGGTAAACAGGCACACCCACCACCCTTTCTCCCATCCCTCTCTTCAATACTATTTTACTTTATTTTGATTCCTTCTGTCCACAGTTCCCGATTAACTAAAACCCCTCGCAGCCGCAGGCATCAGGCAGCTTCGCAACCATGCCGGCTCCGTGATTAACAAAAACCCCTCGCAGGGGAGGGGTTGCAACCGCAGGTAAGGAACAGGGCCTTCCGCTAATTTTAGAACTAACCGATGGCCAGTGGTACTGCTGTACCGTAGAAAAGGGCCCGGCCGATCAATTCTCCCGCCAGGAGAAGGAGCAGGAGGACCAGGGAGAGGGATAGAGAGCCCCTTTCCTGCCGGCGTAACTGATAACTGACGGCCAAAGGTGCCAGCCACCCGGCCAGGACCCGCAGCCACCACCATGGGCTGGCCAAAAGAGTGGTCAAGGTCAGCCGGGCTTCCGGCCCCGCTGCGGCCAGGAAGGTTAGGTATGACAGCGAGCTGATGATACTCAGGAGCAAGAGCGAGACCAGAGCCCGGCTGGCGAGGCCGCCTTCCAGCCATGGGGCGAGGCCGGGGAGCAACTGCTCGAGGCACATCCCCAGGGCCGGGCCCAGTAGTAAGGCTGTCAGGAAAAAGGTAAGGACGGTATGAAAGTTATACCAGGCCGGGCGAGCCGGCAGGACATAGATGAGGGCACTGGCCAGCACCCCCAGGAGGCCGCTGGCCAGGGCCAGGACGGCGGCCAGCCGCGCCAGGGGCTGCTTTCCTCCCTTTGCAGCCAGGTAAGCTGCCAGGAGCAAGAGAAAACACAGGCTGAAAAGCAGGACTTCCCGGCTCAGCCAGGAGGAAGCCAGGTGGGTCAAGGCCCGGTAGGCGTTTTCCGGGTGGCCGAGGTGGCCCAGGGAGATAACCATTGCTGTCGCTAAAATCCCGGCCGGCAGGAGATAGGTCCATCTGGGATTAGCTTTACCGGCTGCACCTGGAACCACCATGACCAGGTAGCCGACGGCCATTTGCGCGAAGATGGTGAAAAAAACCAGGGGCCATTCCCAGTTTGTCATTCAAACATCCCTCCTGATCTGGACTCCGGCTCGCGGGGGTACGAAACGGACGGATGGCCGGGTAATAGTTATATCGGGAAATCCCGGCAGTTCTTTTACAGTGCCCGGCTCGGGGAAGGAATTGAGATCCTTTATGAGCTGCAGCGCCCCCACCGGGCAGGCGGCCACGCAGGCCGGCTCCTCATTGCGGTCTACCTTCTGGTAGCAGAGCTGGCACTTTTCCACCCGGCGGTCCTTTTCGTTGTACTGAGGGGCCCCATAGGGGCAGGCCATGGTGCACAGGCGGCAGCCGATGCAGCGGGCGTGGTCCTGGAGGACGATGCCGTCCTCGCGCTTGCTGTAGGCCCCCACCGGGCAGACCTTGAGACAGGCCGGGTCGGCGCAGTGGTTGCAGGCAAGGGACATAAAGTTGCGCTCCGGATAAGGGAGGCTGGCTTCCCGCTGCTGGTAGACCCGCCGCCAGCGGGGCTTGACCTCCGTTTGATATTCGTTTTTGCAGGCCATCTCACAGCTGAAGCAACCTATGCATTTTTCCGTATCCACCAGAAAACCCAGTTGCTTGGCCACGGCCCTCACCTCACTTTCTCGATATTAACGAAGTTATCATGGAAAGCCAGGCCGCGGTTACCGGTGGCCTTTTTGCCCATATCGCTGGGCACGGCTTTTACTGTGTAATTGATATTGTAATTGAGATCTTTGTACCAGGCCTCGTAGGCCACCAGGACCTCCGGTGCCGTGGTGGCGGTAATCCTGGCCTTCAGGGTGACGTAACCGATTTCGTTATACACTTTAACCCAATCCCCGTCCTTGATCCCCTTGGCGGCAGCCGTAGCCGGGTGAATTTCCACATAAGGTTCAGGGCTGACATTCATCATCCAGTCGATATTCTGGAACTGGGAATGGAGGCCGTAGCGCCAGTGAGGCGTAAACAAGCGATAGGGGTATTCTGGCGACGGCTGCTTCTCCGGGACATATATCGGCAGGGCCGGCAGGCCGTATTTGGGGGCCTCGGATGATTTAATTTCGATTTTCCCGGAAGGCGTGCGGAATTTGCCGTCCGCCCAGGCCGCCGGGGGAAGTTTCGCTTTGTGCGGCCCCTTTTTCAGCTCGCGATAGTCGCTGATGCCCAGCAGGTCAAGCATTTTGGGGTTGAACTCCTTGCCCACCCATTCTTCCAGGTTGCCGCTGGTGGGATAAGTGCAGGAGCCGGGCTCCAGGGCGTTAAGTTTGGCCGCAAGCAACATGGCGATCTGCACGTCGTTTTTAGCTTCAAAATAGGGTTCAATGGCCTGCTCGTTAATCCCCACCCAGTAGTGCCAGTAGCTGGCGTTCACGCCGTACTCTTCAAAGTGGGTGGTGGCCGGCAGGACGATGTCCGACCAGGCGGCGGTGCGGGTTAAGAAGTGGTCCACCGTCACCACCAGGTCCATGGTTTCAAAGGCTTTCTGGACCACCTGGGGTTCGGGGTCCTGGGATAAAGGATTGCGGCAGGCGATCCAGAGCATCTTGATGGGCGGGTCGTTAGTGTTGAGCAGTTCGGCGCCAAAATTGTTGATGTTGATAAAGCGGTCGCTCATGGTGCCGTCGGGTTTCTTTACCCCGACCGCCCCGGCCGGTTTGGGCATGGTCATGGCCGCGTAATTAAAACCCCAGGTTTCCAGGTGGCCGTAGAGGGCGCCGCCCCCGCTCTTGCCCACGTTGCCGGTAATAGCCGCCAGGGCGTCGATGGCCCGGACGTTCTGGCCGCCGTTGGTGTGGCGCTGCAGGCCGTAACCGATCCAGATGGCTGCCGGTTTGGTGGTGGCGTACTCCCGGGCCAGGTCGGCGATTACCCCGGCCGGGATGCCGGTGGTTTTGCTCGCCCACTCCAGGGTCACTTCCCGGCGCAGGTATTCAAAGAATTCCTCCCAGCCGACGGCATTGGCCTTGAGGTATTCCACATCCACCCAGCCGTTGTCCAGGATGTGGCGAGCCATGCCCAGCGCCAGGGCCCCGTCGGTGCTCGGTTTAATCTGCAAATAGAGGTCCGCCTTGGCGGCCGTCTGGGTGACAATGGGGTCGATGGCGACGATCTTCGCCCCCTTCTCCCGGGCGGCGTAAATAAAGCGCATGGAATGGATAGAAGTCCAGGCCGGATTTACTCCCCAGAGGATAATATAACGAGAATTGACCAGGTCTTCCGGGTCGTTGTTCCAGAGGGTGCCGAAATCGTAGGTCTGGGCGTCGATACCAGCCGGCCAGCAAGGCGTTCCCAGGGCCCTGGTAGTATAACCGATACTGCTCATCATGCCTTCAATGCCGTAATGAAGAATATCAAAGTTGCCGGAATACTTATTCAGGCAGATGGGCAGGGTACTGCCGTACTCTTTTTTGATAGCCAGGATTTTCCGGGCGATTATTTCCAAGGCTTCGTCCCAGGAAATGCGCTGCCACTTGCCTGAGCCCCGTGGCTCCTGCTTCATGGGGTACTTGAGCCGGTCCGGGCTGTAGACCCGGCGGGTATAGGTATATCCCTTGACACACAGGCGCCCGTTGGTAAAGGTATTGACCGGATCGCCGCTGACTTTGCGTAAGACACCGTCCTTGACGTAACTTAGCATGCTGCAGGTATCATAACAGTTGCGGGGGCAAACATTGCGGAAAACTTTTGCACCGGCTCCTGCTTCCGGGTAGCCTGCCTCCACAGCGGCGGCGGGAGCAGCATATTTCAGACCACCATAGGCAGTAAGGGCAGTCAAAGCGCTGCCGGCGGCCAGGCCCTTCAGGAAAGACCGGCGGGTAAGCTGGTAAGCCATACTTCTTCACCTCCATTTACCCGGATGTTGCTAAATGTTGGGTTTACCGCTATCCGGCCCCTTGAAATTATCTTGGTAGATAACTCCCCGGTAATTGGGATCCGTGGGGCCGCTCTGGACGGACAAGGCTTTCTGGCTGCTGCCGCAGCCAACCAAAAAAAGGCTGAGGGCCAGCAGGATAAGTAAATATCGTAATCCCTTATTCACCTTTAACATCCCCCCCCACTTGTTCTTGCTGTTACGTGAACATATTCGGGAAAATAAAAAATCCCCCTTTAGAAGAAATCAAAACTTTCTAGAGGGGGATTTGCAATTTATCCAAAGGCTAGCCTATCACTTGTACAGCAAAGTTGCTATGGTCCCGATAAAACCTACAGCAATGGTAATTACGGCGCTAATAGCCCAGAATCTGAGGTTACCAAGCTTGTCATCCAATGTGTCAATACGCTGGCTTAGCTTTTGCTCCACCGTTTCAATACGCTGACTCAGCTTTTGCTCCACCGTGTCAATACGCTGGCTCAGCTTTTGCTCCACCGTGTCTATACGCTGGCTCAGCTTTTGCTCCACCGCGCTGATGCGTTCCTCGGACTTTTGATCCCCATCCCGGATTTCTTTCGTCAATTTTTCATCTAGCCGGTCTAAACGCTGTAAAAGAAAGAAAAATTCCGGTGAAGCCAGGGTGCGTGGCGGTTCATTTGTAGCTGCTATTTCTCGCAAGCTCTCTTCCGGCATGGCGCTCACCCGCCTTCACCTCCATTCTAACCCAAAGTTTTCCTTAGATCAACGGCAAAAATCCTGCCGCTGGCGCAGGGCTTCGTACAAAAGGAGGGCCGCCGCTACGGCAGCGTTCAAGGACTCCACCGGCCTGACCATGGGAATGCCCACGCGGGCCGTAGCTGCGGCCAGCAATTCCCTTCCCGGGCCATGATTCTCGCTGCCCACGGCCAGGGCCAGGGGGGGCCTTAAGTCCGCCTGCCAGAAAACTAAAGGCGCGCCGACGTCGGCCACTACCAGCTTTATCCCGCAAGCTTCCAATTCCCGCACCAGGGTAGCTGGCTCCACGCCGCTAACCACCGGCAGCTTAAAGGTGGCCCCCATGGCCGCCCGGACTACCTTGGGGTTAAAGGGGTCAACGCTGCCGCGGGTTAAAATCAGTCCCGTAGCTCCGGCTCCCAGGGCTGTGCGCCAGATGGTACCCAGATTCCCCGGATCCTGCAGCCCGGCGGCCACCATTAGCAAAGGAGAAGGCCGGCTCAGGAGTCTTGTCAGGGAACTTGCCTGGAAGGGGGCTATAGCCACCACTCCCGGCGGCGTCACGGTCGTGCTGATGGCCTGCATCAATTCCTCCGTCACCGCCAGGCAGCGGTAGCCAGCCTCCTGCAGGCCGGCTACCAGCTGCTCTCCCCGCGGGGCGGCAAGAATTTGCGGGCTGTACAAAACTACTTCCAGGGGTATCCCGGCCTGCCGGGCTTCCTCCAGCAGGTGGATGCCCTCGATTAGATAAAGACCCCTTTTCTCCCGCCAGGAACGCTCCTTTAAAGAACGGGCCAGCTTCACATAACGGTTGGCTGCCGAAGTGATTAACTCCACCTTAGCTTTCCTGCAACCTTTCCAGGGCCTTGTTTCGGCCTACCAGTACCATGATGTCGCCTTCTTCCACCACATCGTCGGCTCCGGGAGCAGCCAGTATTTTATCATTGCGTTTGATAGCCATAACGCTGACACCGTGCTGGGCGCGTAAATTCAGCTGCCCCAGGGTCTTACCCGCCACCCTGGCCGGGGCCACAATTTCCACAATGCTGTACTCCGGCGAAAGGTCGATATGCTCCAGGACGTTGCCGGAAGCAAGGGTATGGGCGACCCTGATTCCCATATCCCGCTCCGGGAAAACGACTTTATCCGCACCAATTTTAGCCAAGACTTTACCGTGCAGGTCGTTCATGGCCTTGGCTACGACGCACTTAATGCCCATTTCCTTGACGATTAAAGTGACCAGGATATTGGCCTCGACATTTTCCCCAATGGCGACAATGGCTACGTCCACATTGCGAATGCCAGCCGCCTTCAAGGCTTCCTCATCGCGGGCATCAGCCTGGATGGCCGTGGTGACATCATTCATGAGGGCCTCCACCTTGGCCTCGTCGCTATCAATGGCGATTACCTGGTGGCCCATGCGGGCCAGGGTGCGGGCTACGCTGGACCCGAAACGTCCCAGGCCAATGACGGCAAACTGTTTCACAACCCTGCCTCCTTTAGCCAACAATAATCCTCTCCTCAGGATAATGTTTTATTCCCTGGCGGCCCAGGCGCTGGGCAATGGCAAAGGCCAGGGTCAGGGGGCCTACCCGGCCGGTAAACATGGTAGCGGTAATAAGCAACTTGCCGGCCACTGTCAGCTTTGGCGTCAGTCCCATGGAAAGGCCGACGGTGCCAAAGGCTGAAGTTACTTCAAAGAGTACCATTTGCAAATCTGCCTGTTCGGTAATTAATAAAATGCCAGTTACGGTAACTATCAGGAGCAGGGAAACAGCAGCAATGGCCAGGGCCTTTAAGACTGTACCCCGGGGTAACCGCCGGCCGAATACCTCAATATCAACGTTACCCCGGATAATGGTCCAGACAGCCACGGCAATGGCCGCAAAGGTAGTTGTCTTGATACCGCCGCCGGTCGACCCCGGCGAAGCACCGATAAACATCAGGATGGTGATAAAAAGCAGGGTTACCGGCCTTAAGTCGCCGATTACGAGGGTATTAAACCCGGCCGTCCGCGGCGTCACGGCCTGAAAGTATGAGGCCAGGATCTTTTCTCCTAGAGGCAAAGGCGCCAGGCTTTTCGTGTTAGTATACTCCAGGAGAAAGATAATTACTGTGGCCGTAACGATTAGCAAAAGGGTGGTACGAATGACGATCTTGCTGTGCAGGGAGAGCCGCTGCCAGGAACGTTTGGTATAAATATCAGCTACGACGCTGAAACCCAGACCTCCAAAGATAATTAGCAAGGTAATAACCATGTTGACCAGCAAATCGCCCCGGTAATCAACCAGACTCCTGGAGAAAAGATCAAAGCCAGCGTTGCAGAAGGCGGAGACGGCATGGAAGATACCAAAATAAATGGCCTGTCCCAGGGGCATCTGGCTGCTGAAACGGATACTTAAAAGCAACGCCCCCAGGCCTTCAGCAAACAGGGTAAAAATGAGGACATACTTGCTCAGGCGCACGACCCCTTCTACTGTCAGCTGGTTCATGGCTTCCTGCATGACCAGCCTTTCCTTCAGGGTGATACGCTTGCCCAGGAGCAGGGCGACCAGGGTAGATAGGGTCATAAAACCCAGGCCGCCGGTTTGAATTAAAGTGAGAATAACCAGTTCACCAAATAAAGAGTAAGTAGTCTGGGTATCAACTGTTACCAGACCGGTCACGGCCGTAGCCGAGGTGGCCGTGAACAGGGCATCAATAACCGCCACCGGTTGCCCGCTCTGGCTGGCAATGGGGAGGCTTAAGAGGAGCGTACCGGTGGCGATAACCACTGCGAAGCCAAGGGCTAAAACTTGCGGCGGCCGCAGGCGAAAGGGCCACTCTCGTATAATACTCGTACAGATTCACCTTCTTTTAGCACTAAGTACATCTTACCTCATTTTAAAGCTAGCCATGACTTTGTCAAGCACTAAGTTAAAGGCCATTTAGTTTTTAAAAAACTAATTGGCCTTTGACACCCTATTTTATGCTCCCAAACCCAACTTTTCTTTTGCCATATTCACCAGGCGGTTAAAACCTGCTACGTCGTTCACCGCCATGTCAGCCAGCATCTTGCGGTTAACTTCAACGCCGGCCTTTTTTAAACCGTTAATCAGGCGGCTGTAAGTAATGCCCTGCATCCTGGCGGCGGCATTAATGCGGGCAATCCAAAGCTTCCTGAAGTCGCCTTTGCGCTCCCGCCGGTGAGCGTAAGCATAGGCCAGGGATTTTAATACTTGTTCATTGGCGGGGCGGAATAATTTGGACTTAGCGCCAAAGTAGCCTTTGGCCAGCTTCAAGATCTTTTTATGGCGTTGGTGCTTGGTGACACCACGTTTTACACGGGCCATTTTTTTAACCTCCCTCTAAGCCTGGTAAGGCAAGAGCCGGGCAATACGCCTGCGATCGGTTCTATCGATTAAGGCGGGCTGGCGCAACCGTCTCTTGCGCTTTGGTGCCTTTCCGGCCAGCAAGTGACTTTTATAAGCCCTGGCGCGTTTTACTTTTCCCGAGGCTGTGACGCGGAACCTTTTGGCCGCGCCGCGGTGGGTTTTCATCTTGGGCATAATATCACCTCGAATAAATTTTCCCTTAAGCTTTGGGGGCCAGAATCATAACCATATTGCGCCCCTCTACTTTGGGCGGTTTTTCAATGGAGGCAAGGTCTGCCACCTGGTCGGCCAGGCGCTGGCACAGCTTCATCCCGAGGTCGGCATGGGCAATCTCCCGCCCCCGGAACATAACGGTCACCTTGACCTTATCACCATCTTCCAGAAAGCGGATGGCATTGCGCGCTTTGACCTGGAAGTCATGCTCTTCAATGTTGGGCCGCAGCTTTACTTCTTTAATGTTTATTATCCGCTGCTTTTTCCTCGCCTCGCGCTCCCGCTTGCTCTGCTCATATTTATATTTACCAAAATCCATGATGCGGCAAACTGGCGGTCGCGCATTGGGAGCCACTTCTACCAGGTCCAGGCCCTGTTCCTGGGCGATACGCAGGGCTTCTCGTGTTGGCATAATCCCTAGCTGCTGTCCATCAATGCCAACCAGGCGCACTTCCCGGGTCCGGATTTCTCCATTGACCCTCAAATCCTTGCTGATAATGCGTCACCTCCAGCTAGATTTACCGCCCAGTCAAAGACCTCCTTAAAAAATGAAGCGGGTGGATTCCACCCGCCAAAATTAGACCTTTTCCTGGGCAAACCTTACTGGCCCCGGGCCGTAAGGTGAGAAGCGAGTGGCTTCTACTTCCTGGGAAAGTATAACACAGAGGTGTGCCGGCGTCAATAAGTCCGTAGAGATTTGTGTCACCGTTTATTACTAAGGATTGCGCACCGGCTTGCCCAGGTAATAACCCTGCCCGTAGCGAATGCCAGCGCGGCGCAAAATTTCAGCCGCTTCACGGCTCTCTACAAACTCGGCCACTACCTCTATCGAAAGCCTTTGCAAAAGTCTTGCCATGTTTTCGACAATCAACCTGGTGCGTCCACTCCTGGTTATCTCACGCACCAGGGAACCCTCTATTTTGGCAAAGTAACAGTCAAAGTAACGAAGATAAAGGAATGAAGAAAAACCGCTGCCAAAATCGTCGATTGCCAGGCGCACACCAAGTTCGGTCAGCTCCCTGGCAAAAACATGCACAGCATTCATATCCCGCACGGCTTCTCGTTCGGTTATTTCGGCCACAATTTCTTCTGGACGGATGCCGTAGCGGTTGAACAGGTCAGCCAGGAAAGATGGAGTTTCTTTGTTCTCTACCTCGCGCATAGAAAAGTTAATAAAAAAAAGCATGTCCTTCGCCCAAGAGTTCGTTTTTTCCCGCATGGCCTGCTCTATAATTATCCTACCAATATCCTTCATAAGGCCAGATTGCTCAGCCGCCTCTACAAAAAGCCCGGCAGGAAGAAAATTTTCCCCTCTCTTCACGCGAGTAAGCACTTCGTAACCTACAGGCTTGCCAGTCTCTAAATCTACAATCGGCTGGTAAAAGGGAACGATCGCCCCTTCCGAGCGCAGGGCTTCTTGCAAGAGAAGAATTCTCTCATGAACTACAGTAGGATTAGTAACTCTATCGACCATCTCTATGAGCTGCGCCCGGTCCCCACCTTTCCTCTTGGCCGCTACCTGAGCAACCTCGGCGGCACACATAAGGTCGACCAGAGCTTGTCCATGATGGGGGAACGAAGCCACGCCAATACTGCTTGTAATGAAAATGCCCTCATCCCCCAAGGGTCGAATTTTTAGCTTAGCAATGCCCTGGCACAGCCCTTGCGCCTTTGCCAGCGCTTCATCAGGCCCTGTATCCATCAACAAAATTCCAAACTCGTCACCCCCTATGCGGGCAATGACATGATTGCCCGGGAGAGCTTCCAGCAGGAAGTCAGCCACAGCCCTAAGTACAATATCCCCTATGGTATAACCGTAAACGTCGTTAACCAACTTAAAATTATCAAGGGCTATCCAGCACAAAGAAAGCTCTCGTTTTGTGCGCCGCGCAAACTCGAGTGTCTCCTCCAACTCTTCTTCGAACTTGCGTCGGCTCAAAAGGCCTGTAAGAACATCTGCTTCCGAAAGCATCTGTATCTGGCGCACTACCTCCCCCTCGTATCCGAGGAGTAACAGGCCGAGGTCGAAAAGCAACGATGTCCCGCCGTACTTCAATCTTTGCAGTTCTCGCTCTGCGGATGGAAGAGCCGTGCCCAGTTCGTCATAGCAATGCCCTAAAAGGAGCGCGTAGGTTGTCACCAGTTGCTCCAGCGACACTTCTGTAGTGTGGAGCTCTCTACCGAGTTCTATCCGCCGCCGCAAGAGTTCCTCGTCATGGTTGCCAGCAAACAACGCCAAAAAGTCGCTCGCTACCTTGTACAGTTCCGCCTCGTTTGCCTCTTGCCCTACCCGCTCCAACATGGACCGCAGACGTCCGGCGTATGCTTGTGCTACTTTTTTGTTAAATTCTTTTCCCTTCGGGAAAAGTTGTCCAGCCTGGGATGTTAGTTCTTGCATGATTTCCTGTATTCCCTTGGAAAACCGCACCGCACGTCTCACCCCCCGATGTCGCTCTGGGCAAAAACCACCCTGTTTTTGCCCAATTCTTTGGCTCTATACATGGCTTCATCTGCTTGCCGGATTAGCTCATTGAGCTCGACAGGCCCCTGGCCGGTATACCCGGCAACACCTATACTTACCGTCAGACCCTCCCCAACCGGCAGCATCCTTTCCGCTACTATTTGGGCCCGAATTCGTTCCAGGGGAATCTTGGCCTTTGTAAAATCCGTCGCCGGGAGGACAATTACAAACTCTTCACCACCGAAGCGTACGGCCAAGTCATCATTCCGCAAACTTCTTTTGATAACGCCTGCTACGAAACGGAGTACTTCGTCGCCTGCCTGGTGGCCGTGCTGGTCATTGATTCGTTTAAAATCATCCAGATCGAGCATGGCCACAACAAGTGGCTTTTCCTGCTCTTGTGCTCTTTTGAGCATGCGGGGAAGCAAACGATAGAGGGCCAGCCGGTTATAAAGCCCGGTCAGATGATCGCGTTCGGCCCTTTCTTTTAGCTGGAGGAAGAACGTGTCAATAACTACCAGGATCTGGGCCAAAAATTCCGTTGCCCGCACTATATATATCCACTGCACGTTGTCACTGTCTTGCCTAATTCCCATGACCTCTCGGAAAGCGCGTGTGTGTACGTCCAAAATGTTAGCTGCCTGCACCTCGCTGTCATCTAGGTAGTGCGGCAACTTCTCATACGCTTCGAGAAGGAGCCCCTCCATAGCCCCCTGGAACATATAACGTCCAAGATAATTGCAGTAGGTTGAATAGAATTCTCCAGACACCTAAATATGCCTCCCTACCAGCACACTGGCATCGTCTTCAGCGATGCCATATTTCTCTACCACACGGCGCGCCATGGCTTCGCCTGTTTCCTCCCAGAGCCACGGCGAACCAGGGGGCGAAAAGCTGCGTTTGATCCCGTCGGTACAGGCCAGAAGAAGGGTGGGCGCTGAAAGCTCCAGCCGGCGGAAGACGGGATCAAACATCTTTTTGCCTACAATGCCTGGCTGCCCAATCAGGGCCTCCGTATCTTTTCGCGTTAGCACCCATCCTCTGATGTTTCCGATCAAGATATATTCTATCGTTTTCTGGTCAAGCATGGCTAAAAAAAGAGCGCATCCCCGTGTCTGTGAAGCTGCTTTATTCAAAACAGCGTATATCTCCTGCAGACTACCCCCGGCTTCTCTGAGTGCCCGTGCCAGGACTACTGCTCCTTGATGGGCACCTTCTCCATGGCCCAGTACATCTACTACGGCTACCATCACGTGGACATCCAATTCCTTAGTGTAACAAAGGTCCCCGTTCACTTTCTCCAGCCAGTGGGGACGCGAATAAGCTGCTACTTCCCATCCGGAGCCTTCCCGGGCCTGTCGGCCAGTTCCCTGTTTTTCAACTTGTAATTTCAAAACTTGCGTCTCCTCTTTTCAAACATTACTGCGGTGCCCTTACCAACTTCAGAGACAATCTCAAAATAATCCACAAGGCGTTTTATTCCTGATAAGCCTATACCCAAGCTGCGCTCATATGTTGTGTAACCTTTTGTCAGAACGAGTTCTACGTCCTCAATACCCGGACCTTGATCAATCGCCACCGCCTGGATGATAGGCCCGCCGTTCTCCTCAAGACGTTTGCGGATCATTATTTTGCCAGTTTGCGCATAGCGGTAGATATTGCGCGCAAGTTCGGAAACCGCAGTGGCAATTTTGGTTACATCAGCAAGGGAAAAACCTGATTCCTGAGCAAGTTGCTTGGCCGTCTGCCTGGCTATGGCTATGTCTTCTTCCCGGGCAATGCGCACCACCACGTCAAAGTCGTCCGCCGGCATGGCCAGCAACTCTCTCACTTTCCGCGCCAAGACCACCTACTCCTCTCCTAAGGAGACCATACCAGAGCTAAAGCGTGCTCGAGGTCGCGGGCAACTAAAAAGCCTTGCAGTTCTATCCCCATTTGTGCCAGGGTCAGAGCCACAGGAGGCTGGATACCGCAGATCACCGTGCGGCAACCCATCAGGTGAGCCATCGCAGCAGTCTCTGAAAGGGTATAGGATATATAGCTGTCGATCACTTCTACCATCCGTACGTCCAAAATGATCGCCCGGACACGTTGCTCCTGAATTTCCGCCAGTAGCTGTGCTTGCAGCTTCTCCACAGTCTTATCGTCCAGGTCTATCTGTATGGGCACTAACAGACAGTCGGCAATCCTTATGGTTGGAACCACCTTTTCTTTAAATGTCATCGGGTTCTCCACCTTCGCGCGTCAAACTACTACTATGCCCCAATGCAATTTGTTTGCGTTGCCTTTTCTCCTCTTCGAGCATAGCTATAGCCTTGCGGAGAGCGTCTTCGAGGTCACGCGCTATCGCCACCATACGGAAATCTACGCCTAACTTAACCAGGGTGTGGGCGATTTCAGGCTTAATGCCAGTTAAGATAACCTCTGCTCCCAGTAGCTTCACCGCGCTAAACATTTCAATAAGAAAACCTCCTGCTGCCGTGTCAATCATGGGCACCCCGGTGACGTCCACAACAACCATTTTGGCCCGCGTGCTACTGGCGCGCTCCAAGAGCCTTTCTGCTATAGCCTGCGCCCGGTCAGTATCTAGACTGCCAATCAGCGGCAGTAGCAGTACCTCACTCCAAATGCGAATAATCGGCGCTGCCAACTCTGAAAGCATGTCCTCAAGCCTGTGAATCACCTGTTCCCTATCGTGGGTTAGCTTACCGCAGAGTTCCAGAACCAGCGGTAAAAGTTCATTTGTTGGGAAAGATGGTACACGCTCAATAACAAGCTTCAGTTTTTCCCCAAGGGTGGTTTCGCCTAATTCCTGAAGCAGTCCAGATAGGGGTTCTCGCAAAGTTTCGCGCAGATTATTTCCGGTAGCCCCCAAAAAAGCTATTAATAAAAATTTGTGCCACAGTTTCTCTTCCTGCTCATTTCTGCCCAGTTCTTTGGCCAGCATTTCCAATTGCATCTTGTCCACTTTAACATGCTCCTTTCAACTAAGTATAAATTCTGGACCATAACCGGCCCGTATTAGCGCAAGTTTTGTGTAAAACATTCTCGAACACTAAACAGGTATGCGTTATTTATTCAAGCGAGCTTAATTTACCGATAAAATCCAGATATTTTTCTCTGCTCAGCTCTATGGTGTCCTCAGGTTCTCGTTCTAAAACCTTTTGCATTGCTTCTACTACTGCCGGGTCAAACTGTTTCCCGGCACAACGTCTTAGTTCCTCAATTATCCACTGCTGAGAAAACGCCTTGCGATAAGGCCTGTCTGATTTCATAGCGTCATAAGCATCCGCCACCCTGATGATCCGGGCTAGCAGAGGTATCCTTTTACCAGTAAGGCCCTCCGGATAGCCGCCACCGTTATAGTCTTCGTGGTGGTATAGAACCGCTGCCACTACTTCGCGGGGAAGGTTTGCCGGTTTCAGGATCTTTGCCCCTATTCGCGGATGCGTCATGATTTCTTTTTTTTCTTCTGGTGTAAGACCGCCTTTCTTAAGCAGTATATGTTCCCTTATCCCTACTTTTCCGATATCATGTAAAAGCCCTCCTATATAAACCATTTCCTGCTCATTTTCCGATAGCTTCATTTCTCTGGCGATAACCCTCGCCCACCATGCTACCCGGAACGAATGGCCCTGCGTATACTTATCTTTTGCTTCTAACGCTGCGGCCAGCGCCTTTACAACGCTCATATAATATTCTTGCAGCGTGGCATAAAGCCGGGCGTTCTCCAGCGCTAGGCCCACTTGACTGGCTATGATCGACAGGTAACCCTTCTCATCCTCTTTCCACTGCCGGGGAAACGGCAAGCATAATATAATCACACCCAGTGTTTTCCCCCTGGCCTGCACGGGGACTATCGCGGCCGCTTTTACATCCCTGTCCAAAAACGACAGTTGTAGAGGCCCATCATACCTTGCCAGGTCGTCGATGAACAGCGGGCTTGCCGTTTTTACTATCTCCTTTAAGGTCGTGCTTTCCAGCAGCATTCTTCCAGTCTCACCTAGTAATTCTTCGTCGGCTTCCCGGCTGCCCTTTACCGTTATTGCTCCGGTTTCTTGATCGTATAGCTCCAGCACACACCACTTTGTACCCATTATTTCTTTCATGCTTTGGAGAGTTTGATTAACGATCGCGTCCATTTCCAAACTGGAAGATATCAACTGCCCAACCTCAATAAGCCGCTTGAGCTTTCCCGCATATTCCTCCAAACCCCGGTCCATGGCTAAAGCAAGACTTTCGCGCAGGGCGCTCAAGAAACGTATTTCCTCTTCGCCCGACACTACATCTTTAGGCTTGTCATTCATTTCGACACCTCTCCATTACCGTCTTCGTGACCACATGGCTATTACCGTCTCTGTACCTGGCCTCACTGAAGATCAGAGGATTGATTTTGGTCCCAGCAGACGCGGTTTTTTCCTTGCTTCTTCGCCTGATAACAGGCCTGATCCGCCCTTGCAAACAACGAGTCTGCGGTATCATTTTTTTGCGCCACGGCTACCCCAATGCTCGCCGTAACCTGGCGGTGCGGAAAGGGGTAAAGCTCTATAGACTTCCGTATTCTTTCCGCCACTGCAACAGCGCCTTCCCCTTTTGTGCCGGGAAGAATAATTGCAAACTCCTCGCCTCCATAACGGCCCGCAATATCCACCAGCCTGATGGATTTTTTTATTATCTCTGCCGTCTTCTGCAGCACCACATCCCCGGCCAGATGGCCAAAGGTATCATTGTAACTCTTGAAGTCATCGATATCTAAGAAAATAACTGCCAGGGGTGTGTTGTATCTTGTTAACTTCTCCAGTTCTTGAACCAGCATATATCCCAGGGCACGCTTATTAAAGAAACCGGTCATGAAGTCGGTTTCAGCTTCTCTTTCCAGGCGGTATATAAGCTTCGCGTTCGCCAGGGCTACCGCGGCAAAGTTTGCATATATCTGCAGGTTTCTTCTGCCGTCGTCATCCAGGGGAGCAGGGAATACTGTAGATTCTCACTTTAATTCGGAAAAGCTTCTCACAATAAATTAGACGAAGATAGCAGCAAAAGAATAAAGTTTCTCAGATTAAACCGGATATAGCCA
>Ga0224486_100129_pt1 | contig 35040 bp, 22 predicted proteins | sample TexhydDE_CT_test_FD_172013 | JGI IMG/M metagenome (GOLD analysis project Ga0224486, IMG submission 172013) | Fracking water microbial communities from deep shales in Oklahoma, United States - hydraulically fractured wells DE_CT_test ... | reverse complement strand
CTATGTGCTAAAAACGGCCTACATGGCCGTATTCGACAATCCAAACAGCGTAGCAATCATAACCGTTTACAAAGACACTAACACATGGATTGAAGGTGGCCCGGACATTATAGTGCGGACAAAAAAGATATTCGAAAAGCTTAGCAACGTAGAGCAGATATTGAGGCAGGATCCTGACGGTACATATGAAATGATGGATTTTGAATCGCGGGATTATTACAGACATGAAATTGAAGAGATAGCGAAAAGATACAATACGTCAGAGACATATGTTGCCAGAAAAGCTTTGGAGTGTGCAAAGGAAGTATTAAATGACAACAACAAGCCAGGATACATAAATCATGTAGGATTTTATATAATAGGCAAGGGTAGAAGCATATTAGAAAGCAAAATAGGACATAAGAAAAACAATTTGAAATTAAATCGTATCATAAAAAAACACATAGCTGTCTTTTATATATCATCTATCATTGCATTGACAATATTGATTGTAGCTGCTTTGTCAGTTCTTTTAATCATGAAAGGTGCAAATGTCGCTTATGCTTCTACTTTAGCAGCTATATCTATAATACCTGTAAGCGAGATTGTTGTACAGGCAGTTAATTGGGTGATAATACATTTTAAAAAGCCTACAATAATACCAAAGATAGAACTTAAAAACGGTATACCTGAAGAATCTGCGACTATGGTAATTATACCAACACTGCTAACAAGCGTTAAAAGGGTTAAAGAGTTATTGTCGCAGTTGGAAGTAATATATATATCAAATAAAGAAGATAATCTTTACTTTGCTGTTGTTGGAGACTTTAAAGATGCTAAAAAAGAAAAATTAGATGACGATGAGGAGATAATAAACAGTGCTCTTCAAGGCATAAGAGAACTTAACGGAAAATACTCCAAAGGGAAAGATATATTTTTCTATTTCCATAGAAAGCGAGTATTTTGTGAAATGCAAAATGCGTATATGGGCTGGGAAAGAAAAAGAGGTGCCATAGTCGAGTTTAATGAACTTTTAAATGGTTCAAAAGAGACAAGTTTCTACATAAAAAGTGTAAATGTTGAAGATTTGCCAAGTATAAAATACGTCATTACACTTGATGCAGATACAAATTTAATAATGGATACTGCTAAAAAACTTATTGGGACAATGATGCATCCACTTAATAAAGCAGTGATTGACAGAGAAAGAAATATAGTAGTTGAAGGATATGGACTTCTTCAACCGAGGATTGGGGTGGACATTGTCTCTTCCAGTTCGTCTATTTTTTCTACGATATTCGCAGGATATGGCGGTATTGATCCGTATACGACCGCAGTTTCTGATGTTTATCAGGATCTTTTTGGAGAAGGCATTTTTACAGGGAAAGGAATATACGATGTTGCGGTATTCAGAAATATTCTTAAAGATTTGATACCTGATAATTCAGTGCTAAGCCATGATTTGCTTGAAGGTTCTTTTGTGAGAACAGGGCTTGTGACAGATATTTTGTTAATTGATGGTTTTCCATCAAAGTACAATTCGTATATGATGAGATTACATAGGTGGGTAAGAGGTGACTGGCAGCTTTTACCATGGCTCGCAAAAAGGATTAGAACAAGAAATGGCGATTACATAGAAAATCCTTTGTCGATAATCTCAAAGTGGAAAATAATCGACAATTTGAGAAGAAGCCTTGTAGCGCCATTTACTCTGCTTCTGTTGTTTATTGGTATTTTGTTGCCAATAAACAGCATGTTAACATACTTACTGGTGCTATTAGTCATGTTTGCACCTTTTATCGCTGGTGTGATTGACATTTTGATAGGAAAGATTAGATCAAGGTCAAACAACCGCGACAATTTACTTACAAACAGCATTAAAAATACATTTTATACAGGAGCACTGCAGTTTGTATTTTTGCCATATCAAAGTTATATGATGATGGATGCGATAATTAGGACTCTATACAGAGTCTATATATCAAAGAAAAATCTTTTAGAATGGATAACAGCGGCAGATATGGAAAGGCGGCTTAAAAATGATTTTTTGAGTTTTTTAAGCAAAATGTGGATATCGATATTAGTAGGGTTCATTTTTATTCTATCGAGCGCATATTTTAAACCGGGTATGCTGTATTATTCTGTAATTACAGCATTAATATGGATTGTATCGCCTTTCATTGCATATAAGATAAGCTGTCCTATAGTAGAACACGAATCAACTTTGGAAGAATCAGACATTAAAGAGCTAAGGAGATTAGCGAGAAAAATCTGGAGGTATTTTGAGGATTTTGCAACGGAGCAGGATAATTATTTGCCTCCTGATAATTTCCAACTAGATCCTTATGCAGGAGTAGCAAGGAGGACTTCTCCAACAAATATTGGTTTGTATCTTTCATCTACAATATCAGCTAGAGATTTTGGATATATTACTACTTCTGAGATGGTAGACAGAATCGAAAAGACGGTATCCACAATAGAGAAAATGGAAAAGTGGCATGGACATCTTTACAATTGGTATAAAACAGATAGTCTAGAGCCACTTAAACCATACTATGTCTCTACAGTTGACAGCGGAAATCTTGTTGGATATATGATAGTACTTAAAGAAGGATTAAAAGAGGTCTTAGACAAACCTTTAACTGAAAATTTACGGGATGGATTGTTAGACTTGATAAACATATTAAATGAAAGGTTAAAGAATAAAAAAATAAAATATGAGTTTGACAAAGATTATGCTGTATGTGATTGGTATCAGCACCTTAATAAGATAAAAAATGAATTGGACAGCATAAATTTAGATGATGAGGATGGATGGTACAAAAAAACTGTAGAAACTGTCGATTCATTCATTAAAGAATTGGAAGATTTATTGCCAATTGTCGAGAAAGAAAATGAATACGAAAAATTGTTTGATTTAAATAATGATATTTCATTAAATAGTTTAAAAGTCAGGTATAAAGAAATTATAGATTCACACGCATCTATGGAGGCAGAAGAATTTATAGAGCCATATAAAAAAATTACTTCTTTGATAGACAGGGTACACGATTTGATAGGCAGATTAAGTAATCTTGTTGAAAAGACAGAGTTTAGACCTTTATTTGATACAAGAAGGCAGCTTTTTTCTATAGGCTACAATATTGAAGATGAAAAATTGACAAAGTCCTATTATGATTTGTTTGCATCAGAGGCAAGGCAGGCTAGTTTTATAGCTATAGCAAAAAAAGAAATTGATGTGAAACATTGGTTTAGAATGGGAAGGATGGTAACGGCAGAAAATTATTTGAAAGGCTTGGTTTCTTGGTCAGGAACCATGTTTGAATATTTTATGCCTCTTTTGATAATGAAGAACTACAAAAATACGCTTTTAGACCAGACATATAAATTTGTCATCATGATGCAGAAAAAATATGCCAAAAAGTATGACATACCCTGGGGGATATCTGAATCAGGTTTTTACTCTTTTGACATCAAGCTTAATTATCAGTATAAGGCGTTTGGAGTACCTTGGCTGGGCCTTAAAAGAGGACTATCCCATGACATTGTGATAGCACCGTATGGAACAATGCTGGCTTTGCAGATAGATCCTCAATCTGTTGTGAAAAACATAAAAAAATTAAAAGAACTGGGAATAGAAGGCAAGTATGGTTTCTATGAGGCGATTGATTTTACGCCAGAAAGGATGCCTTATGGGAAAAAATATGCTATAGTTAAAAGCTTTATGTCGCACCACCTGGGTATGAGCATGTTAGCTTTAAATAACTTTATAAATAAAAATGTGATGCAGAAAAGATTTCATTCAGATCCTTATATAAAATCAGTTGAAATATTGCTACAAGAGAGAGTACCAGATGGTACAATGCTGCTTAAAGAAGAAATAGAGGCACAAAGGGAATTTGAAGAGCCAAAGAGGGAAGAAGTAAAGACAGTAAGGGTTATAGAAGAATTAGATAGCTTTCTTCCACAAGTCCACATTCTCTCAAATGGAGATTACTCTGTGCTTTTAACAGATAGAGGTACTGGTTACAGCAAAAAAGAAGGAACAAATATAACAAGGTGGAAAAATAGCCTGGATGAGATTCACGGAACATTTATATTTGTGCAGAATACAAACTCAAACACTACTTGGTCAACAACGTATGCTCCATTTTATGCAAAAGATGAAAAGTACAAAGTAGTATTTAAGCAAGACATGGCCAAGTTCATAAAAAAGGTTGGTAATATTGATACTGAGACAGAGGTGATTGTTTCTCCTGAGGATAATGTGGAGATAAGGCGTGTTACATTGAAAAATCATAGTAGTCATTCAAGGACACTGGAGGTGACAAGCTATTTTGAACCAGTTTTAAGCGATATTAATGCTGATATAGCCCATCCGGCTTTTAATAAGTTGTTTATAAAAACAGAGATTTTGTTTGACAGTGATATGATAGTTGCTAACAGAAGACCTAGAGATTTGGGGAAATCATCTTTGTGGGCTGCTCACGCTGTTTCTGTTGAAGGCGGTGAGACAATAGGCGATACACAGTTTGAGACAGACAGAACAAAGTTTATAGGTAGAGGCAGGACTCTTAGGAATCCCAGGGCTCTTGAAGCTGACAGACCATTATCGAATTCAGACGGTCCTGTCCTTGATCCTGTCATGTCTTTGAGAAAAAGAATAAAATTGGAACCAAATCAGACAGCTAGAGTAATTTTCATTACTGCTGTGGCAGAATCGAAATCTGAGGTTGTAAAACTGGCAAACAAGTATAAAAATGCCGGAGCTACCGAAAGGGCATTTGAAATGTCAGTATCCCGCGGTAAAGTGGAGTTAGACTATCTCAACTTAAAGTCAGACGAGTTAGGTCTTTTTCAGCAGATGCTGCCCCACATAATATATTTAAGTCCTGTTAGGATGAAAAAGGTAGATTACTTATTGAAAAATAGAAAAGGCCAGTCTGGACTGTGGGCGTACGGTATATCCGGTGATATTCCAATAGTGCTTTTAGAAATCAGCAAAAAAGAGGAGATACCAATATTGAAGCAACTGCTGAAGGCTCATGAGTATTGGAGGATGAAAGGATTATATGTAGATTTGGTGATTTTAAATAATGATAAAGGCGGTTACATTGATGCATTAGGCGACAAGATTAAGGATGTAATAAGCGGCAGTTTTGCATACAACATAATAGGAGAATATGGTGGTGTATTTCTGCTTAATAAAAGCAATTTAAAAGATGAAGATTACATTTTATTAAATACTGTTGCAAGGCTTTCGCTTACCGCTGACATGCCTATTGAGAAGCAGCTTGAATATGATACTGGTGAAAAAGATAGTAAATCCAAATTGCTTGATATAAAAAATGCAGAAAAAAATTACCCTGTTCCGCTGCCAGAAAATATACCACTGTATTACAGCAATGGATATGGTGGGTTTTCTATGGATGGACATAAATACGTGATAGATTTGGATGGTGACAAGGAGACGCCTATGCCGTGGATAAACGTAATTTCAAACTACAAATTTGGCTTTCAAGTTTCTGAGTCAGGCAGTGGCAACACCTGGTCAGAGAACAGTAGAGAATACAAGATTACACCATGGTCAAACGATCCTGTTTTAGATGAAACCGGGGAAATCTTATACATCAGGGATGATTTAACAGGTGCATTTTGGACGATTACAGCCAAACCCATAAGAGATGGTGGACAGTATATTGCAGAGCATGGATTTGGACATACATTATTCAAACATGTTTGCTCAGGAATAAGCCATGAAATGTTAGAGTTTGTACCAATGAATGATACTGTGAAAATATCGCTTGTAAAACTTAAAAATATTAGCGGCGAAAAAAGGATGTTAAGTCTATACTATTATGTAAAACCTGTATTGGGTGTCTTTGAAAATTTAACGTCCCCTTATATAGTGACGGAAATGAACAAAGACATGAATGCGCTGCTTATGAGAAACGTGTTTAATGAAGATTTCCCTGACAGGATATCTTTTGTAAGTGCGTCTTATAAAATACAATCATATACGGGAAATATGTCGGAATTTCTGGGCCCTGATTTTGACACCAAGCGACCAGAATCATTAAAAAGAGAATCTCTATCGAATAATGTTGGAGTTGGGTTTAGTCCATGTGCTGCAGTACAAATTAATGTCGATTTGGAAGAAAATGAGGAAAAAGAGCTGGTATTTTTGCTGGGAACAGGCATGTCGACAGATGATGTCAATCGCATAATAAATTATTACAAAAACCTGGATAATGTGAAAGAAGCTTTGAGTTATGTGGATACGTTTTGGAACAATTTTGTTGGAACAATACAGGTAAGCACGCCTGATAAGTCAATGGACTTACTATTAAACGGATGGCTCCTTTATCAGACCATATCCTGCAGAATATGGGCAAGATCTGCATTTTATCAATCAGGAGGTGCATATGGTTTTAGAGATCAGCTGCAGGATACTATGAATGTGGTATATGTGGCACCGGAACTTACGAGGGCTCAAATATTAAATGCCTGTGCACATCAATTCAAAGAAGGAGATGTTCTTCATTGGTGGCATCCTGGAACAGATAGAGGAATAAGGACAAAATATTCAGATGATCTTCTTTGGTTGCCTTATGCTGTGGCAGATTACGTAAACGTGACAGGTGACACGGAAATACTAAATGTTAAAATGCCTTTTTTGGACGAAGAACTGCTAAAGGATGAAGAAGACGAAAGGTATGGCAAACCAGCAGTGTCAGATGAAGTTGCCACAGTTTATGAGCATTGTATAAGAGCCATAGAACATTCATTGAAATTTGGTCAGCATGGAATACCACTGATGGGTTCTGGCGACTGGAATGATGGAATGAACATGGTGGGCAACAAAGGAAAAGGTGAGAGCATATGGCTTGGATGGTTTATGTACGCTACAATTAAAAAGTTTATACAAGTTTGTATTGAAAATAACGACCATGAGAAGGTTGAAAAATACAAAAAGGTTGCCGATGACATAATCAAATCAATTGAAGAAAATGGATGGGACGGAAGCTGGTATAGAAGGGCATACTTTGACAGCGGAATTCCGCTCGGTTCTAGTCAAAACAATGAATGCAAAATAGATTCAATAGCACAGTCATGGGCTGCAATATCTGGTGCAGCCAAATGGGATAGAGTAAAAGAAGCGCTTGATGCGTTGGAAAATTACTTAATAGATTATGACAATGCCATTATAAAGCTTCTGTCTCCACCTTTTGACAAAGGTGATCTAAATCCCGGTTACATTAAAGGATATGTACCGGGTGTTAGAGAAAATGGCGGTCAGTATACACATGCAGCAATATGGGTTATAATGGCATATGCTGTAGTTGGCGATGGGGATAAAGCGTACAGGCTTTATTCCATGATAAATCCAATAAATCATTCCAGGACACCTATTGAGAACTCTAAGTATAAAGTTGAACCTTATGTCATGGCTGCCGACGTCTACGCAGTAGAACCAAACATAGGTAGAGGGGGCTGGACATGGTATACTGGTTCTTCTGGATGGATGTATAGAGTGGGAATTGAGCATATTTTAGGGTTTAAAAAAGAAAAGGATATGGTTGTTATAGATCCATGTGTGCCTAAAGATTGGACGAAATACAAAATAGAGTATATATACAAAAATAATACTAAATATATAATACAGATAGAAAATCCTGAAAGAGTAAACAGAGGTGTACAGGAGATAAATGTCGATGGAAAGATAATAAATGACAATAAAATTGCTCTCAAGGATGACGGAAAGACACATTACGTATCTGTGATGATGGGAACGAAAATATCAGTTAAAGCGTAAAAATCAGCGGATGAAGTATATTCATCTGCTGATTTTGCTTATAGCATTTGAATAAAATAATTGTTGACTTTTTGTAATATGTGTTATATTATAAATATAACACATATTACACGTGAGGTGAAGTTTAATATTGCTATTAAGAATAGAATTTGAATCAGATATACCTATATATATGCAAATAAAAAATCAGATAATAGAAGGGATAGCATTGGGCATGCTTAAAGAAGGTGATGAATTACCTTCTATACGACGACAATACATTCAATAAAAATTAAAATAAATATAAAGAATATTCAATCCTGAAAATAGCAAACTTAGAGAAATCTAAGGGCGCAAAATTATGGGCCTAAGGTGATTAATCGCTATGGCTGCCAGATTGCCAGGAACTTCCTGTATGAAGTTCCCTGGAAGCTCCATATAGGAGGGATAATTTGATTAAAAGAATCGTTTTTATGGTTTTAATTTTTATTTTTATACTTACAGCAATTGATTTAAAATCATATGAAGCTGAATACAATGTAAATAGGCAAATGATAAAAGTAGATTTTGCAAGTATAGAAAAAATTAGGAATTTAACTTTAGATTTTTTAAAAGGGGTTGTAGATATTGTAAATAACGACAATAATTTTGTGTATAAAAATATATCTAAAATATATTACCTTTCTGGATTTCCGGGAGATATTAAGTTAAAAGATTTTAATAACGCAAAAGTAATAACTTTAGTAAAGGGTAAAGCAGGTAATTTTGACATTTCACAGAATGGACAGAGAATAGTATATGCTTCATGTAAAACTGGAATATGGCAAATTTATGTTGCTGATATAAATAAAGATGAGTTGTCAGATATACATATGTTGTCGGATGGAGTTTCACGCTCGGAAGATCCCCGTTTATCGTGGGATGGCAGCAAAGTTGTATATAAGAGAAATGGTGATATAGTTGTATGTGGACTTGATGGTCACATCATACAAAAAATTACAAATACTCCTGATGTTGAGGAATGGGCACCAAGCTTTTCACCTGATGGAAGAATAGCTTATACGATGGGAAAAGGAGATAAATCTCAAATAGTCATTTGGAATAATGGTAATGAATGTATAGTATCGAAAGGATGGTACCCTAACTTTGGAGATGATGGAAGTTTATACTTCATTGGAAAATCTAATGATAATGAAGATAGGATATACCGCATTCCTCCAAATTCAACTTTTCGAGAGTTGTTGCATATTAATGCAGTAGGGGTAAATGAGGCAGACCCACATTGGGTTATTGGAACAAATAAAATGTTGTCATTTAATTCACAACGTATTAATTATGAACATAGATACGAAGGGTATATTGAGGATTTCACTTCAAATAAGGTTTTTAAGATAATTAGCGATAGGAAATCAGTACTTAATCCAATTGTTATGATGAAAAATTAAAGAACTTCAGTTGATATTGGATTTGGAGGTGAATTGCACTGGCTAAAAATAAAAATATATTTGCGGGCATGTTTGTGATAATAGCCACTTTAGGAGCATGGACCATATTGCTTTTTACCATTTTGTGGGCTTTAAGTGCAGTTGGTTGGTATCTGCTTGCAAAATTATGGTTAAAAGAGCTTTTTGTACCAAGTGCCGTTCATCTAACTGCTACGATATTTTTTATTGCAATAATATGGGCTGTGTTTCTTTTACTTAGCGCTTTTTTGTGGTCGCGTTATAACTATTATCGTTATTTTAAAAACAATAAAAGACAGCTTTCTCCTCCTGATCTTAAAGCGCAGAAACTTACTTGGCAAGAAAGTGTTTTAGATACATCATCTGAATCTATAATTAATCTATCGCCACTATCAGCATTTAATACAGAAAATGTAAGTTATGGAGAGAGTGTTGCGACTTTAGAAAATAAAAAAAATCGTAAATATGACACTGGTGAAATTGATATTGTGTTAAAAGATGATTTTCTTGATGAGAAAGGGAAAGTAATATTATCAGAGGGAGAAATAATTACTCATGAAAAGATTCAAAAAATAATAGATTGTGGCTTATATGGAAAGTTTATTGCTGCAGTAGCAAGACAATTTTTTGAGGGAGGAAAATGAATGAAACTAATCGAAAATATCTGGTGGTTTCTTGGGTGGTATGTTTTTATTTATCCTCTTGCTTTAAGCATACTTTGGTCTATGTTGGGTTATTACTTTTGGTGGAGGAGGGAAAGAAATCTTGAGGAGAAAAAATACTGGCCAAATGTTTGGCCTCCAGTCACAATCCTTATACCATGTCACAATGAGAGTGAAAGCATAGCAGCTACTGCAATTGGTTTGAAATTGCTTTCATATCCTCACTATCAGGTTATCTTTATAGATGATGCTTCAACAGATGATACAGCGGAGATTATAAGGAGTTTTCTTATAGATAATCCAAATTTTCATCTTCTGAAACTTACCCAAAATTGCGGAAAAGCCAAAGCATTAAATTACGCAATTGCTACGAGCGTGACAACATCAATAACGGTAGTAATCGATGCAGACACTATTTTACTGCCAGATTCCTTAAAATATCTTGTAGCTCCTTTTTGCAGACAGCCAAGGCTTGGTGCTGTAACAGGAAATCCAATGGTTGTTAGGCGTTCAAATATTTTAGAAATGTTGCAAGCGGCAGAGTTTGCTTCAATTATAGGACTTATAAAGCGTTCACAGAGGGTTATGGGGCGTGTTCTTACTGTATCTGGATGTGCTACTGCTTATAGAACAGAGATACTTAAAGAGATTGGAGGTTTTTCATCCAAAACTGCTACTGAAGATATTGATATAACTTGGCAATTTCAGCGACACTTTTACGAAGTATGGTTTGCACCACAGGCGGTTGCTCTTATTCAATCTCCATCAACTTTGAAAGAATATTGGAAACAAAGGTGCCGATGGGCACTTGGAGGATGGCATCTTTTACGAACTCACAAAGATATATTTAGAGATTTAAGGTGGAGGTATCTTTATCCAACATATTTAGAATTTGTATTTAGTTCTTTTTGGGCTTTTGTTTTCGTGTTTGGGACTGCGTATTGGATTATTACATATTTTTTTGTGGGTTTGCCTATTGGTTTTAGCCCTATTCCTGCGTGGTATGGTGCTGTGATTTCTATTGCATGTATCTTTCAAATGGCAGAAGCACTTTTTTTAAATAGTAAGTACGATCCAAGGCTTTATCGCACATTTTTTTGGATTCCATGGTATCCTATTTTCTTTTTCGTTTTTGGTGCTCTTGCAATCGTATGGACATTTCCGAAAGGTCTTTTTGGCAACCTTGAGAATGCAGGAAAGTGGAGAAGTCCTAAACGGACAGTTTTGGGAAAATAATTTATTGCGTAGATTGGGAAGGGGGAATTAAAATTGCGTTTTTTTAATCGGTTAATTGTGATATTGTTGCTATCGTCCATATTAACTACAGGATGTGGTGTTATGAAGGAAAAAAACGCACAAACAACTTCAGAAACTTTAAATGGGGATGGATTGGTGGTGCTTTGCTATCATAGAATATTACCAGATTGGACTTTAAAATGGGGAAAATTATTATATCCTTCAAATTCAGAACTTTCACGTTATGCAATCAGCATAAAAGAATTCAAACAACAGTTAAATTACTTGACGGAAAAAGGAATTCGATTTGTAACGCCACAAGAAGCTGAAGATTACTTGAGTGGGCGTAAGTTAATATCTGGTAAACTTGTGCTTGTGACAATTGATGATGGTGATCTTAGCGTATATAAATATGCATATCCGGTGCTTAAAGATAAGAACATTCCATTTCTTCTTTTCTTTATAGCGGGTCAAGCTGGGAGAAAATGGGACGGATTTACAATGTGTTCTTGGGCTCAAGTTAAAGAAATGGTAAATAGTGGCATGTGCACTATTGGACTTCACACTTATGATCTTCACTATTTTGATTCACAATCTCAAAAACCAGTATTTTTTCTATCTAATAAACAAAATCTTTTTGCCGCTGATACAGAGAAGGGAATTAATGTTATCGAAAAACAACTTGGTGTGAAAGTAACATATTTTGCTTATCCGTATGGCTTTGGCACACCGTCTACAGATAACATTCTTATGAAGCATGGAATATCAAATATATTTACATTAAGAGATAAAGTAAATCATCCTGGAGAGCCTCGCTTTTTTATAGGACGTATTTTAATTACTCCAAATAACTGGTTACAGGTAGCTAATTGGGCTAGTAGAAATTAAAAAAAGTAACAATTCATATGAAATAAAATTTTTTATGAGAGTGTAGGTGTGGAAGCTCAGTTTATTCATTGCCTAGATTTTTACTGTATAATATTGTATAATGGTATTGATGTAATTTTATTCTATATCAAAAAATTCTGATTATAAGGAGATGATTATCTTTTGTGCGGGATAGCTGGTATATTTCATGGGAACGAGACAAATAGAGTTAAGATGATGTTGGAGAAAATTGTACATCGTGGACCAGACGATCATGGTGTATTTTCAGACTCAAATATTACATTAGGACATAATAGGTTGACGATAATTGACTTATATAGTGGTAGGCAACCGATGAAAAATGAAGACGGAAGATATTGGATGATATTTAATGGTGAAATTTACAATTACAAGTCATTAAGAAGTGAGTTAAAAAATCATAATTTTGCCACAAATACAGATAGTGAGGTGATAATTCATTTATACGAAGAATTAAAAGAGGACTGTGTTAATTACTTGGATGGCATGTTTTCGCTGGTTATTTATGATTCTATTGAAAAAACAATATTTATGGCTAGGGATCCACTAGGCATAAAGCCATTGTATTACGGTTATACAGAAGAAGGTTATTTGGCTTTTGCATCGGAGATTAAGGCGTTGCAAGTTGTCACAGACGATATAAATGAATTTCCTAATGGACAAACATATACAACAAAAAATGGATTTTCAAAATATTTTTCTATAGAACAAGATCCAATAAATATAAAAAATGCAGATGATATAGTAAATGGACTAAGGCTTAGATTAGAGGATTCAGTGAGGAAAAGATTAGTTGCTGATGTTCCAGTTGGAGTATTTCTTAGTGGTGGTCTTGATAGCAGCCTTATAGCTGCCATTGCTGCAAAGTACAAGAAGAATTTAAATTCCTTTGCAGTTGGCATGGAAGGCAGTAATGATATAAAAAACGCAAGGATTGTTGCAGACTATATTGGTACAATTCACCATGAGTTAATTTATACAGAAGACGATATAAAGAAAATACTGCCAAAAGTTATATATTATCTTGAATCCTGTGATCCAGCTTTAGTACGGAGTGCTGTTGCGACATACTTTGTATCTAAGCTTGCCAGCAAATATGTAAAAGTTGTCTTATCTGGTGAAGGTGCAGATGAACTATTTGGTGGTTATCATTATTTAAAAAATTACTCAAATAATTGGGAAATGCACACAGAACTTAGAAGTATAACAGGAAATTTGCACAACAGTAATTTACAACGAGTTGACAGGATGACAATGGCTAATTCTATAGAAGGAAGAGTGCCTTTTTTAGATACGGAAATGATTCACTATGCTTTTAAAATAAAGCCATCTTATAAAATAAGCGAAAAAGATAAAACAGAAAAGTGGATTCTTAGAAAGACTGCGGAAGAGTATCTACCTGATTCAATTGTTTGGAGGAGGAAAGAAAAATTTTCGATTGGTACTGGCACAAATGAAGTTTTAAATTCATTAGCAGAGTCAGAGATAAGTGACAGATATTTTGTTAAAAATAAGAAATTGGCTAATGGATTTGAGATAAAGTCAAAAGAGGAGATGTACTACTACAATATTTTAAAAGAGCAATTTGCTGTTGACGCTTTTATTAATGAGATGGGTAGAAGCCGAAGCCTTGATGATTTTCAAATATATGCTTAAGTCAATGTAGTATAAATAGTTTATATAAGCATAACCTGATATAACAATAATAAATATACCAGGTTATGCTTATAATCATTTGTTATTTAATAAGCTTTCTAAAAATGCTTTGTTTTGAACAGAAGACAGTAGCTGCAGCAGATCCTGTCTACATTAATTAGTCTGGTTAAAGCTATGTAGCCACAATGTGGTTATATTGCGTGATTAGACTGTATTTATGACAGGCAGTTCTACTGTTAATACAGTAGGAAGCCTCATCTATAACACTTTGTGTTTAGATGGGGAGGCTTCACTAAGCAGTGATATAATAATCTTGTAAAAAGTTTTTTAATAAAGGGGTGTGAACATTGTGATAAATTTTGATTTTGTATGCCCGACAAAGATCATCTTTGGCAAAGGGACTGAAAATAGAGTAGGTGAAGAGACAAAAAAGTATTCTAAAAAGGTGCTTTTTGTCTATGGCAGTGGCAGCATAAAGAAGACGGGACTTTATGATAAAGTCGTAAAGTCATTAAAGGACAGCGAGATAGGTTACATAGAGCTATCCGGTGTCAAGCCGAATCCAAGGCTTAGCTTGGTTTATGAAGGAATAAAAATATGCAAGGAAAATGGCATTGACTTCATATTGGCTGTTGGGGGAGGCAGTGCAATAGACACTGCAAAGGCTATTGCTGTAGGTGCTTTGTACGAAGGTGATGTATGGAATTTCTTTTTAGGCAAAGCTGAGATCGAAAAAGCATTGCCGGTGGGTGTAATATTGACATTGGCTGCAACAGGAAGTGAAGCCAGCGATAGTGCTGTCATAACGAATGAAGATGGATGGTACAAGAAGGGAATACATTCGGATTTAATAAGGCCTCAATTTGCCATAATGAATCCAGAGCTTTTATTTACGCTTCCTGCGTATCAGACGGCTGCTGGTGCAGCAGATATAATGGCTCATATAATGGAAAGGTACTTTACAAATGTGCGGAATGTAGATCTTACAGATAGGCTGTGTGAAGCGACGCTTAAGACTGTCATAAATAACGTGCCGAAACTTATTGAAGATCCAACTGATTATGATGCTCGAGCTGAAGTGATGTGGGCAGGTACAATTGCCCACAATGGGTTATTGGATACAGGCAGGATTGGTGACTGGGCATCCCACAGGATTGAGCACGAATTAAGTGCAATTTACGATATAGCACACGGTGCTGGTCTTGCTATAATATTTCCTGCATGGATGAAATATGTGTATAAACACGACTTAGACAGGTTTGTCCAGTTTGCTGTTAAAGTTTGGGATGTGGATTTGACGTTTACCGATAGAGAAGCGATAGCGCTGGAAGGTATAAAAAGGCTTGAAACTTTCTTCAGAAGTATAGGTCTTCCTGTAACATTGAAGGATGCTAATATACCTTATGACAGGTTTGAGGAAATGGCAGACAAATGCACGTCAAATGGAACAGCAACTGTAGGTCAATTTGTTAAGCTGGGGAAAGATGACATAATAAATATATACAATATTGCAAGATAAATAAATATATGTAAAATATATCCTGATTATGCCATAAAAATAGCTAGTCAGGATATATTTTTTTATATATTTACGATTTTTTTAATAAAATATTAATAATTTTCTTGTATAATAGAATATGTGTAAAATTATAAGGTACTAAAATGGGAGAGAGTTTTTTATGAAAAAGATAATAGCTTATGTAATATTTCAAGTGTTTTTGGCTGCTATAGTGATACCAGTTTCGATATTTTACGGGCCTTTTACGAATATCAGAAACACTTTGGTAACAACTGCAATGACTACATTTAGTCATAAATACATTGCAACCCTGTTTTTGCCACAAAGCAAGATTGACGCTATAATGAAAGAGATGTCAAGTATTTCTACAGATAGCAGCAAAAGCAGTCTTTTGAACTTCAAAAACAATCACGATACTACAATTGAAGTAAATGACATAAGCAGCAGCAAATTTAAAGGGAAGGTGATCCTTATACATGACCCCACAAGAGTGCAAGTCGGCATATCCAGCAAGCTTCCAAAAGAAGGTGAAACAGTCAGCGAGATAGCAAAAGAAAATGGAGCAATAGCTGCCATAAACGCTGGAGGATTTATCGGGTATGTAGATGGGGCATGGACTGGAAACGGAGGGACACCCGGTGGAATCATCATACACAATGGAAAACTTATTTACAACAATGCATACAGCAAAGATGGCAAAATTGACCTTGCAGGATTTACAAGCGATGGTAAGCTATTGGTAGGAAAATACACTTTAGATGAGATAAAGAATTTAGACATAAAAGAAGCTGTAAGCTTTGGCCCCGCCCTTGTTGTAAATGGAAAGCCTATGATAAAAAGTGGAGACGGTGGTTGGGGAATTGCACCAAGGACTGCCATAGGCCAGAAGGCCGATGGAACTGTGATATTTTTAGTCATAGACGGCAGAGCTATATCTAGTGTAGGTGCGACACTTAAGGATGTGCAAAACATAATGCTGGATTATGGTGCTGTAAATGCTACAAATCTCGATGGTGGTTCATCTACTACTATGTACTACAAAGGAAAAGTTATAAATAATCCATCAAATCCTTTAGGGGAGAGGATGGTTCCTACAATATTTTATGCAAAATAAGATGGAGGTATTATGAAAGCTATAAGAAGAATTTTTACATGGCTAGTGTTCCCATTGATATTAGAAATGGGAGTGCTTTTCTATATAAACAACGTTTATTTATCTACAACAACTACGTTTCACATAACAAAAGTTAATTCTGAGACAGATATAAATACATTAAAGAAAACAATAAAAGTCAATATACCAAGTGATATTGACAGCGTAGAGGCATCTTACGATGGGAGCTATGTTTCATATCTTTTAAACCATCAGATAATTGTAGTAGATACAAAGACTCAAGGGATTAAGAAGGTTATCGCAGCAAGCAATAACATCGAATACTATACATGGCTCAATGACAGAAATAGAATTATTTATTTCTACAAGACGTATAGCCGCGGAAGTGAGGCAATACAGTTAGAGGCTTATGACCTTGATATAAACAATAAGATAAAGATAGACAAGCTTATATATGCGCCTAGAAACAGCCATATAGAAGATGTTACTTTGTCGCCTCTTACAAACATGATATATATAAATGTTGTGGATTCGAATGGATATAGCTATTTATACCGTGTCGATATAATGGGGCAGATTGCAAATCTGAAGCTTCCAATAAAGAGAATAGCTAAAATGTATGAACTTCAAAGAAAAGACGTACTTCTGTATGAATCTTCAAATGGCATTATAAGAGCTATCAAAAATGGTGGAGGATACACATTTTTAAGCAGTGGATATTCGCTTGTTGGTACTGACAGCAATGACAATGTGTATGTAGGAAAGTTAGACAGTAACAAAAAAGTTGTGGAAATATATTATGGTTCAATAGATAAAAGTTTTAAAGACTGGAATCATATAAAGTTAAATCATGCAGTTGACCCTGAACAAGTGATTATACTGCCAAAGGACAATGCTTTGACGGTAACATTTGACGGAAAGAATCTCATCGATGTAAATAGTGGTGAAACCATAACAGGAAGTGGCGATATATCAGGTGTTAATACAAACTATATAATGTACACCGATAACAATGATGTTATTTTGAAATTACAATGATGCCGAGATTATTCGGCATTTTTTGCTATTAAAAGCTGTTAATTTGTGGTATAATAGACTAAAAGGTTATGGAGGTGCATCGATGGAGATGCTAAATATAAAAGAAAGTTACAACTTTCTGGTTTGTGGCGACTCTATATCGAGAGGTGTCGTTCTTGATAAAATCAAAAATAAATATGTGCTTTTAAGGGACTCTTACACAAATTTGCTGAATGGCTATTTAAAAGGGACGGTTGAAAACATATCGAAATTTGGAAGCACAATACTCAAGGGAAAGGATAGACTGACAAGAGAGCTTGACAAGACAAAGCCTGATGTTGTGCTTTTAGAGTTCGGAGGAAATGACTGCGACTTTAATTGGGATGAAGTGGCTAAAGACCCGTACAAAGACCATGCTCCAAATACAGACTTTAACGTATTTAAAGAAACTTTAAAAGATCTTATAGATTCACTGAAAAAGGCAAACATCGTTCCAGTTTTACTTACACTTCCGCCTCTTGATGCAGACAGATATTTTAACTGGATAAGCAAAGGAAATAAAGAAATGGCGAAAAATATATTGACATGGCTTGGAAGCGTCACAAAAATTTACTGGTGGCAGGAGAAGTACAATTCTGCCATATTAAGCATGGCATTAAGCACTGAGACGAAAATAATAGATATAAGAAGCGCATTTTTAGATAGACCTGACTATAGAAAGCTTATATGTGAAGACGGCATACATCCAAATGAAGAAGGGCACAAAGCTATAGCGGAAAAGATAAAGGATTATGTCAAGACATACCACGATTTCTTATTAAAATGACACAATGGTATGGTTCTAGTATGTCATGTTTTAGCATTGCTGCAGAGGAAGTCTATAAATTTTTTACACAGTTCAGATAAGTATTTGTCCTTGTGATAGATGATAATAAATTGCCTTAAAAATTTTACTCCATCTATCTCTACTTTAACAAGCCTTGAACTTTTTAATTCTTCTTTAATTGCCAGTTTTGATATTACCGAAACACCTAGGTTTGCTTCGACTGCTTTCTTTATAGCTTCAGTGCTATTAAGCTCAAGTTTAATGTTGAACTCAATATTATGTGCTTTCATTGTGTTTTCAAATACTTCTCTTGTTCCACTGCCGACTTCTCTAATTATGATATTTTCTAAACATAAATCATCCTTATTGATGATTTTCTTTTTTGCCCAATTATGGTCTCTAGAGCATATAAGGTACAGCTCATCATTCAAAAAGTACTTGACTTCAATGTTATCAGAATGTATAGGGCCTTCTACAATGCCAAGATCTATTTCATTGTCAATTATCATCTTTACTATTTCAGATGTGTTGTCTATGCAAAATGGTAATTCTATATTTTTATGTGTTTTTAAAAATTCGCCTATAAGTTGCGGCAACAGATACGTTCCAACAGTCCTGCTGGCTCCCAACTTAAGTTTTCCCATTTTCATGTCAGAAATATCCCGCAGTGTATTTTCTGCTTCATTTAGCAAAAGATTAATTTTCTTACCGTAATCTCTCAAAATTTCACCTGGATGTGTCAGTACAAGCTTTTTACCTATTCTGTCAAAGAGTTTTACATTGTATTCTTCTTCAAGCTCTGAAATTGCTTGACTTATAGCAGGCTGAGTCATATAAAGATGTCTTGCAGCTTCTGACATACTGCCTAATTCGCAAACTGACAAAAAAATATTTAGTTCTCTGAAATTCATATTCATCACCAATCATAAGCTTTAACTTATATATTTTATAATATTATATTATTTTACTTATATAAAAACAAGCATTACAATAGAGTGTAGAAAATAGCAACGACAATTTTCACTAAAATTAAAAGGAAGTGCATTGTTATGCTTTTAAATGAAGGTAAAATAGGAAATATGAGATTAAAAAACAGATTTGTAATGTTGCCAACTGTCACAAATTTATCAAACAATGGTTTTGTCAGCGAAAAAGAGATAGTCTATTATGACAGAAGGTCAAAAGATGTTGCTTTAGTTATAGTTGAAGCAAGTTACGTAAACAGCTTTGGCAAGTTTTTTAAAAATCAATTGGGCATAGATGACGATGATAAGATTGAAGGACTTGAAAAATTAGTGAATGTCATCAAAAAAAATGGTGCAAAGGTTGCAGTTCAACTTGCTATGCACAACCCTAAGTATAAGCCGTCAGATTTTACTGTAGAAGACATAAAGGGGTTTGCAAAAGATTTTGTAGATGCTGCTAAAAGAGCAAAAAAAGCAGGATTTGATGCAATAGAATTGCACTTTGCACATGGATGGTTTGTAAATCAATTTTTATCTCCAAACGTGAATACGCGAGACGATGAATACGGTGGAGATTTCGATGGAAGAGCAAGATTTGCACTAGAGATATTAAAGAATGTAAAAAGTGAAGTGCCGGACATGGCTGTGATATGTCGTATTAATGGAAGCGACTATACAGATGGCGGATTTGATATCAATGAAAGCATAAAACTTTCTCGTCTTTTGGAAGAACACGGTGCAGACGCAATAAATGTTTCATCTGGTGTAGGTTCTACGTCAGAGTATCATATATCACCAATGGGAATTGATGATAGGCCTCTTATAGCTCATGTAAAGAAAATCAAAGATAGTGTTTCTATTCCTGTGATAGCGGCTGACAAACTTGGTGTTGCAGCTGACTGGGAGAGCATAGTAAGACAAGGTTATGCTGATTTCATAGGTATTGCAAGAGGACTCATAGGAGATCCTGACTGTGTTGGTAAGTATATAGAGGGAAAGGCTGATGAGATAAAATACTGCATCCATTGCAACCAAGCATGTATTGCGTATATACAAAAAGGACTTCCTGTATCATGCATGATGAACCCTACTGTAGGCAGGGAAAAAGAATTTGATGTAATTGCAGAAGATAAGCTTAATGTAGCTGTAGTAGGCGGTGGTCCTGCTGGCATGTCTGCTGCTATATACTTGGCAAGAAAAGGACACAATGTGGAGCTATTTGAGAAGTCAGATTCACTTGGAGGACAGCTAAAAGTTGCAAAAGTTCCGCCACACAAGTTTGAAATAGGTGAAGTAATACATTATCTTGAAACTGATTTAAAAAAATATGGTGTAAAAGTCAATCTAAATCATGAAGTGACATGTGATGAACTAAAAAATATGAATTATGACAAGGTAATATTTGCAACAGGTTCTATGCCGAAAAAATTAGAAATTGAAATGGATATAGCGCCGCTTAAAGCTATAGATGTTTTAGATGGAAAAATACCACAAGGACAAAGCATTGCTGTAATAGGTGGCGGTTTGACAGGTCTTGAGACAGCAGAATACCTTGCAGATATGGGGAAAAAAGTTGTAGTTTTAGAGGAACTTGATGAAGTAGGGAAAGACATTTATGCCATGAATAAAAAACTTTTGATGGAGAGGCTAAAGAAGCTTAACGTAGAAATTATTACAAATGTAAAAATTGGTAAGATAAAGGATGGCAAAGTTTTATACAATGGTGGAAATGAAATTGCTGTAGACGATGTAGTTGTCGCAATAGGTAATGTTCCTGATGGAACATTTAAAAATTGTGGCAGTGACAAATACTTTTTTATAGGCGATTGCAAGGAAATAGCAACAGCAGTAGAGGCAATAAGGGGTGGGGCAGAAATGTCATTGATAATTTAAAAAAGAAGGTGACGATTATGACAGCAGATGATAAATATGTCAATATCGATGGAGCGATGGTTCACTATTTAATCAGCGGACATGGTGATAAAGGTGATGTCCTTCTGCTTCATGGCAAAAGATTCACTATAGATGATTGGGTGAAATCTGGAATAGTTGATAATATTGCAGAAGAAGGATATAGAGTAATCGCTGTGGAATTGCCTGGTTATGGCAAATCGGAAATCCTAGATATATCGTACGAGGATTTCATAATGAAATTTGTTAGTATATTAAATATTAATAAAGTTAATATTGTTGCTCCATCCTTCAGTGGAGAAATATTAATAAGATTTGCATTAAAGTATCAGGAAATGATTAGATCCCTTATCATTGTAGATAGTATAAACATCGATAAATACGTCGATAGACTTAAAGAGATAAAGGTTAATACATTAATTATTTGGGGTAAAAAAGATGACATAGCACCGTATGAATTTGCGACAATGCTAAAACAAAATATACAAAATGCAAAACTGTATACATTTGACGATCTAGGTCATACTTGTTACTTTGATAGGCCTGATGTATTTACTGATGAATTAATTAAGTTTTTAAATCAAGATTAAGCATATAATAATAATTATGAAATAAATTGATTGCCATAAGAATCATTTTTAAAGTTTAAGCCGCTTTGGGTCAGCTTATACCAGGGCGGTTATTTTTTTAAAAATTTTTTTATTTTAAAGAAGGATTTTTTGATTTTGTGTAGAATATATAATATATAAGTTTGTTGGACAGACAAACAATAAAAAGGAGGACATAAAATGAGCAAATATTTTGAAAAAGTATCAAAAATTAAATATGAAGGACCTAAATCAAATAATCCTTATGCATTTAAATTTTACAATCCAGAGGAAGTAATCGATGGAAAGACGATGGAGGAACATCTTCGCTTTTCTATAGCTTACTGGCACACGTTTACAGCAGATGGGACAGACCAATTCGGAAAAGCAACAATGCAAAGGCCGTGGAATCACCTTACAGATCCTATGGATATAGCAAAGGCAAGAGTAGAAGCGGCATTTGAATTTTTTGACAAAATTAATGCGCCTTTCTTCTGCTTCCATGACAGAGATATAGCACCAGAAGGTGATACATTAAGAGAGACAAACAAAAACTTGGATGTTATTGTTGCTATGATAAAGGATTACTTGAAGACTAGCAAGACTAAAGTTTTGTGGGGCACTGCAAACCTATTCTCAAATCCGAGATTTGTCCATGGTGCATCAACATCCTGCAATGCAGATGTTTTTGCATACTCTGCAGCACAGGTTAAGAAAGCACTTGAAATTACAAAAGAGCTTGGAGGACAAAACTACGTATTTTGGGGCGGAAGAGAAGGATACGAGACGCTCCTTAATACAGATATGGAGTTAGAGCTGGACAATTTTGCAAGATTTTTGCACATGGCTGTTGACTACGCAAAGGAAATCGGATTTGAAGGACAATTCTTGATTGAACCAAAGCCGAAGGAGCCTACGAAACACCAATACGACTTTGATGTAGCAAATGTATTAGCATTCTTGAGAAAATACGACCTTGATAAATATTTCAAAGTAAATATCGAAGCTAATCATGCAACATTAGCAGCACATGACTTCCAGCATGAGCTCAGATATGCAAGGATAAATGGAGCATTAGGATCAATAGATGCAAATACAGGTGACATGCTTTTAGGATGGGATACAGATCAGTTCCCGACAGATATACGCATGACAACACTTGCAATGTATGAAGTCATAAAGATGGGTGGATTTGACAAAGGTGGACTAAATTTCGATGCAAAAGTAAGACGTGCCTCATTTGAACCAGAAGATCTTTTCTTAGGACATATAGCAGGTATGGATGCTTTTGCAAAAGGATTTAAAGTAGCTTATAAGCTTGTAAAAGATGGTGTATTTGACAAGTTCATCGAAGAAAGGTACGCAAGCTACAAAGATGGCATTGGCGCAGATATTGTAAGTGGTAAAGCAGATTTCAAGAGCTTGGAGAAATATGCATTAGAGCATAGCGAGATTGTTAACAAATCAGGTAGACAAGAAATGCTTGAATCAATACTCAATCAGTATTTGTTTACAGAATAATGAAACATGAGGGGGGATAAATGTTTCATTATTCCCGCCCTCTATAACATTTTATGGAGGTAAATATATGTATTTTCTTGGAATAGATTTAGGTACATCGTCAGTAAAGATAATACTTATGGATGATGGTGGAAAAGTTGTATCAAGTGTATCAAAAGAATATCCTGTGTACTATCCAGAGCCGGGATGGGCAGAGCAAAATCCAGAGGACTGGTGGAATGCAACGAAAGACGGTATAAAAGAGATTATTGCAAAAAGCGGTGTAAAAAGCGATGACATAAAAGGCGTTGGCTTAAGTGGACAAATGCATGGGTTAGTGCTTCTCGATAGAGACAATAATGTCATCACACCTGCTATACTTTGGTGCGATCAGAGGACACAGGAAGAATGTGACTATATTACTGTAAAAATAGGTAAAGAAGGTCTTTTGAAGTATACAGGTAATAAGGCATTGACAGGCTTTACTGCTCCAAAGATATTATGGGTAAGAAAACACCTTCCGGATGTATATGAAAGAATTGCTCACATCCTTTTGCCAAAAGACTATATAAGGTTTAAATTAACAGGTGAGTACGCTACAGAGGTTTCTGATGCATCAGGAACACTTCTTTTCGATGTAAGCAACAGAAGATGGTCAAAGGAAATGATAGACATATTTGAAATACCGGAAAAAGCCCTTCCTAAGTGCTATGAGTCAACAGATGTCACGGGTCATGTGACAAAAGAAGCGTCAGATTTGACAGGACTTGAAGAAGGTACAATTGTCGTAGGTGGAGGCGGCGATCAGGCTAGCGGTGCTGTTGGTACTGGAACGGTGAAAAGCGGCATAGTGTCAGTTGCTTTAGGCACATCTGGTGTTATATTTGCATCACAGGACAAGTATGCAGCAGACGAAGAATTGAGACTTCATTCATTTTGCCACGCAAATGGCAAATGGCATGTGATGGGTGTGATGCTGTCAGCAGCATCTTGCCTTAAATGGTGGGTCGACAATGTAAATAATTACAGCAGTGAGGCTATGACATTTGATGGACTCCTTGAAGAAGCAGAAAAAGCGCATCCTGGAAGCGATGGACTTGTATTTTTGCCTTATCTAATGGGAGAAAGAACACCATACAGCGACCCTTATGCAAAAGGAAGCTTTGTAGGATTAAGCATTACACACAATAGAGGCCACATGACAAGGTCCATATTGGAAGGTGTCGCATTTGGGTTGAGAGACTCTCTTGAGCTCATTAAAGATCTTAATATACCTGTTAATGAAGTCAGAGTAAGCGGTGGTGGTGCAAAGAGCAAGCTTTGGAGGCAGATCCTTGCAGATATATTCAATGTAAGGATAGACATGATAAATGCTACAGAAGGGCCCTCATACGGTGCCGCTATAATGGCATCAGTAGGTTATGGACTTTTTGAAGATGTGGATGAAGCTTGTAGCAAACTTATAAAAGTAACAGACAGCGTATACCCGATACAAGAAAATGTCGAAAGGTACAATAAACTGTATCCGATTTATGTAAGCTTGTATTCAAAGCTTAAAGGTGCATTTGAGGAGATAGGGAAGTTAAATTCATAAAAAATTTGGAAATTTGATAGTGAAAAAAATTCATCATAGTACAAGGGACATTAATGATGGCTAGAAAAATTTAACTTTGAGTCATTATTAGTAAAGCAAATTAATATTGATTAGAAAAAATAATAGCTTAAATTATCTGTTCCTTGTACTTGCCTTTATTATGTTTATTTAAAAGATTAATAAATAAAAGTAATTTTAGCTAATAATAAAATTCTATATTTAGTAGATATTTACAATAAATAATTGTTAAATCTAAAAACTTTATTTAATCTTTTTATAATAGGTCCAATATAAGGGGGTGCTAGATGGATAATGTAGATTAATGTCTTTGTACAATTTAAAAATGACTTAAAAGTGTTTGACTTCCGCAAAAATATCAATAGGAAGGGGAAATTAAAGATGAGTAAAAATTTCAAGAAAAATTTATTGTCTCTAATTCTTATATTTGCAATGTTGTTTACGTTCTCAGGATGTGCTACAACAAATCCGAATCAATCTAGTTCAAATAATCAAACAAGCCAAACGACAAAAACTTCTGACAATTCAGGTAAAATTAAAATAGGATTTAGTTTTGATACTCTAAATCTAGAGAGATGGCAACATGATAGAGACTATTTTGTTCAAAGGGCTAAAGAGTTAGGAGCTGATGTATTGGTACAGTCAGCTAATAGTGATTCACAAACACAATATTCACAATGTCAAAATTTAATAGCACAAGGCATAAAAGTCTTAGTAATAATTCCGCATGATGGAAGTGCAATAGCACCAATCGTTGAAGAAGCTCATAAAGCAGGAGTAAAGGTTTTAGCATACGACAGATTAATTATGAACGCAGACGTTGATGCATACGTGTCATTTGACAATGAAAAAGTCGGTGAACTACAAGCTGAATATATAACGAAATTGGTACCAAAAGGAAATTATTTCTTGCTTGAAGGCTCACCTACAGATAATAATGCTAAATTGTTTGAACAAGGTCAAAAGAAGGTTTTACAACCATTAGTTGATAAAGGCGATATAAAAATCGTAGGTGAACAATGGGCACAAGATTGGCTTACACAAAATGCTTACAACATAATGCAAAATGCTTTAACAGCAAATAATAACAAGATCGATGCAGTAGTCGATGCTAATGACAGTACAGCTTTGGGTGCTGTAAGGGCATTGCAAGAACAGAATCTGGCAGGTAAAGTGGCAATATCTGGTCAAGATGCAGATCTAGCAAACTGCCAGTTGATAGTTGAAGGCAAACAATCAATGACTGTATATAAGCCAGTAAAAGAAGAAGCAACAAAAGGTGCTGATGTAGCGATAGCTTTGGCAAAAGGTGAAGACATCAATGCAAATGGAAAGGTCAATAATGGAAAAATCGATGTACCATCTGTATTGCTTACACCTGTAGCCGTAGATAAGAACAATATGGTAGATACTATCATAAAAGATGGATTCCATAGTCTTGATGAAGTTTATAAAAATATTCCTAAAGATCAGTGGCCGAAACAATAATTATTAAAAAATTCTTTAGGGGAATGAAAAACTCATTCCCCTAATCAAAAAGGTAGGGATGGATATGGATGATTTTATACTAGAAATGAAAAACATAACAAAAGACTTCTCCGGTGTAAAAGCATTAGACAATGTTAATCTGAAGGTAAGAAAAGGAGAAATACACGGACTGTGTGGCGAAAATGGCGCAGGAAAGTCTACACTTATGAAAATATTAAGTGGTGTATATCCACATGGCACTTTTACTGGAGAAATATTATTTAATGGAAGAGAATTAAGATTGAATAGTATTAAAGATGCAGAAGATGCAGGTATAGGTATAATCTATCAGGAGTTGTCTTTGGTAAAGGAATTGTCTGTCAGCGAAAATATATTTATTGGAAATGAGCCTAATAAGAATGGGATAATTGATTTTGACAGAATGTACTATGAAACTAAAATCTTACTTGATAAATTGAATTTGAATATTAATCCTAATGTACCAGTGAAGAATTTAGGAATTGGACAGCAGCAGCTAGTAGAGATTGCAAAGGCATTATCTAAAAACGTTAGCTTGTTGATATTGGATGAGCCAACATCATCTCTCACAGATGCTGATGTTGAGATATTGTTTAAAATATTAAGGCAGTTAAAGGATAATGGTGTTACATGCATATACATTTCACACAAATTAAATGAGGTAATGGAAATAACAGATCGGATAACAGTTCAGAGAGATGGAAAAACGGTAGGTTCAGAAGATACAAAAAATCTTACAGAGAGTGAAATTATAAAAATGATGGTTGGGCGTGAACTTACAAACCTTTTCCCAAAAGAGGAACATCAAATTGGGAAAGAAATATTGGAAGTAAAAAATTTCAGTGTTTATGATTCGAAATCATCTAGCAAAAAAATTGTAGACAATGTCAGCTTTACTTTAAAAGAAGGCGAGATATTAGGAATAGCAGGTCTTATTGGAGCTGGAAGAACTGAACTTGTTTCTAGCATTTTCGGATCATATCCAGGAAAGCATGAAGGTGAAATCTATTTAGAAGGTAAAAAAATTAATATAAGAAATCCTGATGAAGCTTTGGATTATGGAATTGCAATGGTTCCAGAAGATAGAAAAGGCCAAGGGTTAATAAATATATTATCTGTAAGAAACAATATGACATTATCTAATATAGAAAGTTACAAAAATAATTTTGGGTCTGTTGATGAGAACAAGGAAATAGTAGATGTCAAAAAATATATCGAGATGTTGAAAATAAAAGTTTCACATTTTGACTTGGCAGTAAAAAATTTAAGCGGTGGAAATCAGCAGAAAGTAGTTTTGGCTAAAAATTTATTAAGAAATCCTAAAATATTGATATTAGATGAACCTACCCGTGGAATTGATGTCGGTGCAAAATATGAGATATATAAATTGATTTATGAATTGGTTAAAAGCGGTATTTCAATAATAATGGTTTCATCAGAATTACCAGAGGTAATAGGATTAAGTGATAGAATTGTTGTAATGCATGAGGGTAAAAAGAAGGGTGAATTTGTCAATAAAGATGTCACTCAAGAAATGATAATGGAATGTGCGATAGGAGGTAAATAATAATGATGAATTCAAAAGGTTTTAAAGAAAATGATGTATCGACAAATAAAAAATTTACATTTAATTTAAAACTATATACGATGATAATAGCATTAGTAGGTATTTGGATTATTTTTGCTATTGCTACAAAAGGTGACTTTTTAACTTCTAGAAATATGTCAAATCTTTTTAGACAAATGGTTTCTACGGCGGTTTTAGCCATAGGGATGGTTTTTGTAATAATAGCTGGCCAGATTGATCTTTCAGTTGGATCACTTTTAGGTTTGACTGGTGGTATAGCTGCAATTGCTAATGTCTGGTTTCACTTTAACGGAATCCTTTCAATAATTATTGCATTAGCAATTGGTTTGATTTTAGGAGCGTGGAATGGCTGGTGGGTAGCTTATAAAAATGTTCCATCGTTCATTGTAACGTTAGCGGGTATGCTGGTATTTAGAGGAATATTGATTGGTATAACTAATGGTTATACTATAGCGCCATTAAGCAGTGATTTTCAGTTTATAGGTCAAGCTTATTTAACTCCAGTAAGTGGCTATTTGCTTGGTATAATTGTATTACTAGTAGGCGCCTATACTGTATATTCACAAAGGAAATCAAAAATTAAATATGGGTTAGAAGTTTCACCTTCTTATTTAGATATTGCTAAAATAATACTTATGGCTGTATTGATTGGGCTATTTGTATTTACGCTAAATTCTTACAATGGAATTCCTTTCTCTGTATTGATTTTGGCGATTTTGGCTGCTATATTTACTTATATTGCGTCAAAGACAGTTTTTGGCAGAAGAGTTTACGCATTAGGTGGTAATATCGAGGCTGCAAAATTGTCAGGCATCAATGTTAAGAAGATAACACTTATTTTATTTGCAATTAATGGACTGCTTGCAGCAGTATCAGGTGTTGTCCTTACATCAACATTAAATGCCGGTTCAACATCTGCAGGTCAAAATGCTGAATTAGATGCTATTGCTGCTTGTGTTATTGGCGGTGCAAGTCTCAGCGGTGGCGTTGGTTCAGTTATTGGTGCTATAATTGGTGCACTTGTAATGTCAAGTATAAACAACGGTATGAGTTTACTTAATTCCGCACCATTTTGGCAATATGTTGTTAAGGGATTAATATTACTATTAGCTGTTTATGTAGATGCAGCTTCAAAAAATAAGGAATAATTTACCTCCCACCATCTACAGATGGGAGATAAATTACTATTAGTGTCCAGTAGTATAGATAGTTATTTATTAATTTGAAAAGCGATATAAGTATGAACAGAGGAAAATTTTCGTCAAATTGTTAAACTTTTCACTGCGATTTTCGATTATTATGTTAAGGCAAAATCATTGAGACAACACATTTCAATATGGTATAATATAAAATTAGATTGTAATTGAAAACGAAGTATTGCAAGGTGATTTGATGATAACAGGCGATCAGTTATTAATTAAACAAATTAATAAATCCATCGTTCTTAATACAATTCGCAAAAAAGGCATAATATCAAGAGCTGATTTGGCGAATATAACAGGTTTAAATAAATCTACAATATCATCTCTAGTAGATGAACTTATAAAAGATGGCTTTGTAGAAGAAGAGGGGCCCGGTGAGTCAAAAGGCGGTAGAAAACCTATAATGCTTATGATAAACAGCCTTGCAGGTTGTATCATTGGTATTGATTTAGACGTAAACTATATACTTGTTATTCTGACAGACATACTTGCAAATATATTGTGGCAAAAGCGAATAAATTTAAAGATTGGAGAAAATAAGGAAGACATCATATGTAAGATAATTGACCTCATAGATGAGGCTATATCGAATTCTCCAAAGACTGTAAAGGGCATTTTGGGAATAGGTATTGGCGTACCTGGAATCACAGACTACAAGAGAGGAATTGTGCTAAAAGCTCCAAATCTAAAATGGGAAAATGTAGAGCTTAAAAAGATTATCGAGGAAAGGTTTAATCTGAAAGTATATATAGATAACGAAGCTAATACAGGTGCAATCGGTGAGAAGTGGTTTGGGGCAGGTAAAAATGCTAGAAATTTCGTCTATATAAGTGCAGGTATAGGTATTGGCACAGGAATCATAATCAATAACGAGCTTTACAGGGGTTCAGGCGGACTAGCAGGTGAGATGGGGCACATGACGATTGATATAAATGACCATCTATGCAGTTGTGGAAACAGAGGATGCTGGGAAAATTACGCGTCAGAAAAATCATTGTTTAACTTCATAAAAGAAAAGTTAGAATCCGGGGAAAAAGATGAGTATTTAAATGTTGACAATATAGACAGATTAGATATTAACGATATTGTGGGCTTTGCAGAGATGGGCAGCAGCTTGGCAAAAATATCAATTGAAGAAATATCAAGGAATTTAAGCATAGGCATAGTAAATATTGTAAATACATTTAATCCTGACTTGGTCATAATAGGCAATACACTGTCTGGAATAGGGGATTATCTATTAAATACCATAAGAGAGTATATAGATAGCAAATGTCTAGTATCAAGGTACAATGATGTTGCAGTTGAAATATCAAAACTGGGAATGCTGGATCGGGCTATAGGTGCTGTAACATTAGTAATATCAGAACTTTTTTCATATCCCGGCCTATAAAAACAGATTTAGGCTTTTTAAGCTTAAATCTGTTTTTTATTAAAAGATTTACAAAAAGTATAGTATAATATTATTAAGACTATTATTAAAAAGATGAATATTTTTATCAATTCATTCGCGAGAGGAGAGATATGATGAAGATCACATTTTTAGGTGCGGCAAAGGAAGTAACAGGTTCTTGCTACCTTGTGGAGACTGAAAAATCCAAATTTCTAATAGACTGTGGCATGTTTCAAGGAAGCGAAATAGAAGATGAGTACAATTATCAGGAGTTTGCATTTGATGTAGCTGAAATCGACTTTATGCTTCTGACACATGCACATATAGATCATAGTGGAAGGATTCCGCTTCTATATAAACGAGGTTATAAAAAGAAGATTTACGCAACTAAAGGTACAGTAGACCTTTGTGAATACATGCTGCAGGATAGCGGTCATATACAGCAGATTGAAAATGAATGGAAAAATCGTAAAAGAAAGAGGGCAGGAAAACCGCTTAGAATGCCTCTTTACACTGCTGACGATGGAAAAGCAGCAATGCAGCTTTTTTTTGGTGTAAATTATGATGAGATAATAGAGCCATCATCGGATGTAAAAGTAAGGTTTAATGATGCAGGACACATGCTGGGATCTTCTATACTAGAGATATGGGTTAAAGAAAAAGACAAAGAGACAAAGGTGGTTTTTTCGGGGGATTTAGGAAACAAAAATATACCGATTTTGAGGGATCCTACAATAATAGACGAGGCGGATTATCTTGTGTGTGAGTCTACATACGGTGACAGGCTCCATGAAAATGTTGGCGATAAAGCGAAAAAGCTTATGGAGATAATAAAAAAGACCATATCAAGAGGAGGCAATGTAGTCATTCCATCATTTGCTGTTGGAAGGACACAGGAACTTTTATATGAAATACATAAGCTTGATGAAGAACTTTATAAGGACGAGATAGAGTACATAAGCAAGGTACCTGTTTATGTTGACGGTCCTCTTGCTACATCGGTCACCAGTGTTTTTAGAAAACATCTTGATTATTTTGACGACGAAGCTAAGAAATACGTAGAAAATGGAGATTATCCATTAGATTTTCCCAATTTGCACTTTACTCATTCCGCAGAAGAATCGAAGGCATTGAATGACCTTAAAGAACCTGTCATCATCATTTCAGCCAGCGGCATGTGTGAAGCTGGGCGCATAAAACATCACTTAAAGCATAATCTTTGGAGGGCTGACAGCACCATAGTCTTTGTAGGCTATCAGGCAAAAGGAACACTTGGCAGGAGAATATTAGAAGGCGAAAAGACAGTAAATATTTTTGGCGAAGAGATAACGGTAAATGCTGAGATTGAAAATATAGAGAGCTTTTCAGGCCATGCCGATCAAAAGGGACTTATGGATTGGATATCGTCATTTAAGAAAAAGCCTAAAAAAGTATTTATTGTTCACGGTGAAGACAGTGCTCAAAAGGTGCTTTCGGAGAAGATAAAGCATGAGCTTAATATTGAAACGGTTATTCCATCAAAGTACGATACGTATGACTTTGAGTCTGATGAAGTAAATGTAGCAGAAATCGCATTGCCGTCAGATGATGAGATATTAAGACAGATAGAAGAATTGAGGGCGGAAAACGATAAGATTCTGTCAAGGCTTAAAGATATCATAAGTCAAAATAGAGGAAAGGTTAAAGAAGTCAATGAGGATCTGGCAACATTGTCTGATGTTTTGACAAGGCTAAAAAGGAGATTTAGCTAAACAATATGCGCCGTATGTGCGCATTTTTTTTGTTGTAACGAAATAATTATATATGCTATAATATCATTAAGGTTAATGATCGGAAAGAGCACCACTCCCTATATTCGTGAGATGTTGAAGGTAAAGTCAATTTTCATTTGGAATTCAAGATTGAAATTGGTCAAAACAAAAAAGAGCATTAACCTCTGCACAGGAATGCTCTTATCCGAGTAGCACATTAACCTTTCCTCCAACATCTCTATGTTTATTATATTTCACTTGTTTTATACTGTCAACTTTTTTTATACTTTTCTTAAATCTTTTTATACTATTTTTAGGATTGTCTTTCGCTTTTCTAAATTTTCTTATGGGAATTTAATAGTTATATATATTTTTACAAAATAATGTTCTCTACTTTAGAGGGAAAAGTTTACTAACTTTAATTTAAACAAGAAGGATTTTTAAAAATTATGTAGAATATAATATATATACCGGTTTCGTAAACTGGTTTCTAAAATTAAAATGCTGGTGATGCCATGAACAATGATAACTTTAAGATTACAATTGATTATGTTGCGAAAAGAGCTGGTGTATCAAAGACGACTATTTCCCGGTTTTTAAATGGTCGTTATGAGTACATGTCAGATGCCACAAGAGAAAACATCAAAAAAGTCATAGAGGAGCTTAACTATAGACCCAATAATTTAGCACGAAGTTTAAAGCTTAATAGATCAAATCTCATAGGTGTCCTTGTGTCTGACATAGGCAATCATTTTTCGTCTATACTTGTTAAAGGGATAGAGAAAGTCTTAAAAGAAAATGGATATAATCTGATAATAGCCAGCACAGACAACGATGCCACAAATGAAAGAGAGTACATCTTATCCCTTTTAGACAATAATGTAGACGGGCTTGTAATAAACACTGCTGGAGGCAATGACGATTTTTTAATGGATCTTTCGAAAAAGGGTTTACCCATAGTCCTTGCTGATAGAAGTATTAAAGATACAGTTTTTGATACTGTTGTTGTAAATAATTATGAAGTAACGTCAGAGCTTATATTGCACTTAATCAAAAACGGCTACAATAGAATAGGCTTTTTTACTGAAAGGATAGGCGATATAAGTACTCGCACTGAGAGAAAACAAGCTTTTATCGACGTTTGCAAAAAATACGGAATAGATAACAACAATTTGATATTTGAAGTAGATGATGATTTAAGCAAGATTGAAGAGGAAATAAAATCAATGTTGGAAAATGGCAGAGGTTGTAAGACGGCTTTGTTTGCAGTAAATGGAGTTGTGCTTTTAAATGTGCTACAAGTCGCAAATAAATTGAATTTAAAGATACCTGATGACATTGCTGTGTGCGGATATGATGATTGGGGTTGGGCATCACTTATACCTCCGGGTATTACTACTATATCGCAGCCGTCATACGAAGTTGGGGAAGAATCCGCTAAAAGGTTAATAGCAAGGATAAATGGTGGTGATGAGATTAAACCGCAGAAGCTAGTCCTTAGGGCAGAGCTAGTAGTAAGGGGATCTACCAGATCTCATTAAATAAATATATTAAAATGAAAGGATGAGTTTTATGAGTTTTAAAGAGATAAAAGAAAAAACAAAGAAAGGGATATTTTCAGTTATAAGGTGTAAAGACTATGAATTGGGAATGAAGATGGCAGAAAAGGTAATAGAATGCGGTATAAACATAATAGAAATAACATATACCGTTGAAGGCGCTGGGAAATTAATAAAGGAGCTAAAAAATAAATATCCTGATAAAATAGTAGGTGCTGGAACAGTATTGGAATTGAGCCAGGCAGAGGAAGCTGTAGGAAATGGAGCAGATTTTGTTGTTACTCCTTGTATTGTTGAAGAAGTCGCATCATACTGCAAGAAAAATGATGTATTTTTCTCAATGGCAGCAGCAACGACGACAGAGATGTTTAAAGCTTACAAGATGGGATCAGAAGTTATAAAGCTTTTCCCAGGCGAATTCGTAGATTCAAAGATAATAAAGTCTCTTAAAGGGCCTTTTCCATTTCTTGAATTTATGCCTACAGGCGGTGTAAATGACGAGAATATTAATGAATGGTTTGAAAACGGTGCATATGCGGTTGGTGTTGGAGGATATCTGACAAAGGGAATAAACTTTGACAACCTGGACCTTTTAGAGGAAAGAGCAAAGAGGCTCGTAAATGCAGTAAAGTAGATTAGATAAGTAGGTGATATTTTGGCAGAAGTTTTATTGGTTGGAGAACCTATGGCATTATTTATAGCTGAGGAAGAAGGGACGCTTGATAGAGTAAACAAGTTTACAAAGGCATTGGCAGGAGCAGAAGCAAATGTTGCAATAGGTTTAAGCAGGCTTGGGCATACTGTAAAGTACATTACGAGGCTTGGCAATGACCCTTTCGGAAAGTACATTTATGAAAAATTGTTGGAAGAAGAAATTGATGTTTCATCTATAAAGTTTACCGATAAATATCCAACAGGGTTCATGCTTAAATCAAAGACATCAAAGGGAGATCCGGATATATTTTACTTTAGAAAGGGTTCAGCGGCATCACACGTGACACCAGATGACATTGACTGCGAACTAGGTGAGCTTAAGCACATACACATTACAGGCATAACAGCGGCTCTTTCAAATGATACATTAGATACGTTATATAGAATGATTCAGATTGGAAAAGAAAACGGCATAAGGATATCATTTGACCCCAACATACGAAAGAGCCTTTGGGACGTTTTTGGACAATTTGTAACCCCCTGTACTGCCCTGTAACCCGCATAAATACTGACTTTTCGTACTTTAACGTACTAAAATAAACTATATCTATCTAAAACTTTTGTGGGAAAAGTGTGGGA
>Ga0224486_100125_pt1 | contig 37008 bp, 36 predicted proteins | sample TexhydDE_CT_test_FD_172013 | JGI IMG/M metagenome (GOLD analysis project Ga0224486, IMG submission 172013) | Fracking water microbial communities from deep shales in Oklahoma, United States - hydraulically fractured wells DE_CT_test ... | reverse complement strand
ACAGCTGCAGGAAAACCAAGATGGCGACCGGAGACCATAAAGAAGATTCTCTTGAACGAAAAGTACATCGGGGATGCCCTGTTACAGAAGACCTTCACCGTGGATTTTCTAACAAAGAAAAGAGTTAAGAATGAAGGCCATGTCCCACAGTATTATGTTGAAAACAGCCATGAGGCAATCATACCGAAGGAACTTTTTTTACAGGCTCAGGAAGAACTTCATCGCAGGAATAATATTTACACGGGGGCAGATAAAAACAAAAGACTCTATAGCAGTAAATACGCTTTGAGCACCATAACCTTCTGCGGAGATTGCGGGGACATTTACAGACGGGTCTACTGGAATATACGTGGTAGAAAAGAGTTTGTTTGGCGATGCGTTACAAGAATCGAGCAAGGCCCTGAAACGTGTAAGAACCGGACGGTAAAAGAAGGAGATTTATATGATGCGGTAATGACGGCCATTAACAAGCTCCTCGCCGGTGGTGACAACATGATAAGAACACTAGAAGATAACATCCATGCGGTAATTGGTGACACCACAGAATATAAGATTTCAGAGATTAACAAACTGCTAGAGGAAAAGCAGAAAGAAGTAATCAGCCTTGCCAACAAGGGAAAAGATTACGAATTCCTAGCTAATGAGATTGATAAGCTCCGTGAAGAGCGACAGAGGCTTCTTGTGGAAGATGCATCCTTAAGTGGTGAGAATGAGCGGATAGACGAACTGATAGGATTTATCCGCAGGAACAAATATCGCACCCTACTGTATGATGACACTTTAGTAAGGAAGCTGATCCAAAACGTCACGGTGTACGAAAAGCACTTTGTGATTAGCTTTAAATCTGGCATTGAAATTGAAGTGTGAAAAACGGATTATAGAATTGGCCGTTTTACTTAGCTAAATGGAACTAGCAATTATCAATTTAGTTATTGACAATCTTATCAAAAAACATTATCATATAAATATAAATCGGACGTATGACAGAATTACGGGGTGATGCTATTGTGTCTACTGAAACAAATGAACAAACGCAATCGGAAAGAATATTATTAGCAGCGAACACATGTATATCGACTAGAGGTTACGCAAATGTTTCAATGAGAGATATTGCTGATGAGGCGGGAGTAGCTTTAAGCCAGTTAAATTATTATTTTAAAAACAAGGAGGGATTGTTTAAAGAAGTTGTAAGAATGATGATTTCAAAGTATTTAAAGGAGATTGAGGCATCATTAAAGCAGGAAAATTCACCTCGCAAAAGAGCAAAAGGCTTAATTAATTACTTTAAAAATATGTTGCAACATAATCCGGAACTTTTCAGATTGCTCTATGATTTTACAGGGTTAGCTATTTGGTCTCCTGTATTTAATAGTTTGCTTAGTGAATTATTTAAAGAGTTATCGGACATGATTGAAAAATATATTTTTAAAGATCTTCAATTAAAGGAATTAAAAGGCTATTCAACAAAAACTTTGTCTCGGTTGATTTTAGGGTCGATGTTTGGTACAGGTATTCAGGTTTTACTTGACCAAGATGAAGAATTGCCTGAAGCATTAAACGCTATGCAAATATTATTTGAATAAGTATATGAAAGTGAGGTAATTTATTATGGCAGGATTAATTGAAAAGTCAGTCAATTTAGGTCTTGGGTTGTTTTCTTACTCTAGAGAAAAAATTGAAGAAGTGGTTGATGAATTGGTGAATAAAGGTGAAGTTACTAGGAAAGATGCAAAGGATCTGGTTAATGATTTAGTGAAAAAAGGCGAAGAACAACGTGAAGATTTCAAGAAAATGGTCAAGGATGAAATCTTAGAAGCTATAGAGGCAAAAGATATTGCCCGCAAAGAAGATCTCATGGAAAAAGAGGACTTCAGAAAGATTATAAGAGAAGAGTTAATTGATATATTAAGAGAGAAAGAAATAGCTACAAAGAAGGATATAAACGATTTAAAAAAATAGGATTTTGATTGGTCAGTTAAAAGACAGAACGACGGTAGATTTTCAAATGTTGGTTATGTCTTTAGCTGAGCAATCTATTAATTGGGAGGTGTTAGAAATGGGAATAGCTATAGTTACCGACTCAAATTGTGATTTACCCATTGAATATATTTCCAAAAACAATGTACATGTTATTCCATTTACCTTTGTACTAAATGGGATTAATTATACAGATGATTTTGGAAAATCTTTAAGTTACAAGGAATTTTACGATGGAATTCGAAATGGAAGTATGCCAACAACTGCTCAGATTACTGCATATACTTTTGAAAATGAGTTTAGAAGTTTTGTTTCAAAAGGAGATTCAGTTATCTATATAGGTTTCTCATCCGCTCTAAGTGAAACGTTTAATGGTTCTGTTCTAGCTAGAAATAAAATAATGGAAGCGGACCCAGAAGCAGATATAACGGTGATTGATTCGAAAAGCGCTTCTGTTGGTCAGGGCTTATTGGTGTACTATGCGTGCGAGATGTTAAATCAAGGAAAATCTAAACAAGAAATCGTAGATTGGATTGAGTCTAACAAACTCAAGGTAAATCACTGGTTTACTATAGATAATTTGGAACATTTAAAGAGAGGGGGACGAATATCAGCCACCAGTGCAGCTATAGGTGGTTTGCTTGAAGTTAAACCGGTTTTAAATGTCTCTAATGATGGAAGCCTTAACGTTGTAAAAAAAATTAGAGGAAGAAAAAAATCAATCAGGACTTTATTTGAAGAATTTAAAACTCGTGCCATTAAACCAGAAGAACAGATGATATATATCGCTCATGGTGATTGTATAGAAGATGCAGAGTATCTAAAATCTCTGATTCTGAGTGAGACAACGCCCAAAGATATCGTAATAAATAGTTTAGGGCCAATTATAGGGACCCATACAGGACCAGGCATGGTAGGTGTATTTTTTTTAGGGAAAGAAAGATAGTTATGTTGTCGTTTTCACTAATATTTAAAAAGGTATATTAGCTTACTAATGTTTAAGCAGATATAGATGACAGAGCGTCTTTTTAATCTATATCTGCTATTTCTTTTATAAAAAATGAGATTAGACTGAGTGGTGATAAATGATGGCGGTTAGTAAATATAGAAAATTTAAGAGATCCAAGCAAATTGTTACGATTTTTGTAAATCATGGATTTGGCACGTTAATAGACAGATTAGGCATCCTTAAATATCTTAAAATAGAGAAGCAAACCAAAGAATATACAGAGAGGGAAAATTTAAAATTATCAGTTGGTGAGAGGTTGAAATTATCTTTCGAAGAATTGGGGCCGACATTTATAAAATTAGGTCAAATCATGAGTACTAGACCAGACTTATTGCCTCGTGACATTATACACGAGCTGGAAAAACTTCAAGATGCAGTGGCTCCATTTCCCATAACTGAAGTAAGGGAAGTAATAGAATTTGAGTTGGGAGATAAACTTGAAAACATATTCAGAGAGTTTAAAGAGGAACCTATAGCTGCAGCCTCTATTGGTCAAGTCCATCGTGCAAAATTATTATCGGGTAAAGAAGTGGTAGTAAAAGTTCAAAGACCAAATATCGAGAAAAATATTGAGCTTGATATAGGTATATTAAAAGATCTGGCAGATTTTATTGATAATCGAACTAGGTTTGGAAAACTTTATAGCTTTAGCAAAATGGTGGAAGAATTTGAGACTACTTTAACGAATGAATTAGACTTTAGAATGGAAGGAGAAAATGCGGAAACTTTTAAAGTGAATTTCGAGGATGATGCCAATGTAATTGTTCCAGAGATTAGTTGGATTCATACAACTAATCGTGTTTTAACAATGGAAGAAATCAAAGGGACTTCGTTAAAAAAAATTGAAGCATTAGATCAATTGGGGTTAGATAAAACAATTATTGCAAGAAATTTAGCTAACTCTATTCTATATCAGATATTGCGGGATGGTTTCTTTCACGGTGATCCTCACCCGGGAAACATTATGGTGCTTGAGAATAATACAATAGCATTTTTAGATTTAGGTATGATAGGACAATTGAACACTCATAGGAAAAACCAATTCCTGAAAATGTTGATGGGAATAACGTTGAAAGATAGTAAACTGATTGTTCAAGCGATTATTGAACTTGATGCAATGTCAGAAAGAATCAATATGAGAAACCTGGAAAAAGATATTGATCGATTGAGAGATCAAGTATTGTCAATCCCATTGAGTCAAATAAAAATTGGTGAAGTTTTTAATGAAATTTTTGACTTGGCATTTTCTTATAATATTATGATTCCTGGAGAATTTACAATGCTTGCCAAATCCCTTATCACCTTGGAAGGGTTGGTTGAAAAATTGGATCCAGAGCTAAATGTCTTGGAAATTGCCGAACCTATTGCGGGAAAGCTGGTTTTTACATTAATTACCCCAGAGAAAATTGGTAGGGAAATCCTGGGTGGCGCTATGGACTACAGCAATCTTGTTCGAAAATTCCCTTCTATTTTCTTGAATTTTCTAGATAAAATGGAACACGATGATTTTACAGTGCAACTTAAGCTTAAAGAGGCAGACCGATATGCGCAAAAGCTTGATAAGGCATTTAACAGGTTATCAATCAGCCTAGTGTTGTTATCCTTAAGTATAGTAATCGCAGGAACAATCGTTGGATTAAGTTTAACTGATGTGGAAGGGTCTAACTTTATAACAGTCGCAAGTACAACACTAAGATGCAGCCTTATCCTAGCATTAAGTACCTTTGTGGCATTGATTATTGCAATTTTAAGATCAAAACGAATATAACCTAATCAATGAAAATTAACTTTAGAGGTGAAAAATTAATATGGTAGTTGATATGATACTTTTTTTTGCGATTTATTCATTCTTAGGATGGGTACTTGAAACTGCATTTGCAAGTATAATACACAGAAAATTTATCAATAGAGGCTTCCTGATAGGACCCTTTACACCGATTTATGGATTTGGCGGGATTCTTATCGTTTCATATTTTAATTGGAGTCCATTTTCTTTAGAGGATAAATCTTTATTATTGATTATGAATTTGATTGTTTCAATATCCTTAGTCACATTATTGGAGTTTGTTACTGGATTTGCATTGGAAAAAATATTCCATTCAAAATGGTGGGATTACAGCGATAATTTTTTGAACCTTAAAGGGTATATATGTATTAAATACTCAATTTTATGGGGAGTGCTCGCCTTTATATTAATTCAGGTAGTCCATCCAATTGTTACGAATTTGGTTCACATAATTCCGGTTCAGTTTAAAAATTCTGTTGCTATCATTTTCATTGTTTATTTTATTATTGATACTACAAAATCTATTGTTGATGTATTGGATTTAAGAAAAACAATTTTACTTTATTCTGAGCTATCTGTGCGCGTATATAAAGAAAAGGTTATAAAATATAAAAGGATATTTCTTGCCTTTCCTAAATTGTTATTCCTAAATGCGGGTATTATAAATCGCGATGTGAGGAGAATTTTGAATGGTAGAGTTAATAAAATCAAAACTGAATTTAAAAATAAATTTCAACCTTAAAAAAGAATATTGCAATTGTGTTCATGATTTGATTGAGCATGAAAAGGTAATGTCTATGGAAAACTATATGCAACATGGAGATATAAGTTGTTATGCTCATAGTCTACACGTGTCTTACATAAGTTTTCGATTATGCAAGAAACTTGGACTGGATTACTTTTCTGCAGCAAGGGGTGGGTTGCTTCATGATTTTTTCTTGTATGACTGGCATGCTGATAAAAAAACTTATACTGGGCTACATGGATTTGTTCATCCTGGTATAGCAGTGAAAAATGCTAATGAGTATTTTTCGCTTAATAATATTGAGAAGGATATTATTGAAAAACATATGTGGCCATTAACATTAAGGCTACCAAGATATAAGGAGTCATATGTTGTCTTAATGGTAGATAAATATTGTGCCTTTTCTGAAACCTTGAAATTAATAAGCAAAAAAAATACTAACCCGCTTAAAACATACGAAAGCAGAATCAGCAAATAGTCTACTATACGTTTAATTAACTGAAAAGGTATTAGTGACTGATATGTTCCCACATACGATATCCAATCTTAGATATGTTTCCGAAAACGACCCTTTATAAAAAAAGGGCTTGAAAATTTTTATATGACAGCTATGACATCATCTCCAAGCACGTAGAGGTCGTCGTAAAGTTAAGTCGTTAAGGGAGGTTTGTCCATGAGATTTGAACCATTGCTGGAGAAGAACATGCTGCCGGACTCAATAATAAGATGGGGTGCTCGACGCATCACTGGTGCAAGGTTAAGGCAAATTACATCCTATGATATTGAAGAGCACCAGAAATACCTTATGGAATACATTAAAGACTTGAAGAATCAGCCCATTGCAATAAATACTGATGATGCAAACCAGCAGCATTATGAACAGCCAACAGAATTTTTTCAGGAGATACTTGGAAAGAACATGAAATACAGCTGTGGCTACTGGGAAGAATCCATCCCAAGGGATAAGCTCAAGGATAATTTGGATTATTCCGAAGAAGCAATGCTGAGACTGACCTGTGAAAGGGCTGAGATAAAGGATGGTCAAACAATCTTGGATCTGGGCTGTGGCTGGGGTTCCTTGTCTCTGTTTATGGCTGAGAGATATCCCGATTCTGAAATTGTTGCTGTCTCAAACTCTTCAACACAAAAGGCCTATATAGATGGGAAAGCAAGGGAAAGAAACCTAAAAAATCTAACTGTAATCACGGAAGACATCAATATCTTTGCCACAGAGCTTCGCTTTCATAGGGTGGTATCCATTGAAATGTTTGAGCATATGCGAAATTATGAGAAGCTCATGGGGAAAATATCAGACTGGCTGCTTTCAGAAGGAAGACTTTTTGTGCATATCTTTTCCCACAGGACAACCCCATATGCCTATGAAGTTCGTAGTGACAATGACTGGATGACCAAGTACTTTTTCTCAGGTGGTACCATGCCAAGTCAGGACCTTCTCCACTATTTTGCCAAGGACTTTTCCCTGGAAAGACAGTGGGCAGTTTCAGGTGTTCATTACCAGAAGACTCTGGAGGCATGGCTTCAAAGGATGGATGAGAGAAGAGAAAAAATCATGCCACTGATGGAAAGGGTAGAGGGGAAGGATAATGCAACAAAGTGGTGGGTCTACTGGAGGGTGTTCTTCATGGCATCAGCTGAGTTTTTTGCATTGAACAATGGGAACGAATGGTATATTAGCCACTATCTTTTCAAGAAGCACTAGAAGAAGAGCATATCATTTCATCGAGTCCCATCAGGAGGTGGAGTATGAGGGAAAAACACAATTGGGATAAACAGGTTGATGTTCTTGTGGTTGGAACCGGCTTTGCCGGCTTGTCGGCTGCAATTGAGGCTGGAGAAGCGGGAAAGAAAGTCCTTGTAATTGAGAAGATGAAGGCAGCAGGCGGAAACTCCATCATCAGTGATGGCGGGATTGCCGCTCCTGGGACCCTGCTGCAGGAAGAGCATAGAATAGAAGATAGCCAGCAGCTGATGTATGAGGACATGCTAAAGGCTGGACTTGGACTCAACCATCCAAATCTGCTGGCTACCTTTGTGACAAATGCAGGGGATGCATTTCAATGGACAGTGGATTACCTGAACGTGCCATATATGGATCGGGTAGACCTCTTCGGTGGTCATAGTGTCCCAAGGTGCTACACACCGGAAGGGATAACTGGGAATACGATCCTTAAAAGGATGATCAGGAAGGTGGAGGAACTTGAAATCCCCATACTATACAATACCTGCTTCAGAAGGTTCATACGGGATGAAGAGGGTAGAGTCATAGGCTGTGTAGAGGACAGTGAATATGACCATAAGTCCGACACCGGAGTATCCTCATACATAAAGACAAGCAAGGGGATTGTGATTGCCTCAGGTGGCTATGGTGCTGATGTTAAGTTCAGGTCAATCCAGGACCCTAGGATTGATGATAGCATCCAGACCACTAACAAGCCCTTTGCAACTGCGGAGGTACTTAAGTCCGCGTTAGCAATAGGGGCTGCATCAGTTCATCTGTCACATATCCAATTGGGGGCCTGGGCATCACCGGATGAGCCGGGATTTGGACACGGGCCTATGTTTGCCGACTATATTGTATTTAAGGATGGTGTTATAATAGACCCAAAATCAGGAAGGAGGATTGTCAATGAACTGGGAGACAGAAAACTTGTAGCTGACGCCATTTTGGCTGCAGGGAATCCTTGTGTGGGGATAGCAGACCACAGGGCTGTTACTGAATCAGGCTGGGACATCTCAAAGGCCATCAATAAAGGTGTGGTCAAGGTGTTTGACAGGATGGATGAGTTGGCTCATTTCTATGGTATGGATATTGAATCCCTGTCTGAATCCATCAAACGGTATAACAATTCTGTAAACAAGGGAAATGATGAAGACTTTGGCAAGCCAATATTTCAGGATGCCAAAGAGATTGAGAGTTCACCCTACTATGGAATGAGACTATGGCCGAAGGTTCATTTCACAATGGGTGGCCTTAGGATAAATGAAAAAGCCCAGGTAATGGATTTTGAAGGTAATGTCATCAAGGGGCTTTATGCTGCAGGTGAGGTTGCTGGGGGTGTGCACGGAGCAAGTCGCCTTGCAAGCTGCGCCATCACTGAATGTATAGTGTTTGGAAGGATTGCAGGACAGAATATATGAGTCGCCGGGGACGGTTCTTTTTGACTCATATTTTGAGTCAAAAAGAACCGTCCCCAATGACTCAAGATTAAGGAGGAAAACCATGGGAAATGTTGATAGATCAGTAGTTGACATGTGGAAGGAGTATTTGGAATCAATTGGTGAGGATTCTAAAGGAACAAGCCTGACCTATGAGTCCTGGCACTTCTGCGACAATGAGGAGGATGCCAATGAGCTGGCCCAGCTGGTTTTGGAGGGGACAAAAAGAGCTACGGCATCCCTGTATAAAAGCTATGAGTTTGAGAATGAAGAGCTTCCAAAGGAAGGAAACCACATTGTTGTTACGGATTGGAATGGGGTTGCAAGATGCATAATCAAGAGCATTAAGGTGACCATTTTACCATTCAGAAACATAACAGAGGATCACGCAAGAATCGAGGGTGAGGGAGACAAATCACTCAAGTACTGGCGGGAGGGCCACATAGGACTTTTCACCAGGGAGTGCCAGGCCATGGGGCTGGAATTTAACGAGGATATGCTTGTTGTATTTGAGGAATTTAAGGTGGTATATCCTTAAATATAGTATGTCTGGGATTTGAGGTGTGAGTTCCAGACATTATTTGTTTTTCATGCATATTCACTGGAAATATTGTACAATAAGGTAAGATATACATAAATGACTAATTGACAAAGGATGATGGACATGAGGGAATTGTGGGAAATATTCGTCTCGTTTTTCAAGATGAGTGCTGTTACCTTTGGGGGAGGCTATGCCATGCTGCCAATACTCCAAAGGGAAATTGTAGAGGGCAAGAAATGGATGTCCGAGGAAAGGATAATCGATTACTATGCAGTAAGCCAGGGTCTTCCTGGAATAATAGCAATAAATGTTGCAATATTCATAGGTAAGGAAAGGAAGGGCATTCCAGGCGGAATTGCAGGTGCCCTTGGCATTGTGGGGCCCTGCCTATTTATAATAACCTTTATAGCTGCATTCCTGAGCAACTTCCAGGACAATCCCATAGTCAGAAATGCCTTTGCAGGAATTGCTGTGTGTGTTTCAGCCCTAATACTCAACTCTGTAATCGGCCTTTGGAAAAAGGGAGTGGTTGACAAGACCGGAATGGTTGTCTTTGCAATTGTATTCATAGGGATGATGTTCACTGGACTATCGCCTATAGTGCTTATAGTTGCCTCCGCAATATTTGGAATCCTATCCAGAAAGCTTGCAGGGGGTGTGGTTAAATGATTTTAGCCAAACTTTTCTACGAGTTCCTTAAGATCGGATTTTTCACCATTGGAGGAGGAATGGCGACAATTCCTTTTCTGCAGGACCTGTCAGAATCAACCGGCTGGTACTCCATATCCTTTATTGCGGACATGGTGGCCATTTCCGAATCGACCCCAGGACCAATAGGGATCAACATGGCTACTTACGTTGGCTACAATGTTGCAGGTATACTTGGTGGTATAATAGCCACCCTTGGGCTGGTTGTACCATCCATCATTATCGTTTCTGTAGTGTCAGGATATCTGGAAAGGTTCAGGAAGAGTGCCCTGGTGGAGAACATATTCTATGGCCTCAGGCCTGCTGTTACGGGACTTATCGCAGCAGCAGGAGTGGAGATAGTTAGGATTGCCGTCCTTGACACTGAGCTATACAAGACTACAAAACTGATTTCAGACCTTCTGGATTGGAGGAAGGTTCTATATTTTGTCATCATTTTTTATCTGATTAGAAGATTCAAGAAGCATCCTGTTGCCTACATAGCCCTGTCAGCAATGATAGGAATAGTATTTGGATTCGCAAGTTAACCGTGAAGGGATGAACCTGACCAACCGTTGGGCTTCATCCCTTTATCTCTTAGGGGTCAAATAATCTAGACAAATGTTTAAATTTACGTAAATAATAATTTCGCATAAGGGTTTTACGGAACTCAACCGGGTATTTATCTTAATAATAGGATGGCGGGAAATCCCAATGATACAGGTTTATTTGAAGAACCAAGTTGTACTTAAGGGATATGAACTTTTACAGGAATAAATTGTGCATTGAAATTATCAAATCCTAGAAATGGAGGTAGCCATGAAAAAGAAACTGGTGATCGCTTTTATTGTCTTTACGGCTGTAGCAGTGGGGATATTTTATTTCCTGACTGCAGGAAACATTGGTACAAGATATAATACCGCCCGGGTTGAGAAGGGTGAAGTGGGGAGGTTTGTCCAGGATACAGGAAGGATAAGCTCAAAAAACATAAGAAAATACTACGGAAACAGTACAAGAAAGGTTGAATCATTAAATGTCCAGCTTGGATGTAAATGACATAATAAAAGTTGACCACTTCAAGGGCTTTTGACAGTGAAAAAGTTTACCACCTTGAAATATATTCCTGTAAGATTAAGTTAGCAAATTTTCTTACAAGGAGATGAAAGGTGTGATTATTGAAGTGGATCTATACTCAAAGATTCGGCTACTCTTTTCTGAAGGCGAATCCATTCGTTCAATTTCAACAAGGCTTGGCATAGCACGCCAGACCGTTAGAAAGTATTGTGAAGGCAACACTCATCCTGATGTCAGAAAATCATATACAAGAAAGTGTGATGTCATTACAGAGGATGTAAAAACATTTATTCTGGATTGTTTCCTCCACGACGAAAAAGAAAATCTACCCAAGCAAAAACATTCAGCCAAAAGAATCTATGACAGGCTTGTCAGTGAAGCTGATTTCAAGGGTTCATACTCCGCTGTGAGAGAGGCTGTCAGGAGTTTGAAGGCAGAGCATATTGTTCCAAAACAGGCTGATATTCCTCTGGAATACGACCCTGGAGATGCAATTCAGATTGACTGGGGTGAAGCTACAGTGTACTTAGATGGGCAGAAGAACAAGGTCAACTTCTTTTGCGGAAGACTTTGCAACTCCTGTGATATACTTGTTCAAGCATACCACTCCCAAAACCTTGAAAGCTTCCTTGAAGCTCAACAGACTATGTTCGACTACTTCAGAGGAATTCCCAAACGGGTGATATTCGACAATGCCAAGGTAGCAGTTCGTGAAGGTTTTGGGCTCCATGCAAAGGCAACTGATGGCTATGCGTCCTTTTCTGCCCATTATGCCTTTAAGACAGACTTCTGTAATGTCGCAAGCGGCAATGAAAAAGGGCTGGTTGAAAATCTTGTCGGTTATGCAAGAAGAAACTTCATGGTACCCGTTCCAAGGGTTTCAAGCATCGGTGAACTGAATCAGAAGCTTCTAAGAGACTGTTTGAACTATCGTGAAACCCACAAGATTGAGTCTCGGTCATCCACTGTTAAAGAGGCGTATGAGCAAGAACTGCACTTCCTAAAGAAGATCCCTGCCTACCGATTTGACACAAGTCGCACCGCCACTCCCATAGTGGGTGATTATTCAACAATCCGCTTTGAAAAGAACAACTATTCAGTTCCGGTGAGGTACTTAAGAAAGACAGTTACAGTCAAAGGTTATGCAAATGAAGTGCATATCTACCATGATGGGGTTATCATAGCCTCATTTGACCGACTTTACGGGTCAGGAAAGACCTCCTACCGCCTTGAGCACTACATAGACCTGCTTGAAAGAAAACCCCGCTCTGTTTTTCAGGCAAAGCCCGTAAGAACCAATGTGACAAAGGAGCTGCTTGACTGGGGACATCTTCTTCCTGGTGGAAATGCAGAGATGGTAAAGCTACTGAGACTTTGTGTGGATTACGGGGAGGAGAAAATCCTTTCCATCAAAGATCAGCTCCCTAAAAACGTAATACCAACTGTGGATATGGTCAGAAGCTTTCTACACGAAGCCCCAGAATCAAATGTTCTCTACATCAAGAACGATATCCCTGTAATCTCAATCGATCTACGTAAGTATGACGAGAAATGCGGGGTATTGAAATGACAGATACCCTAAGATCTCAAACCATAGAACTTTACGCAAGACAACTAAGAACACCCATGTTCAACCAATACAAAGATGTCATCAGACAGCTTGATTCAGATCAAGGCTATGAGGGCTTTCTCATCGAACTAATGAAAATTGAGCTGGATTCAAGGCATGAAAGCACACGAAGAAGAAAGATCAAAGCTGCCGGGTTTCCATATCTTAAAACCATTGAAGAGTTGGACCTGTCAAAGTTCGAACATATTGATAATGCATATATCCATGAGCTGGCATCATGCGACTTTGTTGCCAGCAGAAAAAATATTGTTATGATTGGCAATCCAGGAACAGGAAAGACCCATCTGTCCATAGCTCTTGGGATCAAAGCATGCATGCAAGGAATGAATGTCAAATTCTTCACTGCTGCCAACCTCTCAAACCAGCTGATAGAAGCTCAGGATAACCACAAGCTAATGCGCCTGGAAAAGCAGATAGCAAAGGCGGATCTACTAATCATAGATGAGCTTAGTTATCTTACATTCAACAGACATCAGTCAGAGCTGTTATTCAAGGTGGTGGCTGATCGTGCAGAAAGAAGAAGCGTCATAGTATCCACAAATTTAAGCTTCTCTGACTGGACCTCAATGTTTGAGAATCATACAATGGTAACCGCTCTAATTGATCGGTTAACCTTCAGGTCCCATGTACTGAACATGAACTCAGATAATCCTTACAGAGCTGAGCATGCTGCAAAAACTTCCGATTAAAAAAGCAGTATATTGTCAGGGAATGCTACATCTCTGTGGTGTTCCCTTCCTTAGAAACAAAGTGGTAAACAAATTCAGTGTCAATTGGTAAACTTTTTGAGTGTCAAAAGTGGTAAACTAATTGAATGTCAAAAACCCTGCTATTGGTAAACTAATTCACCGTCATGGTGGTAAAGAAATTCAATGTCAGGTGGTCAACTTTTTCATTGACATTCACACTTGGAGACCAGGTGAAAAGCGGGCAGCTTTTGCTTGAATTTGAGGATAATCTGGATCTGGAAACACAGAAGGTCCAAAAGCAGATTGAAGCCCTAGAGGCTACATATTCAGATGCCACATCAGGTACTGATATTGAGAGCATAAACAGTGCGAAAATTGAGATTGCAAGAATCAATGGGAATATTGAGCTGGCAGCAAAGAATAGGGATAGGATAGAGGAGCTATACAACAATGGAGCGGTATCCCTGGTGGAACTGGAACAGGCACAGAATAACCTGTCCCAACTGCAAAGCAGTCTTGCTGTGGCACAGAACAACTACAACCAGCTTATGAAGGGCGTTTCGGGAAGCACCAGAAAAAGGTATGAAGCTGAGATTGACGTACTCCTTTTGACCCTGGAATCCCTTGAGAAGAGCAGGGAGGATTCAAGGATATACTCCGATATAGAAGGTATTGTGACAGAAATTAACACCTTTGTAGGTGATATGCCTTCAGCTGGATCCATGATTCTTGAGCTACAGGACCAGACTGCAAAGGTTTTGCTGGTGGATTTCATGGTTGAGGACGCAATGCTTATTGAACCTGGAATGAGGGCCACAACAGTGGAACAGGAGCTTGGAGTGGAGATTGACAATCTGGAGGTCGGCAGGGTTTATCCCAAGGCATTTATAACCATGTCAGAGCTTGGGGTTGAGGAAAACAGGCAGACAGTGGAGATTGGCCTGCCAGAAACAGCCGGTGACCTGCCCTTTGGACTGGAGCTAAGGACAAGGGTGATTGTGGATGAGTCCCAGGAGGCACTCCTGATTCCAAAAGAAGCCGTCTATATGAGAGATGGAAAGAGGTATGTTGAGGTTCTTGTGGATGGTGACCCTGTTGAACGTGAAATAAAGGCAGGTATAGAGGATGGCAACCACATTGAGGTAACGGAAGGCTTGACTGAAGGGGAAGAGGTAATCCTCAACTACATGGAAGAATAGCAGATTCGATTGTGATGAAAGAAGGGATATGATGATCAAGGTCAAGAACCTTTTCCACTCATACGGCAATGATGAAAAATATGCAGTCAACGATATAAGCTTCCAGGTGGACAAAGGAGAGATATTCGGATTTTTAGGTCCCTCTGGAGCTGGCAAGTCAACAACCCAGAACATACTGGTGGGTCTTTTGCAGCTTCAAAAGGGTGAGGTTCAGGTAGCCGGGTATGACGTGAAGCATATAAAGAACAAGATGTTCAACAAGATAGGCATGTCCTTCGAGCAGTCCAATGTCTACAACAAGATGTCGGGTCTTGAGAACCTTGAATTCTACGGAAAACTTTTTGATGTGGAAACCAGGTATCCCATGGAACTCATCAGGCTGGTGGGGCTGGACGGAAAGGAAAAGATCAAGGCAGGAGAATACTCCAAGGGGATGAAGCATAGACTAACCTTTGCCAGATCCATGATAAACAATCCTGAAATGTGGTTTCTGGATGAGCCCACAACCGGGTTGGATCCTGCAATAGCATCCAACATAAAGGACATAATAAGGGAAGAGAACAGGAAGGGAGTCACTGTGTTCCTGACAACCCACAACATGTACATTGCAGATGAGCTGTGCGATCGTGTAGCCTTCATAGTTGACGGAAAGATAAGACTTATAGATTCTCCGAAGCAGCTTAAGCTCAAGTATGGAGAGAAGCTCGTGGATGTTGAATATTACAAGGATGACGTGCTTCACAAGGAAAGCTACTCAACTGTGGTTGAAGAGGAAAAGGAAAAGCTGATAGAGGTCATCAGGAAAAACGATATACAGACCATGCATACCAAGGAAGCAACCCTTGAGGAGATCTTCATAAAGGTAACTGGAAGGGGTCTGGTCTAGATGAAACTTTGGTACAGCTTTATAAAGGAGATGAAGCTTTCTTCAAAGAACTGGTATTTCTATATTGAGCTTGGAATGGCATTGGTCTTGCTCCTTATACTTGTTTTTGTTGTGCCGGAAAATTTTGATAGCAAGGGTGAGGAATACATTTACCTTGACCTGCCGCAGACTGTCAGTGACAGGCTAAGGGATGACCTGCTGGAGGAGGATTTGGACGGTAGATCCCAACTGATGGATGTTGAGGCAAATGATACTGTATATCTGGCTGAGTTATTTGAGACAGAGGAATCGGAGATATACCTTCTTGACAGCAAGGAAGCCCTTGATGCATTTTCGAATTCAGAAAGGGTACCCACAGTACACATTCGTGTAAATGAGGATAATCAGATTGTACAAACCTATTATCTTCAGGGCTATGAGACCCAGAAGCTCAGGAACCTCCTGCTTGTTTTCCAGAACAGGAAGGCAGGCCTCGATGTGATAGAGGAGTACTCTGACAATATTGTTGTAAGGTCCCTGTATCAGGACACGGAACCCCTTAGCGACAGGGAGAACATCATACCAGTTTTCCTTACCTTTAACGGAAGCCTTATGAGTCTTTTCATAATTGCAGCATACATTTTTCTGGACAAGGATGAGGGTATAATAAAGGCCTATGCCGTTACGGCATCCTCGGTATGGCATTACCTCCTTAGCAAGATTGGAGTAATAACAGTGACATCAATAGTCACAACATTAATAGTCACCGTCCCCATAATGGGCATGCAACCAAATTATCCAGCCTTGCTGCTGTTTCTGGTCACATCCGGATTTTTTGCCGCATCATTGGGACTCTTTCTAACAAGTTTCTACAAGGATATCTCCCAGGCTTTTGGTGCGATGTATATTGTCATAGTTGTAATGATCATGCCAAACATATCATATTTCACACCCAGCTGGGATCCTGACTGGGTCAAGATAATTCCAAGCTATGTGATGCTCCAGAGCTTCAAGGAGATCATATCGGTAAATGGCAATATGTCATACATAATGCTTGCATCATTAGGCTTTGCTGTATTGGGCATGGACATTTTCATTCTTGCAAACCATAGATTCAAGAAGACCCTTACCCTGTAAAGGAAGTGTTGTGAAATGATAAGAAAAATTCTTTTAATATTTCAAAGGGACATGAAAACCAGTGTAAGGAATTTCATAACGCTTTACATACTGGTTGTGCCTGTTATGTTTGCCATTATGATTAATGTCTTTTCCCCGGGCATAAATGATACAACAGTTGAGCTTGCACTTCTGGAAGGTGAGAATCCGCAGCAGGAGGAATACTTCGGACAATTTGCCAAGGTGGAGCTCCATGAAACAGTTGAGGACATTGAAGAGAGGGTAATGAAAAGGGACAATATTGTTGCAGTCCTACCAGATTTAGGTGACGGGTACTTCATCCTCAGGCAGGGAAATGAGCCGGACTATATTATAGACTATGTAAGAAATCTCACTGCCTTTGACCACTACGACATCAGAATGGACGACAGCACAGCCGAGATTGTTGACTATGGCAGGGAAATACCACCCTTGAAGAAGATCATGGTCAATGTTGCAATAATCTTCACATCAATAATGGGTGGGATGATAATAGCAATAAATATAGTTGAAGAGAAGGTTGACAATACCATAAGCGCCATCAATCTCTCTCCTGTATCAAGACTAGGCTTTATTGCAGGTAAAAGCCTCATAGGGATATTTGTTCCCATGGTAGGTTCATTTATCCTGATATTCTTTACGGGCTTTAAGGATATCAACTATTTACAGGCCTTGCTCATGGTTGGAACAACCTGTCTCATAAGTCTTTCAGTGGGCTTTGTCGAAGGAATCAACAATGATGATGTCATGACTGCTGCGGGGAACATGAAGCTGCTTTTCATGCCTTTGTTTGGTAGCATAGCAGGAGTGGAGCTTCTGGCTGACAAGTGGCAGCCTCTGTTCTATTGGATACCCTTCTACTGGGCATACAAAGGCAATGACCTGGTATTGTCCAATACCGGTGAATGGATTGAAATAGGGAAATATTCCGGGATTGTCCTTGTAATAGGCGTTATCGTATTCCTGCTTCTTGCGCCTAGAATAAGAAAAGGACTGGAGCATTAGGTCTGGCATGTATAAGGTTGATCAATAAAAAGGGGGTATTTGCATGAGTATTTGGGGTATATTAGCCATTGTATACGCTGCTGCAGTAGTTGTTATAGCCGTCGTCAAGCCTGAAAAGATCTGGAACATGAAAAAGATCGAGCTGTTCAAAAAGGTCCTTGGTGACAGGGGGACTGAGATATTCTTCTATATCTGGGCTCTGATCTTCCTGGTTTTGGGTGTCTGGTTGATAGCAAGATAAACTAAAGGGAACAAAAGTGAAGCTCTCCGTATGGAGAGCTTCAATATCTTGTCTTCAATATTTCCTTTTCAAGCTGGAGCAGCTCTTCAACCGTATCGTCGCTGAGCTTTCCAAAGAGTTCTTTCCTGGTTTCCGCAGCCTTTTCCTTCTTATCCACCTTCTTCTCATTCTTGAACAGGGAGGCCCATTGGACCTTTTTCCCATTCTCAAACAGGTCGTAGTCAATTATCCGTCTTCCATCCTCCAGATATTCAAGCCCGAAAAGTATCCTCTTTATCTCCTGAGGGGAGTAGAAGGAAAGCAGCTTGATGCTGTAAACATCTATGAAGAGTAGAGCCCTTGGCTGGTCCTTGGACCATGACTCTCCGGTCAAGAGACCGATCTGGAGTGCGTCCAGCACGCTCAGGAGCCTCTTGTAGTGAAGCTCATAGGCACCGAAGCTGTCGTAAATCCTAATTTCCAGGCTAGACCATCCCTTGGAGCCAACACCCAGGTTAAGGTATTTGATGGAGTGTCTTCTAAGCACCTGCTTGATCTTAAAGTAATCCTGGTCGATTCTTATGAATTGGGGATGGAAATCATCAGCAGACATGGACCTGTATATTGGCTTGTCTGTTATGCCAATGATGGTCCTGTCTTCAAAACCGTTCTCGCTGCACTCGTCAAAGGAGGCAAGCTCCCCTTCAAAGTCATCTCTGACCTTATCAACTACGGCACCAAGGTTACCCGCTGAGCGTAGGATAAGGGCCTGGGGGCCTGACCTCATTGTCTCAACAAGTCCTTCCCTCACAATCTCCCTAAGCCGGCAGGCCAGGACAAGGGGATCCATGAAGACCACAATTGCGTCTGTTTTCCTGTACTCAGTCATATCCTGGTTCTCATATTCTATAATATATACAATGGTGTGATTCTCTTCACTCTTTTTCATCACTGTTTCCATTTCAACCACAAGCCCACCAAGGTCCCTGCAAAGATAATCAATGAGCCTTTCCTTATGGGATGTTGTAATCAAAAGTGATCTGGGTCCGCTTCTTACCAGTGAAACCATAAAACCATCTCCTTTAAGGTATTATATCTATAGCTTGGTTTTTCTCCTTTTCATTCTCTCCTGATCAGTACCCATTGGATAGTTTAGCTTTGTTACCTCAAGGGTTTCAACATCTATAAGATGAATTGCAGAAATGCCATTTAGGTGGATCCTTCCATCTATGGTTTGACTGTCAATGGAAAGGTCATGACCATAGAGGTAAACATCTGCTTCCACGTCCTTTAAACTGTCTGAGTAATGGCTGATTGCAAAGTCCTTATCCCCGATATGGAGGAGCGTCCTATCCTCAATAATCTTAATGCTGTGGGAGTTCTCTGAAATAAAGTCCAGATTGTCATGGTTACCCAATGTTAGGTATACCCTTCTTGCCTTGGCATCATCCAGAATCCTTAGAATCTTTTTTGCCTCATGCATATATCTGGTCATATAGCTTGGGTGGAGACCCAGCTTGATGTTGTCGGCTATGTCTCCCGTATGGACAATGTAGTCTGGATTGACAAGCTTGATGACCCTTTTGATTTCAGGGTATATGAAGCTTGGAGTATCTGAAATATGCAGCAGTATGGTCCTGTTTGAGTCTATTGAATTTTGGTCTATGTTTATCCTCCCAAGTAGTGAGTTCAGGAAGCTTTTAATTCTATCCATATGGAACACCTCAGTACAATTATACATTAAAAGGAGGGAAGAGTAATAGGGTTTAATGGAAACAGGTGGAAAAGTCTCATCCGAAAAGTATTCAGAATATATAGAATACTTTAGTGTATTTACGAGTAAATGTTAATGTGATATGATTATGATAGTGGAGATAATTTAACAATTACATAATATAGTTGGCACAAAAAATACAATCAAATGAAAGGGAGTTATGCAATGAGTAAACCAATTATGTCAGCACACTTCGAATCAAGAAAGCCTTCAGATGTTAGACTGGCTCAAATGAAGTATGATGAAAGGGAGAAGAAGCCGGAGGCAGTAATCAATGTGGGAATCGGTAACGTATCACTACCTACAAATCCTGCAATGATGAAGAGGATGTTCAATCTGGATGCTCCAGAAAGCCCATTTTCAAAAGGTGTCATAAGATATTCAGGTACAGCAGGAACTCCTGAGGCTCAGGAAGCCTTCAAAAACATACTTAAGAGTGAAGGATTTGATACAAGCAATCTACACGTTCAGGTAACAGATGGTGGATCTTCGGGAATGGAGCTTGTGATCCTTGGAGTTTGCGGTCCAGCGGGAGAAAACGAAAGACCACTTATGATGATTGACCCAGCCTATACTAACTACATTTCATTTGCTCAAAGACTAGGCAGAAAGACTGTTACAATAAAGAGACACATGGGTGATGACGGACTCTTCAACCTGCCTGAAATGTCAGAGATTGAAGCGATGATCAAGGAACACAATCCAGGTGGATTGCTTGTGATTCCATATGACAATCCAACAGGTCAGCTTTATGACCATGAGACATTGAAGGGTCTTGCGGAGCTTTGCGTTAAGCACAACATGTGGCTGATCGGAGACGAAGCATACAGGGAGCTTTATTACAAGGAAGACCAGGATCTAGTAAGCATCTGGGCCCTGTCCGACGAAGAGGTACCTGGAATCGAGGGAAGAAGAATAAGCATAGAGACTGCATCCAAGGTATGGAATGCATGTGGACTTAGAATGGGAGCGGTAATTTCTGACAATGCGGAATTTAGCAAGAAGTCAATTGCTGAATACACAGCAAACCTTTGTGCCAATGTAATCGGCCAGTACATCTTTGGAGCCCTTGCCCATGAGAGCAAGGAGGACATATTAAGCTGGTGCAAGCAGCAGAGGGATTACTACAAGGACATGATTGTCAAGGTAAGGGAAGGACTTCTCCAGAAGGAGCCCAAGCTAATAGTTTCAAGACCTGATGCCTCAATCTACTCTGTAATAGATGTAAGAAACGTTGTTAAGCCTGGCTTTGATTCAATTGACTTCGTTCTTTACTGTGCAGGGGAAGGATCCGTTGAAGTGGATGGAGTTGAGACAACACTTCTTGTTGCTCCAATGAAGGGCTTCTATGATGTGGCGGATTCATCAGAGAACCCAGGAACCACTCAGTTCAGAATCTCATTTGTTGAATCACCAGAGAACATGGCAAAGGTTCCAGAGCTATTTGTAGAGCTGTTGAGAAAATACGAGGCTCAAAGATAAGAATAATATGAAGGTCTGTCTGATCAATCAGGCAGACCTGTTTTTTTGCCTGTTAAGAGATAAAGAGGATAAACCATTGACAAAACTCCCCCAATAACAGGAATGAGGACAATAGGAACATGGTCTACAAGATACCCGGAAAGGAGCAGGGATATTGGCAGTACAACCTTTACAAGACTCAAGGTAAGGCCGAACACAACACCTCTGAGATTTGAAGGAATCTCATCCTGCATGATGGTAATTATGGGTATGTCCACAAAGGATATAAGAATCCCCATAAGAACACAAAGTACTGAGAAGTATATTCCATATGCCAGCTCCGAAGCCTGTACCATTGAGGGAAGCCCGATGGTTGATGCCAAGATTGCCAGAAGGCAGCTTGCAAGGACCAGTATCCTGGTATAGGTGGTCTTGGCAAGGACCCTTGATATGGTCAGGGTTCCAATTATCAGACCAATTGGAAACATTGAGTTTATGAGACCGAAGGCTTCAGGAGATAGTCCAAGAACCTGGTTAATTACATATGGCATTGGGACGTTCACGGAAAAACCCAATAGGAAGTTCAGTATTAAAAACATTATGAAGGCTTTTCTCAGAACCCTGGAATTGAGCATATACATAAGCCCCTTGACCATATGGGGTACAAATGGTGGGTTGTCCTCCTTCCCCTGGTCAGGATAATAGCTGTAATCAATAAAAAGCTCTGAAAGTGCTGAAGCAAAGAAGGAGATGCAGTTTACAAGAATAAAGAGCTGGATATCAATGACTGCAAAAATAACCCCGCCAAGGGCTGGCCCAAGAATCGATGTTGTGGAATCTATCAGCTTGCTGATTGAGTTCAGCTTAAGACGACTTTCCGGTCTCACGAGATTTGGCTTGGCTGCTTCAAATGTGACGTTGAATATGCTGGAAAAAATACTAAGGAGGATGGTTGTCAGGTATATGGTGGATAGATTTAGTCCTCAGCCTGAGCTGATTCTAAAAAGTCCCAGGAACAGGAATCCATTGGCAAGGTCCATTCCAACAATGAGTTTTTTCTTGGAGATTTTGTCCGCAAGGACTCCAGCCACCGGACTCATTATGATCATTGGAAGGATATGAAGCATGATTGTGGTAGCATAATTAAGGGCTGACCCTGTCAGCTTTAGGACATAAAGACCAATTGCAAAGCCATATATTGAAGATGCAAACATTGATACTGATTTTCCTGCTGAAAAGAGAACAAGGTTCTTAAGCTCCCCTCTGTTCATATATTTTCTTGCAAGCTCGCTCATAATAATTCCCCTTTCATAGTCTATGATTAGAGTTTATTATGTGGTGCTGGCCCTACTGCAACATCCAATTTCAGATATTTTGAGTCAAAAAACAGAAGAGCATGGGGTGGACCCCATGCTCTATCACTATCCCTTAAGCTTCCCCATATAGAGATAATTGGATATCCTTTCTCCCTTGACGAAGAAGTTTTCCCGAGGACCTCCCTGAGATATTGCTGATGTCTCGTACTCCTTAAGGTCAATGAAGCCAAGGCTGTGAAGCTTTTCCCTTATACTGGTCTTCTTAAACCATTTTCTGCTGCTTTCAGGTATCATTGAATTGAAGGCAAAATTGTCAAACACAAGGTAATGCCCATAAAGGGTTGAGTCCTTTCCCATCAGGTGAACCAGCGATTCAAGAAGAAAATCCTCATGATCAAAGGCATAGTTTGTGCTTCCTGTGGCATCAATAATTGCAGACACAGACTCAGGCTGAAGGGGGATGCTCTTGAAGTCACAGCAGAGGAAAAGAATGTTTTTTCCACCGATCACATCAGAAAGTGATTCCTTCAACCAGGCCTGGGCCTTTGGATTGTGGTCTACAGCTATATAGAGGGAGTTTTCAGATATCCTGTCTATAATGTTTCTCAGTAAAAATCCCCTTCCCGAGCCCAGTTCAAGGATGATCTTGTTCTTGTGGACTGAAAAGTCGTAATTGCCCCTTGCCCATTGTAGGCTCATATGGAGATTCCTAAGGTAGTCCACATGGGTTGTTTGGACATAGTCATCTATGAATGAATCTCCGATATCATCATACTTCTCTGGTTCAAGGGAACCATTTCCAAAGAGGATCCCATCCCTTATTTCCAGTCCGTTACCACAGGAGCAGGTAAGTTTTCCGGACATGACCTGTCCGTTTTCCACCTGGCCCTCAGAAAGTACATATGAGCTTTCACATTCATTGCAATAAAGGAGGGGAAGAGCGCTAAAGGGGACCCCTGATGACACTTGGGGCTGGTGGGAGTCAATAGGCATTGATTCAAGGGCATCCTGAAGCTTGTGCTTCATATCCTCCAAGCGGTCCAGCTCCTCTTGGATCCATCTTAGCTTATTGTGGAAGAAGGCCCTGTAGGTTTTCCTCCTGCTGTATTCAGTGTGTCTGCCGATTCTTTCATACAGCATAAGGGTCTGGATCTCGGAAAGAGTGAAGCCGATGTGCTTAAGGGAAATGATAGTGTCGTAATCCCTTTGACAATTCTCATCAAACTCATAGAAGGACCCCTCCTTCTCAGGAGTTAGCAGGGAAAGATCCATATAATGTCTGATGGTATCTATTGTGGTATTGTTTCTTGCAGCAAATTTTCCAATTTTCATGGTATCACTCCAGGTCTATTCTGATACTCTGATTATACAACATTTATTGAACCTTTGCCTCTCCATTGAAATAATTTGGTCTTTTCAATGATAAATAATTAATAATCCTAAAAATAAGGGTATAAACACATTGAAGATGCTTGAGACACAAGACGAGGATGGTAAGTGATAACGGAGGTGTTTTGGATGTCGGATCTAAACAAGACTTATGAGATGGTTTTCAAAAGGATGATAAGGGAAACAGATGAGATCTATTCCTTTGTCTTTGAAAAACCTGGGGAGCTTGAGTGGAAGCCAGGTCAGCACGCTATTTTCAGGAACATGGAATGCAAGGTCGAGGGGGACAAGAACTACAGGATATTCAGCCTGGCATCAATAATGGAAGAGGATTTTGTTATGTTTTCCACTAGAATAACGGATCAGTCCACTGATTGCAAACAGAAGCTCCTTCAGCTGAAGGCTGGTGACAGGATGACTGTGGAGGATCCCCAGGGGAGATTTAAAATTGAGGATTTTGATAAGCCCACATGTCTTATGGCAGGTGGAATTGGAATAACTCCAATCAGGGCTCTTCTCCAGAATATGGACTTCAATTGCATCAACCCCAAAAACCTGGTGGTGCTCTATTCAGATGACAGAGGGGATTTTGCATACGAGGATACACTTAAGTGGATAAACAGGAAATATGACGGCTTGGATCTTAAGCTTATTTCCGACAGGCATGAGTTCATGGAGGAAATTGAGAACTTTGCAAAGGAAATGAGAAACAATGCTGATTATCTGATTTCAGGAACACCTGGAATGAACAAGGCAATAACAGACAAATTGACCTCACTAGGAGTTGAAAAGGTCAACATCAAGACAGACAATTTCATTGGGTACAAATAATACTTAAATAGCGACGACACAATTTTGGGAGGGAGCCATGCTGCAGCGAATAATACTCAAATTCAGGAAAAGCGTCTGGATATATCCGTCAATCATTAGCTTTATATCACTTGTAGGAGCCGTACTGGTGGGTATGGCTGATTCCGGGAGCTTTCTCAGTCTTCCTGAATTTGTCCCGGAATTTTTTCTCACAAGTGTGGAGCTTTCAAAGGACATTCTGGGTGTAATTGCAGGCTCCCTTATCACAATGACAACCTTTACCTTTTCAACCACCATGGTTGTATTGACGACCTATTCTTCGCAGTTTTCACCTAGAACAGTGGAGAACTTCCTCTCGGATGATGATACCATGAAGGCCCTGGGGGTCTTTATGGGAGGATTTGTCTACTCCATAGTCACCCTTTTCTTCATGAAGAACAGTCTTGGAGATCAGCTGGTGGTATCTGCAACTATTGGAATTGCCTATGCAATTGTCTGCCTGGTCCAGTTTACAATGTATATACATCACGTAGGTTCATATATACAGACAAACAATCTTATAGACAGGCTTTACCAGGAGGCGGAGAAGAAAATAAGCGATTATATTTCCCTGATTGATGAAGGGACCCTGATGGATGAATCCACTTGGGGAGGAGAAGATCTCGTACTTAGGATCAGAAGCAGGAAGGCGGGTTACATACAGCTTATAGACCACAGCAGCATATACAGGACAGCCGGAGACATTAAGGGAACAGTTGTCCTGGAGAAAATAAATGGACAGTTTGTAACCGATGACTCAACTCTCTTTTCGGTATATTTTGATGAAGAGATTCAGGTAGATGAGGCGTCCGTAGAAGAGCTACTTGATTCAATTACAATAGGCAAGCAGAAGTCGGAAATACAGGACTTCAACTTTTCAATGCAGAAAATTGTGGAGATTGCCTTGAGGGCAATATCACCAGGGATTAATGATCCAAATACGGCAAGCCACTGCCTTAGGATAATCGGGGTGCTCCTGGGTAAGATAGCACATATAGAAGGAGGCTATATGCTGTATAAGGGAGAGGAGGAATATCCCAAAGTGGCCTATGAGATCATAGAGTTCTCACAGGAGCTTAGGTCTTCATACCATCAGATTCTTCACTACGGCAAGGAGGATGTCTCGGTTATGCAGAATATGCTTAAGTCCATAAGGTTTGCGGCGGAAAAGGCATCTGCTGACAATAGCAAGGCCATTGAAAGATATCTTGAACACATTTGGGGAGTTTTAGGAAAAACCTACGGTAACAGCTATGATCTGAGGACTCTGGAAAGGGAAAGGGAGGACATAGAAACAATATTGAAGGATAATGTCAAAAAAAAGTCCTTAAGGACTTGTAAATTTAAAGATTCAGGAGTATTATTAGTTTAAGGAGTTATCAAGGGAAAGGAGTGACTTGTATGAATTTTGATGGAAAGCAAATATTATCAACCTTCGTTAAGATGGAGGAGGAAGTATCCAAGTATTATGCTGAAATGGCTAAAAACGCACCAGATGAGAAGTCCAAGGCATTGTTCGAGAGATTGTCACTGGAAGAGGACAAGCACAACAAAATGTATTCCAAGCTTCTGGAAAAGCACGGTGGCGATATGGACAGGGAGTTCTCGGAAGAGGAAATTGAGTACACCAGGTCACTGCTTGAAGAGAATATCAATGCAAAGCATGAGTTTGACAAAAACAAGAAGTTTGCAGACTCACTGGAGCTTGCAGAAAAGATGGAGAAGGACGGTATCCTATTTGTTCATCAGATGATGGAAATGTATCCAGATATAGCCAACAAGGAAATGAAGGTCATCCTTATGGAGGAAAAGAAGCACCTTCAGCAGGTTAGGGAGAGAATGAACTTTGGTCCATTAAGATCTTTGGGCCTGTAGTACGGAAACTTACACTAAAGGATATTAATACTTATTTGTTCAAACATGCCGGGAATGCTCCGGCATGTTTTAGTTTGTGATTCTAAATTGCTTATTTGCCTTGTCTTATGGGTATCAAAACCCTATAAGTGGAAGGGAGAAGATGGAATTGGGAAATGATGCCGGTATAACTGGAAAACTGATTTTGATACTGATGTTGACCTTTGTCAATGCTTTTTTTGCTGCGTCTGAAATGGCAATGGTGTCCGTAGACAGATTGAAACTGTCCACAAAGGCCGATGGTGGAGACAAGAAGGCCAGGATGCTAGTGGACATACTTAAGGAGCCATCCAGATTTCTATCAACCATCCAGGTGGGAATAACCTTTGCAGGGTTCTTTTCATCAGCATCTGCAGCTGTTAGCATATCTGCCAGACTGGGTGACTCACTGGACAGGATGGGAGTTCCATTCGGCCAGGACGTTGCCTTTATCGGAATCACCTTGATATTATCCTACATAATGCTTGTATTTGGAGAACTGGTCCCAAAGAGGATAGCACTGAGATATGCTGAGAAGTTTGCCATGTTTGCCGTAAAACCCATCAGCCTTGTAGCAAAGATAATGCATCCCTTTGTCACCTTTCTTTCAGTATCGACCAACACGGTGATGAGGATCATAGGTATAAGCCAGGAGGGTGTTGAAGCCAAGGTGACCCTCGAGGAAATAGGCTCCATGGTTGAGGTTGGCCATGAACAGGGCTTTATAAACCCGGTGGAGCGAGAGATGATACGCAGTGTGATAAAATTTGACGACAAGCTGGCAGAGGAGATAATGACAGCGAGAACCGAGGTATTTGCAATAAATATAGATGATCCCCCCAGCGAATACATTGATGAGTTCCTGAGGCTAAAGCATTCCAGGGTTCCTGTATTCAAGGATGATGTGGACAACATAGTCGGAATCCTCTATCTTAAGGATTATCTCCTGGAGGCCTATAGGAAGGGCTTTGAGAACGTCAATATTGGTGAAATCATAAAGCCGGCATATTTTGTTCCAGAAAGGAAGAACATAAATGATCTCTTTATGGAGCTTAAATCCACCAGAAAGCACATGGCCATACTTATTGATGAATACGGAGGCTTTTCCGGCCTTGTTACCATGGAGGACCTGATTGAAGAAATAGTAGGGGACATTGATGATGAATTTGACCAGGACGATCCAGATGTAAAAATCCTGGAGGAAAACACCTACCTTGCCAGAGGGTCCGTTTCCATAAAGGAGCTTAACAGCAAAACCGGACTGGAGCTGGATGAGGAAAGCGAAGACTACGATACCCTCGCTGGATTCCTTATACATCAGCTTGGATATATCCCCGATGATGAGGAAACCCCTGAAATAATGGTGGAGGGAACACTTTACAAGATTCAGGAGATTGAGGACAAGAGAATAAAAAAGGTTGTAATCCATATAGAATGATTTAGAAGACGCAATCTTGCTTGGTTGCGTCCCTTTCATTTAAGGCTTTTTATGGACTTAAGCGAATTCATGCTGTAAAATGGAACAAAAGAGATATGTGAAATGAGAGGATAGGATTAAATGCTTAGAATTAGTGGAATAAGACTGGGACTGGACCAGGAGGAAGGTTACATACCTTCGGAAGTAGCTAAAAAACTCAGATTAGATGAAAGGGACATTATATCTTGGAGCATCTGGAAAAAATCCGTGGACGCCAGGAGAAAGACCAATATAACATTTGTATATACGGTTGATTTTCAGGTTGGGGATGAAAAGTCCATCCTGAAAAAATTCGGTAAAAAGGGTGTTACCCTGGCAAGTGTTGAGAAAAGGGAATACTTGAGAAAAGACAATATAAAAGGTTTGCGACCGGTGGTTGTTGGAACCGGGCCTGCAGGACTATTCGCAGGTCTTGTGCTTTCTGAGATGGGATTTGATCCCATACTCCTTGAGAGAGGGAAAAAAATTGAGGATAGGGTCAAGGATGTCAGGGAATTCTGGGATACCGGTAAGCTAAACACAGAATCAAATGTTCAGTTTGGTGAGGGTGGAGCTGGGACATTTTCAGATGGCAAGCTCACAACAATGACAAACGACCCAAGGTCAAGAAAGGTTCTTGAGTACTTTGTCCAGGCAGGAGCTCCAGAGGATATCCTGTATGTCAACAAGCCTCACATAGGCACCGACATACTCAGAAGAGTTGTTATAAACATGAGAAAGAGGATAATTTCCCTGGGAGGAGATGTAAGGTTCGAATCAAAGGTAACTGGATTTGAAATTGAGGATGGCAGGGTCAAGGCAGTGATAATCAACGAAGGTGAAAGGCTCCAGACTGACAGGGTGGTACTGGCCTTGGGACATAGTGCAAGGGATACCTTCCAAATGCTCAATGACAATGGCTTCCACATCCAGCAGAAGAGCTTTTCCATAGGTGTCAGGATAGAGCACCCCCAGGAGCTGGTGGACAAGTCACAATATGGTGAGAGCCATGGGCATCCCAGACTGGGAGCAGCCGACTACAAGCTGGCGGGGCATTTTGACAATGACCGGTCGGCCTACACCTTCTGCATGTGTCCAGGGGGCACAGTGGTTGCCGCAGCTTCGGAAAGAGGGATGCTGGTGACAAATGGAATGAGTGAACATGCAAGAGACAAGGAAAACGCAAATGCGGCCCTCCTTGTGAATGTTGGACCGGATGACTTCGGTGATGATCATCCACTGGCAGGCATGCATTTCCAGAGAAAATGGGAGGAAAAGGCCTTTGCTGAAGGGGGAGGGGACTACAGGGCTCCCGCCCAGAGGGTTGGGGACTTCCTGAAGGACAAGGCATCAGAAAATATTGGAAAGGTGAAGCCAAGCTACACACCGGGGGTAAGGATGACGGACCTGCGAAGGTGTCTTCCTGAATATGTGACAGATACATTGAAGCTGGCCATAGTGGAATTCGACAGGAAGCTAAAGGGCTTTGCAGACCCGGATGCAATCATGACAGGAATTGAAACAAGAAGCTCATCCCCCATAAGGATACTTAGGGATAAGGGCTATCAGTCAAACATAGGAGGCATATACCCAACCGGAGAAGGGGCTGGCTATGCAGGGGGAATCATATCGGCAGCAGTTGACGGGATAAGGATAGCTGAGGCTATTGGAGAGGAAGAGGAGATAAGCAATGGATGAGAAGAGATTTGCAGTATTGATCGATGCTGACAATGTTTCAGCAAAGTATATCAAGTACATACTTGATGAGACGGCCAACTACGGAATAGCAACCTACAAGAGGATATACGGTGACTGGACAAAGCCAAATACCATAGCCTGGAAAGAGGTGCTTTTGGAGAATTCGGTTACACCGGTTCAGCAGTACAGCTACACTGTAGGTAAAAACGCAACGGATGCGGCAATGATAATAGATGCCATGGATATACTCTATTCAGGAAATGTTGACGGGTACTGCATAGTATCCAGCGATAGCGACTTCACAAAGCTATCCTCAAGGCTCAGGGAATCGGGAATGATGGTTATAGGCATGGGTGAGAGAAAGACACCAAAGCCATTTATTTCATCTTGCAACCTTTTCAAGTACCTGGACGTCTTGGCTGAATCAGAGAAGCAGACCATGGGAATTCAGGAGGATGGAGAGAACACTGCCAAGAAGGTCAATGGTCAGCAGAAGAAGAAGGAGCAGAATGGTTCCTATGATGACACTGAAAAGGGTATGACAGACATAAATGTAATAAAGCTTGCCATCAAGAAGATGCTAAATGAGGCAGATGGCAAGGATCAGAGGATGAACATGGGAGAGATTGGAAACAGGCTGGCAAAACGATATTCAGACTTTGACGTGAGGAACTATGGGGACACAAAGCTCTCCAAATTCCTAAAGAAGATGGATTTCCTTGAAATTGAAACAGACAAGGAAGGTGGCACCGCAATGTGGGTGGCTCTAAAGGGCGACAGTGAGGAAAACAAATCCAACTCCAGTCAGCAGAAGCGTAAGAGAAGCTACAAGAAGATAAAGAAAACCTAAACAGGAGATAGACCATGGAAAATAGCCAGGATTTATTAAAAGGAATTGCACGGATAGGTATAAAGATCGGAATAGGGCTTCTGATTCTGCTCCTGATTATAATATTCAATCAGACGGTTCAGATTGTCAATTTCATGAATACGATAAATCCAATACTGGGTAAGATCACTCTGGTGGTACTGATTGTATTGTTCGCATCCCTCCTGCTGATGCCCCTTGTGGGATTCTTCAGATACAAGAGGGGAATGGAGATTCCAGAGGATGAGGATTCCCAGGAGTTTAGGGATTATCTGAAGCAGACCCAGAAGGACATGCTAAGGAACAAGTACCTAAAAGGGGAGAACTTCCAATTTGATCCCGAAAAGGACCTGAAGGAAGAGGTAATTAGAGCCTATGGGCTCCTTGATGAAAAGGCAAGGACCTCCATAAAGGAAAAGGCAACAGGAGTCTTTTTAACCACAGCCATTTCACAGAACGGAGTGCTGGATGGGTTCTTCGTACTGGGTGCCTTGACCAAGATGGTTTGGGAGCTGGCATCACTATATGAGACAAGACCCACACTAAACCGTATGATGGCACTTTATGGGAATGTTGCAGCAACTGTACTTATGGCAAGGGGAGTGGAGGACCTGGACCTGCTTGACGAGCAGATAGAGCCCCTGGTTGCTTCAGTACTTGGTGGAGGTATGGCTACGCTGGTCCCTGGTGCTGTAACCGTGACAAACATAATAGTCAACTCAATCACCGAGGGATCTGTAAACGCCCTCTTGACCTTAAGGGTGGGCTGCATAGCCCAAAGATATCTCAGCTCTCTAACCAAGCCAGACAGGAGAAGTCTGAGGAGAAGTGCAACAATTGAGGCCATCTCAATGCTTGGCTCGGTGATGAAGGACAATACCGTGACCATACTGAAGGCATTCAGCAAGGGAGCCACAAATGCAGCCAGAAATACAGTCAAGAATACCTTTAGGTTCTAGGAGTGATCATATGATAGAGAGGCTTGCAAAGGATCGTTGGAGTGATCTTGTACCAGGGCTTATGGAAAATACTGCTGAGAATTACTTCAATCTTCTGGGACTTTTGTCAAAGAAGCCCATATACAGGGATATATACATCCAGAAGGATAAGGAAGGAAAGGTTCTTAGCTATATGTTTCACCGCTTATCTGGAACAATCAAGTTCTATTCCAGAGGAGCCTATGATACGGAGGAAGTGTCAAGGCTTCTTGCAACCCTGGATTTCAGGAAGCTTATCGGTCCCATCACATCCACAGATAGACTTGAGAAACACGGGGTCTTGGGGAAGGGTACACCCATTACCTACCTGTGCAGGCTGGAGGATCCAGTGGAGCTTGAGTTGTCAGACAAGGGTGAAATACGGCAGCTTGCCATAGAAGACCTTTCAAAGGTTGTCCAGGTCTACCTGGAGGTGTTCAAGTCCTTTGCATCTGAGGAGGTCATGGAGGAAAAGCTGTTAACCGGAAGGGGAAGGGCGTATGGTCTATTTAAGGATGGTAGGCTGGTCACTGTTGTGCAAACGGACTTCGAACAGGAGGGCAGTGCCCTTATTGTAGGGGTGGCCACAAGGCTTGATTGCCAGGGAATGGGCTATGGAACAAGGCTAATGAGTCATGTTATTGGGATACTTCAAGCCGAAGGGAAGAAAATCTATCTGGAATATGAGAGCCCTGAAGCCGGAAGACTATACGATAAGCTTGGTTTCACAAGGTTTGATACAGTTATGGAATATACAAGGATATAAGAACATCATCATCTGTCTTAAGGGATAGATGCTTTATTTATTTAATATTGTTAAATAAATAACTTCGATTTCATAATTATCTGTAAATTCAACTAGACAAATAGAACGTTTTGTATTATCATAATTAGTAAGATGTAAAACTATTGCATCATTACAGTACTAAAGGAGGGAATATTTGATGGAAAAGAAACAAAGAGAAAATTGGGGATCCCGGATTGGATTCATCATGGCTGCAGCTGGTTCAGCGGTTGGTCTTGGTAACATCTGGAGGTTTCCGTACCTGGCAGGCGAAAACGGAGGTAGTGCATTCATTTTAATTTATCTTGTCTTTGTATTGGTAATCGGACTTAGTATCATGATTTCCGAGTTCGCAGTAGGTAGAAGAACAGAGCTTGCAGCAGTTGGAGCGTTCAAATCTATCAACAGGAACTGGACATTTGCAGGTGTACTTGGAGTACTTAGTGCATTCTTCATAATGGGCTTTTATCCGGTAGTTGGTGGATGGTCATTGGCTTATGTACTTAAATCATTTACAGGTCTTCTGTCAAATGCAGCTGGTATAGGCGATGCATTTGGAGCATTTATTGGTAACCCTGTGGAGCCACTTGTTTGGATGCTTATATTCCTTGCAATGAACCTTGTTATAGTTGCCAAGGGTATTGCAGGTGGTATTGAAAAAGCTGGTAAGGTTCTAATGCCAACATTGTTTGTTCTGTTGGTTCTTGTAGCAGCAAGAAGCTTGACACTTCCTGGAGCTTCAGCAGGTGTTGACTTCCTATTCAAGCCCGATTTCAGCAAGGTAACAGGAGCAACATTCCTTGCAGCCTTGGGACAGGCATTCTTCTCACTATCACTTGGTATGGGCTGTATGATCACCTACGGATCATATTTGAACAAGTCAGAAAACCTACCACAGAATGCACTGATTGTATCAGTACTTGATACAGGAGTTGCACTTCTTGCAGGATTGGCTATATTCCCAGCACTTTTCGCATTTGGAATGGAGCCAGCAGTAGGAGCTGGACTTGTATTCGTAGTAGTACCACAGATATTCGCAGCAATGGGTGGAATCGGAACTGTATTCTCAGCAATATTCTTTGTGGCACTTACAGTAGCTGCACTTACTTCATCAGTATCACTGCTTGAGGTAGTTGTTGCCTACCTGATCGACCAAAGAGGATGGGAGAGAAAGAAAGCAGTTTACACTACTGGTGGTATCATGACAGTAACTGGTATTCTTTCATCACTTTCAATGGGAGTAATGTCAGGGTTCACTATCCTTGGAGTTGGAGTATTCGACTTCTTCGATATCCTTACTGACAAGATCTTCCTTGCAATCGGCGGTATGTTCATAGCCATATTCGTTGGTTGGTTCATGAAGAAGGAAGACCTTCAGGACGAGCTTACAAATGGTGGAACAGTCAAGTTTGGTCTGTTCAACATCTGGTATAACCTTGTTAAGTATGTAATTCCAATAGCAATAGCATTTGTTGCTTTTGCAGGAATCACATCAATAGCACAAAGAGGACTTATGTTCTTTGGTCTTGGAGTCATAGTAGTTTTAGCGATATTCTCCAAGAAGCTATAATAAAAACAATAAAAAATCATGTTTCCCGTCTGGGAAACATGATTTTTTTATGACTTTTTATGCTACCTGAGTTTTTTCAATTTCGTCCAGGAATACCTCAAGTGGTTGATTTCCCACGAATTCAAATTCGTCGTTTATTACAATCTTCGGTACACTTGATACATTGTACTTCTCAGACATATCGTAGAATGTCTGTGCCTCGATCATATCAGCATGGATATTTGGATTCTCCAGAGCCAGCTTGTGAGCCTTCTCAACGGCTCCTGGACAGTGAGGACATGCCAGGGTAACAAACAACTTTATATTTACCGGCTTGTCAATCTTTTCGATTCTTTCCATTATCTCCTTGGGAAGCTCCTGTGAGTTGCCTGATACTTCCATTACACTGCTGATAAAGGAGTTGATTTCATGTCCTGATGGTACACCGTTGAACTTGATTCTCTTGTAGTTCTTGTCCTTGTCCAATAGAACCAGACTTGGTGCCATTGTAACCCCGTACTCTTTTGCCTTGTCTGAATCCTTGTCCAGATCCATGCTATCCAGGCTTAGCTTTGGTGCAACTGTTGCCAGTTCTGATATGAAGTCCATGGTGTCGGTGCAGGTTTCACAGTCCTCTTCCCTTGTGAAAAGTGCCACCGTCACATCATCCTTCATTCCCCCAAAGATTCCCTCAAGCTGCTTTGCTACTTCTTCGTTTAAAAATTTCATAATTACCTCCTGTGGTTTACTTGTTTACAGTATTCAAATAGTCGTTGACAGCAAGTGCACATTTTGCTCCGTCACCAGCAGCCATGATAATCTGCTTGTATGGGGTGTCAGTAACATCACCAGCTGCATAGATTCCTTCAACACTGGTCTTGCCATACCTATCAACCACTATCTCTTTTCTTTCATTCAGTTCCAATAGGTCGGAGAATATCTCGCTGTTGGGTAGGTATCCGATTTCAACAAAAAGTCCTGCACCTTCGACGAAAAATTCCTCACCTGATTCCTTGTCCTTGACCTTGACCCCAGTCATGAACTTGTCACCCTGTACTTCAAGAATCTGGGTCTGAAGCTTGACTTCAACATTGTCCAGCTTTGAAAGCTGGTCTATGAGTATCTGGTCAGCCCTAAACTGTGACCTGTGGACTATTGTGACCTTCTTTACGATCTTTGCAAGGTCGATTGCAGCCTCAACAGCTGAATTACCCCCACCTGCAACAATTACCTCCTCGCCGGCGAAAAGGGGACCGTCACAGATTGCGCAGTAGCAAACACCCTTGCCTGCATATTCCTTCTCACCAGGAACTCCAAGCTTTCTTGGCTTACTTCCCGTTGCGATGACAACGGAATAAGTATTGAATTTCTGACCACCCTTTAGGACCACCTCTCTCATACTTGAGTTGTCCTTGACATTTACCGCTTCCAGTTCCTCATACTCAAGAATTGGAACATTCAACTCGTTTACGTGGTTGATGAACTTCTTCATGAGCTCTTCACCGGATAGGGAAGTGAAACCCAGATAGTTTTCAACTGAGGAGGTATCCATAACCTGTCCTCCGATATCCCTTGTGATTATTCCAACCTTGAGACCCTTTCTTTTTGCATAAAGGGCCGTATTAAGACCTGCAGGCCCTCCTCCTACAATTATTAGGTCATAGACTGTTTCCGGGTCCATCTTAGGCTTTTCCTTACCGGCATTGTTCCCTAAATTAAGATTAACTTCCATGATTATTGCACCTCCATTGGTTTCTTCTAAAAGCTATTATACACCCAGGGGGTATAATAAGTCAAGTGATGCATATATACAGAAAACCTGCAAGTAGCAAATGGGCTTGTTTAACCACTAAATGCCTTGCAGGTCTTTGTTTTTTAGAGCTTGTTTAAATAATCCTTCAGCTTCTCAATTGACAGGCTCCTATCCAAGGTCTTTTGATCCGATTCATTGATTACTGAGACTATATATGAGTAGAAGGCTTCTATAATCCCCTTGTTGTCAAAGGCCAATGCAATTGGGGCGGGGGTCAGCTTGTACAATATTGCAGTCCTGTTCTTCTTGACTGTTATTCGAACGTCCTTGAGGAAGAGCTTGTCCAGAACTATCACACTGTAGTTTGGATACATTTCCAACCATTTTATGACATTCTCTAGATGTAGCTTGAAGGTGGACCTGTCATAATATATGGGGTCTGGAGACAGATTGTTTGACAGTTCAACCTGTACAGTTTCCTTGTACAGGTCCTCCAGTGTAGGCAAGGAGAATATCTCTATGTACTTGTACTCCTTAAGGTTGGCCTTTAGAATCCCTGTTCTCTTAATGTGGGCCTGGTGCAGGTCCTTGGAGTCTGAAAGCATATGCAGGAAATCCATAGGTATGGTCATTGTACTCAGGGTCTGGTGGAGGGCTATCAAATCACCTGGATTATCTCCCTGCTTCAAGAGGTAGTCTATAAGCTCCTTTAGGTTGTGGAAGCCAAAGATACTCATCAGGGGTTCACACTCCTGGATCAAGCTCAAGAGGTTTTCCCTTATGGCATTTATGATATCCCCATCGGTCACATAGAAGTTTACGCTGTTATTGGAGTTGGTCATGATTGAGGCTGATTTCACTGCAGCAATATCTCCTGCCACTGCAACAGTGTTGCCGAAGATGCTTTTCATCTCCTCAGGGTAGTAGTAAGTCTGACTCTGACCTGAGATGTATACCGGGAGCCACCTTTCAATGGAATCCATCATACTCCTGAAGCTCTTGTAGTAGGGCTGGATTATGTTTAGCCTATGTCCCTTGGAAAGTATCTCTGACAGCATGCCGTTAAATGAAAAATAGAAATCTATGTCATCAGTGATCCAATCCTGGGATTCATCGCTATAGAAGTATATGTCGAGAATTTCATCAGATAGGATTATCTGGTGGAGAAACCTCTTCGTGGCTTCCCGCTTGCCCTCCGTTCCAACATATATATCCTCCACTGAATAATCAGGGATACTATGTATTCTATGGGGGGAGGAATTATTCTTGGAACTTTCAGTGAAAAATTCAACCTTGTCGATGAAGTCCCTTATGTAGGGGGAGTTGTCCTGGTATTTGTCATCCTGGAGCCAATTGAGAAGGTGCGACCTCAGATAGGCATGATCACTTCTGTGGGCATCAGCTGAAAGCCCAAGAAGCTCTGTGAACTCCTCCACAAGGTCTTTGCTGAAGGCTGTTTCCATAAGGAAATCAGCGATCTGC
>Ga0224486_100124_pt1 | contig 37261 bp, 34 predicted proteins | sample TexhydDE_CT_test_FD_172013 | JGI IMG/M metagenome (GOLD analysis project Ga0224486, IMG submission 172013) | Fracking water microbial communities from deep shales in Oklahoma, United States - hydraulically fractured wells DE_CT_test ... | reverse complement strand
ATTCCGGTGACAATAGCGAAGGGGAAACACCTGTATCCATTCCGAACACAGAAGTTAAGCCCTTCAGCGCCGATGGTACTAGAGGGGAGACCCTCTGGGAGAGTAGGTCGTCGCCGGAGTTCAATTTAAAAAAGCCTGGCTATTTCAGCCAGGTTTTTTACTTTATGTGCGCCCGGCATAGACGGTATTCCGACCGAACGGCTTCGGGAGCAAATCCGTGCTGAATGGTCGCACATCCGTCAGGAACTGATTGAGGGGACCTACAAGCCCAAGCCTGTGCGCCGGGTCGAAATCCCGAAACCGGGGGAGGCAAACGGCTTTTAGGAACATTAAGAAATTCAGAGAGAAAAATATGTTGCAGATAGATATAATAAATAGAAGATGTGAAAGATGAAATGTTGCTAATAAAGGATTGGGTTAATCCAATTTTTGACACTACGTAGTTGGTAATAAAAATGGAAAAAGAGCTTTTCATCATGATGGGGAGGGAGAAGTGTATCTAAATGGTAGAGTTTATGGTCTTTTCGAATTCCAGAGTTTCAATAAAATGGAATAAGTCTAATTTCCTACCGAGAAAAAAGTTCTATTGGAAATTAGATGCGAAATTTCTGCAATCGCAAAAAAGCTATTGACAAAACTTCAATCACTTGATAAAATATCCCTCAAATTCATAAAAGACCCGGCGGCAGGCTACTTCTATGTGAAGCAGGTTCTGTTGTCGGGCATTGTTATAATTATGATTGGTTGTTAAATAATAAACGATTTTCCGAAGTAGGTTGTATTGCTGGGCAGGTCGTAATACTGGCCAGCAGAATATACATAAATTATCATATGATAGAATTCTGAATTAATCAGGTTATTTAACTAAAATCCGATGACGGAGATACAAGACCTGTTGCAGCCATCTTCAGAGAGCCGGTGGATGGTGCGAACCGGTGGGCGGATAGGTTGTATGCTCGCTCCCGAGGAGAAAGCCTGAAAGGGGCGGCCTTAAGATGAAGTGTTAAAAGCTGCCTTCAGTAGGGCTTTACGGGTGGTCCCGTTACAGGCCAGGGTTTGTTAGAACCTGGTGAGGCTTTGTACCGTGAGGTACAGGCAAAGTAGGGTGGTACCACGGAAGAGAACCTTTCGTCCCTTCAGGGCGAAAGGTTTTTTGTTATATCGTTACGGTCAATGGTTTTAAGCAGGGATAAGAAAGGAGGACAACGATGAAACACATACTGGGCGTGTTGGTAGCCAATCAGCCGGGCGTTCTTTCAAAGGTGGCAGGGCTTTTCAGCCGCAGGGGATTCAACATCGAAAGTCTAGCGGTAGGCGTAACGGAGGATCCTAACATCTCTAGGATGACCATAGTGGTGGATGGGGATGAAAAGGTGATTGAGCAGGTAGCAAAGCAGCTCAATAAACTGATCGATGTGATAAAGGTGGCCGACATAGCAGAAGATTCGGTGACCAGGGAGCTTGCTTTGATAAAGGTACAGGCAAACCCTGGAAGCAGAAACGAAATAATTCAGATCGTCAACGTATTCAGGGCTCAGGTTGTGGATATAAGCAAGGATTCCATGATTATTGAGATAACCGGCGACGAGAAAAAGGTCAATGCACTACAGGAGATGCTCAAGGATTTTGGGATAAAGGAAATGGTTCGCACAGGCATCATAGCCGTTGACAGGGGGAACAAACTCATTAAAGACGAAAATTTATAAAATTTACGGTTTAAAATTAAAATTTACGATGTGGAGGAGGAATAAGCGATGGCAAAGCTGTATTATGATCAGGATGCCAATTTGGAATTATTGGGTGGTAAGAAGGTGGCCGTAATAGGGTACGGCAGCCAGGGCCATGCTCATGCGCTCAACCTTAAGGACAGCGGAGTTGATGTGGTGGTAGGCCTATACAAGGGCAGCAAATCATGGAAGCTGGCCGAGGAAGCCGGGCTTAAGGTGATGGAAGCTGCTGAAGCTGCAAAGCAGGCTGACATAATCATGATTTTGATACCCGATGAGAAGCAGCCGAAACTATATAAAGAGAGCATAGAACCCAACCTTGAAGAGGGCAACATGCTCATGTTTGCTCACGGATTTAACATCCATTTCGGCCAGATTACCCCTCCGGAGTATGTGGATGTGGCCATGGTAGCGCCCAAAGGGCCGGGGCACACTGTGCGCAGTCAGTATCAGGAGGGCAAAGGGGTGCCGTGCTTGATAGCGGTTCATCAGGACTACTCGGGCCGTGCCAAAGACCTTGCCTTGGCTTATGCAAAGGCAATAGGCGGTACGCGTGCTGGCGTGCTGGAGACCACCTTTAAGGAAGAGACCGAGACTGACCTCTTTGGAGAACAGGTTGTGCTGTGCGGCGGCCTTTCAGAGCTTATTAAAGCAGGGTTTGAAACGCTGGTGGAGGCAGGGTATCAGCCCGAGTGCGCATATTTTGAATGCTTGCACGAGCTAAAGCTCATAGTGGATCTGATAAATCAAGGTGGATTGAGCTACATGAGATATTCTATAAGCGATACTGCCGAATTTGGGGATTACACAACTGGCAAGAGAATTATAACCGAGGAGACGCGCAAGGAGATGAAGAAGGTTTTGGCCGAGATACAGGACGGTACTTTCGCCAAAAAGTGGATACTTGAAAATCAGGCCAATCGTCCGCACTTTAACGCCATGCGAAAGAAGGAACAGGAACATCCAATAGAAAAGGTGGGTAAGGAGCTCAGGAAGATGATGCCGTGGATTCAGAATAAATGATAAAGGGGGATGACAGGTGCCGAAAAAGGTATATATATTCGATACAACCCTTCGAGATGGAGAACAATCGCCGGGTGTGAGCTTAAATGTTCATGAGAAGTTGGAGATAGCCAGGCAGCTTGAGCGCCTTGGAGTGGATGCAATAGAGGCGGGATTTCCTGTTGCCTCGAAAGGCGATTTTGAGGCGGTAAAGGCTATAGCGCAAAATGTTAGAAGGCCGGTTATAGTAGCACTGGCCCGTGCTGTGAAACAGGACATAGACAGGGCATGGGAAGCCATTAAGTACGCTGCCCGGCCCCGTATTCATACTTTTATTGCTACCTCGGACATTCACATGAAGTATAAACTGAAAATGGAGCCCGAGGAAGTCTTAAAGCGGGCTGTAGAGATGGTATCCTATGCAAAATCCCTCTGCGAAGATGTTGAGTTTTCGCCTGAGGATGGGACCAGGACACGGCCGGAGTTTCTCTTTAAAGTGCTGGAGGCTGTCATCGATGCCGGCGCTACCGTGATCAACATACCGGATACGGTGGGCTATGCCATGCCTGAGGAGTTCGGCGCGCTCATAAGGAGCATCAGGGAAAACGTTCGAAACATTGACAAGGTCATGTTAAGCGTTCACTGCCACAATGACCTGGGGCTGGCGGTGGCCAACTCCCTTGCAGCCATTAGAAATGGTGCTCAGCAGGTCGAGTGCACCATAAACGGATTGGGCGAAAGGGCCGGAAATGCTGCTCTTGAAGAAATCGTCATGGCCATTAAAACGAGGAGCGATTACTTTGACTACTATACCGATATAGTGACCGAGCAGATATACCGTACCAGCACCATGGTCAGCCATTTAACCGGTGTGCATGTCCAACCCAATAAAGCCATTGTCGGCGCAAACGCCTTTGCACACGAGTCGGGGATCCACCAGCATGGCGTGTTGAGCAATCGTCAGACCTACGAGATTATGACGCCTGAGTCGATTGGATTGAAGCAGAGCCAGATGGTGCTGGGCAAGCATTCGGGACGCCACGCCTTTGAGGAAAGGCTGAAAGAGCTGGGCTTTACCAACCTCACGCCCGAGGAGATAAACGCCGCTTTTGAGAAGTTTAAGGACTTGGCAGATAAAAAGAAATACGTGATGGATAAAGATATAGAGGCCCTTGTGAATGAAAAGGTATTGAAAGTGCCTGAGACCTATGAGCTGGAATACTTCCATATATCCAGCGGCAATACCTCCATTGCTACTTCTACCGTTAAGATCAGGCGAGACAATGAGATATTCGAGGAAGCGGCATGTGGAGATGGACCGGTGGATGCCACCTTCAAAGCCATTGATCGGGCAATTGGTATAGAGGTCACGCTGAAGGATTATTACCTGAGGGCGGTGACCAGCGGTAAGGATGCCCTGGGAGAAGTGACGGTTAAAATAGGCAAGAATGGGGATGTATACATTGGCCGCGGACTCAGTACCGACATCATAGAGGCCAGCGCTAAAGCATATATAAACGCGATAAACAAGATGGTTATGGAACAGAACAGCAAGAATGGACATAACGGGGAGGAGAAAGGCGATTAGATTAGCGCTTGCAATAGTGCTTGTGGACATCAGCCGTTAAAAATACGCGGGGCTGATGGATGAAACAAGTAAATTGATTCGTTTTAGGTATAAGGGCAAAACCTATATCGGAGAGTTATTTTAAGTTTTTTCCCAGTTTGTTTTTTCGGTAGACGTCAATTTCAATATATATTGCAATAAAATTGAATTGCGGTTAAAATAAAAACCATAAAAACTTCAGGGAAAAAGGAGTTGATGGAGAGATGGGAATTATGTAAACGGCAAAAAGATTTTTATCTATGATTCTACTTTGAGGGATGGGGCTCAGGCTGAAGGGATTTCATTCACCGTAGGAGATAAGCTAAAAATAGCAAGAAAGCTGGATGAATTTGGCGTGGATTATATCGAGGCGGGGAATCCTGGTTCCAATCCCAAAGATGTTGAGTTTTTTGAGAAGGTTAAGGATATCGAGTTTACCAATGCCAAGCTGGTGGCGTTTGGCAGCACGCGAAGGGCTGGCATAAAGCCAGATGAGGATGCCAATTTGGCCGCCCTGCTGCGAAGTGAAACTTCTGTGGTGGCCATATTTGGTAAAAGCTGGGATTTTCATGTCACCGATGTCATTAGAACCACACTGGATGAAAATCTGAACATGATATATGACTCGATTGCCTATATGAAGCAAAACGGCAAAGAGGTCGTATTCGATGCCGAGCACTTCTTTGATGGTTATAAAGCCAATCCGGAATATGCTTTGGAGACACTTGAGGTAGCTGCACAGGCCGGAGCTGACTGGCTGGTGTTGTGCGATACCAACGGAGGGTCATTCCCGTCTGAAATCGCCGAGATTGTAAAAACAGTGGTGGGCAGATTTTCATCAATTCCCATAGGCATACACTGCCACAATGACGGTGGAATGGCGGTTGCCAATTCCATAATGGCGGTGGAACAAGGAGTAGCCCAGGTGCAGGGTACATTTAACGGATATGGCGAGCGATGTGGAAATGCTAACCTGTGTACCATCATTCCCAATTTGCAGCTCAAGCGCAATTTTTACTGCGTTCCGCCGCAGAGCATAGCTGGGCTGACCAGCGTGTCACGCTATATAAGCGAACTGGCCAACATGGCGCCCAATGAACGTGACCCCTATGTGGGGAACTGTGCCTTTGCACATAAAGGCGGCATGCATGTGGATGCCATACTCAAAAATCCTGCTTCCTTTGAACACGTTCCGCCTGAGTCAGTGGGGAATGAGAGGCGCATACTGATGTCCGAGGTCGCGGGGCGCAGTACCATACTGGGCAAGATTCAAAAGGTGGCGCCTTGGGTTACAAAGTCATCGCCTGAAGTGCAAAAGATAATAGATGAGTTGAAGCGCCTGGAGCATGAGGGTTACCAGTTCGAGGGAGCCGAAAGCTCATTTGAGCTCCTGGTGAGAAGGGCTTTGGGCAAGGACCATAAATTCTTTGAGGTAAAAGATTTCCGCGTGCTGTGCGAGGAACCCTGGCAGGGGGATTACAGCGCCTCGGCCATCATCAAGGTAAGAGTAGACGGGGTTGAAGAGGTTACGGCGGCCGAGGGCGATGGCCCGGTAAATGCCCTGGATAAGGCACTGCGTAAAGCTCTGGGAGTTTTCTATCCTCAGCTTAAGAAGATGCGCCTTACCGATTACAAGGTTCGAGTGCTTGACACCTCAAAGGCCACTGCGGCCAAGGTGAGGGTGCATATAGAATCCACCGATGGAGAAAGGGTGTGGGGTACTGTAGGAGTATCCACCAACATCATTGAAGCAAGCTGGAATGCTTTGGTTGATTCTATCGAATATTTCCTTTATAATGAGACGGGAATGTAGAAAGGGGCTGGAATATATGGGAATGACCATGACTCAGAAGATACTAGCTGAACATGCAGGGCTGGATAAAGTTGAACCAGGCCAGCTTATAATGGCCAATGTGGACTTGGTTCTGGGAAACGACATTACTGCCCCCGTGGCCATTCGCGAGTTTAAGCGAATGGGTGCCAAGAGGGTTTTCGATAGAAAAAAGGTGGCGCTGGTACCTGATCACTTTACTCCTAATAAGGATATCAAGTCGGCTGAGCAGTGCAAAATCATCCGCGAGTTCGCGTATGATATGGAAATAGAGAACTATTTTGAAGTAGGCCAGATGGGCATAGAGCATGCGCTGATACCCGAGAAGGGGTTGGTGGTGCCGGGGGATGTGGTCATTGGCGCCGATTCCCATACCTGCACTTACGGAGCGCTGGGTGCATTTTCTACCGGCGTTGGCAGCACCGATATGGCGGCTGCCATGGCCACCGGCCAGGCATGGTTTAAGGTGCCCGAAGCCATCAAGTTTGTGCTCAAGGGCCGTTTGAACAAATGGGTGAGCGGCAAGGACGTAATACTTCACATCATAGGCATGATCGGAGTGGATGGCGCCCTTTATCAGTCCATGGAGTTTACCGGTGAGGGTCTGGCCAGCCTGTCGATGGATGACCGGTTTACCATTGCCAATATGGCCATAGAGGCAGGTGCCAAAAATGGCATCTTTGAGGTGGATGACAAGACGCTGGAATATGTAAAGGAGCATTCCACTAAGGAATTTAAAGTATACAAAGCCGATGAGGATGCCAGATATTCGAAGGTGTTTGAGATAGACTTGTCTTCTATCCCGCTTACTGTGGCGTTCCCACATCTTCCTGAGAATGTTAGGACGTTTGACGAGATAGGCGATATTCCCATAGACCAGGTGGTAATAGGGTCGTGTACCAATGGTCGGCTTAGCGACCTCAGGATTGCGGCACAGATACTGAAGGGCAATAAGGTGCATCCTCGTGTGCGTACAATCATCATTCCTGCAACCCAGAGGATATACCTTGAAGCTATGAGAGAAGGGCTTCTGGAAATATTCATAGAGGCCGGGGCTGTTGTTAGCACTCCTACCTGCGGTCCCTGTCTGGGCGGACACATGGGAATACTGGCAAAAGGCGAAAGGGCAGTAGCCACCACCAATAGGAATTTCTTGGGACGGATGGGGCATGTGGAGAGCGAGGTTTACCTTGCCAGCCCGGCTGTGGCTGCGGCTTCGGCCATCACCGGAAAGATTTCGTCGCCCGAGGAGGTAGTGAGATGATAAAGGGAAGAGCGATTAAATACGGGAACAATGTGGATACCGATGTAATTATCCCTGCTCGGTATTTGAATACGACTGACCCAAAGGAGCTGGCGGCGCATTGCATGGAGGATTTAGATCCAGAATTCAAGAACAAGGTGCAGCCGGGGGACATAATAGTTGCCGGTACCAATTTCGGATGCGGTTCGTCCAGGGAGCATGCTCCTATTGCAATCAAGGCTTCGGGTATAAGCTGCATTATAGCCGAGACCTTTGCGCGCATATTCTATCGTAATGCCATAAACATAGGATTGCCCATAATGGAATGCCCTGACGCTGCTAGAGATATAAAGGATGGTGACCAGGTGGCTGTAGATCTGACAACCGGTGAGATCACCAACTTGACCACCGGGCGAACCTACAAAGCCGCGCCATTTCCACAGTTCATGCAGGAGCTCATAAAGGCTGGCGGTCTGGTTGAATACGTCAAGGAAAGGATGGGGGCACAAGGATGAAAATTGCGGTAATACCAGGTGATGGCATCGGGCCTGAAGTGGTCGAGCAGGCGATTGTGGTGCTTGAGGCTGTGGCACAGAAATTCGGATACCGGTTTGAGTTTCAGGAGGTGTTCATGGGGGGAGCGGCGCTGGATGCGGTGGGCGTGCCGCTCCCGGATGAGACTCTGGAGGTATGCTTAAAAAGCGATGCCGTGCTGCTGGGAGCGGTGGGAGGCCCCAAATGGGATGCCATGCCCGGGCATTTAAGGCCGGAGGCAGGGCTTTTGGGGATACGTAAAGGGCTTAATCTGTTTGCAAACTTAAGACCCGCAAAGGTATTCCCCCAGCTCAAATCGGCTTCTACCTTAAAGGAAGAGGTGCTGGGGGAAGGCCTCGATATACTGGTGGTGCGCGAGCTGACAGGCGATGTTTACTTTGGCGATAAAGGAAGGGCGGAAATCCCCGGTGGCCAGAAGGCGTGGGATACCGCTGTCTATTCTACGCATGAGGTTGAGCGGGTAGCCCATGTGGCGTTTAAGATTGCCAGGGGTCGGCGCCGCAAGGTCACCTCGGTGGATAAGGCCAACGTCCTGGAGAGCTCCAGGCTGTGGCGCGAGGTGGTATCGCGGGTGGGGCAGCAGTATCCAGATGTGGAGCTGAGCCACATGTATGTTGACAATGCCGCTATGCAGCTTATAAGAAACCCAGGCCAGTTTGACGTAATACTCACCACCAACATGTTTGGTGATATCTTGAGCGATGAGGCTGCCATGCTCACAGGATCTCTGGGGATGCTTCCTTCAGCCAGCCTGGGGGAAGGCAAGCTGGGGCTATACGAGCCGGTTCATGGGTCTGCACCCGACATCGCCGGCCAGGATAAGGCAAACCCCATAGCCACCATCATGAGCGCTGCCATGATGCTGCGTTACAGCTTTGACCTGGAGCAGGAGGCCCAGGCTGTAGAGGATGCAGTGAGCAGGGTGCTTGAGCAGGGGTACAGGACGGCGGATATTGCCACGCCTGGCACTATCGTTGTGGGCACTCGAGAGATGGGGCACCTTATTGCCCAAAATTTGTAAAAATATGGCTTTGAATTTTTATCAAAAATTCACATGGCGGGGTAGAGGTGAACTCGCATGCCTTAAAGTGGCTGGCCAACTTGTCATATCATGAGAATAAAAATATTACTATAGTTGCTGGTCGGCTGATAATGACGGCAAAATAAATGCTTGGTATAAGAGGAATAAATGTGTGCTGCGATGACATAGGTGTGTAAGAATGTATGATATAATGGAGTAGTGCGATAAACTGGTGGAAATGTCCGATTCTGTGTAAGAGGCTAATATCTGCTGTAAGGGGGAAAGAGGGGTGTATGCTTCCCCGAGGATTAGACGAAGGTATTCGATAAATAAGCGGCGTTTTGTATGCACTATTATCTGTGCAGGTATACTCATTGCTTTGATGCTTGGGCTGCCGTCGTGGGTAGCCCGTAAAATGTTTGGCTCTTACTACAAGATATCGGATTTTGCCCCTGAGCATTTGGAGATGTACTTTACCATTGGTGAGGAGCAGGGCGTGCCATGGTACTATTTGGCCGCTGTGGATAAGGCAGAGGGCGTGATGGCGGAAGATATAACCGCTGAACGGATAGGCCGAATAGCCATACAGCTGCGTGGGATAGAGAATTCTAAGCAGCTTGAACAGTTTCTCGAAGCGTACAGGAGTGACAAGGAGTTTTATAGAAAGGTGCGAGAGGAGCTTGGCAAGCTGGAGCGCATACGCCGGGTTTGCGAAGATAAGGTGTTTCCCATAGCTCAGGGTTACGAGTATGATTATAAGGATGGATTTGGGGAAGCTCGTACTTATGGAGGGGAGCGTACCCACGAAGGGATTGATATAATGTGCGATAAGGGTGTACCGGTGGTGTCGGTGTGCGATGGGGTGGTTGAGAAGAAAGGATGGCTGGAGCTGGGTGGATGGCGTCTGGGTATCCGGGGCAAGGATGGCATATATTACTATTACGCACACCTGTCCCGATATCATGAGGATATACGCCAAGGCAGCAGGGTAAAAAAAGGACAGGTTATAGGTTATGTAGGGGATTCAGGATATGGAGAGGAAGGCACCACGGGAAAATTTGATCCCCATCTTCACTTTGGGATGTATGAAGGGAAGGAAGAGATGGCGGTCAATCCCTATCCCTTTCTGAAAATGTGGGAGAAAAACAAGGTAGCTGTGGAGTAGTGTTTAAAATGCTCGTAAGCGTAATGAAAACCGGCATTTTGTTAGAATTAAAAATTTACAATGGTGGAGGCGATATTATGACTGTTAAAGAAGCCATAAGGGCGCGGAGGACCATCAGAAAGTATAAGCAGGAGAGGATTCCACTGGAGGTGCTCAAAGAGCTGGTGGACGGAGCCAGGCTGGCGCCGTCTGCTGCAAACCGGCAGCCTCTGGAATACTTGATTGTGGAAGATCCGTCTCTTTTGGAGCCGGTATTCAGTACGCTGGGGTGGGCCGGTTACATCAAACCCCACGGGACGCCAAAGGAAGGGGAAAGGCCCACGGCTTATATAGTGGTGCTCATAAACCGCGAGCTGGACAGCGCATGGGCCAAACACGATGTAGGGGCTGCCGTTGAAAACATACTGCTAGGTGCACAGGAGTATGGTATAGGGTGTTGCTGGATTGGCTCTGTGGACAGGGACAGGCTGCGTGAGATACTGCAGATTCCGGAGAAGTATATTATCGACTGCATTGTGGCTTTGGGGTATGCGGCTGAAAAATCGGTGGTAGAAGATGAACAGGGCTCAATAAAGTATTACAAGGATGAAAACGGTGTGCTACACGTGCCAAAACGACGGCTGGAAGACATAATGCATGTAAACAGGATAAATAGTCGGTAAAGAAAATTTGCAGTTGGTTTTTATGCCGAAAAGGACATCCTTTATGTCTGTTTTTTGCGACCTTACCAAGATCCGCCAGGTAAGCTCGCCTCTTTTAAGGGTGGGACGCAAGGCGCTTTAAGAAGCTTGGTGTGAGCCATGATCAGGTGTAGGGTTGGACCGGCCCGAACTCAAGCCTCCGGAGAGGGAGGTCACTGCGCGGCTGCTAGGGAACAATCCCTATATTCGTGTAAGTTTCCCCTCGATAAAAGAGGAAGCCTGTCTTCTTTGGAAGCGGGAGGAAGCTACAAATGCGAAAAAGGAGTGTAGTGTGTTATGGTAAGCGACAGGGTAAAGAAAGGTATTGAAAAAGCGCCGCACAGGTCCTTGTTTAAGGCCATGGGCTATATCGATGAAGAGCTTGAGCGGCCTTTGATAGGCGTTGTCAACGCTCACAGTGAGGTGGTGCCTGGGCATCTGCATTTGGATACCATAGCTCAGGCTGTCAAGGATGGGATACGCATGGCCGGCGGAACCCCGATAGAATTTCCCACTATCGGGGTGTGCGATGGGATAGCCATGAACCACGTGGGTATGAAATATTCCCTGGCTTCCAGGGAACTGATAGCCGACAGCATAGAGGCTATGGCCATGGCTCACGGGTTCGATGGTCTGGTGCTCATTCCAAACTGCGACAAGATAGTTCCAGGTATGTTGATGGCCTGCGCCCGGCTCAATATCCCTTCTATCGTGATAAGCGGCGGGCCTATGCTGGCCGGTAAAAAGGCCGGTAAGGTTTTGGATCTAAATTCGGTATTTGAAGGGGTAGGGGCAGTGGCTGCCGGGAGGATGACTTCTGATGAGCTCAAGGAGATAGAGGAATATGCATGCCCGGGCTGCGGTTCCTGCTCGGGCATGTTTACGGCAAACTCCATGAATTGTTTGGCAGAGGTTTTGGGCCTGGCTTTGCCCGGGAATGGTACCATACCGGCGGTGTATGCTGAAAGGGTGCGCCTGGCCAAAAGGGCAGGCATGAGGATTGTTGAGCTGGTGAGGGATAATATACGGCCGAGGGACATTTTGGTCCCCGAGGCTTTTGAAAACGCATTGGCCGTAGATATGGCACTGGGATGCTCCACAAATTCAGTCCTTCATCTGACTGCCATAGCCTATGAAGCGGGCGTTCACATTGATCTGGATATCGTGAACAGGATAAGCGAGCGTACGCCCAACCTCTGTAGGCTAAGCCCTGCGGGGCCATATCATGTTGAAGACCTGTATGCAGCCGGTGGGGTTCAGGCCGTTATGAAGGAGCTATCCAAAAAAGGACTTTTGCATCTTGAGCTTTTAACCGTTACTGGCAGGACGGTGGGTGAAAACATCGCAGGAGCACAGGTTCTGGATCACGATGTCATAAGGCCGATCGATAATCCGTATAGCCCCACAGGAGGTATAGCAGTCCTTAAAGGTAACCTTGCGCCTGAGGGTGCCGTGGTGAAAAGGTCTGCCGTTGCTCCCGAGATGATGGTGCACGAGGGGCCGGCCAGGGTTTTTGATTCGGAAGAGGAAGCCTTTGAAGCTATACTGGGTGGCAGGATCAGAAAGGGAGATGTGGTTGTCATTCGCTATGAAGGGCCAAAGGGTGGGCCTGGAATGAAGGAAATGCTGTCTCCCACATCGGCCATTGCAGGGATGGGGCTTGATAAGGACGTAGCTCTTCTCACCGATGGGCGCTTTTCAGGGGCAACCCGAGGCGCTTCCATAGGCCATATATCCCCTGAGGCCATGGAAGGTGGGCCCATCGCAGTGGTGCAAGAAGGCGACATCATAAGCATCAATATTCCCGAGGGCAGGCTGGATATAAAGATAAGCGAGCAGGAGCTCAAGGAGCGGCTGGCCAGGTGGAAGGCACCTGAGCCCAAGGTAAAACACGGCTACCTGGGAAGGTATGCGAGACTTGTCACTTCGGCCAGCACCGGCGCTGTTCTTAAAAGTGATAAATAAAAAAGCTGCGAATCCGCAGCTTTTTTTATTTTGGACTATCTTATATGAGATATACAAGGACGGCAATTGCAATCAAGAATAGAATTACGGGGCCGAATACCAAAAGAGCTGAGAGCATTAAGGCTAATATATCCATTCTGTCCAGCTTCAGGTCTTCTTCATCAAAGTCCTGTTGTTTGTCTTTGTTTTGACGTTTCAACCACTCTATAGCCCGATTGAACTTCCCGTGGAACATCATATCGCCATCAAACCTTTCGAAGTCACTCTTGTACATTTAGCTTATGATGACAGGCCACAAAATGCCCCGGCGTGACTTCTTCCAGCTGTGGTACCACCTTTTCACAAATATCGGTGCGGTATTTGCACCTTGTGTGGAATTTACACCCTGAAGGAGGATTAATAGGGCTGGGGATGTCCCCCTCCAGAATGATTGTTTCCCTTTTAGCATCTATATCAGTAGTTGGAATGGCTGATAAAAGCGCCTCGGTATATGGATGCATTGGGCGAGAGAAAAGCTCCTGCGTATCAGCCAGTTCCACTATATTGCCCAGATACATTACCCCCACTCTATCGCTAATGTATTTTATAACGCTCAGGTCGTGAGAAATGAACAAATAAGTTAAGTTTTCCTGTTCTTTCAGGTCTAGCAGCAAATTAATAATCTGCGACTGGATGGATACATCCAGAGCAGACACCGCTTCATCGCATACGATAAACTTCGGTTTTAGAGCTATAGAGCGAGCAATGCCTATACGCTGTCGTTGGCCGCCCGAAAACTGGTGAGGATAGCGGTGAAGGAAATACGGTGCCAACCCACATTTTTCCATGGTTTCTAGTACATAATTTTGTAAAGCCTCGTCTCTTTTCTTAAACATATTATGCGCAAGCAGGCCCTCTGCTATAATTTGACCTACTGTCATTCTTGGATTGAGAGACGAGTAGGGGTCCTGGAATATTAGCTGTAGGTCTTTCCTCAATAACCTCATCTCTTTTTCGGTCAACTTGGCTAGATTGATACCATCGTCCCTGTAAGATTCATACTTTTCAAAATCTGGATTAGATTTATATCGTTCCCTCAACTTTTCTACCTGTTGCCGTATATCTTCTAACTCCTTTTCCTTGGTTTCAAGGAGTTTCTTTTTAGCGTTTATTTGCTTTTCCAGCTTTTTAGTGGCTTGTTCAATTTCAGCCTCGCTTTTCCCCTTTGCCTTTAGTGCAGACTTATGCTCTTTAAGCTTTGCTTCATAATCTTCTATTTTATTTTTCAAGCTACTAATTTCAAATCTTTTCTTGTATTCCTCGGTCAAAACGTCTGATACTGCTTTCAAATCATCTGCTACAATAAATCCACCAATTAACTGAACGATATCGAAGAATAGATCCTCTGTTTCCCTCTCTTTGTTTCTAAGGATTTCCAAAACCTTTTGTTTTTTGTCACCTTCAGGAAGCGACAGGTATTCCTTTCTTATTTTTTCTTGTTCTTTTTGTAGCCTTTTTAGCTTGTTGTATTCTTTTGGTAGATTTTTCAAAAGGTTCAATACATATTTGGGAGCGATATCATCCAGTTCACGTCCATAGTATATGGTACGGCCTGCTGTCTGCTGATACAACTGCAGTATAGTGCGACCTAGGGTAGATTTACCGCACCCACTTTCGCCCACCAGACCCAGGGTTTCTCCTTCGTAAATCTCCAATGATATGTCGTCGTTTGCTCTTACGTATAGCTGTTCCCTGGAGAATATACTGGATTTCTTAATCGGGAAATATTGCTTTAGGTGCTGTATCCGAATTAATACCTTTTTTTCTCTATTGGCCACTGGACCTCACCTCTTTTCTTGGATAGAAACAACGAATCTGATGGCCTGGTGCAACTTCGACCAGCTCTGGTTCTTGTGCGTGGCATTTATCGGTTGCATACTTACATCTTGGTGCAAATTTACAACCTTTAGGCAGATTGAGAGGGTGCGGTACGGAACCAGGTATCGGTTCCAGGCGAACTCCTACCGGGGTATCAAGCCTGGGTATCGACGACATCAACCCTTCTGTATAGGGATGAGAATACAGGGTGTTCTTCCCAAATATAGTCCTGACAGGAGCTTTTTCTACTACTTCTCCACAATACATGACGACTACATCATCTGCCATTTCATTGATGACTCCCAAATCGTGGGTGATAAATATGATGGAAGTACTTATTTCTGCTTTCAAGTCGTTCATCAGCTTTAGAATCTGTGCCTGAATGGTGACATCCAGGGCAGTAGTGGGCTCATCTGCAATTAAAAGCTTTGGCCTGCACGCAAGGGCCATTGCAATCATGACCCTTTGCCTCATTCCGCCCGATAGCTGATGCGGGTATTGTTTGGCAACCCTTTCAGGGTTTGGAATTCTGACCAGTGACAGCATCTCTACAACTTTTTTGGCGGCTTCCTTTTTGCTCAGCCCTTGATGAATGATGAAAGGTTCTGCCACCTGTCTCTCTATTGTAAAGACCGGGTTGAGGGATGTCATTGGCTCCTGAAATATTACGGATATTTCATTTCCCCTTATTTTTGTCATCTCATGAAGAGGAACATCTACCAGGTTTCTGCCATTGAAGATGATTTCACCACTGTGAATATACCCGTTGCTATCCAGGAGCTTTATAATGCTCATAGCTGAGACGCTTTTACCGCTACCGCTTTCTCCGACAATACCCAAAGTTTTGCCTTGTTCAACCGAATAAGACACACCGTTTACTGCCCTGATGATCCCCCTCTTGGTTTTGAAGAAAGTATATAAATTCTTTACTTCCAATAACGCCATTTAATTATTCCCCCTACCGTTCTTGAGATCTTGGGTCAATAGCATCGCGTAAACCATCGCCTATTACGTTAATGCAGATTACGCATATACCCAGTATGATAGATGGAAATACCCACCGCCACCAGTAGTTTTGAATTACAACGCTGTTGTTTGACCCGTACAGCATATTTCCCCATGTAGGATACGGGGCCGGCACTCCAAACCCTAGAAACGATAGAGTAGCTTCTATCAACATACAAGTGGCAAAGTCTAAGGTCGCCGATACCAGTATGACAGAGATTACGTTGGGCAGTATATGTCTGAATACGATGTTTATCTGTTTTACGCCAACAGCCCTGGCAGCAGTTACATATTCCTGCTCGCGGACCGAAAGCACCTGAGCGCGTACCAGCCTTGACAGACCTGGCCAAGAAAGCAGCCCAAGTATAACCATAACCAGTACAACTTTTTGATTGGCGTCCAACGAATTACCGATTAAAGCGGATAAAATCATAACAAATGGCAAAAACGGTAATGATGATACCATTTCGGTGACGCGCTGTAGTATCATGTCGGTCCTACCGCCGAAATAACCGGATATACTGCCTATAATAACGCCTATTATCGTTGAAATGATGACAGCAATGGCTCCAACCGTCATGGACATACGTCCGCCGTTTATAAGCCTTGTCAAGATATCTCTGCCTAGGTCGTCAGTTCCCAGCGGATAACCCTTAAGGCCCCAGGTCATGATCCTTCCATCTTTGGTGACGGCGTAATTCTGATAAAAACCTGTAAACAGCTTTGTCACTTCTGACTGTTGTATTTTTTCAGGGACGGAGGCCTGTTTGTAGTAGTTTGCGCCCCATGCAATAACCTTTCCATCTTCTGTGAGAGCGGAATAATGATATCTTCCTCCCTGTATATCTACTATTTTGCTTTCCGTATGAGGTACATTGGCTTCACCTTTTGTTACATTGCCCCATACAAATACGCGCCCTTCATCATTTACAGCTGCAATGGTAGATGCCGTAGTAGCAATATCAACTACTTTACCCATGTTTTGAGGAATATTGGAATAGCTGTTCTGTTGATATCCTAGATAAACAACTCGTCCATCAAAGGTTAATCCAACTACGGCATCTGCGGTCAGTTCTACCTGCGCGAGCTGTCCCTGATATTTATGGTTAGGATTATAGTCGTTGTTCATGGAATTTCCAAAGAAGTAGCTGCGTCCGTCTGCAGTCAAAACCACAGAGCACTGATATCCGGCTTTAATGTCGACTATGTTATCGAGTTCGGCGACTTCATCTGGAACGGTAGCCTGCCTGTTTCTATTGCTGCCCCATGCGAAGAGCTGCCCTTTATCATTCATAGCAAGCACATGGTCATACCCTGCCGCCACTTTTACAATTTTTCCCATATTCTGTGGCGTATCCTTTACATCAATTGCCCTGGTAACTTTTGTCTTACCCCAGATGTAAAGCTTGCCATCTGTGGATATACCGACACTAAATGTTGGCCCTACAGATATTTGCTGTACTTTCCCTTGCAATTCTTTGGGTACCTTCATCAAATCCAAGCCCGGCGGAACATTTTGCTGGCTGGTTTCGGTAAAGGATAAATCAAGTGGAAAGAAATAAGGGCCAATCAAAACAAAAGCGAATATGAGAATGAACACTATCAGGCCTGTCATAGCGACTTTGTTGTCCCTAAAATTATTTACAACAATTCTAAAGGGGCTCTCCATCTGTTCTTCTTCCAACAATGAAAGCTGCTTTTTCCCTCCAAACAATTTTGCAAATAGGAGGTATAGGAAGTTGGGCTTTTTATTGTTCGAGTTTTCGCTTGCGTTCATGCTTTTTACCTCCTATCGATTTACTCTAACGCGTGGATCTACCAGTCCATAACTCAAATCAGCAATCAGGTTGCCAATGAGAGCTATTACTATATAGAACATCTGTATAGCCAAGGCTACATTATAATCCTGATTTGACAAGGCGTCAATGTAAAATTTACCCATACCGTGTAAATTGAACATTCTTTCCACTACCAGTGAACCGGAGAAGACGCTCATAAGCCATCCAATGATCAGTGTAATGACAGGCAGAAGGGCATTTCGCCAGGCGTGAGAGTAGATAACCACTCTCTCCTTTAAACCCTTGGCTCTTGCTGTTTTTATATAGTCCATACTCAGAGCATCGATCATGGCAGCACGTACGTACCTGGTCATCCCGCCTAAAGACCCTACCGTTAGTACCATTAGCGGTAATGCTAAATGGTATAGCCTATCCAAAAATGCTTCGAACGGTGTACCTTTGAAATTGGGGGTACTCATGCCGCTTACAGGGAACCATTCTAAAGTAACGGCAAATATATAGATGAATAACAATACGATAATAAATACTGGGATACTGTAACCTACAATGGTTAATACCTGTACCGTTTTGTCAAAAATTGAGTTTCTTTTAACCGCACAGTGGATACCTAGCGGTATCGTTATACCTAGAGCCAAAGCTATCGCAAATATATTTATGAATACCGTATTCTTCAACGGGGTTTTAACTACTTCAAGCACCGGTTGTTTGTATACCAACGAATTTCCTAAATTGCCTCGAAGCGTGTTGCTAATCCATTTTCCGTAGCGCACGATTAATGGGTCATCGAGTCCGAGGGCTTTTCTCAGCTGTTCATATATATATTGATATTCTTCTGGAGTTAGTTTATTTTTTAAAGGCTCCAGCTGAGCTCGGACAGGATCACCGGGAATCATATTATATAAAAAAAATAGGATAAAGGACATAATGAAAAAGACGAATATCATATAGAAGACTCTTTTTAGTATATATTTCCCCATCGCATATCCTCTCCGCTATTTTTAGTTTAGAATTAACTTTGAAAGCACTATACAACGGTTGGTAAAAAGTTCATATTTAGAAGAAATAGGGTATTTCAAAATACCCTATTTCTTCTAAATAGCTTAATTTATCAACTTTTAACGGTCTAATGAAAATTATCTGGTTAGCTTATTCCTCAATATATGCATATAGTATGGCATCCACTAGCTGTATCAAGTCATTGTTTTGATAATTCTTCAACTTTGCATTGAAGAAATCATGATAGATATTGGAATAAAGCGGCAGATCCGGCAATAGTTCGTTCCATCTCACGATAAAGTCTACAAACTTCTTTTTGAAGAGCTCTTTATCATTAGGATCTACCTTTACCATTTCCTTGGCCAGCCTTGCCAGCTCTTCGTCAAGGATAAAGTTTGTATTGGTGCCTTGTGCAACAAGCTCAGGATCCGTCGTATACCTATCTGATAAATCATAAAGTGGAGGAAACCCTGTTGCCAAATTAAACATGTGGAATTTGGGCTCTCCATATTTAGGATCCTTTGTTGCATCGCGGTACAAGTAGTTCAACAGTTCTGAAAATGTCATCACAGTCTGGTTGATTTTCATGCCGGCTTTTTCTACATCAGGATTCTGTTGTAGTCTTACAACCAGCAATTCCGATACTCGATTGTTTTCCGTTGATGCCCATTCGATAATCAGCGGTATCAACTTACCATCCTCGGTCTTCTTGTAGCGGATGCCTTCCTTGTATGGGTTGCCGTTTGCATCGTATATCCAACCGCCTTTTTCCAGTACCTCGATGGCCTTTTCCAGGCTGTAGGGATATTGGTTCAGCTTTTGATTCAGCTCATCCTTGGTCTCCTGGTAGAACCACATGGCTTCACCATAGGGACCATTTACTACAGTCCCGAATCCACCTGTAAAGGCCTTGGCAAACTCGTTTCTATCCAGCAGGTAAGCAATAGCCTGGCGTACTTCGGGATATTTTGTGGGCCCAAAATCGCATACAAACTGTAGCTTTCCATAACCGGAACGAGGATACGAGATATAGTCAAACCCGCCACTCTCTACCAGGTCAAGCCCTGCCTGTATTTCATCGCCGCTTGCCATTTGCGTTAACAAATCCACTCCGCCTGTTTTAAGTTCGTCAAGCGCGGTTTCGCTGGTTACTTTTTTGTAAATTATGGTCTCAATGCTGGGCTTTTGCCCCTCAAAATTACCCTGGAATTTTGGATTTATCTTCAATACGGCGGTCTTGGAAGCCTCATCGTAGCTTTCCAGCACATAAGGACCGGTTGAAGGCCTTGGAATCTCTTGCCTTGCCTTATTTATTCTTTCTTCATATGCTTCTTTGGTAAAGTTGTCTGTGAAATAGCAGCCCTCTCCATCGTCTTTAATATCTACCGTCTCGTCAGTCCAGAACGAAAGCTTTGTAGGCCCTATACTTACAAAGGCGAGCTCGTAGAAGTACGGCAGGTGTTCGGGAGCGAGGGTAACGGAGAAGGTTTTTTCATCGATCAGCCTTACGCCACGGAATACCTTCGACTGGCCGGTAGCAAACTCCTTCCAGCCAACAAAATATTTACCGTAAGTGTTTTCTGCTCCCATCTCGCCCACTACAGGCGAAGACCACAGCATGATGCTTGCAACGTAGTCTTTTGCTGTTATAGGGGTACCATCGTCATAGGTTAATCCGTCCTTGATAGTCCAGGTGTATGTCTTGGAGCCATCTTCATTCACGGTGATTTCAGGATCTTTTTCAACAACCGTCTTGTTTATCACGAATTCTCCGTCTCGTGTAACTTCAACGGTGCTGTAACCGGAGATAAAGTTGTAGATATCATAGTCAGCCGCGTTGTTCTGGAAGTACGGGATCCAGTCGCCTGACAGTTCGGTGGTATTTCCTATGATGAGCTGACCACCTACTTTGGCTTGAGACCTTTCATTTGTCTCATCGGTTTGTCCTTCATTGTCGCCGGTCTGAGCGGGTTCTTCAGAACCGTCGGTCGTTCCAGCAGGTTCTTTAGAGCCGCCTGACCCTCCACACGCTGCAAAAGAAAACACTATAACCATTACAATAAAAAATGCCAATAGCCTTCTTATCATTTACCTTTCCTCCTTTTTTATTCTGTTTTTTATATATATAATTTAATGTGGGCGTAGCCATACCTCAATCTACTTCCATAAATAAGTCCTACCACTTCGTTATTAATAATATTAAACACAAGATAAACAAATTAATATATTCGTTAGGCATATAGTTATACAGAATGTGACTTTTACATATTGGGTTTGTCACTATTTTAGTAGATGTTATTATATCATTTTTTGAATAGTAATACAATACTTTACTTCGTTTTTGGCTTTTGGTTTTGTCTTTCTAAAAATAACGCAAAGTTGTATAAATATTTATATAAGACGCTTTTATATAAAGGCAATTTGGTGACCTTTTTGGCCTATGATTTTATAAAAATCTGGTTTCTTTTTGAGGCTGGTATATCCTGGACTATGTAAAATTATGCACGCACATTAATAATTATAATGTTTTATCTAGGGAGATATAATCTTATTTTTATAAACATATAAGGAGAAAAAATAAGTTTTTAAAAACGATGTCTGGTAGACAACCTGATATACAGCAAAAGTCCAAATTAGTTGAATACTAGTCGGCTATTTAAGGCTGTTTATAAAATTTGAATAATTTTCTGAAATAATGTTTACATATTTTTAAAAAATCGTTGAAACTTTTTTCATAATATGATATCATTAAAACACAAAATCACATTTATGAGCATAGAATAAACCCATGGGGAGGTCATTGTAAGGTTAGTGTTATTGAAAAATGAACTGCCAGACAAAAATTTATTAAAATGGGAGTTGTTGTGAAGATGGACGAATTGCTTCATTCCTTGACCACTGAACAGCCGAATGCAAATAGCAACGATATCGATAGGATGGATACTTTAAGCATTTTAAAGATTATGAATCAAGAAGATAAAAGAGTTGCTTATGCAGTGGAAGAAAAACTTGAGCAAATTGCAATGGCTGTGGATCAGATAGTAGAGAGAATAAAGAGAGGTGGGCGGCTTTTGTATTTTGGTGCCGGCACAAGCGGCAGGCTGGGTATACTGGATGCGGCCGAGTGCCCGCCTACTTTTGGAACTCCTCCCGAAATGGTGCAAGGCGTGATGGCAGGTGGAAGCCTTGGGGCGTTTGAAGTTGCCAGGGAGGATATAGAAGATTATAAAGAGGAAGGGATAGCAGACGTATCGAGAAAAGAGGTCACCAGCTTGGATTGCGTTGTGGGGATTTCGGCCAGCGGCCGGGCACCTTATGTGTTAGGCGTGTTGGAGGAAGCTAAAAGGCGAGGGGCGTTTACTGTATCAATCTCATGTAATGACCGCGCGCTTATAGATAATATAGCCGATATAAACATAAACGTGGTAGTGGGGCCTGAGGTGATAATGGGCTCTACCAGGCTTAAAGCGGGGACTGCGCAGAAGATGATACTGAATATGATATCCACGGCTACCATGGTGAAGCTGGGTAAGGTATATAAAAACCTCATGGTGGATGTAAGGCCCAAAAACAAAAAGCTTATCGAACGGGCAAAGAGGATCATAATGCTGGCAACTGACGTCCCTTATGAAGAAGCCGAAAAATATTTTGAATTGAGCAACGGAAATGCTAAGGTAGCAATAGTAATGATAAAAGCTGGAGTGGACTGCCAGACAGCCTGTAGGCTGTTGGAAAAGAATGAAGGGTTTGTGTCAAAGGCTATAGAAGAGGGTATGGTATATGAAAATAGATAAAAGCCTACTTGATGATGCATTGGCTCTTGTGAGGCAGGCGGTTGACAAAGGGTGTTTTCCAGGAGCAACGGTGGCCATTGGCCATAAAAATGGGCTTTATGGGGTTTGGCGGTACGGCAAGGCCTGCATATACCCGTCTGTAATTGAGCTTAACATGGATACCTTCTGCGTTTGGGCACACCGGATTTACGGGTACATCTATATGGGTGGATATACCGCATGATATATATGTGGTGTTGCTTACCAACAGGGTACATCCTTCAAGGCAAAACGATAGCATAATCAGGTTCAGGCGTGCATTTCACAATGCCGTGTTGTCGTCTGCGATATATAATTAAACGGCTCAGGTAGGGGGCTATTGATTTGAAGGTGGGTATATCTGTATATTCAGGCGATTGTTACACGACAAAGGCCAACATGGAATACATAGACATGGCCAGCAGTTTGGGGGCTACCAGGTTATTCACTTCTTTTAATGTTGCGATGGGCAATAGACTGGCTTTTGACGAAGTTGTACATATCGTTAAGTATGCAAAGAGTAAAGACATGGACGTTATGGTGGATGTGTCTCCGGAAGCGTTTAAATTGGTGGGTGCGGATATTGTTGACCTTGGGCCTTTTTATCAGATGGGCGTGTCAGCAATAAGGTGTGACTTTGGATCAAAAGATAGGCCAAATGCTAATGGTAGGCTTCCCTTCTATCTTTTATGATGACCATATTGAGCAATTGGTTAGGGAGTATAAAATAGGCAATGTCATACTCTTTTCTCGAAACGTTAAGGACGCTAAGCAGACTAGGGACCTGTGCGTCGATATTCAAAGGAACGTCCTTGAGCATACCGGCATTCCTGCCTTTATTGCTATTGACCAGGAGGGAGGTATGGTCACCAGGATCTATAAAGATGCTACCTATTTGCCTGGCAACATGGCGGTGGGAGCTACGCATGATCCCACAAATGCCCGTAAAGTAGCCGAGATAGCGGGCAAAGAGCTCAGGGCTTTGGGCATAAACATGAATTTTGCACCGGTTTTGGATGTAAACAATAACCCATTGAATCCCGTGATAGGCGTTAGATCTTATGGGGAAGATCCGGGGAAAGTGGCAGATTTTGGGGTAAGTTACATAAAGGGGCTACAAGGAGGAGGCGTAATTGCTACAGCCAAGCATTTTCCAGGGCATGGGGATACGGCTGTAGATTCTCACCTTGATCTGCCCTTGGTGGCACATGGCAGAGAAAGGCTGTATAAAGTTGAACTTTATCCCTTTAAAAAGGCTGTAGAAAATGGCGTTGATGCTGTGATGACGGCTCACATACTCTTTCCTGCCTTGGAGGGAAACAGGCTGCCAGCCACATTGTCGTACAATATCCTTACAAATGTTTTAAGAAAGGAATTTAACTTTAAAGGTATAATTTTCACAGACTGTATGGAAATGAGTGCAATTGCTAAATATTTTGGCACCGCCAGAGCAGCTGTACTTGCAATAAAAGCGGGAGCCGACATAGTTTTAGTCTCCCACACCAAAGATACACAGATTGAAGCTTTTAATGAAATTAAGAATGCCGTTTTAAAAGGGGAAATTCCCATTGAGAGGATAGATGAATCTGTTGACAGGATAATCAAATTAAAGAAAAAATACGGGCTGTTTGAAAACCCATATCCTGATGAAGGCAGCATTGAACTATTGGGGAGTAAGGAGCACCAGGAGATCGTCAGGGAGATAAGTTTAAACAGCATTACGGTGGTAAAGGATGAACTGGGGCTTTTGCCTATAAAAGGGCAAAAAATTTTGACTATATCTCCTGAAATGACTCCAGTTTCAGCCGTTGATGATAAGGTGACGACGAAATTATCTTTCGCCAATTCTTTTGTAGAGAGGTTTGGCGGGATAGGGAGGACCATTCCTGTAAATCCAGACAGAGCGTTTATAGATTCCATCAAGCGAGAGGCAGAGGGGAAAGAACTCGTTGTAGTAGGAACATATAATGCTAATTTAAATGAAGGCCAGGCTGAGCTGGTAAACGCATTGCTGGAGGTTAACAAACACATCGTCGTCGTGGCTTTGAGAGATCCTTATGATTTGTTAAAATTCAAGGGGATCTCGACATATTTGTGTGCTTATGAATACACCCCTCTTTCGGTGCAAAGCGTTATGGAGGTTTTGAGTGGAAACTATATGCCTCAGGGCAGGTTACCTGTTTCTTTATGAAGGGACGGAGATGTATGGAGTACGTCATTGGCATTGACGGTGGCGGTACAAAAAGCGCCATTTCGATAGCTGATTTGCAGGGCAATATCATCCTCATGGAATACGGAGGTCCTACCAATATGAGATCGCAGGAAGAATCTCAGGTATATGATGCCCTGAAGTCCTTGATAGGGAATGCAGTGGAACATGCTGGTTTAAACATAGAAGATTGCAAAGCTATCTGTATTGGTAGCGCGGGAGCAGGCAGAAAAGAAGAACAAGAGGTTATAAAGGACTACGTGAAATCTTTAGGGATAAAAGGGAATATTGTGATAACCAACGATGCCGAAATAGTTATTGCAGAGATGACAGGTGGCAGGGAAGGCATTGCTGTTATTGCAGGTACGGGGTCAATTGCCTATGGGATTGGTAAGAACGGTGAAAGGGTAAGGGTTGGTGGATGGGGGCATGTTGTTGGAGATGAGGGAAGTGCTTATTATATTGGCCTTGAGGCTATAAAGGCCGCTTTGAGATGTTATGACGGAAGAGAACCTTATACCCATTTGCTACCCATGCTGATGGAGGAAATTGGCATAACCGCCCCTGAAGAGTTTGTACGGTTTGTGTACAGAAGGGATATAAAAAAGAGCGAAATTGCGGCGTTGGCAAAAGTAGTGGACCAGGCGCACAAAAAGGGTGACAACAAGGCCAAGGAGATACTCATGGATGCGGCAGAGCAGCTTTTCTTGCTCGCAAAGGCTGCTATAAGAGGGATAAAGGCGGAGCAGGATACTATAATGGTCGTGGTAAGCGGCAGCGTCTTAATAAACAACCTTTTGGTCTATGAGGAGTTCGTCAAGCTGCTTACCAAAGAGTATCCAAATGTGACCGTTAAAAAGGCAAAGGCAGACGCTTCAAGAGGAGCTGTGATAGTGGCTTTGAAGTCTATCAAGCTTATTTAAGCATACGGGGAAGGGTAAGAGGTATGAATAGGCTTATTGAGATTTACCGAAAGGAAGAAAGGTTAGTCATAGGGCTTATGTCGGGTACTTCTGTTGACGGGATTGATGCTGCCCTTGTAAGGATTAGGGGAAAGGGCTTGATACAAAGATAGAATTGTTGGAATTTGAAAATTCAGTTTTACCTGAGATGGAAGTAATGACACAAGAGGATATGGGGTTCAATAGCGATGCCAAGGAAGCTGTGGCTTTTGCCATTCTTGCAAATGAGGCTATAAATGGCCATTTTAACAATATACCCAAAGCTACGGGCGCCAAACATCCGGTGGTAATGGGGAAAATTTGTATGTAAGGGGGAGTTTGAGATGTTTATGGACGTCTGAAGAAAGTACGGCAGGGAATTTGTATAAGAAGACGGGTTTAGAAGATTTCACATTATGAGATTTGGTGTTTGAGTAATTGAAACAATAAGGTATGTATGACAAAATATGATGAATGAGGTATAATATTGACTGAATATGTTTTTTAAAAATTTACTAAAGAAAGGAAGAGGCTGAGTTTATGTCTGCTCAACACGATTATGTTTTGAAGATTAAGAATATATATAATGAACTAAATCCTACCGAGAAAAAGATAGCCGATTATCTTCTCAACAATATTGAGGAAGTGTTTACCCTTTCAATTCAAGAGTTGGCTGAGAAAACAGGGGTTAGTGAAGCAGCATGGGTTAGATTTTGTAAGTTATTGGGTTATTCAGGGCTTAAGGATTTCAAAAAGGCTTATGTCATGAATGGCCTTGCCAGGGAGAAAAGCGAAACCGGTGAGGAAGAACAGCTGTATACCGATATCAAGGGATATGCCAGTGTAGAAAGCATTATTGACAATGTGAGCTTATTGAATGGTAGAGCAATATCGGATACACAAAAGATACTGGATGCTGATAGCGTCAAAAAGGCCATAGATGCTCTCAGCAAGGCCAGAAAGATCTTATTTCTTGGCGTTGGGGCTTCTGGACTGGTAGCTCAGGACGCTGCCTATAAGTTTATAAGGATAGGCAAAAATGCTGTAGCGCCAACGGATTTCCATATGCAATTAACCCATGCTTATTTGCTAGGAAAAGAGGACGTGGCGGTTATAATATCCTATTCTGGGCGTACCAAGGAGATGATAGAGTGCCTTGAGATCGCTAAAGAATTGGAATGTAGGGTTATAAGTATAACCAAATACGGCAAGAATCCAATTGCCAGCAAAGCCGATATAACTCTTTTTATCAGCACACCAGAGATTGAGAAAAGAAGCGGTGCTATGGGATCACGTATTGCGCAGCTTACGGTAATAGACATCTTATTTACTGGGGTTGCGAATAAGGAGTATGAAAATGTGAAGGATTTGCTTACCAGGACAGCACGATATGTGATGAATCATATTATATAGAAGATGTTGACAAAATAAAACGAGCATCAACCTTGCCTACAAAGAAAAGGCTACCGAGTTGATCAGTAGCCTTTCTTTTATTTTTAAGCCTTGAAGGTTTTTCACCTTTACCTGTCCAAAGCGGATGCTGCGTCTTCATCAAGGATGACTGTTACATTTGGATGAAGCTGGAGTACCGAGGCGGGCACATCGGTGGTGATAGGCCCATGAAGTGCTTTGCTTATAATCTCTGCTTTGTCCTTTCCAGAGGCCAAAAGCAGGATCTTTCGTGCCTGCATAATGGTTTTTATGCCCATTGAAATGGCTTTACGCGGTACTTCGTCTGGTGAGTTGAAGAACCTGGAGTTTGCTTCGATGGTGCGCTGTGCCAGCTCCACAACGTGCGTGAGGGAATGGAATGGGGTACCCGGTTCGTTAAAGCCGATGTGGCCATTATGTCCGATGCCCAACACCTGCAAATCAATGCCACCAGCATGGGCTATCATCTTTTCATAGGTTTTGCATTCTTCTTCCAGGGAGGGAGCTGTACCGTTGGGCAGATGTATGTTTTCCCTCTTTATGTTTATGTGATTGAAGAGGTTTTCGTCCATGAATCGGTGATAGCTGCAGGGATGATCCTTGTCGAGGCCCACATATTCGTCGAGATTAAAGGTTACCACGTTGGAAAAGTCAACTTTGCCTTCTTTGTTCATCTTAACCAAATTTTTATACATCCCCACAGGCGTACTGCCGGTTGCCAGGCCGAGAACAGTATGGGGATTGCTGTTTATTTGTTTGGCTACAATCTCGGCTGCCGTTTGGCTCATCTCATCATAATTTTTGCATATTATGATCTTCATCATTAGAACACTCCTTTTTAATGATTTGTGGCTTTGAACGATTTTATCAAAAAATTCGGTAAGTACGGTTTATATGGATTTTATTGGCTGACTATTTTATGTAAAATTTACCTTCCAGTTTTCCAGCAGTCCACTGCAATTATAATTAGCATGACCCCCAAATTATTTTACCATATTTTGCACGCCAATGCAGTCCCTTTTTGGGCAAAAACTTTAGAAAGCAAAGAAGAATTAAAGAAGAATTTTTGGTGTTTGGCTCCAAAATACATAAACGGTATTTTTGTGTTATAATATAAATTAGTTGCAAATAGAGGAACAGAAGCAATTGACGCCTAATTTAAAAGGGGAATAACTATATGACAGAACCTAGAACTAGGCGCTTATTCATGAGGGTTTTATACATAATAGTAGGGAGTTTCATATATTCTGTTGCTGTGAATATGCTCTTTATTCCGCACAGGCTGTTAAGCGGTGGCCTGACGGGTATTGCTATAATACTGGAGTATCTGTTTTCCATCCCTACGGAAATCACTGTCATAATCCTCAATATTCCTCTATTCATTGGAGGATATAGATTTTTGGGCAGGCGTTTTGTTTATTTGAGCATGGTAGGGATAGCAAGCATGTCAGCCTTTTTGTACCTCACAAGAGGTTGGACAATAAATGTAAAGGATACCATGATAGCGACAATTTTGGGCGGATTGATTTCGGGAACGGGTATAGGCATTGTAATAAAAAACCGTGGTTCGCTTGGCGGTACTGACATCATATCGCTGCTTATAAATAAATTCTTTTCGTTCAGCGTTGGAGGAATTGCCACGGCGTTTAACTTTGTAATATTGACCGCTGCGGCAGCCTTTTTAAACGTTGAAGCTGCCATGTTTTCTATGGTGGGCATGTTTGTGAGCAACAAAGTGGTAGACGCTATACTGACGGGATTCAATCATAAAAAAACTGTAATAATAGTATCAGATGCAGCCGAGGAGATGGCAGAGGAGCTTTTCCGCCATGTGAAAAGAGGTATTACTTTTCTAAAAGGCGAAGGTGCCTACACTCATAAGGATAAGAAGCTTATATACATGGTGGTACGAACCATGGAGCTGTCAAAGCTCAGGGAAGTAGTGCATAGGGTTGATCCCGGGGCATTTATGTCCATAATAGATACCAGGGAAGTAGAGGGGAGAGGTTTCAGCGTCGATGATGTATTTAAACCTTTCTAGGTTAGGCCGTACAGAACCGGTGAGCACAACAGCGGGGTTTAATGTTGAGGATAAATTTTAAACTCAGGGAGGGTTTTTCATGGATTTAAACCAGATCATTGAATCGTACAGGGAGGAGATAATACGTTCGACTCAGGAGCTGGTGGCCATACCCAGCGTGGAGGGCGAGCCACAGCCTGGCAGGCCGTTTGGCGAGAATGTCTACAGGGCGCTTGACTACGTATTGACTCTTGGCAGGAGGCTTGGCTTTGAGACAAAAAACGTGGATGGCTATGCGGGACATATTGAATTTGGTCAGGGCGACAAGATACTGGGCATATTGACGCATTTGGATGTTGTGCCGGAAGGAAGTGGATGGACATATCCTCCATATGGTGGGGAGATTCATGATGGAAGGATTTACGGTAGAGGGGCCATTGACGATAAAGGGCCGACTATTGCGGTGCTTTATGCCATGAAAGCCGTTATGCAGTCCGGGATCCCTGTAAATAAGAAGGTGAGGCTTATACTGGGCACCGATGAGGAGAGCGGCTGGGAGGACCTCAAATACTATTTTAAGCGAGAGGCGGTACCCGATTTTGGGATGAGCCCCGACGGACGCTACCCTATTATCAATGCCGAAAAAGGAATTTTGCACATAGTCCTGCGTAAGAAGTTCTCCGATGGGCAAAAATCTTCTATTGGGCTTGAAAGGATATACGGCGGACAGAGACCAAATGTGGTGCCCGACGAGTGCATCTGCGTTTTTGGGCCAGGCGTTGATAGGGAGAAGTTGATTAAAGGCATTGAAAGCTTAAAAAACAAATCTGGGTATACGGTGGAGGTTGAAGTGGGTGAAGGAGGTACTGTAATAGCTAAATCTATTGGTCAGCTTGCTCACGCCAGCATGCCTGAAAAAGGAAAAAATGCCATCGGCCAGATGCTGCTTTGCCTATCGGCTCTGGGACTGGGAGATAGCGAGATGGAGAGGTTTATCGCTTTTCTCAGTGAGGCCATTGGAATGCAGGTTTACGGCCAATCCATGGGGATGGCGTTGGAAGATCAGCTTTCGGGGAAGCTCACCCTCAATTTAGGCATGATTCAAGTGGACAGCCAGGCCGGGCGTGCAGTTATCGATATACGCTATCCGGTGAGCTTTGAAAAACAGGAGATACTGGCACGCATACACATGGTGGCTGACAAGCATGGCGTAGAGGTAGAGGTTTTGGACCATCAAGGCCCTCTTTATGTGCCCGAGGACCACTTCTTGGTGCAAACGCTGAAGAAGGTATATGCTGAGCAAACAGGGCAACCTGCTTATACTGTTGTTATAGGTGGCGGTACCTACGCCAGGGCGATTAAAAATGCGGTTGCCTTTGGAGCGGTCTTTCCTGGAAAGCCCGAGATGGCACATCAGAAGGATGAATATATAGAAATCGAGGACCTGATGATGAATGCCAAAATTTATGCCCACGCCATTGCGGAGCTTGTTAAGTGATAAAATGCCGTGAAGGTGCCGCCGTTGTCATATCGTTGCTAAACTAATTTTGGTGGCAGTATGATAACGGCGGCATGCTTATCGGCATTTATCGGAAAAAGTTCCTTCTAGATCCAGCAAGGCCTTTTTTATTTCAATGCCTGCGCTAAAGCCTCCCAAATTTCCACTGGCTGTAAGTACCCTGTGACAGGGTATTATTATGGGGACTGGGTTGGCACCGCATGCTTGTCCCACGGCGCGGAGGGCTCTGGGGTGGCCTATCTGCAAAGCGATGTCTTTATAGCTTCGCACCTCGCCGTAAGGTATTGACTGCAAGGCCTTCCATACCTTAAGCTGGAATGGAGTGCCATCTATATCGACAGGGATGTCGAAATGTTTTCGCTGCCCTTGAAAATACTGGCGGAGTTCAATGGCTGCGTCGTGATACGGATCTATGGTGTAAGGCATATTCATTTTGTTCAGTTCTTCTATAATTGTATCAAGCGGAGCAAAGCATATTCTCTTTACTCCTCTGGTAGAGGCTATAAGGATAACTGGATATATAAAACCATCGACCTGTGCGACTGTATAGCTTTTCGGAGTCAGCATAAGCATTCACACCTTTTTCAAGATTTAGATTTAATTGCACCAAGTGTATTTTATCATATTTTTGGCAATTCTCATACTGTTCTTGCTTATTTATACGATTTAGAAAAAACTACTTGCTTTTCTGGATAATTTATATTAAAATATACCCAATTATACATAATTATGCATCGAAAGGCGATGAAGGGAAGAGTAGCGTTTTCAGACGGGCTTAAGAGAGCCGGTGGTTGCTGCGAACCGGTGCCCGGGGAAATGGCGAAGTCGTCCTGGAGCTGCAGGGCTGAAACGGTGCTAGTAAGCTCTGACGGGGATGCACCCGTTACAGTGCAAGGATATAAGCCTGAGCTTGTGCAGGGCCGTATCCTGGCGAGGCTGTTGCTGCAAAGCAACGGCGAATATGGGTGGTACCACGGAAGTAAACCTTTCGTCCCATTTCAATTAAGGGATGAAGGGTTTTTTAATACTTATTTTTCGGTAAAGGGGGCGATGAAGGAGTGAAGTTGACGGGTGCACAGGCGGTCATAGAATGCCTGAGAGAGCAGGGTGTGGATATCGTTTTTGGGTTTCCCGGGGGAGCGATTCTCCCGGTATACGATGCATTGTATGATGCCAAGGACATCACCCACATTTTGACGGCCCATGAACAGGGGGCTACCCATGCTGCGGATGGGTATGCCAGGGCTACAGGTAAAGTTGGCGTGGTGTTTGCCACATCGGGCCCAGGAGCCACCAATACGGTAACCGGTATTGCAACCGCTTATATGGATTCGGTGCCTCTGGTGGTATTTACTGGTCAGGTGGCTTCTTCACTGCTCGGCAAAGATTCATTTCAAGAGGTGGATATAACGGGCGTAACTGCGCCCATTACCAAGCATAATTATATCGTCAAGGATGCTGAGCGTTTGCCGGATATTATAAGGCAGGCTTTCAAGATAGCGCGAAGCGGTCGGCCCGGTCCTGTTCTGATCGATATCCCAAAGGATATACAAAATGCCGTAATAGATTATCAGCCCGCTCAGGTGGATACCAGCTATGTGAATGAGGATATCTTTCATCCTCAGTTTTATCGCAAGGAAGAAATAGAGAGAAGCGTTCAGGAAGCAGTAGAAGTTATAAATAAATGTGAAAGGCCAGTGATCTACGCGGGGGGTGGAGTCAACATTTCGGGTGCCAACCGTGAACTGGTAGCCTTTGCGGAAAAGATAAAAGCTCCTGTAACTTGTTCGCTTATGGGTCTAGGCGCCTTCCCGGGTACCCATCCGTACTTTATGGGCATGGTAGGGATGCACGGAACGCGTGTTTCCAACTACGCCGTCTCAAGCTGCGATTTGCTGATAGCCATAGGTGCCCGGTTCAGCGATCGCGTTGTAAGCAAGGCGGAGAAGTTTGCTACCCATGCCAGGATAATTCATATAGACATTGACCCTGCAGAGCTGGGTAAAAATATTGATGCCCATATACCTATCTGTGGCGATGTGAAGAAGATACTTCAGAGGTTGATCGATTTGGTGGATGAAAAGCAGCCCAATGGCTGGAATAAGCAGATAGAGGATTGGAAGAAGGCACATCCGCTGAGGTATGGTACTCCAAAAGGGAAACTGACCCCGCAGTACATCATAGAGAAGCTTTATGAGCTTACTGCGGGAAAGGCTATAATCACCACCGAAGTGGGGCAGAATCAGATGTGGACTGCCCAATTTTACAAGTTTGATGAGCCGCGTACCTTTATCTCTTCCGGGGGTCTGGGCACCATGGGTTATGGCCTGGGTGCAGCCATAGGAGCATGCATTGGAAGGCCTGACCGAAGGGTGATAAACGTCGCAGGGGATGGAAGCTTTAAAATGAATTCGACTGAATTGGCTACAGTTTCAAGATACAAGTTGCCCATAATCCAGCTGGTTCTAAATAATCAAGCTCTAGGTATGGTGCGTCAATGGCAGAGGCTGTTCTACAACGGGAGATTCTCGTATACTACTTTGGGCCCTGATGTCGATTTTGTAAAGCTGGCCGATGCTTATGGAATCAAAGGGTTCAGAGTGACTTCCAATGAAGAGGTTGAGGGCACGCTCAAGCAAGCTCTTGAGATGCAGCAGCCCGTGTTGATAGATTGCGTGATACACCCGGATGAGATGGTGTATCCCATGGTTCCGCCAGGAGCGCCTATTGATGAGATTATCGATTGAGGTTATAATATGGTTGATGAGTTAAAATATGTTGCCTTAAAGGCTTTTTAAATGGCAAGGGACCTAAATAGCTGCCGATATAGGGGGAATCGAATATGAATGCAGACGTAAGGCGTGTATGGCAGGGTTTCTGGCAATTGGCTGACCCTAAGATATGGATAGCTTCTACAGTGCCAATGGTTGTAGGTGCGGCGTTTGCCTTTGGTAGCACGGGAAGGTTTGACCTCTACTGGTTTATTGTGGCTCTCATAGCTGTTTATTGCATAGAGATCGGGAAAAATGCGGTAAATGAATGGGTAGATTATAAGTCGGGGGTTGATCGGTTTATAACCCCCGACAAAAGAACCCCCTTCAGTGGGGGTAAAAAGACCATCGTGGACGGGAAGCTTACGCTGCCTGAAGTCGTTATGATTGCCGTGGTCACATTTGCGGTTGCCTGCGGGATAGGCCTTTATATCATGTTTTTTAAGGAAATGGGCATATTCTGGATAGGCATTGCCGGCGTTTTGCTGTCCATATTCTATAGCCTTCCGCCGTTTAAACTGGCTTATCGCGGGCTAGGCGAGGTAACGGTTGGTCTGACATTTGGGCCTCTTATAGTTCTAGGTATATACTATTTGCAAACAGGCAGAGTGGATTTATCGGCTTTGTGGGTGTCCATACCCATCGGAATTTTGATAGCAAACGTGCTGTGGATAAATCAATTCCCCGATTATGAGGCCGATGCTCAGGGCAACAAGAGAAATTGGCTGGTTAGGCTGGGCAAGGAAAAGGGCGTAAAGGTGTTTGCGCTGTTGTTTTTAGCAGCTTATCTATGGTTTATCCTGCTGGCCGTCATTTTAAGAAATCCTTTCTGGCTCCTTGGATTGGTCAGCGTTCCTCTGGCTGTAAGGGCCGTCAAGGTTGCCGGGCAGTATTATAATGACATTCCTAGATTGACAGAAGCCAACTTGAGGATGGTACAGGTTTATCAGCTAACAGGCTTGACCATGACAGTTGCTGCCATATTGGGCAGGTTTATCTAATCAGGTGGAAAGCAGGGATTGAAAAAAGGCGTTGAAGGGGGATGTAGGGCGGATGCGGCTATTGATCAGGGGTTTGTGAATTCGTCTTTTATGCATCCCCCTTTTCTATATGCACCGCATACAGGGCATTTGACCCAGTGACAGACGGGACAGGTAGCGTCTGTCGAGCTATCTACAGGTGCACCGCAGTTCCAGCATGAGTGCTTGTAAGGTGATATAAACGAGTGATGCACGCAATGTAAGGTTTTATCGTCTATGTATGTCACACCCCAATAGGCTGGGCGCTTTTCACATTGGTAGGATATTAGTGCCATTTTTGAGTTTCTTATGCGAACTAATTGGCCTTTTTTAAACGAAGCCACGTTTACCTCCTTTCTAAAATCATCGACTTTAAAGTTTAGTAATAATTTATTTGTAACGCCTGTTGATTAGAACGATAGACAACTTTGCGATTGGCCTGCAGCTTGGTCAAATAATTTTAATAGAAGGATGTGTGAATTATGAGTAAGTTGAGCCAGTGCTTGAAGATCATTGCACTCCTTCAGACCCGGCAGATGCTGTCAGCCCGGGAAATAGCAGAAATACTGGGGATTACTCCTAGGAATGTAAAGGCGTATATTGAATATTTAAAGAGAGCAGGAGTCCCTGTTCAAGGGATGACTGGAAGAGGTGGAGGTTATTATTTAAGCGATGACTATTACTTTGATGTGCCCAAACTGGATGGAGGGGAATACTCTGCCTTGATGCTGGCTGAAAAGCTTTTGACGCACAAGAACGGGTTTCCATTGGCAAATGAGCTGCAGACGGCTGTGGCAAAGATCCGCTCTGCATTGGGTGATACTGTTGTCAATGTTTTCTCCCTTCCCACCGATGAGTTGATGCTTTCTCTAGGGAAAGTCGATTTAAAGGATAACGTAAATAAGATATTGACTACCATTTATATGGCCATAAAACAGCGTAAGCGCATACGGATTCTCTACTATACTCCAGCCAGGAATGAAAGAAAGCTAAGGGAAGTAGACCCTTATGCCGTGATATACCGTGAAGGGTCGTGGTATTTGATTGGATACTGCCATTTAAGAGAGCAGATACGCACCTTCAAGCTGGTTAGGATAGAAGACATTGAAATATTGGATATGACTTTTGTTTATCCATACGATTTTTCGGTAAAGGAATATATGTCGAACATCTTTAGCGTAATCGAAGGTGAAGAATATGATGTTGAGATACGGTTTTTCCATCCTGCCAGCGTATGGGTGAAGGAGAAGAGATGGCTTCCCAATCAGCAGATTGAGCCACTGAAAGATGGGTCCATCATTTTTAAGGCCAGGGTAAAAGGGCTTATTGATATAAAGAGATGGGTGCTAAGCTTCGGGAAGCTGGCAGTAGTGCAAAAGCCTGAGGAGCTTGTGGGAAGCATAAGGGAAGAGCTGGAAGGTATGGCGGATTTGTATGGAGGACGGTCTTGTGAGAAGGAAGGAGAGGATTAATGCAAAAATGCCTTCTTATTTCCCCTGTATATTGTCAGGCAAATAAGAAGGCATCTTTCATTTTAAACGCTTGTATGCTATATATCATTATTATTAATCATTATTAATCACTCATCGAGAAGCCTTTTTTCACCTGTTATTTCCTGTATGGGTTTTATATCTTGCGTCACTTCCAGGATGCCAAGGAACTGACCGGAATTATCCCTTACGGCAAAATAGCGGATAAAGACATATTTATCGCCCATCTTAATCCAAAAATCCTCATGGTCCTTTTTGCCGGTTCTCAAGTTTTCTATAACTTTTTGAACTATGTGTATGCTGGCAGGGGGATGGCAATTTTCTACGCGTCTGCCGATGACAGTCTTGGGCCGGGCAAATATCCTGTCCTTGCCCTGTGAGAAATATTTTACTACCCCGTCTTTGTCAACGAAGGTTATGTCTACCGGAAGCGTATTGAAGATGGCATCTATCTCCTTTTGTGAGAGTATGCCGGTTTCAAACTTTATGTATCCGCTTCCGACCGGCTGCTGGCCTTCAACTTGTGCCTTTTGTTCGATGTTTTCTCGGACTGGATGCCATTTTCCTGCAGGCCGCGTGAGGCAATACCCTATCTCTTCGCTTTCTTCTTCTATCTTGATCCATTCGTCCTCGCTCAGCGTATTAAGCGCCATTGGGAAAAGTATGTTCTCTTCTTTGAAAATCATTTCGATGACTTTGTCGATTACCTGGTTGGCCTTGTTTACCACTTCGTCCTTGTTGCCTTTGTAGTTTGAGAGCAGAGAGCAAACTTCTTTGATTCCATCCCGTATTTCGTCATCCACACCCCACATCACCTTTGGCGGGGCTGTAATTCCATATTTTTCCAAGAAGGGGAACAGCAGGTTTTCTTTGCGGGCATAGTGCTTATCGACTTCCCAAAGCATGTTGAAGTCTTCGACCAGCGTGCTGACATTTTTTGGGCTATCTGAAGTTTCAAAGTCTTTAATATGCGGCTTTATGCGGGTATTTATGAGCTTTTCGAGTTCCCTGTTTTCAAGTTTGAAGGTGTGAACAGGGTGGCCGGGAGCGTCTTCCGGCTTTTGCGGTCGATGTATTTCTTCTATGGAGCCTTTGAAAACAGCTGCGTGCACATCGCACAACCGCTGTATTTCCTCAACAGGCATGCCTTCCATGATCAAGGCTTGTTCTATATCAGCTATCTCTTCAGCCGATACCCCCTTGATCAGCTCTTCAAACCTGGGTTTAACTTCTTCTACGGTTTTTCCGTTATGTAGCTCTTTGATCAGCTCTTTTAGTACCTTTTTTCTGTATTCACGATTGTTTATGAATTCGCTCACGAAATCGCCTCCTTTGTGATTTGTGGGAATACGCATCTTATGGCTCCCATTTTAACTAAGATAGCTATTGGAGCCAAGCATCTCTGGTATCTACTGCTGATGCCCAGTTAATATTATTATAACCCCAATTTTGCATCAAAAAACTGCAGTTTTTGACTTCTCCCCGCCCTGGAAGGGGCGAGGATTCTTGACAGCTCCGAATTTCAGGCCGTCTTCCCTACTGGGTGGATATTCCACTCAATAGGGCAACACAGGTGTGGTGTGTACCTCACACCTGT